>JACXTT010009307.1_pt1 | contig 13438 bp, 10 predicted proteins | sample 9270951 | NCBI WGS metagenome assembly JACXTT01 (sample SAMN15532306, study PRJNA645909) | rock metagenome | isolation source: weathered quartz diorite | place: Puerto Rico | collected 2017-06-21
GCTCGCCAGCTCCTTCGCGCGAGCGGCGCGCCGCCGCTCGATCGCTTCCTTCGCGCCGGGGCAGCGCGCCTCCGCCGCCGCGAGCCACCGCACCGCGCGATCGATCGTGCCCGCCGCATCCAGCCGAGCGAGCTCGCCGTCGATCGCCGCCGGTTCGCAGGCATCGCCGCCGCGACGCTCGCTCCCGACCTCCGGCGCGCGCGCACCCGAAGGCGGACAGCCGAGCGCCAAGAAGCTCAACCCCACCGCCCAGCGCGCCATGCGCCGACGCTAGCGGATCGCCCGCGCGGCAGAAATCCGTTGCGCGACCGCCGGGATTTCGGTACCTAAACGCCGCTTCGGGTCATTAGCTCAATTGGTAGAGCAGTGGACTCTTAATCCATTGGCTGAAGGTTCAAGTCCTTCATGGCCCACCGAGCGGTAGCGCGGAGAATCGTCGCCGCAATCCGCGCTTCCGAACCTCATCGTCGACGGCCAACAGCGGCTCACGACGATCACGCTGCTGCTCATCTACCCGATGAACGCGCTCGCCAACGGCCAGCTCGAGGAGATCGAGCAAAAGCGCCCGGGCGTTGCAGCGCGTGCCGATTGTTGTTACGGCGCTCGCATGAAGGACGAGATCGAGCGCCGCTTCGATCAGAACCTTCTCCGCGTCACGAACCTGATCGCGTCGTACCAAAACGCCGTTGCTGGCAGCGGTCGCGTTACCGTCAGCACCGTCGACGCGCTGCGCGCGGCGGTGGTCTTCTTGCACGCCACGCTCGAAGACCTCGTCCGCAGCGTGCTCGCGTGGCGCCTACCACGGGCGAACGCGGAGCACCTGGAGGATGTTCCCCTCGTCGGGTTCGAGCCGCGTACCAAGTTCACGCTCGACGACATCGCCAGGCACAGAGGCAAGATGGTCGACGATCTCGTGGTCGAATCCGTCGAGTCGTTCCTTCAGCGCTCGAGCTACAACGACCCTGGCGACCTCGATCGTGCGCTCAAGAAAATCGGCATCGATACTAAGGTCCTCGTGACGCCGCACAAGAATCAGCTCGGCGCGATGATGGCGCGGCGCCACTGGATCGTCCACCGCGCCGATCGCAACGACGCCCAAGGGAGCGGCCAGCACGCGGCGCGTTCACTATCCCCGACCACCGTGGAGACCTGGCTTAGAGCGGTGGAAGTTTTCGGGCGAGCCGTGCTGAATGAGCTATGATCACAACACGTAGGCCATGACGCGCGAAGAACTCGAACTCGAGCTGCGACGGGTGCCCGACGTCCGAGAGGTCAGCATCGTCGGCAACGGCAGGCTCATCGCCACGGTGGTGTCGGGCTCATTCGAGGGCCGCGATGAGGGCGAACGGCAGGCGGAGGTGTGGGGGCTCTTGTACGCGTCCCACACGGATGACGATCTCCGGAACATCGAGTTCATCTTCACGAACGCGCCGAACGAGCGGAACGACGACGCGCCCGCGGTGTAGGACCGTCTTGCGCCCCCTCGGAGGCGCCGGCCGCTCAGGCTTCGCGCTTCGGCACCTCGACGTCGTCTTTCGCGCAGGTGAGCGCGTACTCGGTGCCCCATGGATCCTTCGTGGGGGTTCCGCCAGATGGAGCTTGGCGAACGTCGGGCATGGAGCACCGTCGTCGGCCATCGCTAGGCTCGTGACCGCCGATTGGCGGATTGCAACGGCGTAAAGCCTCGCCACCTTCACTTTTTCCGCATCGGACAGGCCGGGCGGTGGATCGGGGTTGGTGTCGAAGGTCTGCCTGGCAGGCTCGAGTTCGTCGCCGTCGACGGTGCCGGCGCGCGTGATGAGGCGTGTGTTGCCGTCGCCGAGATCGCACTCGGCAGCCACTTCGAAGCCCCCGGGCCCGGGATTCGGGCCGCCGCGCGCCGACTCTCGCGGGTTCCTTCATTCTCGAAGGAGGATCGCTGCGCGGAACGGCAGAAGTCAATACCGGGTCACGGGAGCAACGCCGGCGGACTGGCGTGTCCGCGTCACGGCACGAGGCGGATGAGATCGTACGGGTCGTTCTTGCTGCTGCCGTGGCGCTGCGAGGCGACCATCATGCGCGCGTCCTTGCCGACGAGCAGCGCCGGCCACTGGTAGTTGATGGTGATGTTCGGCTCGGGGCCGTTGACGAGCTCCGCGCCGCTCCACGTCGTGCCCCCGTCGCAGCTCTTGTCGACGGCGAGCCGGTTCGGGCCGCCGTCGCTCGCCAGGTACGCCATCCACAGCGTGCCGCCGCTCCAGGCGATCGCCGGGTATTGCGGGATGAGCGGCAACGGCGCGTCCTTCGACGCGTACGGCGGGACGATGCTCTTCGTGAAGGTGGCCCCGCCGTCGCCGCTCTGCGCCAGGTGCAGCTCGTTCTTCTTGCCCGCGACCTCCGACCACCACGCGAGCGTGATCTTGCCGCCGCCGAACACGCCCACCGGGTGGTGGTAGCCCGTGCCCATCGGCTCGGCCTGGACGTCGTGCGCCGCGGCGAAGGTCTTGCCGTCGTCCGTCGAGCAGGCGATGGCCACGCTGTTGGGCTTGCCGCCGGTGTTGTCGGCGCGGAACGTGACGCACACGTGATGGTTGCCGTCGGAGAAGACGCGCAGCTCCTCGTAACCGAAGCTGCCGCCGCCCGACTCGATGGCGAAGTAGCCCGTCGCGAACGACTGGCTCTCCGCGGTGATCGACCCGCCGCCCGCCGGCGCGCCGCCTTTCTTGTAGGCGTCCGCGAAATGCGCGCCCTTGGCGGTGTCGACGTAGCTGAAGAACGGCACGCTTTGGCCGTTCGGCGCGCCCTCGGCGACGGTGACCACGCCCGGCGCCGGCGACGTCACGTCGGCGCAGGCGTAGCAGCAGTCGATCGACTCGAGCACGCGGTTCGTGAAGGTCTTGCCGCCGTCGGTGCTCACCGCAAGGGCGACGGTGTGGCCGCCCGACTTGCTGAGCGCCTTCGTGGAGGTGGCCTCGCCCGAGTCGGCCGTGTAGGTCACGTACACGGTGTTCGGGTCGCCCGCGTCGACGGCGATCGACGGGCAATACAGCGCGATCGACGGGTCGACGTCGCTCGCGTTCACCGGCGCGGCGAAGGTGGCGCCGCCGTCGGAGCTCGCCACCACCTGGAGGTGGTAGCCGGTGGCGTCCTGCACGACGCCCACGCCGTAGACCTGCGTGCCGCTCGCCGCCAGCTGGTGCTGGAACAGGTGGCGTCGAGGCTCGAGCCCGCGACCACCGGCTTCTGCGGCTCAGCGGTCACCAGGAAAAGGGTGCTCGTCGCGCTCTTCGTCGGGTCGGCGTGGCTCTTGGCCACCACCGTCACGCCGTTGGGAGCCGGCCGCTGGATCGGCGCGGTGTACAGGCCCTGCGCGTCCACCTTGCCGAGGTTGGGCGCGTCGCTGCCGAGCGACCAGCTCACCGCGGTGTCGGTCGTGCCCGTGACCGCCGCGGTGAGCTGCTCCGTAGCGCAGGTGAGCACGTGCGCCTTGTCGGCGCTCACGCTGATCGCCACGGCTTGCATGCCGCCGGTGCCCGAGCCGGCGCTCGTGCCGGAGCCCGGCGGGCTCGAGCCGCAAGCGGCGAAACCGACGAGCGCGAAAAACGAAACGAGAGCGCCCCCAAGTGCGCGCGTCGAGATGGTCCGCAACATGTCCGTACTCCTCCTCAAGAAAAGCGAGCCCGAGCTCGGTCGACCGCCCGCGGTCATCCTCGCCTGCCGGCGGTTACGGATGAGTTACCGGTCGCGGCGGAGAGCACGAAGTCTGCAAATATCCTCGCGCCGTATCCGGACTCCCGCCGTCCAGCTCGCCGGCGAACCGTCCGCGCGCTCCGCCACGAGGTGGAGATCCCCGCGCAGTTGCTCGGTGTGCGGAATTGGAAGCGGGGGGATGTTTTGTTCCCCCCCGGCGAGTTCCGATTTTTGGCGATGGCGGCGCGAAGCGTGGCGCCGCGGATCGAGCTTTCGCGCGCTTGGCGCTGGCTTCCGGCGCCGCGGCGGAACGCGGCGAGGGGGGATGAAACGTCCCCCCCTCGTCCCGTGCCGAAGGACCCTCGATGGCGGGCAGCCGTCTGCTGGGAATATCGGCAGCACCGGGAGCTTCTACGTGAACGTGGGCGTCGGACTCGATGCGCTATGGCAGCTTGCCGGCGACGCGATTCCCGAAAAGCCCCCGCGCACGCATGCCAGTTCGCTCGGCGGCTCGAGGTCCTGCTCCCCGGCGCGCCGGAACGGTGGGAGGTGAACGATTCCGTCGATCCGACCGCGCTCGGCGCGGCGCTTGCGGAGCACCTCGGAGCCCTCGTCATCGACATCGATCGCATCGACGGTCCATCCACCTTCCTGCGGCACCGATGGATCGCGACCCCCGCGGGTTCGAGCTCGAGCTCCGGGCGCGACTTCGGTATGTCCTCGGCGATTCGCACGGCGGCGCGTTCAGCGCGCGGAACAGATCGCGGCAGGCCGTTGATGGTCGGGGCGACTGTGGCTCATCGACCCAGCGCGCGCTTCCGTCTCGTGGCCTTGGCGCTGCCGCCATGGCAAGCTTGCCACCGTGGCGAACGGACCGATCATGCCGTCGCGAACTGGCGCTGCTAGCTGCGGTTCCGCGAAATACGCGCGCGTACTACGCGGCCGGGGCTACTTCGCCGAGGTCGACGTCGAGGTGATGCCAGACCAAACCCACACCACCGTCGAAGACGCGTGTTCAGGCGGAGGATTCCGCTCGCAGGGCTACTTCGAGGACGCGCCGGATCGGGGCTACGACGACTGGAAAGCTGGCACCGTCCAAGGCGTGAACTATGGGCTGGCCCTCGCGAACCGCGGGCCGTGTCACGTTCGCATCCTCCGCATCTCTGGTCTCACCACCGACACGACCCCCGCCACGGTGGGCTGCGCAGCGACTTTGGCAATCCTCGCCGCACTGGACGTCGCACCGCCGGCAAATCTGCAAGATCGGCTCGACCAACTTGCTCTTTCTGGGCCGGAGTTCAGCGCACCAACGAGCGAATGACGTCGCAGCCGCGGAAGCGATGGTTACGGCGTAGCCCGATATTCTCGAGTGTAGTTTCGGCACGTGATCGAGCTCTACCGCCCCCGAAGCCACGGTGGCATCGATCGTCAACGACGCGGTGTGCTCAGCGCTTAGCCGTCGCTCTCCGTCGAGCTGCCCTCGGCGCTCGCCTCTTCCTCAACGGCGACCACGTCCGCCGACGTAGTCCCCTGCTTGCCCGCGGCGGCCTTTGCGGCGCGGTTGGCGGCCTTTTGCAGTTGCTTTCGCGCGGTGTCTGCCTTTTCGCCTTCGATCACCTCACGCTTGAGCACGGCATCGCGGATCGCAGCACGGACGTCCTCCACATCGACTCTGACGTCTGGTGACAGGCGCTTCAGCTCACGACGGACGACCGCCAAAACCGAATCGGACAGCAACACGGCGCCGAGTGTGAAGCGGCTGAGCGCCTGCTTCTGCGCGAGGTAGTCGCCGAGCTGCGCTTTCTGCCAACCTTCCTTGGCGAGCAGGCCGAGTAGCTCGACGTCCGCCGTCGAGCGGTGGGTCATGGCCGTTAGGTCGAGGTCGACCACGACCTCGTGTTCGATCGGCTTCGCGAAGCTGACCTTGTAGACGCGCCAGGTGGCGCCGTTGGTGAGGACGACCCACTCGACGCCCTGGTTAGCGGCGTAGTCGACGGCTTGTTTCACGAATTGGTCGCGCAGCTCCAAGCCCACGGCCTTGACCTCGACGAGAAACGCCAGCGACCCGTCGATCTTCACGGCCAGGTCGCAGAACGTGCTGCGGATGGCGTGCTCGGAGGTGATTTCGGAATACTTGTCGTAGCCGAAGACTTCTTGGAGCACGTCGGTGACGATCACCACGGTGTCGGATTCATTCACATCGCGCGAGCGTGCGTTGGCGATAATTGGCTGGAAACGTTTTCAGGCCGGCGATGATGCGCTCAGAGGCCTTCTTGGGCAGCGACATGCGCGCGAGGATCGCTCGAAAAATCGTCTTCGTCCAGCCCGGCCCCACTGGCGGCCCGATAGTCGTGCCGTGTGCGGCCTGCCGCGTATGATACGTGCCCTACTCTCGCACGTCGGGACAGGACGCAGTCACTCCGGAGCGCCACTCGTCCGTGTTTGGTGGGCGCAACCGGATCTCGAAGTGCGCGCTGCCTTCATTGTTTTGGGGATCGGTGTCGTTGATACCGACCAGAATCCCGCCGGTCGTTTTCGAGACCGTCGATGCGCAGGGGGCCACCACCACGCCCTGGCCGGAGTTGCCGCGACCAATGACGGCAAGACCGCTACCGTGTGGCGCGGAATGGAACGGCTCGTTGCTGAAGTTGTAGTCGCGAGGCCCGCCGCCGGGATACCCGGTGGGTCCCAGCCAACGGTCATACCAGCGACCGATGCGATACTGGCCGACGGCGAGGACGGTTATTCTTCCAGAAATCAGGGGACGCGGTCACGGGCACGCAGGGCGACGGACGGTCGATGGCGGACGTGGCGTGGCGGACTTCAACATCCCGAACGGCCGACCGGAGCGCGGACGGCTACCGTCGGCCGCGTGCCCGAGCGGCGCGCTTCTTGTGATTTCCGTCGTGGCCGCCGATGAGAATGGCTGGCACGTCACCCAGGCGAGCCAAGAAGCGCCGTGACGTCGACGTACGAGATCCTCGAGCCGTTGCTCGGTCTGCCTGGCGGGTGCGTGCTGGCCGAACTGGAAGCGCGGCGGAATTGGAAGCGGGGGGACGTTTCATTCCCCCGCCGCGAGTTCCGGTTTTTGGCGATGGCGGCGCGAAGCGTGCCGCCGCGGATCGAGCTTTCGCGTGCTTGGCGCCGGCTTCCGGCGCCGCGGCGGAACTTGGCGAGGGGGGATGAAACGTCCCCCCGCGTCCAGTTCCAGAGGACTGTCGATGGACATCCCGCGGAGGCGCGTCCGCGGCAGGCCGTCGATGATCGAGGCAGGGGTGGCGACCATGTCCCCGGCGGGCGTGGTAAGGTGGCAACGATGAGCAGCCATGCCGCGCCTCCCCATCGCGCTGGATGACCATTGGACGCAGAATCGTCTGACGCGCGTCGATCGCCGAGGCGATGCGATCGGCGGCTGTGGCGTCAGCCTTGACGTTTGGCGGCACCTGTTCGAGTTCGGCGACGGCTCCTGGTTCGCCGGCGTCTACGGCGCGTATTGCGACAACCTGATGATCGCTTCTCTGGCACAACCCGATCGCTTCGAACGGACGCCGTTCATCCTGACACCCGAGATCGTCGAGCAAGGGAACGTGTCGGCGACGGCGGGTGACCTCGGGCTTCACGCGTTGACTCCAGCGATCCTGGAGCGGATCGGCTTCTCCAAACTCGAGGACGTGGAGGTCAACGACGACGTCGTCGCGAGCGTGTACATCCACGACGACTTCATCTTTGGGCTCTCCCGTCGTCGCGATGGTCTCATCGAACAAGCCATTCGCATGGTCGTACGCGTGCACGAGCATTTTCTCGACGTCGATCTTCCGGAGGACGAGGAGCTCGCGCTGACGCGTGAAATCGTCGACCGGCTTCGGCGGGAAGGCGGCCTGCAACTGCGTTCGAATCCAGGGCCTCCTCGCAGCTTCCGGGCGATCTACGAGCGACCGCTCGACGGCTGGTTGAATCGTCTGTTCAAGCGGACACGGCAGATCGAAGAGGCGCTCCCGCTTCCGACCTCGGCCTGCTGAAGCGCTCACCGCGACGCCGGCGCTCAATGCCGTGCGGCCGTCGGAGGGTGAGCCGGGTCGTCGGGTGGCGGCGGGTGCTCGCGTCCGTTCGGCTCCGGGCCGGCGAGTGGGAGCGTCACGCGGAAGGTGGAGCCGTAGCCAGCGGCGGACTCGACCTCGACCTCGCCGCCCAGCGCTTCGGCGAGCTGGCGCACGAGGTAGAGCCCGACGCCGAGGCCGCCGTAGCGGCGCGCCGAGACGGCGCGCTCGAAGCGGCCGAAGATCCGCTGGCGATCCGCGGCCGAGATGCCGATGCCGTGATCCTGCACGGTGAGCACGGCCGAATCGCCGCGCGTGGCGGCGCCCACCGCGATCGGCTTGCCCGCGCCGTATTTGAGCGCGTTGCACAAGAGCGCCTCGACGATCTGCTCGACGCGCAGTGGATCCCAGCGGCCGACTAGGCGCTCGGGCGCGTCGATCGTCATCGCGCCGTGCCAGCGGCGGATCTCGCCGGTCTGCTCGAGCCGCTCCTCGACCTCGCGCACCACGCCGGCCAGATCGACCTCGTCGAGCTGAAGCGTCAGCCGGCCGCCGCTGATGTTCGCGACGTCGAGCATCTCGTTGACGAGCCGCTCGAGCCGGTCGCCTTGGCGGGCGATGCGGGCGAGGCGCGGCTCCAGCCACTCGCGCGGGGGCGCGCCGGTGGTGAGCTCGTCGAGCTTCGACAGCAAGCCGCGCACCTGGAGCTGCAGCGGTGTCAGCGGCGTCTTCAGCTCGTGCGAAGCGATCGACAGGAACTCGTCGCGCACGCGGATGGCCGTGGTCGCGTCCTGGTAGAGGCGCGCGTTGTCGATGGCCAGGGCCGCCCGCGCCGCGGCGTCCTCGGCGAACGACAAGTCCTCGGGACCGTAGCGCCGCGCGCCCGCGGTGACGCCGAGGTTGAGCGCGCCGAGGATGCGCCCGCGCGCGACGAGCGGCACGGACATGTGCGAGCGTACGCCGATCCGGCGCAGGAGCTCGGCGTGCTCCGGCGAACGCGCGTGCGCCTCGAGGATCGCCGGCGTGAGCTCGGTGAGCAGCTCGGGGATGCCGGTGTGCAGCACGCGCACGGCCGATTGCGGCGAGCTCCAATCGGGTGGAAAACGCCGCTGCAGCTCGACCAACAGCTTCTCCTGCGCCGCGTCGGCGTGGGCGACGGCGACGCGCTCGATGCGGTGGTCGGGCTGGAGCAGATCGACCATGCAGAAGTCGCCGAGCTTCGGCGCCAATCTTGCACGTCATCAAGTTCGGGAGACTCGACGCCATGACGGATGTCGGTACGAGTGACCCGGCGCCGCACGTTCGCCTGTGCGACTTCCTGACGTCGCATCAGGGCGAAATCATCGCGATGTGGACGGCGCGGATTCGCCACATGTCGCCCGCGCGCGAGGTGTCCGCCCTTTCGCTCGTCGATCATTTGCCCGACATCCTGCGCCGGCTCGCCGACATCCTCCGCGCGGTCGAGACGGGCAAGAGCGCCACGCTCGCCGGCGCACCGCAGGCGCACGCCGTCGATCGGCTCGCGCGGGGCTTCGACTTGAGCGAGGTCGTCGACGAATACGCCATCCTGCGCTGGTGCATCGTCGACGCCTGGCAGCGCGGCAGCGGCGCTCCCCTCGACTCCGAGCAGGCCAAGAGCCTGAACCTCGCCATCGACGACGCCATCCGCCAGGCGACGGTGCGGTTCGCGAGCGCGCGCGAGCACATGCTCCACGCGATCGACGGGATCTCCGAGGCCGCGTTCGGCACCCACGAGCTCGACCTGTTTCTACGCCGGCTCCTCGAAGCCACCATCGAATCGACCGAATCGGTGCACTCGGCGGTGGTCTTCCTGCGGGAGGACGGCGTGCTGCGCGTCCGCGCGGCGGTCGGCCTGGAACGCGAGCTCGATCCGTCGTTCTCGGTGCGCGTCGGCGAGGGCGTCGCGGGGACCATCGCGGCGAGCCGCGAGCCGCTCGCGCTGCGGCATGCCGCCGCCGATCCGCGCGTCGTCAACCCCCTTTTGCGCGCGCGCGGCGCACGGGCGCTCTACGGAGTCCCGCTGCTCCACGGCGGCGACGTCGTCGGCACGGCGCACATCTGCTCGCTCACCGCCTTCGAGTTCTCCGACGAAGACAAGCGGCTGTTTCGCACCATGTGCAGCCGCGCCGCGGGCTTCATCGTCCAAGCGCACCTGCGGCAGGAGGCGGAGCGGGCCGCGCGCGCGCTCGCCGAGCGTGAGCAGGCCGCGCGCACGGCCGAGGCGCGGCTTCGGCTCGCCGTCGAGGCGACCGAGCTCGGCACCTGGGAGTGGACGATCGCCACGGGCGAGGTCGAGAGCTCGCCGCAGCTCGCGCGCATCTTCGGGCTGCGCGACGAGCACGGCAGCTTCGCGCGTTACGGACGCGCGTGTCTGTATCCCGACGATGCCCCGGCCGTCGACGCGGCGATGGCGCGCGCCCAGGATCCGGTCGGCGATGGCCGGGTCGCCCTCGAGTACCGCATCCGCCGCCACGGCGACGGCGAGCTGCGCTGGGTGAGCACGCGCGCGCGCACGGCGTTCGACGACGAGCGCCGGCCCGTCCGCATGATCGGCACCACGGTCGACGTGACCGAGCGAAAGCGCGCCGAGATGTCGGCGCGGTTCCTGTCCGAGGCGACCGCGGTGCTCGCGTCGTCCCTCGACTACCGCAACAGCCTCGAGCAGGTTTGCCGGCTGGCGGTGCCCGATTTCGCCGATTGGGCGGCGATTACGCTGAGCGGCAACGGCGGGTTCGACGAGGTGGCGGTGGCGCACGTCGACCCCGCCAAGGTGGCGCTCGTGCGCGAGCTGAGCCGGCGCCATCCCGACGCGCCCGTCGGCGTGCCCGCCGTCATCCGCAGCGGCAAACCCGAGCTCGCCCGCGAAATCAGCGACGAGCTGCTCGCCAAAGCGACGCGCGACGCCGAGCACCTGCGCATCGTGCGTGCGCTCGGGCTCCGCTCGTACCTCGTCGTGCCGCTGCTCGTCCGCGGACGCGTGCTCGGCGCGCTCACGCTGGCGACGGCCGAGTCGGGCCGCCGCTTCGACGAGTTCGATCTCGAGACCGCGCGGCACCTCGGCCGCCGCGCCGCCCTGGCGGTCGACAACGCGCGCCTGTACCAGCAAGCGCGCGAGGCGACGCGGCTCCGCGAGGAGGTGCTCGCGGTCGTGTCGCACGATCTCAAGAACCCGCTCGGCGCCGTGCAGCTGAGCGCCCGCGCGCTCGGCGGCAAGCTCGGAGGCGCCGATCCGCGGCTGCGCCGGCACCTCGACATCATCGAACGGTCGGCGGGCCGGATGGAGCACCTCATCGCGGATTTGCTCGACGTCGCCAGCATCCAAGCCGGGCGCCTGGCGATCGAGCGTCGCGAGGAGCCGGTCGGGCCGCTCGTCGACGAAGCGCTGGCGATCCACGCGCCGCTCGCCGCGGACAAGGGCGTGACGCTGCGCAGCGAGGCCAGCCCCTCCGGGGCGATCGTCCACGCCGATCACGAGCGCATGCTGCAGGTGCTCGGCAATTTGCTGGGCAACGCCATCAAGTTCGGCGGTGCCGGCGCCCAGGTCGTCGTGCGCGCCGAGCGCCGCGCCGGCGAGGTCCTGTTCTCGGTCGCCGACACGGGCCCCGGCATCCCCGCCGACGAGCTGTCGCACATCTTCGAGCCGTACTGGTCGGCGGCGCGGCACGCGAAGAAGGGCACCGGCCTCGGCCTGTACATCAGCCGCGGCATCGTCGAGGCCCACGGCGGCCGCATCTGGGCCGAGAGCACCGTCGGTGTGGGAAGCGCCTTTCATTTCACCGTGCCGCTCGCGCCGCGCGGTGGTTGAAGGATTTCGGCTTCGATCGATCTCGCCCAACCCTCCGCCGCTGGCGCGGGAGAGGGGGGTCAGAAGCCGCGGGCTTTCAGGTCGGCTAGCCAGTCGCAGCCTTGGCTGTCGCCGAGGGTGCAGCCCTTTTGGTAGTAGAGCTTCGCTTTCTTGTAGTCTTGCGCGGCTCCGCGGCCTTCTTCGTACTGGCCGCCGAGGTAGGAGCAGGACGAGCCGAGGTCGGCGGCGCAGGCGTCGGCGTAGAGCTTGGTCGCCGCGTCCTCGTCCCAGGAGACGCCCTGGTCGTAGAAGTCCGCGTGGCAGTGGCGGTTCATGCCGGCGGCCTCTTCGCACGAGGCGGCGTCGCCCGCGTCGCAGGCGGCGATGTACGCGGCGTAGGCCTTCTTCATCAGCTCGTTCTTCTTCGGGATGTCCTGCTCGTAGCGGCCGAGCCAGTAGCAGGCGGGCGCGTCCTTCTTGTCGCAGCCCTTGGTGAACATCGCCTTGGCGTCGTCCTTGAGCTCGTTGGAGTAGTACGACATCTGCCGGCCGAGCCCGGAGCAGCCGGTGATCTCGCCGCCGTCGCACGCCTTCTTGAACAGCGTGCCCGCCTTGTCGACGTCCTGCTTCGCGCCGTAGTAGCCGTCGAGCACGTAGTAGCCGAGGCGCACGCAGTCCTTGAGCGTCCCCTTGTCGCAGGTCTTCTGCAGCGCCGCGACGTTGGGTTTGAGGAACTTCTTGACCTTGCGGGCCTCGGCGCTGCCGGCCAGCGAGCCGAGGACGAGTCCGACGAGAAGAATGGGGGCGATCGATTTCGACATGACTTGCTCCAGGTGAGTTGGGCGAGCCGCAAGAGCAAAGGGAGTGCCGCGGCTATGTGCGCGGGCGCCGGTGGGGGCTCGTCGACCGGCGCTCATCCGGGCGATGCCGCGCGCTCATCGCCCGTGGTAAGGAGCCCCATGCGTAGAGGCTTGGCGGGGGTGTGTCTGGCGGGGCTCTTCGCTTGCGGCGGCGAGCGCCCCGAACGGACGGCGGCGGCGGAGCAGGCGATCGTCAACGGCACGCCGTCGGGCGCGGCCGACGACGCGGTGGTGCTCATCCTCACCCACCAGGCGAGCAAGGACGTGCCGCAGGGCGCCTACTACGTCAACTGCACCGGCACGCTGCTCGCGCCGAACGTCGTGCTCACCGCGCGGCACTGCGTCACGGCGACCAGCGACGGCCTGTTCAGCTGCGCCTCGGACGGCGCGCTCGCGTCGGGCCCCGGCGGCGCGCTGCTCGACGATCTGCCGGTCGGCGAGAGCTACGTGTTCGTGGGCGCGAAGCTGCCCGACACGCTCGATCCGCCGAGCTTCCCCGGGCGCGGCGCGAAGTTCGTGCACGACGACGCCAAGGTGACGTGCAACGCCGACGTCGCGCTCATCGTCTTGCAGAAGCCCATCGACGGCGCGCTCATCGCGCCCGTCCGCCTCGACGGGCCGGTGACCAAGGACGAGGCGCTCGCGGTCGTCGGCTGGGGCGCGACCGTGACGGACTTCGTCCCGCCGCAGCGGCAGCGCCGCGACGGCGTCACCGCGGTCGAGGTCGGACCGTCGGCGATCCAGCACGAGGGCGGCGCGCTCGCGGCCAAGGAGTTCCTCGCCTCGGAGTCGGCGTGCCGCGGCGACAGCGGCGGGCCCGCGTTCGACGCCAAGACCGGCGCGGTCGTGGGTGTGGTGTCGCGCGGCTCGAGCGGCGGGAGCAGCGCCAACGGCCAGGGCTGCGTCGGCACCCAGCACACCTTCATGCAGACCGCGCCGTTCAAGGACCTGGTGCTGAAGGCGTTCCAGATCGCCGGAGGCGAGCCGTGGCTCGAGGGCAAGCCCAAGCCGGGGAGCGGCACGACCTCGGCCACGGTCGGCGCGAGCAGCGGGGTGACCTCGGGCGG
>JACXTT010009308.1_pt1 | contig 13436 bp, 14 predicted proteins | sample 9270951 | NCBI WGS metagenome assembly JACXTT01 (sample SAMN15532306, study PRJNA645909) | rock metagenome | isolation source: weathered quartz diorite | place: Puerto Rico | collected 2017-06-21
AACGCCTCGGGTGAAACCTTAAACGTTAACGCCCACTGGTTCCCAGCGGCAGTGCGCGCAGCCGGCATCAAGGACTTTCGTTGGCATGATCTTCGGCACACGTACGCAAGTCGTCTGCGGCAGGCTGGCGTCCCGCTCGGCAACATCGCGGAACTGCTCGGGCACAAGGGTCTAGCAATGACGCAACGCTACGCCCACTTGTCCATTTCAAATCTGCACGAGGCCGTCTCACGGATTGCCAGACCGAACACCAAACTAGCACCAGCGCCATCGCCGGAGACTACTGTGCCAGAGTATGTCAACTAAGTTTTGTAGTACGATGAACTTACCGCGCGGAGGCGAAAAGGGTCCGGTGACCTTCCCGGCCTTCAAAGCCGGCGATCCCGCCAAAGCGGGATGGTGGGTTCGACTCCCACACGCTTCCGCCAAAGTCCCGTTGAGCCGTTGGGAATCCCCACCGTGGTCTCTGGTACGCTGCACTTTCCTCGGGCCACCGATGAAAGCACTTCGTTCGCGAAGCACGATTTGTCCGTCCAACGACCTTCGCAGCCGCGCGCCGTCGCCATGTTAGTATCGGCGAACCTTGACCAACGGGCGCCAAAAATCCGGCCTGCAGTGGAGCGTCCTCGTCCTCTTTGCCGTCAACATCCTCAACTTCTACGACCGGCATGTCCCCGGCGCGCTTGTCGAGCCGCTGCGCCGCGAGTTTCATCTTACTGACGCTCAGAACGGCCTGCTCTCGAGTGCTTTCATCTGGGTTTACGCTCTCGTCGGCCTGCCCATCGGGCGCATCGCCGACTCCTGGAGCCGCAGGAAGCTCCTCGCCTGGGGCGTCTTCGTGTGGGCTTCGCTGACCGCGTTCGGAGGCCTGGCGACAAATTACGCCATGCTTCTCGTCTCGCGCCTCGGCGTTGGCGTCGGCGAAGCGACATGTGCCCCGACGGGCACGAGCTGGCTCGGCGACCTCTTTCCGCCCGAACGCCGCGCCCGTGCCCTTGCCTTCTTCATGCTGGCCGTGCCCGTCGGCGGAGCACTCAGCTTCTTCTTCACCGGCCCTTTCGCTCAGGCCCATGGATGGCGCGCCGCGATGGTTCTTGCGGCTGCACCGGCGCTGCTTCTGCTCCCGGCTCTGCTCCAGCTCCGCGAGCCCGAGCGTGGCGCGAGCGAGACCCGCCCCTCCTACACCCGACGAGGCTCGATGTGGCGCGTCCTCCGAATCCGGACGTTCTGGTGGATCATTGCCTCCGGCGCGTTCTTCAATTTCACCATGTTTGTGGTCGCCATCTTCCTCCCGGCTTTCTTCAGCCGCGTCCACGGACTGTCGCTCGCTTCGTCGAATGTCTCGACCGGCGTTGTCTATCTCGTCGGCGGCCTTGCTGGCGGCTTGCTTGCCGGACAATTAGGCGATCTCGTCACCCACCGGCGCGGGAACGGCCGCATGCTGGTCCCCGCGGTCATCGCCTTGTGCGCCGCTCCGCTCGCCTATTTCGGCGTGGTCCAGCCTGCCGGCTCATTTTCCGTGGCTCTCGCGCTATTCGTTCTGGCCTACGTTGCTCTCAACACCTACTACGGCTTCGTCTACTCCGCCATTCAGGACATCATCACCCCGAACCTCCGCGGCACGGCCATGGCCCTCTATTTTCTGGGAATGTATCTTCTCGGCGGGTCTTATGGCCCGGTCCTCACCGGCAAGCTGAGCGACCTCTTCGCTCGCCACGCCGCGGCGCTTTCAGGCTCCGCCGTGATCGCCGAAGCGCATCGCGCGCTCGGCCTGCAGCAGGCAATGCTCGTCATCCCAGTGGGTTGCATTCTTCTCGCCTTCGTGCTCTATATGGGCTCGCGTAACATCGCCGCCGACATGGCCCGCCGGGAAACGGAAGATTAGAGGAATGAGGCGGAATTCTCACTGACCGCGCAAATCGTATGGGCCAGAAGAAACATCGCAGGAAGTTTCGCGCTGACATCGAGGCCCGCCGCCGTGCTCGCGAATCTGGCGCCAAGCCCGCCGCGACGCGCATCATCGAGAACAAGCGCCGCAAACCTGCCAAACACAAAAAGAAGTGGCTGGAACGCGAACTGAGCTGAGCCGGCAGGTTCGGACCGAACCTAGTTTTTCGAGCCTCAACCGGGTTTGTAGTCGGGGATAACTTCCGTAGGAAGAAACAGCGGGGCCTTCGCGATGCGCTTACGCTCCGCCAGGTAACCGGCGATAGTTTCGAGGTCGCCTCTGCTGAAGCCCATCGAGCTCACTTTCACCTTGCCGTCCGGCTCGATCAGGAAAACGGTCGGCACGTTCGTCAGGCCGTAGGCATTCGACGCCGGATAACCCTTCTCATCGATTGGGCAGGGGAACGTCACGCCGTACTCGGCGCAGAACTCCTTCGTGTCGCGCGCGTCGTCCTGCGAGATTCCCCAGAACGCCACGCCATCGCCGCCGTATTTCTTGTACATCCGCTCGAGAAAAGGAAACGCAAACTGGCACACGGGACAGGAGACCTTGAAAAACGCCAAGACCAATGGGCCTTTTTCGAGCGCCTCCTGGAGCGAAACGCTCTGCCCCGACGTCCTCTTCAGTTGGAACGCCGGCGCCTTGTGCCCTGCGAGAATCTTTGTCATCGGTTTCTTCCCCAGCCTTCCAAAGAGATAGCGGAGCGGATGCATGCTCGCATTCCGCCGCTCAGTGAATGTGCCGCGTCTTCCGGCTGACGTAATCCATCAGCAAGTACTGCCCCAGCGTGTACGGCGTCGTGAAGTACGCTTTTCCGCGGCACATCTTGGTGATGGTCTGCACGAAGTGCACCAGGCTGTAGTCGCTCGCCAGCATGAACGTGTTGATCAGGATTCCGGCGCGCTTGCACTTGCCTACTTCCTCGAGCGTCTGCGACACCACGAACGGGTCGAGTCCGAACGCGTTCTTGTAAATCCGCCCGTCCTCGAGCGTCAGCGCCGAGGGCTTGCCGTCCGTAATCATGACGATCTGCCGCATGTCTTTCTTCTGCCGGAGGAGGATGCGCTGAGCGAGGCGCAGTCCTTCTCTCGTGTTCGTGTAATACGGCCCCACCTGCACACGCGCCAATTCGCCGAGCGGCACTTCCTCGGCGCTGTCGTGAAACAGCACCAGGCTCAGGGAGTCGCCTGGATACTGCGTGCGGATCAGGTGCGAGAGCGCCATCGCCACTTTCTTCGCCGGCGTGAAACGGTCTTCGCCATAGAGAATCATGCTGTGGCTGCAATCGAGCATCAGCACCGTCGCGCACGAGCTCTGGTACTCGCACTGGTGCACCATCAGGTCTTTGTAGTCGAGCTCGATCGGTATCTTGGCGCCGTCGCGCCGCACCGCGTTGAACAGCGTTTCGCTCACGTCGAGATTCAGCGTGTCGCCAAATTCGTACTGCCGCGGAGCTCCTCCCGATTCGATCCCGGTGGCCAGATCCCGAGTGTCATGCCGCCCGAAGCTGCTCTTCCCAAGCGATGCGAGCAAGTCCTGCAGCGTCTTGAAGCCGAGAAAATCGATGGTCTTGTCAGTGATCTCAAATCGCGCCTGCGTTTCGCGCTCGCGCGGCTGCCCGACATTCCCCAGCGCGCTCTTGTCAGGCGGGGGCGTCACCTGCGGGGGCTGCGCGTTGATGTAGCCTTCCTGCGCCAGCCGCTCGATGAGCTGGTTGATGAGGTCGCGCACCTGCTGGTTCTCGAGCGCCTTGGGATCCTGGAGCAACTGCTGCATCTCTTCGGAAAGCAGATCGCCCGGAATCAATTCGCCATCCTGCAGCGCTTGCAAAATCGCCTGCTGCAGGGCCTCCATCGTTCGCTCAGGATCGAACTCCGAGAAGCCGTAGTATTGCGACTCGAATCCGCTCTGCAGGAAAAAATCGGAGAGCCGGCGCACCAGTTCGTTCAAGTCTATGGCGTCGGCCGGCTCGCCGACATATTTTCCGTAGCGAACGAATTTCATCCAGTTGCCTTTGGTCCCCTCAAACTACGAACGCGTGTCAATTGAATTGCCGCCTCGGGCCTCGTGGAGCCTCCCGCGTCTCCGGTGGGCGCGGCTTCTCCGCGAAATAACCGCGTTCTTCGCTGCGCCCGATCCGCCGGTGTGCCCACAGCCCCTCGAGAATAAATTCCCCCGCCGCCACGGCCTGTCCGGCGTCGCGCTTCCCGTCCACGCCCAGTTTTCCCGTCTGATCGAGCAGCCCCTGAATCTTCCCGAGCTGGCGCAAGGCTTCCGCCGCTGGCGCCATTTCTTGCAGCTTCAACTCACCGCCCATCTCGAACCACTGCACCACGGACTGGAGATTGGCCTCGGCCAGATACTTGCTGAAAATCTTGCCCACCGCGGTGCGGATCAACTCCCGCGCCACCGTCTCCGCGCCTTTCAATTCGCCTTCGTACTCGAGTTCGATTTTCCCGGTAATTGCGGGCAAAGCGGCATACACGTCCGCCACGCGCGCAATCGCCGCGTTCTCGCCGTTTCGTGCCGCGCGTTGCTCGGCATTGCTCACTACGTTTTCGAGGCACGTGATCGGCAGCCGCTGGCTGACGCCCGAGCGGCGATCCACGCGCTTGTCGTCGCGCGCCTGAAATGCAATCTCTTCGATTACCTCGCGCAGGAACCCCGGCACATCGACACGCCGCCTCGAATCCCGCGACGTCCACGCCTCCTGCCGCGTGATCGCCATTCCCTCTTCGACTGCGGTGGGGTAGTGCGTCCGCACTTCCGCACCGATGCGGTCCTTAAGAGGTGTGATGATCTTACCGCGCGCGGTGTAGTCTTCCGGATTCGCGGTGAAGACCAGGAGGACGTCGAGCGGCAGCCGCAGCGGGTAGCCCTTAATCTGAACATCGCCTTCTTGCATGATGTTGAACAGGCCAACCTGAATTTTCCCCGCGAGATCGGGCAGTTCATTGATGGCGAAGATGCCGCGGTTGGCGCGGGGTAGCAGGCCATAGTGAATCGTCAGTTCGTCGGAGAGATCGCGCCCACCGCGCGCGGCTTTGATGGGGTCCACGTCGCCGAGTATGTCGGCGATGGTCACGTCAGGCGTCGCGAGCTTTTCGACGTAGCGCAGCTCGCGCGGCATCCACGCAATGGGCGTTGCGTCGCCTTCCGTGGCCAGCCGCTCGCGGCAGCCGCGGCAGATCGGTCGCAGCGGGTTGTCGTTGATCTCGCAGCCCGCGAGGACCGGGATTTCCTCATCGAGGAATTGCATGAGACCGCGCAAGATACGGCTTTTCGCCTGCCCGCGGAGGCCGAGCAGAATGAAGTTGTGCCGCGACAGAATTGCATTGACGATTTGCGGCACCACCGTGTCGTCGTAACCGTGAATTCCCGGAAAGAGCGGCTGCTTCCGCTCGAGTGCGCAGAAGAGGTTCTCGCGCATCTCGTCTTTTACCGTGCGGTCAAGCCACCGCGCTTCAAGACTTTTGCTGCGCCGCAGCTCGCCGAGCGTGCGCGGCCTCTCCCCGGCAATCCGGCTTGTCGTGCTTGAAGTCGATGTCATCCAGGCCCCGAATCCGTGCGCAGTCTCATCGTGCACTCAACTTCCATTATAGATGAACCTCGCCGCGCCGCCGTTACGCCGTGCGCCCCGCGTGCGCTCAATTCGAATGGCCATTCCCCCCAGCGCGCTTGCGCAGCCGGTTGGCCTTTTCCAGTTCTTGCGCCCACTCTCGCAGCCAGCCCACCAGCCGTTTCTGCCGCGCCGGCTCGCTGCGCATGTCGAGCATGTTCTGCTTCCAGAGCAGATCCACCGGCAGCGTCCCTGCCACCAGGTAGGCGACGCTCGGCAGGCTCTTCGTATCCACCGAATCCGGAGCGTTTCCGAAAACCAGAACATGACACGCGTCATAAAGCTCCAACAGCTCGGTCTGGATGGCCTCTTCGGCCGCGTCTCCGGCATCCTTGAGGTACTCTACCGTCGCTTCGGTGAGCGGGTCGTCGCTGAAAAGTTCGGTGACGCGGAAGGGAGCGCGGCCCTCGGTCAGAATGTCCATGCGGCCGTCGTCGTAGCGCTTCACCACCTGCGTGATGGCCGCAGTACAGCCCGTGCGAACGATGCCCTTCGGCAGCGCCAGCACGACCCCGAACTCGGAATGATCTTCGAGGCAGCGCGCGATCATGCGGCGGTAGCGGGGCTCGAAGATGTGCAGGGGAAGCGAGGCGCCGGGAAGGAGTACGACGTTCAACGGGAAAAGCGGAATACGGTTCGACGGCATGGCCCGAACTTCATGATAGCAGAGAAGGAAGCGGGAACGGCGGCAAGGCGAGGCCTCGGCGCAAAGGGAAGCGGCTATTTGAGTTCGACGAGGAGCGCCTCCATTTCGGAACGGGCGTGCTGGTCGCCCTTTTTCTGGGCGACGACCATTCCGGAGGAGAGAACGTCGCGGGCCTCGCCATAGCGGCCGAGGCGGACGAGGAGCTGGCCGAGCTGCTGGTAGGCGGGGACGTAGTCGGGATTCGTTGCGATGAGTTTGCGGAAGTGCTCTTCGGCGCCGGTTGCGTCGCCAAGATTCATGCATTCGACGGCAAGACCATAGCGCGAGAAGGGGTCATTCGGTTTTGCGGCTACGAATTCTTCGAGGCGTTGGCGGCGCGTCTTCTGCTGGGATGGTTGGGACATAGTTGGAAAAGGGCTATTATAGCGGCCGGTTTGATGAGCGCAAAGACGATCGAGGCCGACCCAAGGCGATGGCAAAACGAAGAGCGAGTGTGACGCGTAGCGATGGGACAGAGTTGAAGGGCAAGCCGGCGAGCGGTGCGCGCGCGGAGATGACAGAAGTCGTGCTGCCGCAGGACACCAATCCGCTGGGATACATTTTGGGGGGTCGCGTGATGCACCTGGTGGACATTTGCGCGGCGATTGCAGCGCACCGGCACAGCCAGAGCCACGTTGTGACTGCGTCGGTCGACTACGTGGACTTCCGCAACCCCATCCGGGCAGGCGAGTTGATCATTCTGAAGTCCCACGTGAACCGGGTGTTCCACACGTCGATGGAGGTCGGCGTAGAGGTATTCTCCGAGAACGTGCTGACGGGAGAGAGAAAGCATACGACGAGCGCCTACGTGACGTTTGTGGCCATTGACGACGTCACCGGGCAACCGAAACCGGTTCCGCCGCTGATCTGCAAGACCGCGGAGGAAAAGCGGCGGTTCCGCGAGGCAGCGGAGCGGCGGAAGATCCGGCTGGCGCGCCGATACGGGAAAAGGTGAAGGCAGCGGGGCGGGCCCAGCATGACACTCTAAGGCGGCGGATTGCGCGGCGTGAGCGCGTCTGCTAGCATCCGCGCAAGGTCCCACCGAGAGGCGTCTCATGCCCAAAGTAAAGCAGCTTACCGTATTGTGCGGGAATCGTCCGGGAGCGCTGGCACACGTTGCCGGAGTGCTCGGCGCGAAGAAGGTGAACATTCACGGATTCCTGCTCCGAACGTCGGGCGCGAAGGGATTCTTGCAACTGGTGGTGAACAACGTGGAGAGGGCGAAGAAAACGCTCGATGCCGCCAAATTGCGCTACACGGAAGAAATCGTGCTCCACGCGAGAATCCCCAACCGGCCGGGGGCACTGGCCCGATTTGCGGGCCGGCTCGCGGCAAAGGGAATCAACATCACGTTCGGGTATCAGACCATCGCGAGAGGCTCGAGGAGAGCGAGCATCGTGCTCGAAGTGTCGAATGTCGAGCGGGCCGTTCGCGCGGCAGGTGGGACGCCGTCCGATCGATTGTACGACTAGGCGGGGATGGAAGATCAAGCGACAGGGCCAACCCAGGTTGGTGTAGTCGTGGGCTGAGGGCTGCCGCCTTCTGGCTCGTCGGAGATGGCGAGGGCGGCGGTATCGGTGATTGCGGCGGGCGGCTCTTTGATCAGGAGAGCCAGGTTGCCTTCGGCGTCGGGGCGGAAGATGCCGGCGCTGATGGGCTTCTTACCCGAGCCCTTGGGGACGAGCCAGAACTGCAGAGTACGGTTGCCTTGAGGTGCGGGCACTTTGGCTCCGGTCAGGACGATGCCGAGCTTCGGGTTCCAGTAGGCGCGAACGCCGGGCAGGTTGGCGGCCTTGGTGGCAAGCGAGACCTGCTTTGAGGTTGGATCGGCAAGAATTGCCTCGGTACGCTGGGCCTGCTCCATTTGAGCAGCGAGCGCCCTGCGCTGGGCCTCCACCTTCGTGAGTTCGTCGTGCAACTTGCGCAACTCGGCTGATTCTCTGCGCGCTTCCCAACCGGAAACGACCGTGCCGACGAGAAGCGCCGCGACTCCGGCCCAGGCCCACCATGGCAAAATCGGGCCGGCGCGCTCGGCGGGAGCCTTGCCGGCACGCACGGCGTCAAGGATGCGCTTCTTTACCGCGCGGGATGGCGAAGCCTCAGGGGCGAGATAGGCGAGCTGGGCGACGAGGCCGCGGGCTTCTTCGATCGCCCGCGTGCACGCCGGACAATTCGTGGCCAGGTGCGCCTCGAGAGCGGCGCGCTCTTCCACATCCAGCGCGCCGATGGCGTAGGCCTCGTAGAGTTGCCGGAACTGGTCGCAGGTGCTCACGACATTCCTTGCAAACCTTCCTTGAGCCGCAACAATCCATTGCGGATCCAACTTTTTACGGTGCCGAGCGGCTGCCGCATGGCCGCGGCAATTTGGCTGTGACTCATGCCTTCAAAAAACGCCAGCTCGATGGCCTTCAGTTGCGGCGCGGGAAGCGCGCGCATCAGCTCGCGGACTCGAGCGGCGCGACGTTGCTCGTCGATCTGCGCGTCGAGATTCGGAGCGGCAACGGCGACGGGCGCAACCACATCGTCCAGAACATCTTCGCGCCGGCGTTGCTTTTCCCGCTTCAGACGTAAGAAGTCGAGCGCGCGGTTCCGCGCCAGCGTCAAAAGCCAGGGTTGGAGCGGCCCGCGGTCTGCATCGTAGAGGTGAGCGTTGCGCCAGAGCTGCAGGAAGATATCCTGGACGATCTCCTCGGCGGAAGCGGCCTGCTGGAGCACACGCAAAACGAGCGAATAAACCAAGCGGGAATAACGGTCGTAGAGCCTGTCGAGGGCGCTCACGTCGCGTTCGCGGGCGAGCCTCTCCATCAGCGCCGCGTCGGACGGCTGCCCGCCTGGGCTCAGCTTTTCGAGAACAGCCAGGAACACGATCGCTGGTCTTGTGCTCCACTCAAGGAATACGGCAGCTCCGGTGATTCGGATGCCGCCCCAGCCTCCCAAGCGCACGGTCGGGAGTAACTGCGCCGTCGGGGTTCAACTGGGCCGGGTAGCTTGGCCCGAGACGAGGAAATCCTGAGCACACTGCGCGACCCGCTGAGCCCTGCGGACGCAGGTGCCAATCGCCGGGCCTTCGAGGTAATTCCCGGCAAGCCAGAGTCCCGGGAGTGTATCACACAGTCTTTCGAGGGCGGAGACGCGGGCTGCGTGACCCAGGTTGTACTGGGGCAGGGCCCGCGGATATCGCTTCACGAGGCTAAACTTCGGCGGACCCTGAATGCCAAGAAGCGGGGCCACGTCAGCGTGAACGGTGTCCACAAGTGCGGCAGGGTCGAGGGAGGCCGAGGCGGGGTCGTTGACGCCGCCGACAAAACTGGTCATCAGCACCGCGCCTTCCGGCGCGCGGCCGGGAAAGAGCGAGGAGTTCCATACGGTGCCGAGGACGCGAAGCCCTTCGCGACGAGGCACAAGAAAGCCGAAGCCATTGAGCTGGCGGCGAATCCGTTTCTGGGAATAGCCCAGGGCCACGACGGCCACGGGGGCGTATTCAACATCGCCGAGCAAGCGGCGAAAATCGGCCGACAGTTTTCCGAGAATGCGGCCTGCCACGACAGGCTCGGTCGCCACGAGCAAGGCGTCGCAGCGAAGGGTTTCCACGCGACCTCGCGTCTCGATTCGAACGCCGAACCCAGCGCGGCCGTTCGCACGCTCGTGGAGGACAGCAGAGGCCCGAGCCCCGCAGCGCAAGGAGGCGCCGATGGCGGCAGCCAGCGCACCGACCAGGGTCGCGTTGCCGGACTTGAAGCTCGAGAGGGTGGGGCGCTCGCCGGTGGCGTTGCGGCGGGACTTCATCGCGCCGCGAATCACGCTGCGGTACTGGCGTTCCATCTCGTAAACCATGGGGAAGGCAGCGCGGAGGCTCAACTGCTCAGGATCGCCGGCGAAGATTCCCGAAACGAACGGGCCCACGAGGCGCTCGAGCATCTCTTCGGTGAATTTCCGCCGCACGAAAGCGGCGATGGACTCGTCGGGATCGGGCGGGCGCGTGCGGCCGAAAGCGTCGCGCAACAGAGTCCATTTGGAACGGCGGTTCAGGAGCGGGGTGGTGAGAAGCGCGGGCGGAGAAAGCGGAACCGGGAGGAGCGCGCCATTCACGAGGACGTACCGTGGGGCGCGGGGATTCGCGCGGACCAATTCGTCTTCGATGTCGAGATCGCGGATCATTTCGAGCAGCAGGTCCGTGCAAGTGAAGCTCTGAGGGCCTTCTTCGACGAGGAATCCGCCCTGGGCAGTGCTGCGGATGAAGCCGCCGGGCTGATCGGCCGCTTCGAGGACCAGGGACTGGATGCCTGCTTCCTTCAGGAAGTGGGCACAGGCGAGCCCCGAGATCCCGCCCCCCACCACAATGACTGGAACGTCGCTCGCCACGCTGGGTCGGTATCCATCCGGTATTAGAGCGTTTTCGAGAAGAGAGGCCGCTCGTTCAATTTCTGCCGCTCGAGGTATGGGTCGAACACCATGGCGATGTTGCGGATGAAAATCCGGCCGAGCATGGTGGCACGGATCTCCTTGGCCGAGTGGGCAACGAGGCCGTCCTCAAGGAACGGAGTCAACCGTGCCAGTTCCGGGGAAAAATAGTCGTCGAAGCGGATGCCGAATTCCTCTTCGCAGTCGCGTTTGCGTACGACCGTGTGGCAAAGGAGCCGGCTGATCACCGCGCGGCGCACGCGGTCGTCGGCGGAAAGACGGTAGCCACGCATGGTGGCGATGCCGCGAGCGGCGACAGCCTTCTCGTAGCCCGACAAATCGCGGTAATTCTGCGCGTAGGCATCGCCAATCCCGCTAATTGCGCTCACACCCATGCCGTATAGGTCGGCGCCGGCCTTGGTCGTGTAACCCTGAAAATTGCGGTGCAGGGTGCGGTTTTCCTGCGCTACAGCCAATTCGTCGCCGGGCCTGGCGAAGTGATCCATGCCGATGTACAGGTACCCGGCGTCGAGGAATTTCCGAAGGCCGGCGCGAAAAATGTGGAACTTCGCCATGCCCTCGGGCAGATGGTCTGCGAAGGCGCCCTGCTGCTTCTTGAGCCAGGGCACGTGGGCGTAACTGAACATCGCAATGCGGTCGGGAGCAAGCTCGACGATTTGGTCTATGGTGTGGGCAAAGCGCTCGGGCGTCTGGTAGGGCAGGCCATAGATGAGGTCAACGTTGATGCTGTCGAAACCGAGCCAGCGCGCTTCGCGGATAAGGTCGCGGGTCAATTCAAACGGCTGAACGCGGTGGATCGCGGCCTGGACTTCCGGGTGAAAATCCTGGATGCCCATACTGAGGCGGTTGAAGCCCAGTCGGCGCAGCACCGCGAGATGTTCGGCCGACGTCACGCGGGGATCGACTTCGATGCCGATCTCCGCGTCCGGAGCAAAGGAGAATCGCGCGCGGGTGAATTCGAACAGGTCGTCCATTTGGGGCGGCGAGAGATACGTGGGTGTGCCGCCGCCCCAGTGGAGCTGGACAACCGGGCGGGTGCGCGAGACACGTTCTGAGACGTGGGCAATTTCGCGCTTCAGGATTTCGAGGTAGGGTTGGGCGACGGATTTGTCCTTCTGGATGACGACGTTGCAGGCGCAGAAGAGGCACAGGGCTTCGCAGAAGGGCAGATGCATGTAGAGAGACACCGGCCCCGCGGCGCGATCGGCTTCGACAAACTGCTGCTCCAGATCGCCGGGACCAAAGGATTCATTCCAAACCGGCGCCGTCGGGTAGCTCGTGTACCGCGGGCCCGGACGATTGTATTTGGCTAGGAATTCTTCGTTGATGTTCAGGTCTGGGCCGTGGAACCTGAGCTGTTTATTGGGCGCGGTCACGACAGTCTCCCTAAGTCGCTCGCGCGGCTGGGATGGGGAATGCAATCGGAGTTGTTTGTCCGGTCTCGATGAACACCTGCGCGTTCTCAACCGGCGTCGCCGGCAGGATGCCGTGGCCCAGGTTCAGGATGTGCCCGATACCGCCCGTTTTTTCGATGGATTCGCGGACGGCCCGGCGCACGCCCTCAGCGGGCCCCAAGAGAAGGGCGGGGTCCACGTTTCCTTGGAGGGCCACGCCGGGCCCGAGCTTCGCGCGGAGCGCCGCCAGGTCCGCGCGCCAGTCCACGCTGAGCACATCGGCGCCCGCTTTGGCTATATCGTCCATCAAATGATTCGATGCTTTGGTGTACAGAATTACGGGTGCGTCCCTGGCATTGAGTTCGGCGATCAACTGCTGCGTCGCGGGCAGTGCTAGCTCCGCGTAATCGCGCGCACTGAGCTCGCCGCACCAGGTGTCAAAGAGCTGGACTGCCGCGGCCCCCGCGGCAATTTGTGCGCAGAGATACTGCGCCGTGGCGCGTGCGGTCTTTCCAAGGAGGGCGTGGAACGCTCGCGGCTCAGCATGGGCAAATGCCTTCACTGTGGCGAAGCCTTCGCGCGTCCGGCCCTCGACCATGTAGCATGCCAGCGTCCACGGCGCGGCCGCAAAGCCGAGGACTGGCACTCCGGGGCCAAGTTCGCGGCAGAGGCGGCGGATGGCCTCCGACAAGAATCCCGTGGCCTGCTCCGGATCGAATATTCCAAGCGCGTCAACCTGCGCCGCCGAGCGGATGGGCTCAGGCAACTGGGGCCCCGCGTCGTTCAGCTCGAGCTTCATCCCCATGGCTTCGGCAGGGATGAGAATGTCAGAAAAAACGATGACGACATCGACGCCCAGGCGGCGGAAGGGCTGGAGAGACACTTCGACGGCCAGATCCGGCGTCTTGCAGACCTCGAGAAAGGCGTGTTTCGCTCGAATTTCGCGATACTCGGGGAGATAGCGCCCGGCCTGGCGCATCATCCACACGGGCACACGCTCGACCGGCTGCGAGCGGCATGCGCGCAGAAACAACTCCTTGCGGTTCGGCAATTCGCCCGGATGTATCATCAGCGCCAGTCCGAACGAAAATCATAGCAGAAGCGCCAGCCGCCTGCATGGAACGCCCGGCATGGCCCTGCGGGGTGCCGCCGGTTCCACAGTTGGCTATAATCCAAGCCAGCGGCCATTTGCGAATGAATGGGCGGAGGCGGTACCTGCACGCGCCGCCCGACGATTATGATGTCGCCTCTCACATGGCTTACGATGCTCGCGTACGGCGCGAGCCTTGGCTGTTACGTGGCGTCTCTCTACGGGCGCAGGGCGCTCATCGCCCGGGCGGCCACGGCGTTTCTCGCACTCGGCATCCT
>JACXTT010009309.1_pt1 | contig 13436 bp, 14 predicted proteins | sample 9270951 | NCBI WGS metagenome assembly JACXTT01 (sample SAMN15532306, study PRJNA645909) | rock metagenome | isolation source: weathered quartz diorite | place: Puerto Rico | collected 2017-06-21
TTTGTGCTCGGGCCCAGAAAACTCCAGAGTCGTATCATGAATGCCCGGTTGCTCTGGGTTCGGCAGGATGGAAGGAACCTGCCGATGGTCCGCTGAACCCGGTTGTATGAAAGGTAGGACCGAAGAAGGAAGATGCGCACTTCCCCTCCGCCCTGCGAGCGGAGCCGTGCGATCTCTCTCGTGAAGCGCTCAATTTCGGAGTCGGCAAAATCCTTCTCTCCTCGTTCGGCCGAAAGGAATTCGCTCTGATAGTGGTCGAAGACGATCGCGTGGAGGGTACTGCTGATGCCGGCGGCGATCACAAGCGGCCACGAGGAATTGCCTTCGGCTTCCAGGCCGAGGCCGAGGCCCATAAAAATGGCAATCCCCGAAAGATAATCGGCGCTCCCGTCGAGCACCCGCCCCATGAGCGTGCCGCTTTGCTGGACCCTGGCAAGCTGACCGTCGGCACAATCGAGAATATTCGCCGCCGCGTAGAAGATCGCGCCTTCAGCGAACCCTGCCTGACTCCCGGTAGAAAATCTCCATGCGGCCGCCAACCCGGCGGCGAGGGAGAGCATCGTCACCTGGTTGGGGGTGACGGGGAAACTCGAAATTCCCTTCACGAGGAGGTACGCGATGGGCCTGTAGAAGAGAAGATCGATCAGCTCTTCCGAGGCGGGGAGCTTCAGCGATCTCCGGTACTCGCCTCCTGAGCGGCCGGTCGTGCTCAGAAGGGGAATTCCTTCTCGTACCACTCCTTCGTCAAATCCATCCAGAAGAAAAGCCCCTTCCACCTTCCAAGCGGCGCATAGTGCCGCTCGATCGCCCTGTCGGTGGTCTTTCGTCCCTTCCTGTGGATCTTGAAGAACTGTTTCCTGCACCAGCTGTCGATCGCGAGGTGCTCATAGTGTCCGAGAAGCCTGAGGATGTTTCCCGCTGCGTACGGCCCGACCCCCTTGACTGAACTGATTCGCTCGTACAGCTCCGAAGGGGGGAGTTGCACCCGCCTCCAGGCCTCGATGTCGAGTTCGCCTGAGGCGACCCGGCGCGAGAGCTCAAGAAGATATGGCGAGCGGTATCCGGCCCGCACGTCCGTCCTGAGGAACTTTTCGGTGGACGAAGCGAGCGCCTTCGGGGTGGGAAAGGTAAACTTCCCTTCGCCTGCGGGCGAACCGAGTGTCCGGCAGAGGTTGCCGACCATCGACTGGGTGAGGGCCCAGCTGCAATTCGTGGTGCATATCATCTTGACGACGTCTTCGAAGACGGTCGGAGACCGAAGGAGGCGGCCGGCGCCCGATGAGGAGACCCAGCGGAATCCTTTTTGCCTGCGGGCGAGCCCGTAAAACTCCGAATAATCCTCCTGAAGGCGCAGGCACGATCGCACGATCACGACAGTTTCCTTTTTTTCCCCGTCGCCGAGAGACTGAACTCCCGGAAGTTCGATTGTAAGTCCTCCGTCCGGGCGAGCCGTGATCGAGAGGACTACAACCCTTCCTCCGGCAAGCTCGATCGCCAGTTCGAGCGAACCCCTCCCTTCGGCAACGCCGAACGGAGTGAGCGTGCACCAGCCGTGACTGAAGACCGTTCTCCTGAAATCAAAATCGGCGGGTACCGCGAGGCCGATCTTCATCGCCCGAGAGCTTCTCCGAGATGATCGAGGAGTTTTCTGTTCGTGGGATACTGCTGTATCGCCCGTTGAAGTGTGAGCATGGCCTCTTTGGGTTTCATCCTGTTCAGCGCACGGCGGAGCAGGTGGTGCTTGCCGGTGTCGCTCCCGAAGAGGAGTTCCTCCCTGCGGGTTCCCGACTCCGGGATGTTGATTGCGGGGTAGATCCGTTCGTTCGAGAGGTCGCGGTCGAGCACGAGTTCCATATTCCCCGTGCCCTTGAATTCCTGGAAGATGAGTTCGTCCATGCGCGAGTTGGTTTCGATCAGCGCGGTCGCAATGATCGTGAGCGAGCCCGCCCCCTCGAGAGCCCGCGCCGAGCCGAAGACGCGCTTCGGAATTTCAAGCGCCCGGATGTCGACGCCCCCGGACATCGTGCGGCCGCTACTTTTCTGAGCGGCATTGAACGCCCGGCCCATTTTCGTGAGCGAGTCGAGAAGAAGAACCACGTCTTTGCCGGTCTCAACGAACCGCTTGGCATACTCCAGAACGAGCTGCGCTATCCGCACGTGGCTGTCGCGGTCGCTGTCGCTCGAGCTTGCGAAGACCTCTCCTTTGACCGTTCGTCTCATGTCGGTCACCTCTTCCGGACGTTCATCCACGAGGAGGACCATCAGATGTATCTCGGGGTTGCTCGAGGCGATCGCGGCGGCGAACTGCTGCATGAGGACCGTCTTACCCGAGCGGGGCGGCGCCACGATCAGCGCTCTTTGGCCCTTCCCGACCGGGCAGAGGAGATCGACAACGCGCATGGAGGCTGCCGAGCCGGCGCCGGTGAGCTTGATCCGCTCATTCGGATCAACCGCCGTCCGCCGCGAAAACTCCTCGACATACTTCCACTCATCGGTGGGGAGTCCGTTGACCGTGCGGACGGCGGCGGCTTCCGATTTTCCTCTCTCGCCGCGCTTCATGGTGTACTCGAGGAAGCAGGCATTCCGCAGCGCGAGCGCCGTGATCATCGACGGAGGAACGAACGCGTCGTCCGGATTCCTGTCGAGTTCGATGGAGAGGGTGCGGAGGTAACCGCCCCGCCGCCCGTCCATCTCCAGGATCCCCTTGCGAAGAGGTTCAGTCATTTTTTGCATTCAGTGCATTTTTCATATATTCTACTCCCTCACAATTTAAAGGTACACACTGTGAAGACTTCGGCCGTGCAGATCTTCATCCTGCGCCTTGCGATTGGCGCGTTATTCCTCAGTCTCGGTATCGGCAAGATCCGGAGCGGATGGCTGAACGGTCCGGAGGACCTCAATCAATCTCTTAACAATTTCCGCCAGCACGCTACGGGCCTTCAGATGGAATACCTCGACCGGGTGGCGATCCCCTACTCCGGCGTGTGGACCAGAATCATGGCGATCGCCGAGACGTCGCTCGGAGTTTCCCTCCTCATCGGACTGTTGACGAGGCTTTCGACGCTTCTCGGGATCTTCATGGTCCTGAACTTCCATGCGGCGACGGGAAATCTTTTCTCACTGAATTTCTTCGGAAGTCCCTGGGCCGCCCTCCTCATCGCCTCACTTCTTGTCGTCTTTCTCGCCCAGGGCGGACGCTGGGGGGGTCTCGACGCCCTGTTCGCCGGCTCAAGTTCGAAGAGCATCCTCTGGTGAGGACCCTTTGCCGGGCCTCAGAATTCGGGGGGATGCTCGATGTCCATCTCGAGCTTTAACGACTGATTAGCGTAAATGACCGTTTTCCGGGTTGCGGGAATCTGGATGTCCCAGTCCCCCATGGCGTTCTTGACGACCGAACCCCAGAGTTTTCTGATCTTCCACGAAGTAAATTGCTCCCAGAACACCCAGCCAAAGTATGCCACCGTGCCGTCGAGATAAAACGCCGGAACCCGCTCTCCCGGTTCCACCTTCACATCGCCGACCGCCGTGGGGATGTACCCGCTGCGCTCCATCTCCTCGACGAAGAGAGAGACCACGTTCCTTCCCTCGTACATGAGGTCGTGCTTTGCGCGCTTGACGGTCCGACCGTCGATAACTGCCCGGAGCGCATCCCTAAGGCGCTCCTCCGATTGGTTGCTCATCCCCGGTGCACTGTCCTTCGGTGGGGTTGAATTGCCGGGGGATTGGCTCCGCGGATCGCGGAGCAGGTACATGGTGAGAGATACCGGAGATTGATGCAGTTCCTCACTCCGCCACTAACGTAGGTATCTCTCACTTCATTTGCAAATCAGTCCGTGAGAGTAGCGCTGCTTCACTTGAATGAGAGAGAGCGCCGTCGTGCCGGCTCCTGCCCCTGAAAAGACGGCATCGACCGCGCTCTTCTATGCCGACCGGTTCCTCGATCACGACACCGGCCCGGGCCATCCCGAGCGCGCCGACCGGCTCCGGTCCGTGGTCAGGTCTCTTCGTGACACAGGGCTCTGGGCGCAGGTGCAGCACATCGCGTTCGATCCTGCGGATGAAGAATCCCTCCTGAGGGTCCATACGCATGACCACGTCCGCTTCGTCCGGGATTCGTGCCGTAAGGGCGTGACGGTCCTCGATTCGGGTGATACGCATGCCTCAAAGGAATCGTACGACGTGGCGCTCGCTGCCGCCGGAGCCGTCACCGCGGGGGTCGATGCGGTCATGAACCGGCATGCGCGGAACGTGTTTTGCGCCGTGCGGCCTCCGGGGCATCACGCGGAGCGCGAACAGGTGATGGGCTTCTGCCTCTTTAATAACGCCGCCGTCGGAGCGCGCCACGCTCAGCGCGTTCATGGCGCCGGACGGATCGCCATCATCGACTGGGACGTGCACCATGGCAACGGAACGCAGGAAATCTTCTACGAAGACCCCTCGGTGTTCTATATCAGCACTCACCAGTATCCGTTCTACCCCGGGACCGGCGCCCGGTCCGAACGGGGAAGCGGCAAGGGAGAGGGAACGACCCTGAATGTCCCCATGGCTGCCGGGACCGCCGAAGATGTGTACGTTGCCGCATTCAGAGATGAGATCCTCCCCGAGGTCATCCGCTATCGCCCCGAATTGATTATCATCTCCGCGGGGTTCGATGCTCACCGCGACGATCCCCTCGCAAACATCAATCTCACCGAGGATTCGTTCGCCCTCCTCACATCCATGGTCAAGGAGTCTGCCTCGGAGGCCTGCGGCGGTAGAATCGTCTCTCTCCTCGAAGGCGGGTACAATCTCGACGCTCTGGCGCTGAGCGTTGACCGCCACCTTCGGACACTGATGGAACCGGATTCTTGACTTTCAGGGGGTTCTTCTGTACCATGAAAATGGATGATGCTTACGATGCAGAGCGATGAAGCGGCCTTCTACACCGGGCCGTTTTTCTTCAATGTCTGCTCCGCCGGGGCCCGCCTTCTCAGCGGCATGACCATCGCGGTCATGCTCCTCGTCATCCTCGCGCTTCTCGTTCCCTTCATGACCGACGCCACGTCTTTTTCCTACATCCGGTCCGCGCTTGCCGCCGAGAGGCTGATCGAAGAGGCTGTCAGGAGAGTGATTCCCACCCGGCTTGAGGGGAAGGATGTGACGAAGTGGATCATCCTCGTTGTGATGTTCATACTGAGCGGGTCATTCAGCCGCTCGGGAGAGCGCTTTCACAACCGGGCGGAATATCTCCGTTACAAGGCAAGCCTCGAAGAGTTCAAGGGCAGGATGCACCTTTCCAACAGTTCCGTCATTCTCACTCCGCTGAATCAGAAACTGGAGGAACTGAAAACGGTCAAGAGAAAAGACCGGGAACAGCTCCTCAGAGAGTTCGCGGAGACCAAAAAGAGGCTCGATGAGATGGGGAAGGATCTGGCGTTTCTCTCCATCGATGTGATCGACTCGATGGGATTGAAGAACGGCGAAGAACGGGCGGCGGTCGAACACGACTTCAGGGAATACAAGCGTTTCGTGGAAGGGAAGCTGGCGGCCTCAGGCTGCCTGAAGGCGACCTGGACGCCGGACGGGGTGATGACGTGCTTTACCACCGTCGATGCCGCTGTCCGCGCCGGCCGCGAAGTCATTCAGGGGCTCGACGACTTCAACCGGTCGGTGAAAACGATCAGGGGAGTGTTCGGGGTGCGGTGCGGCGTCAACTCGGGCTTCGTCTACTTCGACGACGCCCTTCCACTCGAGGAGGTGAGCGATCGGGTGATCGACGTCGCCGCGCATATTCAAAAAAAGGCGAGGCCGAATACCGTCAGCGTCGCCAAGCCCGCCATCGAGCCGCTCAACGAGCGGTCCGGATTTGAACCCGCGGGGATGGTCGTCGACGGATATGAAGTGTACGAGTGGAGAAAGCAGTAGTCGGCCGCTGATCAGGAAGAGCGTTTCCAGACCGTCCCGTCTTTCTTGTCCTCCAGAACGATTCCCAACCGCGCCAACTCGTCGCGGATTTTGTCGGAGAGCGGCCACAGCCTCTGAGCCCTGACCTCGCGCCGGAGGTCGATGAGCGCCTGGATCAGCTCCGGCTCGAGCGATGGAGCCGATCCTGCCGGTCCCGCCAATCCTGATTGACCGGGGCCCCCGGCCGGAAGAATGCCGAGGATCGTCCCGCCCAGCTCGTCGAACAGCCCCGCGGCCTGTGCAAGATCTTCGGTGCGCATCGTGCCGGCTGAGAGCGCGTTGTTCACCTCCCGGCTGAAATCGAACAACACTGCGATCGCCTGGGGCGCGTTGAAATCGTCCTCCATCGCCTCATGGAATTTTTTTCTGACAGCCTCAGCGTCGATTCTTGAAACGCGTCCGGATGCATCCGGGCCCCTCCCGTCGGGCTTCTTCGCCAGTTCCGAGCGGATGTTTCTTACCGTATTGGCGAGTTTCTCCAGTCCCTTCGCCGCGCCCTCGAGCGCAGCCGGAGTAAAATCGAGCGTGCTCCGGTAGTGGCTCTGAAGAATGAAGAACCTCACGACGACGGGGGAGTACTCCTTGAAGCTGTCCTTGAGGGAAACCACGTTGCCCAGCGATTTCCCCATCTTCTGCCCGCCGACCGTCACGAGGTTGTTGTGAACCCAGTACTTCACGAACGGCTTCCCGGTGGCGCACTCGCTCTGTGCGATCTCGCATTCGTGGTGGGGAAACTGATTCTCAAGGCCGCCGCCGTGGATGTCGAACGTCTGGCCGAGGTACTTCATCGACATCGCGGAGCACTCGATGTGCCACCCCGGGAACCCCGTTCCCCACGGGCTCGGCCACTTCATGATGTGTCCCGCTTCGGCGTTCTTCCAGAGCGCGAAATCGTTCGGGTGCTTCTTGTCCGCGCTCACCTCGATTCTCGTCCCCGATTCCAGTTCCTCCGTCTTCCGGCCGGAGAGTTTTCCGTACTCCTTGTCGCGTGAGACGTCGAAGTAGACCGACCCTTTCACGACATAGGCGAAGCCCTTCTCGATCAACTGCTGGATAACCCCGATCTGCTCGGTGATGTGGCCTGTCGCGCGGGGGGATATGTCGGGACGGACGAGACCCATCGCGTCCATATCCTCGAAATAACTCCGGGTATAGATCTCCACAAGCTGCATCGGATGGACCCGGTCCATCCTGGAGCGCTTCTCGATCTTGTCCTCCCCCTCGTCGGCATCGTCTGTCAGATGCCCAACGTCGGTGATATTCTGTACATACAGGACGTTGTAACCCGCAAAGCGGAGATAGCGGAGGATCACGTCGAACGATACATAGCTCTTGGCATGCCCGATGTGCGAGTCGCCGTAGACCGTCGGGCCGCAGACATACATTCCGACCCGGCCTTCGACGAGAGGGACGAATTCCTCCTTTTTCCGCGTGAGTGTGTTGTAGATCTTCAGGCTCACGATAGCCCCATCAACTCGCGGGCGGTCCCGAGTCCCGCCTCCGTCACCTCTGCGCCGCTCAGAAGGCGCGCCACCTCGGTCACGCGCTCGAGGAGTTCCAGCTTCCTCATGCGGGAGACCGTCCGGTTCCCCGACTCGGACTTCTCGACGACGTAGTGGGTGTCGGCGCAGCCGGCGATCTGCGGAAGGTGGGTTATGGAGATGACCTGGTGGAACCGGGAGAGGCTCTTCAGGCTTCCTCCGACGGCCTGCGCGATGCGCCCGCTCACCCCGACGTCGATCTCGTCGAAGACGAGGAGCGGAAGGCGGTCGGATTTCGCGAGGATCATCTTGATGGCAAGCATGATTCTGGAGATTTCTCCCCCCGATGCGACACTGGCGAGCGGCTTCGGCTCTTCGCCTGCGTTGGTAGACACGTGGAACTCCACGAAATCGATTCCGTCCGGTGTCGCTTCGAAGCACTCTTTCCCCAGGGCGACCATAACCTCCTCGCTCTTCGGGACATGCCGGTTCGAGATCACCGGTTCGAACGCGGCATGAGCGATCCCGAGCCCGGCGAGGGCCTGCTGGATGGCGCGGCCGATTTTTTTCGCCGTTTCCCGCCGTTTTACCGAGAGGCGCTGGGCAATCTCGGAGCAGCTTCTCCTGTGGAGTTCGAGCTCCTGGAGGATCGCCCCCACCTCGGCTTCAAAATTGTCCGCCATACGGAGCTCGTTTCCAATCGTTTCCCGGTGCGCCACGATCGTTTCGAGCGAACCTCCGTATTTTTTCTTGAGCAGAGCGAGCTGCCCCAGACGGCTCCGTATTTCCTCGAGCCGGTCGGGATTGAACTCGATGCGGGAATTATATTTCTGGATGAATTTCGCAAGTTCGTCGATGATCACGGCTGCCGAAGCCGCCTCGGCGGCGGGTTCTTCCAGTGATGGGTCGATGGCGGCCAGGTTCTGAAGCTCATTGCGGGCAAGGACGATCTGGTCGTGCACGGCGTTGTCGCCTTCATACATCATCTGGTAGAGCCGTTCGGTCGCGCTGTAGAGCCGTTCCGCGTGCTCGAGGATATTCAACTCGGATTCGAGCTCCCCTTCTTCTCCGGGCTTCGGCGCCACCGCGTCGATTTCCCGGATCTGGAATTCATAGATCACGCGTCTCTCTACCAGCGCCCGTTCATTCGAGCGCAGATGTTGCAGGCGTTTCAGCGCTTCCTGGCCGCGCTCGTACGCGGCGCGGAACTCTGAGGCGAGTCCCTGGAGGCCGCCGAAGTCGTCGAGAAGGCCGATGTGGGTCTCCGTCCGGAGAAGCGACTGGTGCTCGTGCTGTCCGTGCAGGTCGACGAGGAGGTCGCCTGTTTGCTTCAGGAGAGCGATCGTGACCGGAGAATCGTTTATGAATGCGCGTGATTGGCCCTTTACGGAAATCTCACGCCGGAGGATAAGCTCGGCCGAAACCGGCACCTCGTGCTCTTCGAGGAGACGCTTGAGAGCCTTGTTTCCGGCCACCGAGAGACCGGCTTCCACAACGGCTTTCTCGGCGCCGCTGCGGACCGCATCGGAATCCCCGCGCTCCCCCAGGACAAGACCAAGTGCTCCGATCACGATCGATTTCCCCGCGCCCGTCTCGCCGGTGATGATATTCAGGCCCGGCTCAAATTCTACGGACAGGTCGTCGATCAGCGCGTAGTTCTTTATGGAAAGAGTCGTGAGCAGGTCAGTTTGCGGAGATCGGTGAAATCGGGGTCTGATTCCCCAGGGGGTGAACGTTCAGGTCCGGAATATCCTTCAGAATGCCGTGATAGTAAGCCATGCGATAGAACTCAGCGGGCGCGGAGCGCCGTTCGTCGTCCAGTTCGTACCTGAAATGGCCGCCGGCTCCGGGTATCTGCGCGTCCGCGCCGGGATGTGAAGCCCCCTTCACGCCGCTCTCAATAATCAGCTCAAGCTCGGACGGGGTCAGGACGTCGGGAGGAGAAACCCAGAACCCGTGTACGTATGGAAGTCCGGTGATGTCGAACCACTCATCTACAAGATCGAGTTTGTTCGTGGCGCCTGAGGCCCCAAGCGCCGGGTCTCCCACGAGGAGCGCCGCGTCCGCCTTCCTGAGCGACTCATCGGGGGGGGCGGTCATCGGCACGATGGCCGGTGCGCTCCCATACTTTTCCGCGAAGACAAGGTGGGCGAGGACGATTTCCGATGCTGTGCTGGGGTCGGCCGCGATTGAGCCGATACGCTTCAGCCCCTCCCTGAAGAGAAGAACGATCGTGGAGCTCTCTTTTTCCGATGAGACTCCCACGGATGGAATGATCCGCCAGCGGGCGTATTCCCGGGCGTAATCGACAGGCGAAAGATACGCCGCGTCGAGCTCACCCTTGCGGAGCCTCAAGGCAAGGTCGGCGGTTCCCGCCTGGTGAGATTCGACAAGCTCGAAGGCGGACCTGGCCGCTCCGCTCCTCAGGCCGTACGCCAGGGGCTGTGTGAAACGTTGCCGGAGGATTCCCAGCCGTTTCATCGGCCTTGGGCTTCCGCTTTACGAAAGGGAGGTCTTCTGCCGGATCTGCTTCGCCGCCAGCGCGCGCAGGTAATAGAGTTTCGCGCGCCTGACCTTGCCCTGCTTGGTGACTTCGATTTTCGCTATGCGGGGGGAATGGAGGGGAAAAATCCGCTCGACGCCGACCCCGTTCGAGACTTTTCTCACCGTGAACGTCGCGCCCAGACCGGCGCCTCGTTTTCCGATCACCACGCCCTGAAACTGCTGCACTCGTTCCTTGTCGCCCTCGATGACGCGCACGTGTACGTTCACGGTGTCGCCCGGATTGAAGCCCGGAAGATCCGTCTTCATCTGCATGGCTTCCACGAGCTTAATTTTCTCCATGGCCTTTCTCCTTCAGATTATGAAAGTAAATCTTTTCGCCGGGTCTTCGTCCGCTCGACCCTCTGCTCGCGCCGCCAGCGTGCGATCGCGGCATGATCCCCGGAAAGGAGGACATTCGGCACGTGCATCCCTCGGAATTCCGGAGGTTTCGTGTACGACGGCGCGTCGAGCAGGGGATCCTGGAACGAATCCGTCAGCATAGATTCGCCGTCTCCGAGAACCCCGGGTATCAGGCGCGCAACCGCGTCGATCACCACAAGGGCCGCAAGTTCTCCGCCGGTGAGGACATAGTCGCCGATCGAGATTTCCCGGGTGACCAGGCCGAGCCTGACCCGCTCATCGATCCCCTTGTAGTGGCCGCAAATCAGTATCACGTTGTGCCTGAGCGAGAGCTCGTTTGCCGTTCGCTGAGTGAAGCTCTCCCCGTCGGCGGTCAGATAGACGATTTCGTCGTACTCCCGGGCCGCCCTAAGCTTCTCGACGCACTCAAAGATCGGTTCCGGTTTCAGAACCATCCCGGCTCCGCCCCCGTACGGGGTATCGTCGATCGTGCGATGGCGGTCATGGGTATACTTCCGCAGGTCATGCACGCTCACCTGAAGGAGTTTTTTCTTCCTTGCGCGGCTCAGAATGCTTCCTCTGAGGGGCCCCCGGACGAGCGGGGGGAAACCCGTGATGATATCAAACCGCATTGGGCGCTTCATGCTTCATTCACCGCCGATCATGCCTTCGATAAGCTCCACGACGATTCGCCGGCGGGCGACATCGACGCTTTTGATAAACTCTTTCACGGCCGGAATCATCCCGGTCCGTTCCCCGCTCCGAATGACCCACACATCCTGCGCGGGCATTTTATACACGTCCTCCACCGTGCCGACGATCGTTCCATCTGCGGTGGTCACCGTGCAGCCGATGATCTCGTCCAAGAGATACGAGCCCTTTGGGGGAACCGCCCTGCGGGACTCTTCGACGAACATGTAACTCCCGGCCAGACGCCCCGCCCCCGTTCGGTCACCGATCTCCTGAAACTTCACGAGGACGTTTTTTCCGCCCGCCTGAACTTCCTCGATGTGGTACTCGCTGCACTCATCCGGCGATCGGCCGAGGAGGACTCTCCCCGCCTCCTTCAGACGCGACGGCGATTCGGCCAGGAGGCGGACCTTCACAAACCCTTTGATCCCGAATGAACCCGTTACCTGCGCTAGGGCGCGAAGATCGCGTGCAGGCAGACGCGCGTCCTCAGACCCGGGTGTTACGATCCCGCTTCAGGCGCGGCACTTTGCGCCGCCGCAGGTTGCGCCTCTGCCGGGGGTGCTGATGCGGCCGCGTCGCCGGGCGGCACGCCCGCAGGGGCTGCCGGAGCGGCAGGCGCCTCCGCCGCTTGCTTCTTCTTCCTTGCGACCTTCCGGCGCGCTTTTCGCTCCTCTTCACGCTGATGTTTCTCCGCCTGGAGCATCTGCCATTTCTCCGTGGCCGCCGTTATCGCCGCCTCATCGGCCCCCTTCTTCATCAGGCCCCACTTCAGCCAGAGCCCCTTCCGCTGAAGAAGGCTGCGGAGAGTATCTGTGGGCTGTGCGCCCTGTTTCAGCCAGAGGAAGAGCCGCTCTTCCTTGAAATCAATGACCATCGGATTCGCTCTCGGGTTGTAATGGCCGATTGCTTCGATGTACTTCCCGGCGCGCGAGGCCCGCGAATCCGCCACGACGACCTTGTAGAACGGCTGCTTCTTCTTGCCTGTCCTGCGTAACCGTATCTTTACCACTCGAGGTACTCCTTCTGATTAGTGAGTCGTATCATAGTTCTTTATTCTGTATGGCCTTTATGGGCCGTCCCGGGGAGCCGCATGCCCTGAAGCATCCCGGGCATCTTTCCCCGCGAAAGTGTCTTCATCATCTTCTGCATTTCGGAGAACTGTTTCAGGACCCTGTTGACCTGCTGGAGAGAGGTCCCGCTTCCTTTCGCGATCCGTTTCCGCCGTTCGCCGTTGATAATGTGCGGCCTGGAGCGCTCTTCCTTCGTCATCGAGCGGATGATCGCCTCGACGTACACAAGCCCCTTCTCGTCGACCGAGGCTCCGGCCGGGAGGCGGTTCATCCCGGGGATCATGCTGAGCACCTGCTCGAGCGAGCCCATCTTCTTGATTTCATGCAGCTGATCGAGGAAATCTTCGAACGTAAACTGCGATTTCCTGATCTTTTCTTCGAGCTGTTGAGCCTTCTCCTCGTCAAAGCTCTCCTGCGCCTTCTCCACGAGCGTGATAATGTCCCCCATCCCGAGGATCCGCGATGCCATCCTGTCCGGATGGAACACCTCGAGCGCATCGAGCTTCTCGCCGACCGAAGCGAACTTGATCGGCCTGTCCACAACGGCGCGGATGGAGAGCGCCGCGCCACCCCGCGTGTCGCCGTCCAGCTTGGTCAGGACGACGCCGTCGAAGTCGAGCCGGTCGTGGAAGACCTTTGCGGTATTCACCGCATCCTGCCCCGTCATCGAATCGACCACGAAGAGTATTTCGTCCGGCTTGACCGACGCCTTGATCGTTTCGATCTCCGCCATCATCTCCTCGTCGATGTGGAGGCGTCCCGCTGTGTCAAGAATGACCACATCGCGGGCGCCGCTTCTCGCCTGCTGAACCGAGCGCCGCGCGATCTCGAGCGCGCTGAGACCGCGTTCTGCGGTCACAGGCACGCCAGCCTCGCGGCCCAGCAGCTCGAGCTGGTCGATCGCGGCGGGACGGTGGATGTCGGCGGCTGCGAGCAGGGGAGAGTGCCCCTTCCCTTTCAGGTAGAGCGCGAGCTTCGCGCAGAAGGTGGTCTTCCCCGAGCCCTGGAGTCCGGCTACCATGATCACGGTCGGGGGAGCCGGAGCGAATCTGATTCCCGCGTCTGTCGTCCCGATCATCTTCACCATCTCGTCGTGGATGATCTTGACGATCAGTTGGCCCGGAGTGATACTCTGGAGGATCTCCTGCCCGAGAGCCCTTTTCTGGACGTCGGCGATGAATGTCTTGACGACCTTGTAATTGACGTCGGCGTCGAGCAGGACGCGCCTCACATCCCGAAGCGATTCGGCGATGTTCGCCTCCGTAATTTTCCCCTGGCCCCGGAGCTTCTTGAAGACCAGCTCTAACTTCCTGGAGAGATCTTCAAACACAGGATGATCCGATCA
>JACXTT010009310.1_pt1 | contig 13436 bp, 14 predicted proteins | sample 9270951 | NCBI WGS metagenome assembly JACXTT01 (sample SAMN15532306, study PRJNA645909) | rock metagenome | isolation source: weathered quartz diorite | place: Puerto Rico | collected 2017-06-21
TTGGCGTTACGATGGAGCTTCACTCGGGGCCTCCTCGTGGATTGAACGGAACGTGTGGTAACGCCCATTCTTTCCAAGGAGTCCCGAGTGAACAACGTCATTAGAAATCACACCTAGGCAGGGGGCAGCGAGCAGGTGGCAGGACTAATTGCGTCTACTGCCTCCTGCACCTTGCCCCCCGCCACCAGAGTACGACACGCGCCAGATCTTGTTTCCTCCGTCATCGGACACAAGCAGGCTGCCATCCGGCAGCATGATCACGCCGACCGGTCGTCCCCACACATCTCTGTTTGCCGGCGCAATCATCCAGCCCGTCAGAAAATCCTTGGGCGGTCCCGACGGCTTGCCGTTCTGAAACGGCACGTAGACGACTTTGTATCCGGCGCGCTGCGAGCGGTTCCAGGTGCCGTGAAGCGTGATGAACGCGCCATCGCGGTATTCGGCTGGAAACTGCGTGCCCGTAGAGAACGCGAAATCGAGCGGCGAATTGTGCGCGGGCAGCGCGACGTCGGGAGTAATCGTCTTCTGGGCGAGTTCCTTGTGCTGGCCATTGTGGCGCGGCTCCGGATGCGGACCGAAGTAGGCCCATGGCCATCCGTAGAATCCGCCGGGCTGCACGTGCGTGAAGTAGTCGGGCGGCAGATCGTCGCCCAGCCCGTCGCGCTCGATGACGGTCACCCACAGCGTGTCGCTGTTGGGATACCAGTGGATGCTCGACGGGTTGCGCGTCCCGCTCGCGAAGATCTCATGGCCGCTGCCGTCAGGGTTGTAGCGATTGATCGCCGCGCGCCGTTCCTCGTCTGGCGTGATGTTGGATGACGATCCGACGCTGACATACAGCTTCTGACCGGCGCGGTCGAACACAATCGCGCGAGTCCAGTGGTTGCCGCCTCCGGGGACCTGAAGGATTTCCTGACCGGCTCCCACGGTGAGCGCTTTCGCATCGTATGGAAATCGCCTCACGCGATTCGTCTCGGCGACATACAGATAGTTCTGCCAGACGGCGAGACCGTACGGGCGATTCAAGCCCATGACAAGCGGCTTCTTGTTCTCGGCCTTCCCGCCGGCGAACGCGTAGACGATTCCAGCGCCGCTGTCCGACAGCAGAATTTCGCCGCCCGGTGCAAGCAGCATGAAGCGTGGCATCTCGAAGCCGCTCGCCCACGTCGAGACCGAAAATCCCTGTGGAACGTGCAGCATCGCGCCGGGCGGCGCCTCCACAACTCGCGGCGCATTGGTGGCCGACGGTGTGGCGAACGGCGCGGGCAGCTGCGACGCCTGCTGCGCGCCCACAACAGCACCGGCGACGAGAAGAAGCATCACAGTAGCAGCGCGCATCGTGCCTCCCGTCCGCGGACCCGGTCCGCCTCTTACGACAAAGGAACTCGAACGATAAACATACCGGCGATCAAGCCGAGAATCGAAAGGATCACGGATGCGCCGGCATAGACGAGCGCCGCAACGACATCGTGGCGCTCCCACATGAGGCGCGTATCCAGCGCAAACGCCGAGAATGTCGTGAAGCCGCCGAGCACTCCGGTCGTCAGAAACAGCCGCTCTCCCGCAGTCGTCGTTTCACCGCGAAATGCGAACCATGCGGCAAGCATTCCCATCGCCATCGAGCCAGTGATGTTCACGACCAGGGTCCCTGCCGGATAATCGACCCCGACGAGCGCGAGCATCGCACGATTGACCCAGTGACGCGCCGCCGCTCCCAGACCACCACCGACGAACACCAGAACATATCCAAACGCCGTATTCATCAAGCAAAAATAATAACTGTGAGCGTCGTTCGCGCGCGGATTCGCGTAACGGGGTTTCCTGCCGCGTAACAGTGGCGGAACACGTTGGGGACACTGTCGTTGTCCCGAAGTAAAGACACTGCGTCGATTTCCTGCGCGTTTCTGCGGGCATATCTCTTGCTGACGACCTCCGGAATCCTGTCCAGCACTGCGTCCGGCGCTGCAGCGATTCCAGCAATGTCCGACGTAAAGGAAATCGGCCGACGAAATTTCTGTCTTCACGCCTGCCAGGCGGCATCGTGTCTGGCGCTTGGCTCGCTCGTCGAGGCATGCGGAGGCGGCGGCTCGGGTCCGAGCAACGTGCCGCAGCTTTCAATCGTCAATGGCAACGTCAGCGGCAATACGGTGGTCGTGCAGATCGACTCGGTCTCACCGCTTGCCGCGGTCGGGGGAGCGGCGATGGTCCGCAGCGCCGGCGGATCGTTTCTCGTTTCCCGCACGGCGCAGGAGACCTTGGCGGCCTTGACGTCCACGTGCACGCACGAAGCCTGCACGATCACCGGCTTTGACAACACAAACTACGTCTGCCCGTGCCACGGGTCGAAATTCACGACCACGGGGCGCGTCATCAACGGTCCGGCGAATGCGCCGCTGCGCACGTTTGCCACGCAGTTCGCCAACAATGTCCTGACGATCTCGATATGAAGTACAACCTTCGCACATCACTACGCATCGTTCTGTTTGTCTCCTTGTGCGCTGCCGTTACAGCGGCGGCAAGCGTGCCGTGGCAGGCCGGCCAGGCCGAAGTCAGCGTGAAGTGTCCAATGACCGTCGGCGGAACCTTTGACGCCCGGACCTCCGCGCTCACGGGGGCGCTCACAACAAGCGCTGGGCGTCCATCAGCCTTCGATGGCAGCCTTGCCGTCGATTTGCGAACGATCGATACGGGGATCGACCTTCGCAACGAGCACCTGAAAGAGAAATATCTCGAGGTCGACAAGGGCACCGGTTACGACCAGGCCGTTCTTTCCGAGGTGACGCTTCAGGGGCTCAATGCCGACGCACCGGCAGGAAAGGGATCGTTTACCGGATCGCTCATGTTGCATGGCGTGAAAAAGACGGTGACGGGGCCTGTGGAAGTTCGCCAGGCCGGGACGGGTTGGCGTGTGCGGGCGTCGTTTCCAGTCAATCTTCCCGACTACAACATCGACAAGCCCCGCTATCTTGGCGTCGGCGTCAAAGACACGGTGCAGGTCTCGGTGACTTTCACCGCCACACAATCATGACAACACCCGTTCGCTGGAAAGTGCTCTGGCTCGCGCTCGTGATCGTGGGTGCTGCTGCGTTGGCATCCGCGGAGCCGATGTTTCTCGCCAAGCAGTACACGCGCTGTACGGCATGCCACTATTCGCCCTCGGGTGGAGGGTTGCTGACGCCGTACGGGCGCTTGCTGTCGCATCGGGAACTTTCCACGACAGGCGGCAACGGAGCCGCACCGCCCGATGGCGACGAAGACGATCCGCACGGCGAGCAGGCCTTTCTCTATGGCGCGCTCGGAGACGCGCTCGGTCCCGTCCACCTCGGTCTGGAGATGCGACCCTCGCACCTGCGCGTCGGTTTTCCAGGCGGCCATCAGGATCAAAACCTGCTGATGAACCTCGATCTGATCGGCGCCGCTCAGAAAAACGGATGGACGGTCTACGGCACGGTCGGCCGCGAGCCGCCGAATTCGGCAATCCGCAACGGACGCATCCAGCCCGATGCTCAGCTCGTTTCGTACGAACACTGGGTTGGATATCAGCGCGATGAGGGGTTCGGCATTCGCGCCGGCCGACTGATGCCGGCGTACGGAATTCGTTTTGCGGACCACACCGCGCTTACACGCACGAACCTCGACTTCGACCGCAACGATCAAGTGTATGGAGTGGAGGTGAGCGACGCGATGGGGCCGTCATTGCTGCAGGTCACGGTCAGTCCTGGGAAGGCGGAAGCGATTCTGCACGACACTGGTCACCGCGGTTTTTCGACCACGGGACGCTGGCAGCTGGATGTCACGCCGCGTTCCGCCGTCGTGGCTTCCGCCGTGTATCGACACTCGACTGACCTCGATCCGCGGTCCGGGGCCATAGGTGGGGCCTTCGGCTTTGCGCCAACGCCGCGCATCAGTGTCTGGACCGAGGTAGACGCCAACCTCCAGACGAAGGCGCGCGGCGGCCATTCCTGGGTTGCCGTGAACGAAACGTCCTTCGAGGCGTACCGCGGGCTGTGGTTGAAGTTCTCGCCGCAGTTGAAGACGTCAGGTGGTGTGCCCGGCTTCTCCGAGTTGCGCCGCCTTCTGTTTGAAGCGGATCTGTTGCCTCGGACGCACTGGAACGTTGGCGTGTCGTACTACCACGATCACAACCACACCTTCGACGTCGATACGTCTACGGTCCTCGCGCAGCTGCATCTCTATCTGTAGTCACACACCCGCGCGCTTCTGCAGGTTCGCGGCGTTTTGCGCCGCCTCGTCCCGATGCTGCGCTTCCTCGGTCATGGCGCGCTCCTGCCGGGCGATCTGCCGGGCTTTGCCGTCCTCGGTCCCCGGCCCTGCGGTGATCCGCGCAATGGCCTCGCGGCGCAGCGTGACGCTCAGGTCGTAACAGCGCTGGGCCAGCTCGAATGCGGCGGCGCCAGCCGCCCACTGCCGGCCTTCGGCACGAACCGCGCCGAGGAGAAACGCCGCCTCACATTGTCCGGCATCGAGGGTCAGCGCATCCTGAAGTTCCGCTTCGCTCTCATCAAGGCGATGGTCGTGCCACTCGATCATCCCCGAGAGCACGAGCACTGACGCGTTGTGCATCAGGCCTTTGGCGCGATCGGTGTCGATGCGCGCATCCTCGATGCGCGCCAGGTGATACTCATTCCACGCGCGCCAGTAGTACGCCTCGCCAGTAAACCAGCTTCCGAGATCGATGATCCGTGTGGCGGCGGCGACGGCCTCATCGTGACGCCCGAGGTGCGACAGGGTGACCGCCCTCCCAAGCAGCGCGTCCCTGTGCGTGGGCGCGAGCACCAGCGTCGCGTCGTACGCGTCGAGCGCTTCGGTCCACTCCTCGCGATCGCGGCGCAGATCGGCGAGGCTGGCGAGGATCGCCGGCGATTCAGGCAATGCGACGTTCGCCGCGGTAAACCGCCGAAGCGCTTCGTCCTGGTCGGGCTGGCGCGGAACATCAAGCGCGTAGCGTCCGAGCAGGAAGTCGACGTCGGCGAACTCCGGGACCGCCTCACGAACGGCTGCGAGGTGCGGCGCCTGCGAGGAACCGCACGCGCCGGCGCGATACTCGATCAGCGGCACGTCGGGGAAACGCTGCACCGTGGCAGCAATCGTCACGTTCCGATCGGTGACGACGTACTGACAGATCAACGAAAGCTCGAGGTATGCGCGCAGCAACGGCGACCCGGCTCCGGCGGCCAGGTCTGTACGCCACGCCGCAACGGTTTCCGGTGAGGCCCGATACTTCAGCGTTTCGCCGAGGACGGTGTCGCGATCGTCGGCGAGCGGATCGATCCGCAGCGCCTGGACGATAGCGAGATAGTCAGACCAATCCGGTCCGGCGGGAAGCGCGGCGCGGGCACGTTCGAGCCATGGCGCATACGGCAGGCCGAGCTCTTTCGCACGCGCGGTGAGCAATAGGGCCGTCTCGAACGTGCGCGTCCGGTTCGAGGCGGCAACGGCGGCGTCATATGCTTGCGTCAGACACCCGAAACACCCGCGTGCGATCAGTGCGTCGATTGTGGGTGTGGACGAGGTGGTCGCGGCAGGTGTCGCAATCGCCAGCGGACGAACAGCACACGCAGCGCTTGTTGCAAGCGCGAGAAGCAGAGCCGCAACGCGGCTCGGGAAGCACATCGGCAGGAGAGATTACACTACACCATGACCCCTCACGAAAGCCTCACACAGGTCCGCCGCACGCTCCTGGATCTTCACAAGGCTTTGATCGAGCGCGAACGCGCCGCGTATGAAAAGGGACACGGCGCCGTGACTCCCGGTCAGATGCTGCAGCTTCTCATCCGCGATTCAGCGTTCTCATGGCTGCATCCGATTTCAGAGTTGATTGTTCGCGTCGACGAGTTGATCAGCAACGCCAGCGACCGTCGTCGTCCAACCCCATCTCGGCCGGCGATGACGCCCGACCAGATCAGTGCCGAGGCGGAGATTCTGCTCGTTGAGACGCGCGAGCTTCTCACCACCGGCGATGCCCCGGGCGGCTTCAGGGAACGGTATGATGCCGCGCTGCACAACGATTCCGCGATCGTGCTGATGCATCGAGCCGTGATGAGCGCGCTGCCGCAATCGCACCGCATCACTCATTAGCGCTCGCTCGCGCTGTTCATGCAAAGTTGTTCAAACACGATCGTGCGGCCACAGCTTTGTCGCCGCGAAGTGGTCGCCTAAACGGCCTCTGGTACCAGTTTGTTCCCCAGCGCCTTCAACGCTCCACAAAGCTGTGTGATTAGCGCGCGATGAGCGCGGACGCGCACGCGCGGCGGCGCTCCAGCCGCTGAAAACATTCAACAAATCAACGCCTGCTCAGAAGTGGACCGCCGCTTGCTCTCGTGCGGCGCATCCACGATTCCGCGGGTCCCAATCCCGGATCCCGGGTCCCGATAAGGAGCCACAGCCGTGAACAGTGGACGTGTGATCACTCGTGTGTTGTTGCTCTGCGCGCTCGTACTTGCGCCGCGCAGCGGCCTCGCGCAGGAAGCTGCGCTCACCGGCAGCGTCGCCGACAGCAGCGGCGCCGTACTGCCGGGCGTCACCATCACCGCCGTGCACCTCGCATCCGGGAACACCTTCCTGGCAGTCACTGACGAACGCGGCGGTTATCGGATTCCCCTTCGCATCGGCGACTACCGTGTCAGCGCGGAGCTCCCCGGATTTCAAACCGCCACGAAAGCCGTTGCCGTGCAGGTCGGTCAGACCGCGGTCGTCAATCTCCAGCTCGCGGTGTCGTCCGTGCAGGAGTCGATTGTGGTGAGCGGCGAAGCGCCGCTTGTCGATACCGCATCGTCAACGCTAGGCGGCAATATCGACAAGCGGCAGATGCAAGACCTGCCGATCAACGGCCGCAACTGGATGGACCTGGCCATGCTCGCGCCAGGCAGCCGGCAGAACGAAAGCAGCAATATCCCGCAGGCGCGGCAGGGCTACTCGCAGATCAACATTGACGGCCAGCAAATCACTCACCTCATTCCGGGCACCGACCAGAACCAGCCGAGTTACAGCATGGACGCGATCGCCGAGTTCGTCGTCGTCACCAACCGCTTCGACGCGACGCAGGGACGGTCGTCGGGCATGCTCGCCAACGCGGTGACCCGGTCCGGCACCAACACCTTCGCCGGCACGGTCTCGGGGTTCTTTCGCAGGGATCGCTTCAACGCCTCCGACTTCATCCAAGGGCGCGTGGTGCCCTATCAGGACCAGCAGGTCGTGACCACATTCGGCGGTCCGGTGCGGAAGGATCGCGTCCACTTCTTCGCCAACTACGAGCAGGAGCGGCAGCCCCAGACGGTCACGTTTTCGAGCCCGTACCCGGCGTTCAATATCGACCTGGCCGCCAGGAACCGGCAGCGCAAGGGGATTGTCCGCGGCGACATCCAGATCTCGTCGAAGACGCACTTCATGACGCGGTTCCAGAAGTACTACAACGACCTGCCGAACAGCGGGACGGGTGGCGCGACGAGCCATCCCTCCACCGCGCGCCGCGAGCAGCGACACAGTAACGAGGTGTTCAGCACGCTGACGCAGGTACTCGGCACGCGGGCGGTGAACGAGATCAAGGGCGGGGCATCGCTCTACAACTACACCCGAGACGCCGCGGTGACGTGGGGCGGCGGCTGCTTCCCCGACGCGCCGGTGCGGTGTGGAGGCTCGAAGACGATCAGCCTGCGCAGCTATTCGATCGGGCAGGCGGTCGGTCAGGACCAGACCCAGGACAACTACTCGATTCGCGACGACTATACGTTCTCGTTCGACAAGCTCGGACGGCAGGACGTAAAGGTCGGCGGCGAATTCATGCGACAGCAGACGATCATCCTATGGTGTGCGACGTGCACCGGGAACCTCGATGCGACCAATGGCGCCGTACCGGCCGACATCCAGTCGCTCTTCCCGGTCTGGAACGACGCCTCGACCTGGAACCTTCTGCCCTTGTCGCCGATTTCCCGGCGCTTCACGATGAACGTGTCCAACACGAACTTCCACTACAAGATCCCGCAGTACCTCTACGCCGCGTGGCTGCAGGACGACTGGAAGGTGGCGAGCAGGCTGACGCTCAATCTTGGCCTGCGCTATGACGTGCAGGCCGGCGCCAACTCGGAAGGCTACGTGTTCAAGCCGTGGATCAACGACGACATCCCGTACGATCTGAACAACTTCGGTCCGCGCTTCGGCTTCGCGTACTCCCTGAACAGCAAGACCGTGATCCGCGGCGGCTACGGGTTGTTCTACTCGCAGGCGTCCACTGACGAGGGACACCAGACCGCCGAGGCCGTGCACCAGGCGGCAGCCGAGGCGCTCTACGACGGCCGCGCCGACTTCGCGATCAATCCCTATAACGGTCCGACGCCGAACTACGAGCAGGTGATGGCGAAGGCGTGCGACCAGAACGGCAACGCACCAGGCTGCTATCGCCGGTCAATCACGGACGAGATCAACAGCAGCTGGCGGCGGATGCCATATGCCTGGCAGGGGTCGATCGGTTTCGAGCGCCAGATTGAGACCGACATGTCGGTGCAGGCGAACTACGTCTTCACCGGCGGGCGCGGGGAAGAGGTCGACACCAACATCAACCTCTCGTACAACCCCGAGACCGGTGTGAACTACCCGTCAGCGGACCTCGCCCGTCGTCCCTTCCCGGACTGGGCGATCGTGCCGCTCGGGCTGCTCGAGGGCTACTCGAATTACAAAGGGATCGAGACCAGCTTCAACAAGCGCTTCAGCCACCGCTGGCAGGCCGAAGGCACCTACACGTTGTCGTACTTCCGCGACGGTTCCGATCAGCCGCAGCAGTACTCCATCGTCGACGGCAAGCTGACGCGCACGCCGTATCCGTTCACCATCGGGCCGGACATCTACGGGGGCTACGGACTGGCCACCACCGATCAGCGGCACCGCGCGGTCCTCAACGGCATCTACAGCCCCGGGCTGGGCATCCAGGTGAGCGGCCTCTACTTCTATGGTTCCGGCGCGCGGCTCGCGACGAGATACGGCAGCGACGTCCGCGACGTCGGCTTCAACGGCATGGCAACGCAGCGGCTGCGTCCGAACGGGACGATCATCGAGCGCAACAACTTCGTCGGCCAGCCGATTCATCGCGTGGACCTACGCGCACAGAAGTCAATCACATTCGGGCGGCGCACGATCTCCGGAATCATCGACATCTTCAATGTGTTCAATCGCGCCAACTACGGCTCGTACACGCTGACGGAGACGAGCACCAGCTACGGAAAGCCGTCGTACAACAGCAACTTCGCCTATCAAGCGCGCATGCTGCAGTTCGGGTTCCGCCTCGCTTTCTGACATCACGTTGTTGCCGGAAAGATTCTGAAAAGAGTCTTCCCGGCAACACCATCGTCAATCCGATCACCAACACTGTCTGAGGACCATGAATATCGCTCTAGGTGTACTCGTGTTGCTGACGTCTTTCATCGCCGGCACGGAGCCGCGCGACGGAAGCCATGTGCGAACAATGGATAAACGATTGCGAAGTGTGATCGACGAAGGCCTCGCCCGGTCGGCCTCGTTCCGCGGTCTTGTCGCGCGACTGGATGGCTCCGATGTGATCGTCTATATCGAACCGGAATGCCCGATGTCGTCGCGTCTGTTCGGTCGCCTGACGCTGCTTGGGGCAGGCGGCGACCGGCGCTACGTCAACGTCCGAATCGCCTGCATGCTCACCATGACGCAGCAGATCGCCGCGCTCGGCCACGAGCTGCGACATGCCGTCGAGATCGCCGATGCGCCGTCTGTGGTTGACGATGCGTCGCTCGCGGCGGAGTATCAACGCGTCGGCTTCGCGTCACGCGCGCTGCGCCGCGGCGACGGCTACGAGAGCCGCGCCGCGATCGAAGCGGCCCATCAGGTGTGGGCTGAGCTGGTGCATACAGCCGAATAGCCGAATGCGCGATGCAACTTATCGGGATCGCCCGCGCCCGGCCGGCCAGCTCCATCCGTCAGCGGGACGGTGGATGCTTTTCAAGTGAACGTTGTAAGTCGTCGTGCTTCGGCTCGGCGCGCCCTGCACGATCACGTGGTCACCGGCTTTCAGAACTGACGCGCCAACTCCCTGTTGTTCGAGGCGGCGTGGATTCGCCCACTCAGCGCCGAACTTGCGCATCACGCCGCCGGTGTCATTGGCGGTGAAGTACACCCACGCGTGGGGATTGCGGTAGTCGAAGCTGACGACGTCACCTTCGAGCGAGATCATCTGGTCTTCGTGATAATCGCGCGCGAAGGAATGGTGCGCGTATGCCGCCGTCGCAGCCATGAGGGAACCCAGGGCCAGAAGAAAGAGCCTGCGCTTCACATTCGCCCTCCCGATGTCGCCTCAACAGATTACATCCGTCCGGCAGCGAAATCGCATGAAGTCCAAACGTGCACAGAACGTCGGACCACAGCCGTACTCCCCCGGAGCCTCGACCCCGAGCTGCGGAAGAGCCTGAGACTCCGGACCGCCACCGCCCGTGACGCCAGGTCCGTACGTCGCGCAGGAGGAGAAGTTATGACTGCAGTACTCGGATGGATCGTGTTTGGTCTGATTGTGGGCGCTCTGGCCAAGCTGGTGATGCCCGGCCGCGATCCGGGCGGCATCATCGTCACGATGCTGCTCGGTATCGCGGGAGCGCTGCTCGGCGGTTTCCTCGGCCGGGCAATGGGGATGTACGGGCCGGGAGAGGCAGCGGGATTCCTGATGTCCTTTCTCGGTGCGGTGATCCTGCTGATCTTTTACCGGATGCTAATGAGGCGTCGTGCGCTGCGGCCCTGACAGCATTTCGTAGCGTTGCACGGACGCTGTCCGACTCGCAGCCGGGGCATCGTTTGGAACCAAGCAGGGCCTCGTCAACCGAAGCGGGCGCGTCCGTTTCCGCGTTTGCGAACCACGGGCCGCTAGAATTGCAGGCCAATGAAGGTCGAGCGCCGGAGCCTCCTCGATGGCGCCGCCGACGCGAGCGGCATAGCCGTCGTCATCGACGTGCTGCGTGCGTTCACCTGCAGCGCGCTGATGTTTCGCTACGGCATCCGTGATCTCGCGCTCGTGCGGACCCCGGCGGAAGCGCTTGCCTTTCGCGATGCAGATTCCGACTATCTGGTTGCCGGCGAGGTGAAAGGACGCAGAGTAGACGGTTTTGACGTCGGCAATTCGCCTGCGGATATCGTGGCGAAGGGCGAGCCGTTCTTCAGCGGCAGGCGTGTGGCGGCGCGCTCGTCGGCGGGCACGCAGGGCGTGCTTGCGGCCGCGTCACGCGCGCGGCAGGTAATCCTTGGGAGCTATCTCACCGCAGCGGCGACGGCCGCATACATCCGTGACTCCGCTCGCGTGAGTGCGCTCGTCCACGGCGAAGACGTGATCGTCACGCTCGTGGCAATGGGGTTCGAAGGCATCCGCCCCTCCATAGAAGATGAGCGATGCGCTGACTATCTCGAACACCTCCTGCTCGGAACGCCGTACGACCATCTACGGGCAGTGAGCGAGTGTTTGCGCGACGCGGAGATTGCGGCGAGTCTTCGCGGCGAACACGACTATCGCCCGCGGGAAGACATCATCCTGGCGCTGCAGCGTGACGTCCTCGATTTCGTGATGATCGGCCGCCTCGAAAACGGCCACGTACGCGTCACCCGGCAGGACATTCGTTATTAGGCCCAGACGATCTCGATGCGTTCGTTGACGCCGTGACCGATCGGCGCGTTGAGATCGGGCCGCCCGTCGAGCGGAATCGCGCCATTGATCCATCGATAGCCGCGGCGCGGCAGAGTCTCGATGTACTGCGGCGCTTTGGCATCGTCGCCGAGCGCCGCCCGCAGTCGCTTCACCGCCGCATTCAGGCTGTGCTCGAAATCGACGTACGTGCCGTCGGGCCACAACCGACTCCGCAGTTGGTCCCGTGTGACCAGGGCGCCGGGTCGGGCGAGCAGGAGCCGCATGATTTGAAACGGCTGCTCCTGCAGCCGAACGCGGGTATTTCCCTTAATGAGCTCGCGTGTGGGCTCGTGCAGCGCGATCACCATTGCTCCCTTTACGCAACAAGACCATGGATGGTTTCAAGGTGCCGCTGTCTTATTTGCCCTTTCTGACGTAGATGTTTCCGTCAAACGTTCGCAGTTCGAAGTCAGGCCCCCCTCCGTTCACCGTGCCGTAGATCGACCGATTGACGTCGATGCGGACGCCGCGCCCGTTGCGCTGCTGGGTGCGGTTCGCGCTGGCGCTGGCGGTCACCTGCACGTCGAAATCGGTAAACACATCGCCCTGATCGCTGCGCAGCCGAAGGTTCGCCTTGACCGCGGCCGGAAGGGTCACGTCGATGTCACCATTCAGCGATGTGAACGCCATCGGAGCCTGGGGTGCCACGCGCGCGACGGTTGCGGAGATGTTTCCATCGACCGCGTGGGCCACTACCGATCCTCCGACATTGGTCAGCATGATCGCGCCGTCGACCGTATTGATTTCCATTTCGCTGTCGACGCTGTCGACGGTAATTCCTCCATCGACGGTCGACACTCTCAGCTTTGTCCTCATCGGGACTTCGATGTCGAGATTGATCTCGTCGTGGTTGAATCCAGACGAGACCGACATCTCGTTGTCCCGCTCCTCAACGCCGAAACCTCCAGGCTGCGTCAATCGGCGCATCCCCGGAGGCGCTTCCGCCTGCCGGCGCCGCCGAAGCACCTCGCGCGCTTCCGGCGAGTTGGTGATGAATAACACGTCGCGGCGATTGGACCCTTTGATGGTCACCGTCCCGTCCAGAACGTTCACCCGCAACGTGCCGGGCCGCTCTGGATCGCTGAACGGCACGGTAATGCGATCGGTTGTGGGTTGAACGGTCTGCTGAGCGACCGCCGCGCTCGCGAGGAGGACGCACAGAATGGCGGCATTGAAGATTCGAGTCATTCCTTTCATCGTCCTTATCCCAGTTGCTGCAGGCCCCACGCCGCGCGGGAGCGCACGGCGTCGTTCACCCGTGGATCCTCTGCGAGGCGCCGGAGCGTTGGCGCGGATTGTCGCTCGTTGGTCTTGACCAGGAAGTCGATCAACGCAATCTGGACGAGCGGAGACATCTGACGGGTGATTCCTTCGATTGCTGCGCGCCGCACGTCGTCGCGCGACGCGAACCGCTCGAGCGCGTCGATGGTGGCGAGGCGCACGTTGACGTTCGGATCGTGCATCAGCGCGTCGAGCAGCGCCGACACCACCTCGCCGCTCGGGCGATCGAGTTGCCCCGTCCATGTCACACCTTTCAGCCGGTCGCTGGCGGACTGCTGCTGCATCAGCGAGAGCGAAACCATTTCGCGAAGCTCACGCATCTCGCTGCGCATCGCGGCGATCTCGGATGCGGAGTTAGCCGGGGGCGTCCTGTCAGGCATCACGAACCGGCCGATTGCGATTCCCACAAGCAGAATCGCCGCGACCGCGAGGCCCTGGACGATGGAGAAGC
>JACXTT010009311.1_pt1 | contig 13435 bp, 14 predicted proteins | sample 9270951 | NCBI WGS metagenome assembly JACXTT01 (sample SAMN15532306, study PRJNA645909) | rock metagenome | isolation source: weathered quartz diorite | place: Puerto Rico | collected 2017-06-21
CCGGGTCCTGATAATACCCCGCCCGCCGCCCCGCCTCGGCAAACCCATGCTTGCAGTAAAACGCGATCGCCGCATGGTTGGACTCCCGAACCTCCAGGAACACGCGGCTTGCTCGCCGCGCTCGAAACTCATGCAGTGCTGCTTTCAGCAGCGCCCCGCCCTCGCCCCGTCGTCTTCGCGCCGGCACCACGGCCAGATTCAGAATTTCTCCCTCATCGGCGATCTGCCGCCCGATCACAAATCCCGTCACCCTTCCTTCCACTTCGCTTGCCAGCGCCACCGCGCCGCGCCAGCCCAATGACTCCACGTAACTCTTTTCCGACCAGTTCGCAGCTTCGGAAGACTCCCTCAACACTGCTGTCGCCCCCACCGCGTCTGCCGCACGGAACACCCGGATGGTCGCCCCCGTCCCTTCGCGCTTGATCTCAGCCTCCATGCGCGGCGCCCTTCCAGAAAATCTCCGCATCCGATCGCCGTACGTAATTCGCATCCAGCGAAAGCACATCCTTAACCCGGCCCGCCGTCAGTTCCCTCATCCCAATTCTGCCAATCGCCGGCGCAAGCGCACTCGAAATACTTTCCACCTGCTCGCCCCGCGCTTCCCGGGCCTTCCAGTTCTCTTCCGATGCTAAGACGGCCGCATCGATCGAAACCCAGGAAATACTTTCACCCTTCGCCAGCTCCGCAGCAGTCTCGATGAACTTTCCCGGCGGAATCACCATCTCTTCCCCGAGGCGCTCCAATCCCTCTGTCTTCCGCTGAAATACCGCCCCAAATACCTGTCCACGCTGTGCATCCGCAAACGCCGCCACATGCGAACTCCCCGGCGCCCCCTGGGCCGCGATCGCCTCCAACCGCGAAACCGCCGCAATCCTCTTCCCGTAGACCTCGCCCCACGCCTTCACCGTCGTCAATCCCACTCGCACTCCCGTAAACGAGCCCGGCCCGGCGGCAACCGCATATCCATCCACTTCGCCCATCTCCACGCCTGAGGCCTCCAGAACCCGCCCCACGGCCGGAAGCAGCCAGGACGAGTAATCCTCCCGGGTGTCATGCACGACGACATACAGCACGACATCGTCGCGCCGTACCGCCACGCTACCCCGCGAATCACACGTATCCATCGCCAGAACAATCACATCCGTATTCTACCCCACTCGCGGAATCGCCACTTTCTCACAGCGCCGACTCCAACTGAACAATAGTTTCAGCACTCTCCCTTCCCTCGCAACCCCCGAAAAATATCGCCATTTCCGCAAACGTCGCCCGAGCAATTCCAGTGCCAAATTCATACCCTATTTTCCCTAACCTCTTCATTCCACTGCATATATCTTGACTCTTGCAGCACAATCCCCTTATACTCCTTCTGCATCTCTCTGGGGGGCACCGAAAGCTATGGACTACAAGATCGGCGACAAAGTCGTTTACCCGAATCACGGAGTGGGCAACGTTGAGCAGATCAGCTACGGAATACTAAACGGTAGAACCGAACGTTACTTCATGATTCGCATTGTTTCCAGCGGCTTGCGCGTTATGGTCCCGCAGTCGAACGCAGAAACCGTTGGCCTTCGTTCCGTCATTCGTTCCGTGGAATCCACCAAAGTTCTTGGTTTCCTCGAAAAGGGCAAACTCAACTCTCATCACGACTGGAAGCACCGCTTCAAAGAGAACTCCGAGCGCATGCGCACCGGATCCCTCCTCGAAGTCGCCGTCGTCCTCAAGAGCCTTGTTTCCCTCAGCCGCAGCAAGCCCCTCTCCTTCCGCGAAAAGAAAATGCTCGAACGCGCGAAGTACCTGCTCGTCAGCGAAATGGCCACTTCCCGCAACACCACCGCGGAAAGCGCAGAAGCCACCGTCATCAAGTCCCTGGCCAAGGCCAAGCTCCAATTCCCCGTCCTAACCGAAAAATTCGAATAGCCCTTGCCGCGTTCGCGGCTTTTCCTTTCCCGGCGGGCAGCTTCGGCTGCCCGCTTTTTTCTTGCTTCCGCCGCTTCGTCTTGTACTGCGATTGTTACTAATTCAAATTGCCTAGATGAATCAGCATGTGACAAAACTTAAATTCCATTGACTTCATGGCTATTACGCCGTTCAAGTCCATATAGTATTTCGTACTTCGGCTATCCGAGGCGCGAGAGCGAACAAAGCATAACGCCAGCCTCGCCAAGAGTCCGCGCCACCGTTGCCGCAATCTCCGGCGCGCCCGGAGTGTCGCCATGAATGCAAAGCGTTTGCGCGTCAACCTCGATTTCGCTTCCGTCGCTCGCAACCACTATCCCTCGCTCCGTAATGCGTAGCGCCTGCCGCCCAGCTTCCGCTGGATCTCGGATCAGCGCGTCCTCAAACTTGCGTGAACGCAATGTTCCATCCGGCTCATAACGCCGGTCCGCAAACGCCTCGGCAGCCACAGCGAAGCCGGCTCCGCGAAAAACATCAAGCATAGGCGACCCCGCCAGGCCCATAAGCACGACGTCAGGGCTCCATCGAGCAATTCCTTCGGCAATCGCTTCGGCAAGCTCGCGATTGCGCACCGCCTGATTGTAAAGCGCGCCGTGCGGCTTCACATGCGTCAACTGCGCGCCGCAGTGTGCGGCAACTTCGGCAAGCGCCCGAACTTGTTCGTAAACTGAATTTGCAATGTCCTTCGCCGGCAGTTTCAATTCCAGCCGTCCGAAATTCGCGCGATCCGGATACCCGGGATGCGCACCAATCGCCAACTTCCACCGCAGGGCCTGCTCGACCGTCGTTTTCATCGTCTGTTCGTCGCCCGCATGCCCGCCGCAAGCGATATTCACCGACGTAAGCGAGGCCATCAACGATTCCTGTGTCCCATCCGCAATGGCCTCCGGCAGCTCGCCCATATCACAATTCAGATCCATTTTTAGATCAGCGCGCTTCATTCAAAAGTCAGCTCCTCCGACGCCAGGAACTCCTCCTGTTCTCTCCACAAGGCTCGCGCCGTTTCCCAATCGACCCGTTCGAATCGAATCTCATCACGCGGACGAAGCTGCCCCAGGCAGTGAAAATCCGCAGAAATCACATTGGCGATCTTCGGATATCCTCCTGTAGTCTGCTGCTCCACAAAAAGAATGATGGGCTGGCCTCCATCCGGCACCTGGACCGCGCCCAGTGAAACTCCCTCGCTAATCATCTTTCCGCTGGCACCTTCCGGAACTGCCCCGCCTTCCAGTCGAATGCCCATCCGATTGGATTCTTCCGCAACCCGATACCTGCTCTCATAAAACATCCGCTGCGCAGCCTCTGGAAACCAATCGCTCTGCGGTCCTGGCGTGACGCGCAAAGCCTTGCGAGGCAACACGTGCTTCAGAGCGTTCGCAGACAACCTGCGCTCAGGAACGGCCTCATTCGCAGGCCCGATTTTGAGCATATCGCCTTTCCGCAACGATCGGCCCTCATGTCCGCCGAGCCCGCTCAGGGTGTGCGTCGACGCGCTTCCCAAAAAAAGTTTCACCTCGATTCCGCCGCGAACGCACAAATAACATCGTGCTCCCGACCGCGTCGGCCCCAGCCGCATCGTCTGACCCGGTTTCACTTCCATCGTCGTCCACAGCGCAACTGGTACTCCATCCACCGTCGCACCGAAATCCGAGCCGGTCAGCGCCACGATGGCTCCGTCGGGAAACACAAACATGCCGCCGAGCAGCGTCATCTCCAGCGCCGCCGCCCCCTCCGCATTGCCTACCAATCGATTTCCCAGCCGCAGCGAAATCGCATCCGCCGCCCCGGAGGCGGAAACACCCAGCGGCCCGAATCCCTCTCGCCCCAAATCTTGCACCGTCGTGAACAGCCCCGGCTCCTGCACCTGAATCACGCCCATTCTTTCTCCAGCGCCGCAAATCGCTCCGCGGAAATCGGCGTAAATCGCACGCGATCCCCGATGGACAAAAGGCTCAAGCCCTCCCGGTCAGCCCGAAACATCGCAACGGGCGTTCGTCCGATTAATCTCCATCCGCCGGGCGTCGCGAAAGGATACACGCCGGTCTGATTCCCCGCGATCCCCACGCTACCGGCCGGCACCCTTCGCCGTGGCATCGCCAAGCGCGGCGTTACCAACTCTTTAAGCAATTCACCGAGGTACGCAAAACCCGGCACGAACCCCAAAAAATAAACAAGATACTCAACCGAAGCATGCAGCTCCACAGCCTGCTCCGCGGTCATTCCGTGCAGCACACCCACCTCATCCAAATCCGGCCCGTATTCTCCGCCGTAGCACACCGGAATCTCCACATGTCGCAGCTCCGGAAGTTTTACATCTTCGAGCCGCGCAAGATATTCCCGCAGAGTCGCTTCCACTTCGTCGTGCGAAATCCTAAGCGCATCGAATTTGACCAGCAACGAACCATAAGCCGGATGCAGATTGCGAACGCTCGCAACAGGCTCCGATTGAAGCAGCCGTACCAGCTTCATCACTTGTTGATGGGCAATGCGAGAAATTTCTGTGCCGAAGGTAATCAGCAGCGACTGATCGCTAGCAGGTTGGAATCGCGCGCCTTCGCTCGCCGATGTATCCATGCTCGCGAAAGTATACCCCACGTCGCTTCGCGTGCTTGTAGCGCCGGCCTTCCGGGGGCGGCTGTCGATCCACTAGATCGGCGCCGTTATTTTTCTCCATCGTAAAGAGCGAGGTTGCAAAAGCGCAGGCGCAACCTGCAAGCTGATAAGCATGCCGGAACTGCCGGATATCGCCGCCTACATCACTGCACTCGAACCACGCATCCTCGCGCAGCCGCTTGAGCGCGTTCGACTGGCGAGCCCTTTCCTGCTTCGGACCGCCCAGCCGCCACTCGCCGATGTGGAGGGCCGTGTCGTGCGCGAACTCCGGCGAATCGGCAAGCGAATCGCGATCGCCGTAGCTGGCGATCTCTGGCTAGTTTTGCATTTGATGATTGCCGGCCGGCTCCACTGGCGCCCGCCAAAGACAAAGCTCACGGGCCGCCATAGTCTGGCCGCCTTCGATTTTCCCAGCGGCTCCCTCGTGCTTACCGAAGCCGGCACAAAGCACCGCGCATCGTTGCATGTGCTCGCTGGCGAGGAGGCCCTATCTTCCGTCGATCCGGGCGGCATCGACATTTTCACGAGCCATCTTAGCTCCTTTCGCGACGCACTTACTGCCGAAAACCACACCCTCAAGCGAGCTCTCACCGATCCGCGCCTGCTGAGTGGAATCGGCAACGCGTATTCGGATGAAATCCTGCACGCAGCAAAGCTGTCACCTGTGACGCTCACGCAAAGGCTGAAGCCACAGGAGTGGGAAAGTCTGTTCGCTGCGACGCGCCACACCCTCGGGCTCTGGATCGCCCGGCTGCGCGTAGAAGCGGAGGCTGCATTTCCTGAAAAGGTGACTGCGTTTCGCAAGGAGATGGCAGTTCACGGACGCTATGGACAGCCATGCTTGACCTGTAGAGAAAAGATTCAGCGCATTCGCTACGCTGACAACGAAACGAACTACTGTGCTCGATGCCAGACTGGCGGAAAAGTTCTTGCGGATCGCGGCTTGTCCCGGCTATTGGGGTCGGACTGGCCACGCACACTCGAAGAACTCGAGGCCCTCAGGCGCCCGTACAAGTGAAAACACTGTCGTGATACAGAGAACGCAGCGTATTTCCACCACGCGAGATGACTTTTCTAGGCGAGTGTGAGGCTGGGGTCCGCGTTCAGGCTCGTATCCGCAAGAATGCCCGCGCGAAACCGCGAATACGCCGCCGCCGCAATCATCGCGGCATTGTCCGTCGAAAGCGCCCGGCTCGGAAAGAACACTTCAATGTCCGCAGGCTTCGAGCGCTCTTCAAACGTCGCCCGCAACTGGCTGTTCGCCGCAACCCCTCCCGAAACCAACACGCTCTCGACGCTCAACTCTTCCGCCGCTTTCATCGTCCGCTCCACCAGGTCGCGCACCACGGCATTCTGAAACTCCCGCACCAACCCCCGCGTCTTCGCGCTGCACAGCGGCATCAACTGCTCAAATTTTCTTTCCCCGCGTGCAAGCGCTGCTTCTCTTGAACGAATCTCCTCGGCGTAATCCCCATTCTCCCGCACGTGATACAGCACCGCGGTTTTCAACCCGCTGAAACTGAAATCCAGGGCATTCCCTTTCATCTTCGTCGCGCCAAACTTCACCGGCGCTGGCGCGCCATTCGATACCGCCGCCAGCCTGTCCAGAATCGGCCCCCCGGGATACCCAAGCCCCAACAGTTTCGCCACTTTGTCGTACGCCTCCCCCGCCGCATCGTCCCGCGTCTGTCCCATCTTCCGGTAACGCAACCGCGCGCTCGCATCCTGCACGCCGGAATCGTCCGCCTTCACTTCATACAAAACCGTGTGCCCGCCCGAAACAATCAAGCACACTGCCGGCAATTTCGCGCGCCGCCCCGCTTTGTGCGCCTCCAAGAAAACCGCGTGAACATGTCCTTCCAGATGATTCACCGGCACCAGCGGCTTCCCCAGCGCCTGCGCCAGCGTTTTTCCATACGTAATTCCAACCAGCAGCGCGCCCACCAGCCCCGGCCCCTGCGTCACGCCAATCGCATCCACATCCGCAAGTTGCATTCCCGCCTGCGCCACGGCCTCGCGCACCACCGGCACGATCTGCCGCAAATGCTCGCGCGATGCCAGCTCCGGCACCACGCCGCCGTATTTCCGGTGAATATCAATCTGCGACGCCACCACGCTGGACAGAATTTCCCTTCCGTCGGCGACCACCGCCGCCGCCGTCTCATCGCACGAAGATTCAATCCCCAATACTCTCAAGCTCACGCTCTGCTTCCTGAACATCCCTCTTCTACCGTATGCTAGCACACGCTCGCCGCTCCCATTTCCGGAACGCTCGTGCAACCCATTCTTTTGAACGAAACGACCCATCGTGAACCGGCGCAATCCCGGCCGCTAGTTCCATGATCCGAATCAGACGACACACTGCCGGTATCGTTTCCGAAATGTCGCAACTTCGCCTTCATTGACAAAATCCCTCGCTCGCGGCTACTGTGCACAAGCGAACTGCTGAAACTTTCTGCGTCGCATTTCGCAAGCCAATATGCCAACTGATCCTTCGAACCCCTCGCGCAAACCCATAGCACCGCAAAACCGCGTCCGCAAAGCCGTCCTACCTGCCGCAGGCCTCGGCACGCGCTTTCTCCCCGCCACCAAAGCGCAACCCAAAGAAATGCTCACCGTGGTGGACAAGCCTCAGATTCAATACGTCGCCGAAGAGTGCGTCGCCTCCGGCATCGAGCACATCATCATCATCACCGGCAAGGGCAAGAATTCCATCGAAGACCATTTCGATTCCGCTCCTGCGCTCGAGCGCTTCCTCGAAGAAAAGGGCAAGCACGATCAAGCGGAGCTGGTCCGCAAAATCACCAACATGGTGCAAGTCAGCTACACGCGCCAGAAGGAGCCGCTCGGCCTCGGCCACGCCGTGCTCGTCGCGCGCGATCTCGTCGGCGACGAACCTTTGGCCGTTCTTCTCGGCGACGTGCTCATCCCCGGAAAAAATCCCGCCACAAGACAGCTCATCGGCGTTTACGAAGCCACCGGCATCGGCGCCATAGCCGTCGAACAAGTCCCCAAAGACAAAACGCATCTCTACGGCATCGTCGACGCAGTACCGGCTCCGCAACCACCCTTCGGCGAACGCCTCCTGCGCATCCGCGATCTGGTCGAAAAACCCAAGCCCGAAAACGCGCCCTCGAATCTGGCCATCACTGGCCGCTACGTTTTGCCGCCCGCGATTTTCGATTGTCTCGAACGCACCAAGCCCGGCGCCGGAAACGAAATCCAGCTTACCGACGCACTGCGCCTTCTCGTCAAGGAACATGGCTTGTGGGCTTACATCTATGAAGGAATTTCCTACGACGCGGGAGATAAACTCGGCTTCCTGAAGGCCACCGTCGAAATCGCCCTGCAAAACCCCGAACTGGGCGCCGCCTTCCGCGCCTACCTCAAAACCCTAAAGCTCTAGCAGAGACTAAGCCGTACCATCCTGCTGGAACCCTAGCTGCGCACTTTATCTGCCACACAAAATCACTTAGGGGATTGCTGCTTCTACAGTCACGGGTCACGGGTCATGAGTCACCAGTCACTTCTTCACCGCGGGCTTCTTCTCCTTCGATTCCTTGGAAGGCGTTTCTTTCTTGGCCGTGTCTTTTTCCTTGCTCGCACTATCCTTTTCTTTGCCTGAGGTTTCTTTCGCTTCCGTCCCGGCCTTGTCTGCCTTCTCTCCGTCTCCGCTCGGCTTTGCCTTCGCGTAGTCCGTCACGTACCACCCCGCCCCCTTGAATTGAATCGAAGGCGCAGTGATTACCGGCTCCACTTTCCCACCGCAGTGCGGGCACTTCTTCAAATGCGGCCCGGAAACGTTCTCAATCTTTTCCGTGTTTCGCCCACACTTCAGGCATTTGTACTCGTACAGGGGCACTAACGCTCCTCCAACAAGCAGTTCAAACCTTAAAGTATAGCATGCAGCCCAAACGCCTTCGGAACGCGTGCTAGACTCATTCGCATGAATGCGAAGGCTCCTCCGGCGAATGCTGCCAGCCTCACCGGCTGCCTCTATCTCGTCGGCACCCCCATCGGCAATCTCGAAGACATCACCCTCCGCGCCATTCGTATCCTCAAGGAAGTGGACCAAATCGCCTGCGAAGATACCCGCCACACCCAGAAGCTTCTCTCCCACTTCAACATTCGTAAGCCGCTCGTCAGCTACCATGAACACAATGAACTGACTCGTGCCCCGGAACTCGTCCTCACCCTAGAGCAAGGCGCGAAAATCGCCCTCGTCAGCGACGCTGGCATGCCGCTCGTCTCCGACCCCGGCCACCGCCTCGTCACTCTTTGTCTCCGCCACAAGATTCCCGTCGTGCCCATTCCCGGCCCTTCCGCACTGCTCGCTTCCCTCTCCGCCTCAGGCCTGCCCAATGAAGAATTTCTCTTCGTTGGCTTTCTCCCCGCCCGCAGCGGCGAGCGCCGGCGCGCGCTCGAACGTCTCCGCATCGAGGACCGCACCCTCATCCTTTACGAAGCTCCTCATCGCATCGCCGAATCCGTCGCCGATGCCCGCGAAATTCTCGGCGACCGCCCCGCCTGCCTCGCCCGCGAGGTCACCAAGCTCCACGAAGAATTTCTCCGCGGCAAACTTTCAGAAATCGCCGCCTCCCTCGAAGAGGGCCCTGTCCGCGGCGAAATCACCTTGCTCATCGGCGCCCCCGACACTAGCGAAGCCCGCCACCATGCCGACTCCACGCAATCCCTCGCCGCCCGCGTCGAAGAACTCATGCACCAGGCCAAGCTCGACCGCAAAGACGCGCTCAAGCTCGCCGCCAAGGAGCGCGGCCTCACCCGCCGCGCCGCCTACGATCAAATGCTCGATGGAAAAGAAGCTCGGGAGTTTGAGGAATAAGGAGGAGTGCTAACAGACGCTAGGCGACCGGCGGGGCGAAGCAACCGGCAAATCGTGAAGGAGAAAAATGACCTGGAAGTATTCGACCTAATCTTTGATCGGTCAAAGTATTACTGGGTCGGGTTTTCGCCGTGCTGTAGCTCTTTCGCGAGGGCCAGAAGCTTTTTCAGCTTGCCTTCGATCGAAGCATCGCCAATGTGCTCTTCTTGAAGAACACCGTCCGCATCGATCGTAAAGGTGTGCGGAATAGCATTCACACCAAACATCTTCGCTATTGGGCCTTCGAAGGAACCGTCTCGGTATTGCGGCCAGGTCATCTCGTTTTTCCCGATAAACTCTTTCCATTTTTGCTCGTCGGAATCGAGACTCACACTCAGAATGACGAGCGGCTCTCCCTGAAACTTCTTCTCCACTTTGCGAACGTGCGGCAGAGCTTTCCGGCATGGTACGCACCACGTGGCCCAAAAATCCAACAGCACGACTTTTCCTTGTAAGTCGTCCATGGAAACGCGTTGCCCATCGAGCGTCGTAATCGAAAAGGGCGGGACCATCCGGGCGCGCGCGAGTTCGGGACGGCGGATGTACCGCAGCGCACGCTTGTGATTAGGATCGTCCCCGGACTTCGCTTTTATGTACTCGCCAAATCGAGCCCTTGCTTCATCGTCACGCCGCAACTGGGCTAGCACCCGTCCGTCCAGGTAGATCGCGTCTGGGAAATTGGGAGCAGCCGCCAGCGCCTTGTTAGCCTCCTCGTGGGACCGCGCGAAGAACTCTTCTTTGTGCTTCTGCACGCCCTCTTCCATGAGGACTACAGCAAATTGGTAGTGTGCGAGGGCTAGGTCTCTTGGCTCCTTAGCATCCGCCACCATCTCCTCGGCCCCGAGTTCGGCGGTCTTCCATTCACCCAATTCCATTCCATACTTGATCATCTGCCTCTGGCAGTCGCGGCAATGCCCTCCATCTTGTTTGTCCGCCTTTTTGAATTCGTCGAGCGCATAGGCTCTTCTGTTCTCTCGCATCAACTTCTGCGCATTCTCATAGGTTTTGCGAGCTTTTTCATTGGTAGGTCCGGCTGGCTTTTCCTGGGCCAAAGCGGAAGGCAAGATAAGAGATAACACTAGAATGATACGAAGAACTCGCATATGAAGCCTCTGCCCCTTAGCCGCGGCACCTCTAGTACAGGCGCCCTTGCCGACATATTGAGGCTGTTCGTAAAGAAGAGTCATGTATTCGAGAATGAATGACTCCCAATCGAGGGCGCCGAAAATGGCTGTTCAGGCGGCAGATTCCGAGCGAAACATTCGCTGGAACCGCGGCCCTGTAAACCGCACGCCGATCAGTTTTTCACCGTCCCACTGCGACTCGTGCACGTGGACGACTCGGCCCTGCGTCGCGAAGTCCGCTTCCCCTCGCCGCGAAGCGTAGTTTGAAAACGGGATGCTAATCTCGAGGTCGGAGCCGATCGCCACGTCAAACCGGGTCATGAACGCGGCGCCGCTGCGGCACAGGTTCTCGCTGGAGGTTTCTTCTTCGAAGGTGACGCCGCGTTTGTCACGGCCGCGCACGCGCAGCGGCAGCCGCACCGCGATTCTACGTTCCGTGCGTTGCCTCAAAGCCGGCGTGCTCACTTGAGGGACCATGGGCTGGGTCCTCATTTCTGGCAGCTCCCGCAAGGGCAGCCACCACGGCGCTCCGGCCCTCAAAAAAGCGTTCCACGCTTTCGAGGACTCCGGCGGGCGTATGCGCCGCATGTACGATTCTTCGAAGCTCGCTGCCGTTCCCCACGCCATGGGTAAACCAGCACGCGAACTGCTTCATTTTGCCTACACCATCGGGCAGCTGGGCAGCATTAATTTGCCGATAGTAGTCCATGAGTAAACGGTGCCGCTGCTCCTCGGTGGGCTGGTCGTAACGGCCCGCTCGCGCGTACTGCTGCATCTGCAGGAAAATCCAGGGGTTCGTAGGCGCGGCCCGGCCGATCATCACCGCGTCGCACCCCGTTTCGCGCACCATGCGCGCCGCGTCTTCCGGCCGGTTGATGTCGCCATTGCCAATCACGGGAATCTTCACCGCCTGCTTCACCGCCGCGATGAGGCTCCAGTCGGCCGCGCCGGTGTAGCCTTGCTCCCGCGTGCGCGGATGCACCGCAACTCCTTCGACGCCAAGGTCTTCCGCCATTTTCGCCACTTCGACCGCGACGACGGATTTTTCATCCCAGCCCGCGCGCAGCTTGATCGTCAGCGGAATCTTCACCGCCGCGCGCACCGCGCGAAAAATTTCTTCGAGCAGCGGCAAATCGCGCAGCAGTCCGGAGCCGCCGCACTTCACCACTTTCTTCGCCGGGCAGCCCAAATTGATATCCACAGCGTCGTACCCGAGGTCCTCGACCATCTTCGCCGCTTCGGCCATCACCGCCGGATTCGCGCCAAAAAGCTGCGCCGTAATCGGATGCTCATCCTCTTGAAAATACAGATACCGCAGCGTTTTCTTCGCGCTCCGCGTGATGCCCTCGGAGCTGGTGAACTCCGTCATCAGCAGCCCGCATCCGCCGAGCCCGCGAATCACGCGCCGGAAAAGCGTATCCGTCACTCCCGCCATGGGCGCCAGTACCGCCGCCGGCCGGATCGTCAAGTCGCGAATTTGGAAGCTCGCGGGAAGCATGGATTCCAGTTTAGGCTGCTGCGCGCAGTGTAGCAAGGCCGTGCGTGATCCGCGTTGCGTGGCCCAGGCAGCATAGAATTACCTGAAATTAGGGCTTGCAAACGGCTCCAGGACCCTTTGCGATTTTGTTTTGTGCAAAGGGTGGGCAATTCCTTGCTTCGCTTTGACTAGCCGCCGCCGAGGAGATCGGCGAGAATCCATGCTGTTCCGGCGGGTGGCGCATCCTCGTGTTCTTGGAAAGCATCAAAAGAGCGAGTTCGCTTCATTCAGGGTTCTCTTATGCCAAGAACTTACAACGCCCCAAGTATCGACGAATATCTGCGCAAGCGGCTGATGCCGGTGGAAGGAGCGATTCCTCATGTGCAAGGAATCGAGATGTACGGCAATTCTATTCCCGCCGGAACGGTCGGCGGCGACCTCTTTGAGTACATAAACTTCCAGCAACGTTACGACATCGAAGCACGCATTCAGCGGGCACTGAAGCGATCGAAGGAGTACCTCGAGCCGCTTCCCGAAGGCGCAGCGCCACGCAATTCAGTGGACGACCATGTGGAATGGTTGAGATCGAGGCCGGGCTATAAACCTGAAATGGAAACCGAATATCGAGACGCACGAAGTTCGGAGCAGGTGCGGGTCGCCGAAGATCTGCATGAGCTTTACAGCACAGCGGGCGTCCTGGTAGTGGACGCTCAAGGACACGGAATCATTTCAGCGAAAATCGCATCCACGGTTCACGACACGTTTCATGCCCTTATGCTTTCCGAACTCGATCACCGGGGGAAAACGACTGCGGAGTTGTTCGAGAGGATTAACTTGCGATTGGCATTGTCAGTCACCGCTCGGAATGCTCTCGGCAGAAGCGAGAAAGAGAACGCCCAGGAAATTGCCACCATGCTTTACGGCGAAGTTCGCCCTTATGGACATTTTAGATTCGTGAATTTTGGACATCCACCACCGCTGGTCTTCTCTGCCGAATACCGCAAGTTCATGGACATTGATAAAAACCGGATGGTGCAATTTCTCCCGCTCGGACTGCAGCTTGCCGAAGATGATCCGGATCGCAACAGGTACCTTTCCCTGGAATTCCGGCACAGGCGGGCAAAATCCTCGGATGTGGCAGAGCTAACGCTGCTGAGTCCGGGGGACATTTTCTTCCTTTATACCGACGGGGTTTATGACGGAAGCGACAAGGAGGAACGACAGCACCTTGAAAACGTCATGCGCGACCACAACCTGCTGCCGGCAAAAGATATTTGCAATGCCCTGCTCGAATACGCTCTAAAACGAGACGATCGTCTGCGGCAAATTGGCGAGGAAGATCGTATCGACGATAAGACAGTTTTTATCATCAAGCGGAATTGA
>JACXTT010009312.1_pt1 | contig 13434 bp, 15 predicted proteins | sample 9270951 | NCBI WGS metagenome assembly JACXTT01 (sample SAMN15532306, study PRJNA645909) | rock metagenome | isolation source: weathered quartz diorite | place: Puerto Rico | collected 2017-06-21
CGTCGCATCGCCGTTGTCATGCGCGCGCTCCAACACAGTGGTGAATGTGAACACCGTACCGCCGCCGTCACGCGGCTCCGCCGTCACGTCGCCGCCCATCGCGCGCGCAAGCTGCCGCACCGACGACAGCCCCAATCCGGCGCCGCCAAAGCGCTGGGCAATCGACACATTGGCTTGCGAAAATGGACGGAACAGGCGGCGAATCTCCGTCGTCGAGATACCGATGCCGGAATCCGACACGGCGAAGCGAACGCCGACCTTACCTTTCGGGGCACGGATCATCTCGGCCGTGAACGCGACGTTGCCCGCGCTCGTGAACTTCACCGCGTTGTCGATGAGATTTTCCAGCGCCGCGCGCAGCCGCACCGCATCGCCGATCACAAACGCCGGCAGATCCTCGGCAAGCTCGATCGTTACCGACAAGCCTTTCGCCGTACCACGACCGCTCAATGAATCGGCCATTGTCCGCGCCAGCGCCCGCAGATCGAAGAAGTCCTTGCGAACGCCCAGCGCGGAGACCTTCCCCCGCGCGGCATCGACGAACAGCGTCGCCAGCGCCGACAGATGTTCGGAGCTCGCCTTGATCGTATCGACCCACCGACGCTCGCGTTCGCCGAGATCGGAGGTCGCCAGCAAATCGCTGATCGCGAGAATGCCCGTCAACGGCGTCCGCACCTCGTGCGCGAACGTGGCAAGCACGGCCTCGACCACCGATACCTGCGCCGAAGATGCCTTCGGCGAGACCTTTCGCTTCACCTTTGTCTTCGGCTTGGTGCTCGCGGCTTTCTTTGGGCGAGCGACCTTGGACGCGCGAAGTGGCTTGCCCGCGCGCTTACGCGGCGTGGCCGAAATCCGCTTCGCCTTTGCGTGCCTTGTCCGCCGCGTCGATGCCATCCATCCCCCTGCCCGGCGGCACCTTCGCACGAAGCGCATTCACGAGTCACGCGCGCGGCAGTCCGATCCTGATGCGAATGTCGTTCGGCGTGAGACCCGCCGCCCGCAGCGCGCGCAGCGATGTCGCCTGCGTGGACTTCGACAGCTTGCGTCCTGCCTCATCACGCACAAGGCTGTGATGGCGATAGACGGGTTCGGGCAGGCCCAGCAGTGTCTGCAGCAGGCGGTGAACGCCGGTCGACCAAAACAGGTCCTGCCCGCGAATCACATGCGTGACGCCCTGCAGGGCATCATCGATCACCACCGAAAGGTGATAGCTGGTCGGCGTCTCCTTGCGCGCGAGGATGACATCGCCCCAGCGTTCTGGCTCAGCGTTCACCGCGCCGCGCTCGCCGGCCGGACCTTCGCCCTGCTCCTGCCAGTTCAGCGATCCGGTTTTCGCCATCGCCGCGATCATGTCGAGCCGCAAGGCATAAGGCGCGTCACTTGCGATTAACGTATCGCGCTTTGCAGCATCAAGGGATCTGCCGCGCCCTGGATACACTGGAGCGCCATCGGGATCGCGTGGCCAGGCGCCTTGCCGGTCGCGTTCGGCGATCAGGCGCGCGATCTCCGCCCGACTCTCGAACGCTGGGTAAAGCAATCTCTCACCCTGCAGCCGCCGCACCGCCTCGCCATAAACGGACATATGCTCCGATTGCCGCCGCACCGGCTGTTCCCAGCTGATGCCAAGCCAGGCGAGATCCTCATAGATCGCCGCCTCATAGTCTGCGCGGCTGCGCGTGCCGTCGATATCCTCGATCCGCAGCAGGAAGCGCCCATTCGACGCCCGCGCCGCTTCGAAGTTCAGCAAGGCCGACAAGGCATGGCCAAGATGAAGGTAACCGTTCGGACTGGGGGCAAAACGGAAAACGGGTGGCATCGCTCTCGCTCGTGGTGACAGGCACAGGCCTGCCACGCATCTCATCTGTCCCGGTCGGGCTTGACCCGGTAATCCATCTCCCGCGAAAGTTCACCATGCAAGACGGTCTGCCCATCAATCTGAACGAATCTGCCCCGAACAATCCTGCCATGCCGCTCCATTTCGACAGCCAGGACGATCTCGACAGCGCCCTGCGGGCGCTTCTGCTGCAGGACCCCCGTCTGCAGCCCGTGTTCGACATGGTGATCGAGGCGGTGGGGCACCCCGCCTTGCGCAGGCGCGCACCCGGCTTCGCCGGCCTTGCCTCGACCATCTGCGGCCAGCAGCTCTCGACGTTCGCGGCCGCTGCGATATGGGCGCGCATGGTGGAGACCTACGACGAAGTTCATCACGACCACATCCGGCTTGCGCGCGCCGACAAGTTGCGCCGCCTCGGCCTGTCGGTCGCCAAGATCAAGACGCTGAAGTTCATCGCCGGCGAGATCGCCGCAGGCCGCCTGGACCTGGAGAAATTGGCCGACACATCTGCCGACGAAGCCCATGCGACGCTGACGGCGCTGCACGGCATCGGCCCCTGGACCGCTGACATCTATCTGCTGTTCTGCCTCGGCCACGGCGATGCGTGGCCGGCTGGCGACCTTGCCGTGCAGGAGGCGATCCGCATCGGGCTTGGGTTAGGATCGCGCCCGACAGTCAAGGAAATGGCCACCATCGGCGAAGTGTGGCGCCCCTATCGCGGAGCTGCCGCCCACCTGTTCTGGAGCTACTACAAGGTCGTCAAGGCATCCGGCTTCGACCCGATGCCGCCGGAGAAGAAGGCAGCGAAGCCAGCGGCAAAGACCAAGACAGCAACGATCCGCAAAGCCGCCACAAAGAAGAAGGCGCCATCAGCAACGGCGCGCAAAGCGGCCAAGCCCGTCACAACCAAGAAGCCCCGGAAAGGACCTGCTCGCCATGGACGCTGAATTGCCTCGCCTCGACGGTCCACGCATTCCACCGCAATCCGGCACAGCCAAACAGCTGGTCGTGTTCCTGCACGGCTATGGCGCCGACGGCAGCGCCCTGATCGATCTCGGCTATGCCTGGCGATCGCTGCTGCCGGATGCGGCCTTCGTCTCACCGGACGCGCCCGAGCCCTGCGCGGAGATGCCGATCGGCCGACAATGGTTCACGATCGACCGCTCCAATCCTGCGGCGCGCTGGAACGGAGTCACCTCGGCAACACCGATCCTGCAGCGTTTCCTCGACGATGAACTGAAGCGTCACAACCTGCCGCCGACTGCGCTGGCGCTGGTCGGCTTCAGCCAGGGCACGATGATGGCCCTGCATGTCGGCTTGCGCCGCGCGGTCCCGCCGCTCGCCATCGTCGGCTATTCGGGGCGGCTGACGGTGCCGAATCAGACCGACTTCGCTGCCATGAAGGAGGAGATCACGAGCCGCCCACCGGTCCTGCTGATCCACGGCGACATGGACGAGGTTGTACCGCCGTCATCCCTGGAACTCTCCGCGAAGGGCTTAAGCGTTCTTGGAATCAAGGCAGAAACCCATATGTCGCGCGGTATCGGGCACGGTATCGACGAAGAAGGATTGCGGCTTGGCGGTGAGTTCCTCGCACGCGCTTTCGCCGCCGCCTGCTCATAACGTGCTCGCTGTGAACCGAACCCTCTTCACAAGCGTGTCACGGACCTTGTAGACTATACTCAAGGAATTGCTTCCGAATCTCATAAGGAGTCTGGAGCGTTACTTGAACGCGCACGTGTCACACCATGGACATCCCGCAAGTGGATTTCCCGCGCTAGTGCTGAATGCGGATTTCCGTCCGCTCAGCTATTACCCCCTTTCGCTCTGGTCCTGGCAGGACGCGATCAAGGCGGTCTTCCTCGATCGCGTCAACATCGTCGCCAACTACGACCATGCGGTGCGCAGCCCCTCCTTCGAGATGCAGCTGCCGAGCGTGGTGTCGCTGAAGTCGTTCGTGAAGCCAACGACCCATCCGGCGTTCACGCGATTCAACGTCTTCCTGCGCGACAAGTTCTCCTGCCAGTATTGCGGCGACGACGCCGACCTCACCTTCGACCACATCATTCCGCGCTCGAAGGGCGGACAGACGACATGGGAGAATGTCGTCGCAGCGTGCTCGCCGTGCAATCTGCGCAAGGGCAGCATGACGACACATCAAGCACATATGTTCCCGACGCAAACACCCTATCAGCCGACGGTGCATCAGCTGCATCGCAATGGCCGGATGTTCCCACCCAACTATCTGCACGATAGCTGGATGGACTATCTCTATTGGGACACCGAACTCGATCCGTGACCTTGGTGCGGCGTCAACGAGGCCTGCACTGATTTCAGCGGCTCAATAGCGTCCCACGAAGTCCAGCACCGCGCCGTTGAACAGTTCGGCCTGCTCCATCGGCACCGAGTGTCCTGCATCAGCGATGGCAACCACCTCCACCTGCGGAATGTGCCGCACCCAGCGCGCCATCAATGTCGGTGGCGCGTACAGGTCCGCGCTCGCGGTAATCGCCAGCATCGGCAAGCGAATTTGCGCGATCTTTGCGAAGGTGTTCGGCGTCCGCATCGGCTGCGCCGGAGCATCTGGCTGCCGCGCGATCTCCTGCGCGTGCGCCCAGGCCAGCGTCTTCTCGGGCTCGGCCGCGCGAAACGACGGACCGATTTCGCGGAAGGATTCCGGCAGGTCGTAGAAGCCCGGGAACAGCACGTTCTGCCTGACCTGCTCCATCTCGGGCTCGCTGAAAGAGCCCGTGCTGGCCGCAACGGTCAGGCTGCGCAACGTGTCCTGCCGCCAAGAGCCGTAATCCAGGGCGACAAAGCCGCCGCCCGCAACGCCCAGCAGATGAAACGGCGGCAGCCGCAGATGATCCACCAGCGCCGACAGATCTTCCGCAACGCTGCCCGGCTGCGGGCCGCTCGCAGCGTCCGCCATGCTGTTGCCCCAGCCGCGCCTGTCGAACGAGATGACGCGATAGCCCGCCGCGGCGAACGCTGCGAACTGCGGCTCCCAGCTCAGGCTGGTGCCGGTGTTGGCGTGCAGCAGAACGATCGGGACCCCGCTCCCGCCAGTATCACGATAGCAAAGCCGGACACCCGGCAGGTTTGCGTGCTGTGGGTTCGGAGTGGCGACGATCTGAGAACTCATGACGAAGAACGCTTTGCAGGATTGAAGACGGCGGGTTCGATCGCGACAATCCAGCAGTGGAGGGAAAGATCAAGCGTTGCGACCGCATGTCCCCAAAGACGAACGCACAATGCATCTGCTCGTGCCACACGGAAGAACGTGCGCGATACATTCAGACCGCGCCAGAGAACAGACCGCCCTCACGCGGAACGAATTGACCGCCGCACCAGCAGCAGCGCGCCCATGGCCGCAAGACTGAAAGCGGCCGAGACGATCAGCACCGCGCCACCTATCGATCCGATCAGGAACGCAAAGCCGAGCGGCGCAAGCGCCTGACAGATACGTGACGGCAAGCCCAGCACGCCGAGCCGATAGCCGTAATTCTCCGGTCCGTAGAGTGACAACGGCAACGTACCCCGCGCGATGGTGAGGATGCCGTTGCCGAAGCCGTGCAGCAGTGCGAACACCGACGCAGCACCACCGCCGAACAAGCCGATCACCACGGCACCAAGCGGATGCGTCAGGCATGCGAGGCGGGTGGAGACGATCGGGTGAAAACGCTTGAGCACACCGGCCTCGAACAGGCGTGCGGCGACCTGTGCAGGGCCAATCATCGCCCCGGCGAACACCGCCTGCGCCTGCGACGCACCGAGTGCCTCGACGATCCGCGGCAGATGCGCCGCCATCGCCGACGTCACAGTCCACGCCGCAGCGAAGGCGAACGCCAGCAGCAGCATGGTGCGATCCATCGGAATATGCGGCTTGGTTGTCGACCATGCAGCAGCGGCTTGCTTCGCATCGGCGCGCGGCAGGGACATCAGGTTCAGCGGAAGCCCGATCAGGACGTGTGCGGCTGCCCAACCGAAACAAGTCCAGCGCCAGCCAATGAGATCGAGCCCGAGGGCGCTGAGCGGCCAGCCGACCGTGCTGGCGAAGCCTGCAATCAGAGTGATGCCCGTGATCGGACCGCGCGCCTTGTCGCCGTAGATACGCCCCAGTGCGCCGAACGCCGCATCATAAAGGCCCAGTCCCATGCCGAGACCCAGCAGCAGCCAGGCGAGCGCCATCATCCATGACGCCTGCGACGCCCCGAGCAACGCCAGCCCGGCAGCGAAGGCGACATTCGAGGCCGTGAGCACCTGTCGGCCGCCGACCTGATCGATCCTGCGGCCAACCCACGGCCCGAGCAGACCGGAGAGCACCAGCGCCACGGAGAATGCTGCGAAGAACCAGGTTTCGGACACACCAAGATCGCGCGCGATCGGATCGGCAAGGATCGCCGGCAGATAATAGCTCGACGCCCAGGCGAGGGTCTGGGTGATGCCGAGCGGAATGACGATCGCAAGCCGGCTTTGCGTCATCGCGCGTGTTCAAGCGCTGCGTCGGCATCCGGCAAGGTCGTATCGCCTGCGCCAAGCGCGCGCTGCATCAGCACGCTGTCGACCCAGCGCCCGAACTTGAAACCCGCGGACCTGAACGTGCCGACCGGCTGGAAGCCCTGCGCCGCATGCAGCGCGATCGAACCGACGTTCTCGCTGTTGCCGATCACGGCGATCATCTGCCGCCATGGCCCTTTCTCGCAGCGGGCGATCAGCTGACCGAGCAGCGCCGTACCGACTCCCTTCCCAGCCAGGCCATCCGCCACATAGATCGAATCCTCGATGGTGTGGCGATAGGCCGGACGCGGCCGATACGCCGTCGCATAGCAATAGCCGACCACGCGCTCGCCGATCGACGCGACGAGGTACGGCAAGCCCAGCGCGAGCACGGCGGCACGACGGCTGCGCATCTCGTCGACCGAGGGTGGGACCAGTTCGAACGTCGCAAGCCCATGTAGCACGTGATGCGCATAGATCGCCTGAACGGTCACCAAATCGCTCTCCTGTGCATCGCGCACAGTCACTGTCTCCCGCACCGGGACCGCCTTCCGTCATTTGCACCGCTTCTCGGCAATGCCAGTCTTAGCGGGTTTCACGCATAAAAGAAGATTTTACAAATTATACTCTGCATGAGATTTTCTTATGCATGAAGGCGCTCAATCTAGACTACCTGCGCACGTTCCTCGACGTGATCGAGCTTGGCAGCTTCTCTGCTGCAGCCGAGCGCCTATCGCTGACACAGCCAGCCGTCAGCTTGCAGATCCGCCAGCTTGAGCAACGCCTCGGCGTCAAGCTGATCGAGCGGATCGGACGCAAGGCGCAGCCGACTGCCGCCGGCGCCGAACTTCTGACCTATGCAAGCGAGATCGACGCGCTGACATCGCGCGCCATCGAGGAGGTCGGCCGCCACGCCAGCGGCACGATCGGCCGTGTGCGGATCGGCACTGGCGCGACCGCCTGCATCTTCCTGCTGCCGCCGGTCCTGCGCGAGCTGCGGCGCAAATTCCCGTCGCTGCAGATCACGGTGTCCACCGGCAACACTGCCGACATCGTCAAGGCGGTGGACGAAAACAGCATCGATGTCGCGCTGGTGACGCTGCCCGCCTCCGGCCGCATGCTCGAGATCACGCCTGTGCTGGATGACGAATTTGTCGTCATCGCACCGTCTTCAATGAAATTGCCGCAGCGCCTCACCGCACCGGCGCTCGCTAACCTGCCGATCCTTCTGTTCGAGCCCGGCGGCAACACGCGACGGATTTCCGACGAATGGTTCAGACGCAGCGGCATCGATCTTAAGCCGGTGATGTCGCTCGGCAGCGTCGAAGCCATTAAGGAATTGGTGAGTGCCGGCCTTGGCTGCGCCGTGTTGCCGAGCATGGCCGTGCGACATGAGAAGCATCGCAAGGGCCTTATCGTGCGCTCGCTGACACCCAAACTGCACAGAACGCTCGCTGTTGTGATACGGCGCGACAAGCCGTTGCATCGCGGCTTGAAGGAAGTCGTTCGCGCGCTGAAGCAACTCACACATTTGTCCTCACAAAAGTGAAGTGAATCGAATCGAAACGCGACCGCGCACAAACGTGCCCGTTCAGTAACACCAGTGCAGTTTCAAGGGGTTCCTAGCGGCACATTTCGAGACACGTTGGTTCGCAAAGCGAAACGCAAAACGCATCCATCGTTAATGCTAAAATTCGAGCGTTCAGCTGAACGAACCGGTACAGGGTTGCTGACATGCTGCCGCGATCAATCGAGGGTTCCATGGCAGCACAATCCAAACTGCAAGACTTGAAAGACAACGTCATCGCATTCCGAAAGCGCGCCGACCGTGCGCCGGTTGCTGTCCAGTGCGACGAGATCAAGGCGGTGGCGATCTGCGTCCACTGCGGCGGCTGGCTCTTCGAGGGCGAGTCCGAAGACGAATGCTCCAGCGCCCGCGCATCGCAGACGCTGTAAGGATCGCGACTGCCGGCTCGCAGAATGCGTCCCAAGCCGGCCGGTCCATCTCCATCTCAGGCGCAAACTTTCATCGCGCCGTTACCACTCCCCTTCCCCGTCACGGTTTTTGCCGCTTTCGCCGCCAGATCGACCATCTGCCGGAACGAACGCGTCAGCCGCTGCTGGCGCCATGTAGGCATGCGTCCGTAGCGCTTCCCCCGATTGCTGCATAGCAGTAACTACCGGGAAACAGCTCGCGCGGCTGATTTGCCCGCGCCTTCCGCAACGGACGACGCAGGTCTTGCCTCAGCCTCTTTCTCCCTCTGCCGTATCCCGACAGCGCGTCATGCTCGTGCGCACGCTGGAAGCGCTGGCGGTGGGCGCGTGCGGCGGCACCATTTTCCACTGGGTCGGCCTTCCGGCCGGGTTCCTCTCCGCCGCCATGCTGGCGGTGTCGATCCTCGCCCTGGCGGGTCGTCCGCTGGCGATGCCGCAACCGCTGATGCACCTGACCACGGCGACGCTCGGCATCACGCTCGGCTCGGTGGCCACGCCCGAGATGATGCACGGGATGACGACCTATCCGATCAGCCTGACGCTGCTCGGCATCGGCACCATCTGCGTCACCATCGGCTCGATGCTCTACCTGCGTTACGTCCACGGCTGGAGCGCGCTCTCCGCGCTACTCGGCGCAGCGCCCGGTGCGCTGTCGCAGATGGTGGCGATGGCGCTCGAAACCAAGTCGGATCAGGCGGGCGTCGCCATCGTGCAGACGCTGCGCGTGGTGCTGCTTGCAGTGTTCCTGCCGATGGGACTGACGCTGGCGGGGCTGTCGATCACCGGGCCCAGCGCTGGCCGGATGGCGGTCGCCGACACGGCCTCCTTGCCGCTGCTGGTCGGTGTCTCGTTTGCCGTCGGCTATCTGTTCTATCGCATGAAATTTCCCGGCGGCTGGATGTTTGGCGCGATGATCGGCTCCGGCACCCTGCATGCTTTCGGCATCGTCCATGGCGGCCTCCCCGTCTGGGTGGTCAACATCGCCATGATCGGCATCGGCTCGATGGTCGGCACCCGCTTTGCCACCATCGGCCTCGACGCATTCCTGCGCTACCTCGCCGCCGGCATCGGCTCGCTGGTGGTGGCGCTCGTGCTGATGGTCGCGTTCCTCGGACTGACCATCTGGCTTGCCGGCGTGCCGCTGCAGGACGCGACGATGGCGTTCGCGCCCGGCGCGATGGACGTGATGATGGCAGTCGCGCTGACGCTGCACCTGGACCCGATCTTCGTCAGCGCCCACCACCTGTTCCGCTTCATCGGCGTGTCACTGCTGATGCCGCTGGTGGTGCGCACCGTGGCGCCGAAGTCGACGGAAATCCCCGAGAACGAAATCTGATCGTTCAGGCGGCGCGGCGCGCTTTCGCGATGCCGGTCAGCGCGATCAACGACATCAGACCCGAAATCAGGAAGTTGTAACCGGCCAGCGAAATACCGAGGAAGCGCCACTGCACCTCGTCGCAGCGGATCACCTTCACCGTGTCGAGCCGCTGCAACAGGTTGCCGGCGCTGCCCAGATCGGTCACCGGGCCGCTGCAGGTGGCCGGCCCCGGCCAGAAGCCCCATTCGACGCCCGCATGAAACGCGCCGAAGGCCATGTTGGCGAACGTCGCCAGCGCCAGGATCGCCAGACCCGCAATCGCCACGCGGCGCGGCAGGCGACCGGCCGACAACGCCAGCACCGCTCCGAGCACGATGACAAGGTAGTAGGCGTAGCGCTGCTCGAGGCACATCGGGCAGGGCTTGATATCCAGCACATGCTCGAAGAACAGCGCGCCGCCGAGCGTCAGCGCTGCGATCAACGCAATCGCACCCGCGGCGAGCGCCGCCGCACTTGATCCGGCTCTGGTCTGCATGGGGGCCTGCGTCTGCATCAGCAAGGGCAATTACTCCGTTTGCAGCGTGGTAACGTGCGCCTCCCCACCTGTCGAGACGCCGAACGTTCACGAACGCTTGGGTCCGGCGTGCGCAGGCAGCGGTGCGAACGCTCAAAGATTTCGCGATTCCGCAATAAATGCACGCCGGAAGCCGGCGAGGTCCGCTGCCGGCAAATCCGACACCGCAACATAGGTCGTACCGCCGTCGTGCCAGCTGATCGAGCGGTAGCCGGACAGTGCAGCTTCGGGCACTGCACGTTCGCTGGCGAGCGCCGTGAGGCTGACGACATGCGCCCCGCGCCGATAGACCACGGTGGCGACCGGCGTCCGCCCCACCACATCGACACGTCCACCCGCAAGGACGAATCCCGCCGCGGAGAGATCAGGCACTAGCGGAGACTCGGGCAGGCGTGCGGTAAACCAGGGCTTCACCGTGTGCCGGTCGGACGACGCGACATCGAACGGCTGCTGCGCCAGCACGCCGCGAATGTGGTTGCCGACGACCTGGGTAGCGATCTGCCGGCTGGCCTGCCTGCGCTGATAGAGAAGCGTCGCTCCGCTTCCCATGACCATCCCGGCAACAACCGAAGCCGCCAGCGCCTGCCACACCCAGCGCCGGCTGACCTGTGGCGCCGCGACCGCGGCTTTGATCCTGCTCTCCAGCATCGGCGGCAGATCAGACACCGGCAGTGCACGCAGATGCTGGCGCAACACCATCAACTGGTCGCGGCGCTGGCGCAGCTCGGCATTCGCGGCCAGCCGTCGATCGAAGGCTGCCATCGCCACAGCATCGAGCTCGCCGTCGCAATAGGCCTGCAGCATCAGCTCGTCGTCCTGCATCGACGCCGTCATGGTTTCGTTCCCAGAATAGCGATCAACATCTGGCGCGCTCGCGCCAGCCGCGACATCACCGTCCCGATCGGCAAACCGGCGATCTCGGCAATGTCGCGGTAATTCAAGTCGTGCATTTCGCGCAGCACGATGACCTCCCGAAATGGCGCTGACAGCGTCGCAAGCGCGTCGCGCACGGCCTGCGCCGTCGCCTGCGCGAGCACGATATCTTCGGGCGTCTTCGCGGGCTCGGTCGCGGCGGCGCCCGCGCGCTCCAGCGTTTGCCGTTCCGCGAACGTCATATCCTCGGACGCGACGACGCTCTTGGGGCGGTTCTTCAGCATCCAGCTGTAGGCGGTATTGCGAACGATCTTCAGGCTCCAGGCCCGCGCGCTGCCGTCGCCGAACGCGCGAATGCTTCGCAACGCGCGTACCGCCGCATCCTGCACCACGTCCTCGGCATCGGCGGCATTGCCCGTCAGCCAGCGCGCCAGGCGATAGGCCTCCGGCAGATGCGGCAGGAAGACCTCGCCGAACAGCTCCTGATCGTCCTGGTCCCGCACGGCAGATCCCGCTGGTTCATGCCCGTGCCCCGCGATCTCCTCCTCTAGCATATCGGCGCCATGCCGACTTGGCGGCAAGGCCAGCACTGCGTCACGTGTTGGTGTTCGCAGCAACGGACATCTCCGCTTATTCAAGGCGTCACGATTACCTTTCCGGTCATGTAGGGATGTAGGCCGCAGAAGTAATCGAACGTCCCCGCCCTGGCGAAAGTGAAGGAATAGCCGTCGTCGGTATCGAGTGCCTGCGAGCGGAACGCTTTGTCGCTCGCGACGATGGAGTGCGGAATATCGTCGCGATTGGTCCAGGTCACAGCCGTCCCCACCGGAATTGTGACGGTCGCGGGAGCAAAGGTGAAATTGTCGATGCTGATCGCCGCCTTCGGCTCCTGCGCCGCATGCACATGCCGCGCAAGCATCACGCCTGACAGCAGCCCCGCGACGAGGGCGGGAAGCACCAGTCTCAACATGCGCAGATACGCAACAGATGTACTCACGTCGTTCATCATGTCACCCTCCCGTCAGCCCGCGAGCGTCGCGTCGACGATGGCGAGCGGCCGGTCGCCCTGGCGCAACGTGACCGTCGACAGGCCAAGCACGCCGCGCAACCGCTCGGCCGGCACGATCATCGGCCCCGGTGACGGGGCGGTGCCTGGCACAGGCTGCGGAAAGGCGGTCGACATCGCACTGTGGAAGGTCATGTTGCCTTCGACCTTCTGCGCGAGCTGGTGAATGTGTCCGTTCAGGACCGTGACGGAGCCGAAGCGATTCAGCAGCGCCAGTGCGCGCATGCCGTCCTCGGTGCCCCACCCCCACTGCTGGTACAGCACGTACAGCGGGATATGCGCGAACACGACGATCGGCGTGCTGTCGGACTTGCTTCGCAGGTCGTCTTCCAGCCACGCAAGCTGTTCGGCACCAAGATTACCGAGGCCTCCCGCTTTCAGATCGACGACGTTGACGAGACCGACGAAATGAACGCCGTGGTCATCGTAGCTGTACCAGCCGGCGCCCTTGCTGTCCCGGCCATAGCGTTCGAGGTAGGCCTTGCCACGGTCCTCATCGATGATGTCATGCTCGCCAGGCACATAGTGCATCTGCACGCCGGTCTCGGCGAAGGCCTTCTCTGCGTTGTCGAACTCGGCAGCCTTCGACAGGTGCGTGATGTCGCCGGTGTGAATGATGAACGACGGCTTGACCGGCATCGCCTTCACCTTGGCGATCGCCTCGCGCAACGTGGCCAGCGCATCGGGGTTGGCCGCCTTGTCGAAGCCGATGTGGCTATCGCTCATCTGCAGGAAGCTGAACCCGGCCGCATCGGCAGCCTTGGCCTCATCCAGCAGCCCGCGCGCGACCGGCACGCCACCCGACATGGTCCACAGCACGCCGGTGCCCGCCCACACCATGCATTCGAGCGCGTGACGACGGCTTGAGCCGCCGCCATTGTCCGGATTTTCGCCCATCGTCGTCCTCCGCGGCACATGTGTTGCACCCGGGGCAGACTCGGCCCGCACGCGATTTATTCCCGCCCGGAGGCAGATCACGCCGTTTGAAGAAAGGGGACAGGCACAGGGGCGAGAATGACCCTGGAGCGGACCGCCTTTGAAGTTGACCGGAACAGATCGGCCGCTATAGTCCGCCCGCTTCGAGGGGCTGCCGCCAATCCGTTCAGGGTCAGCATGCACGTCCATCGAATGCCCCTGTGGCGGAACTGGTAGACGCGCTCGACTCAAAATCGAGTTCCGCAAGGAGTGCTGGTTCGATTCCGGCCAGGGGCACCACTTCCCTCCTCCTGCTTCCGACCGCATGCCCGAACCCCGCCGGCCTTCCGCGTGGCATG
>JACXTT010009313.1_pt1 | contig 13434 bp, 10 predicted proteins | sample 9270951 | NCBI WGS metagenome assembly JACXTT01 (sample SAMN15532306, study PRJNA645909) | rock metagenome | isolation source: weathered quartz diorite | place: Puerto Rico | collected 2017-06-21
CCCTTCGCAATCCTGCGCGGGCGCGTGGTGGCACTGCTGATGTTCATCGCCTACCACTATGGCTTCGGCTTTTCCCGCGCGGTGGCCATCGGCGTCGTCGCCGTGCTGGCGCTGGCGCTGCCCTACCTGCTGCGGGGCGCCATTCGCTTCCGCCTGCAAAACACCTTTTACCGGGGCGTGCCGTTTGCTTTCACCGGCTCGGTGCCCGGCGCCTACCTGGTGTTCGCGCCACTCATGCTGATGCTGATCGGCCCGGCCGCCTTGCTGGCGCTCGATCCTTCGGCCAAGAGCCTGTGGATGATCGGCCTGCTCTACCTGGCGTTTCCCTATCTGTACGGCGCTTTGAAACGCTACCAGCACAAGCATGTGCGTTTCGGCGCGGCGGAGTCGGAGTACGCCGTCTCGCCATGGCGCTTTTACCGCTACTACCTGGTGGCATTTGGCCTGGCGATCGGCCTCAGCGTGGTGTTCGGAATCACCGCTGCCGTGCTCGCGCCCCTGTTCAAATCACAGGCGGGCGCGACGCCCTTGGTTGCCATGCTGCTCGCCATGGCGGGCGCCGTATTAGGCTACCTGGGCTTCCTGCTCTTGATTCCCTACATGGCGGCGCGCACCAGCAATCTGGTCTGGTCGAACACCACGTTTTCGGGCATCCGCATTGAATGCAACATGTCGGCGCGCGCCTTTGCCCGCCTGCAATTTGTCAACGTCGTGCTGACGATTTTGACGCTCGGCCTGTTCCGTCCCTTTGCCGTGGTGCGCACCCATCGCTACCGTCTGGCCGCCATGACCGTGACCGCCGCAGCGGGATTTGAAGCGGCCGTCGCGATGGCCGGGGCGTGGGGTGGGCGCGCGGGCGCTGCCGGTGATGGCGCGGCCGATTTCTTTGGTTTCGATCTTTCCTTATAAATCCGGGGCTGCCATGTTCAACGCCACTTACTTCGACGGCCGCAACGCCGCCATGCAGGCAATCACCCTGGCCTGGCACGACGGCATGCTGAGTCTGGCCGGCGCTGCCATCGAGCGCAGTTACCGCTTTACCGAATTGCGCCTCGGTGAATCGTTCCTGCAAGCGCCGACCATGCTGTATCTGCCCGACGGCGCCCACTGCGAAGTCACCGAACCCGAGGCCAAGGCAGCACTCGAGCGGGCGCTGGCCGTGCCGCCCACCGTGGTCATGCGCTGGCAGCGCAACTGGCCGGCAGCACTGGCCGCGCTGGCACTCTTGCTTGCGCTGGGATTTGCAATCTGGCAGTACGGCTTGCCCGCCGCGGCGGAAAAAATCGCCGACGGCATCCCGGCCAGCATGGACGAGAGCATCGGCAGCAACGCTTTACGCAGCCTCGACGCCCATCTGATGCAGCCATCACGCCTGTCGCCTCAGCGCATCGAGCAATTACGCGCCGTGCTGGCGGAGGTGGCGCCGCCATCGCCGCGCCACCGCTTGCACCTTGAGGCGCGCGATGCACCGCTGATGGGACCGAACGCGCTGGCGCTGCCGGACGGCACCATCGTCATCACCGACCAGCTGGTGCGCGCCATTTACGAAACCCCCGCCCTCAGGCCCGATGAGCAAAAAGCGGCGCTGGGCGGTGTGCTGTCGCACGAAATCGGCCACATCGAACTGCGCCACAGCGTGCGCGTGCTGGCCCGTTCTTCCCTGACGGCAGCCGCCTCGGCCGCCGTGCTGGGCGACTTCAGCGCAGTGGCGGCCGGCCTCCCAGCCGTGCTGAGCAACATGCGCTTTTCGCGCGAGATGGAAACCCAAGCCGACAGCTACGCCATCGCCGTGCTTGCCCGCAAAGGCTGGTCAACCGAACCGCTGGCAAAAACCTTCGAGTGGCTCGAGCAGGTGCATCAGGCCGACCCGCGCAATGCCATGCCCGCGTGGATGAAAACGACCATTTCCTACGCTGCCAGCCATCCCGGCACGGCCGAACGCATTGCCCGCCTGCGCGCCGTGGCGCCGTCCACCCACCCCGACTAAGAGCGACTAGGAAGACCTTCAGGCTTTGTCAGCCGCTCCAAAGTGCGCGCGCGAACAGACCTCGGCGCGGCGGGGAGGCATGCTGGCCGCTTCTCAACAAGGAGGCCACCATGTCATTTCTCAAGCGCGATACCTTCGGCATGTACTCGAACAAGCACCACAAGGGTCCCGGCCCTGAACTGATGGGCGCCGACACTCTGATCGGCGACCATGTCCACAATTTGAAGGACGAGCACCTGGGCGAGATCAAGGAAATCATGCTCGACATGCGCAACGGCAAAATCGCCTACGCCGTCATGGCCAGCGGCGGCGTGCTGGGCATCGGCGAAAAATTGTTTGCGGTGCCCTGGCAGGCGTTGACCCTAGACACGGCCAATCACCGCATGACTTTGAATATGGACAAGGCGAAAATCGAAGCGGCGCCGGGGTTCGATAGCGACCATTGGCCGGATATGGCGGATCAGGCTTGGGCCAGCCAAATCCACGGCTATTACGGGACCAGCGGCGTCTGAACAAGCAAACAAAAGTGACCGGTGTAGCCGGATTAAAAAGCCCTCGGGGAAACCCGAGGGCTTTTTCAGTAGTCCTTGGCTTACTGGCCAGCCCACACAAAAGTAGGTTTTCACTTTTGTGTGCTCAACAAAAATCCCGGCTTTGAGTGCCCAGCTTGCCTAGCAGGTGGGACATGTCGACCAGGCGACGCGCCACCAGGTGGCGGACGTTGCCTTCGCGTTGCCAGATGCCGTACACACCCAGCAGGGGTGCGCGCAGCACTTCGGCCCGCTGCTGCTCGACGAGTTTCGGCCATACAATCACGTTGACGTTGCCTGTCTCATCTTCCAGGGTCAAAAACAGCACCCCCTTGGCGGTGCCGGGGCGCTGGCGGACAGTGACGATGCCGCAGCCGCGCGCGAGCTGGCCGTTGTGGTAATGGCTCATCACCTCGGCCGTCATGAAGCGCTGCTTGAACAGCTGGGGCCGCAGCAGGGCCAGGGGATGGCGACCCAGGGTCAGGCCGTGGGAGCGGTAGTCGCCCACGATCTCGTCGCCTTCGCTGGGGGCGGCCAGCACGGGCGCCACTTCGTCGGGCGTGGTGGGGCGCAATAAATCCTTGTCGGGGACGGCGCCTACCGCTTGCCACAGGGCTTCGCGGCGGTTGCCGGCCAGCGAGGCCAGGGCATTCGACGCCGCCAGCACCTGCAGGTCGCCCCGGTCCAGGCCAGCGCGGCGGGCCAGGTCGGTCACATCGGTAAATGGGCGGATGGCGCGGGCGTCCTCGATGCGCGCCGCCACCTCCTGCTGCATGCCGCGCTGGAGCGCCAGGCCCAGGCGCACCGCGGGCTGGCGCGTACGGCTTTCATCGAATTCTTCCAGCGTCGATTCCCAGCAGCTGACGGTGATGTCGATGGGACGCACTTCGATGCCGTGGCGGCGCGCGTCCTGCACCAGTTGCGAGGGACTATAAAACCCCATCGGCTGGCTATTCAATAAAGCGCATAAAAACGCGGCCGGCTCGTGGCGCTTGATCCAGGAGCTGGCGTAGGCCAGCAGGGCAAAGCTGGCCGCGTGCGATTCCGGAAAGCCGTATTCGCCAAAGCCCTGGATCTGCGCGAAAATCGATTCGGAAAATTCGAGCGTATAACCACGCTCCAGCATGCCGCCCACGATGCGCTTGTAATACTGCTCGAGTCCCCCCTTGCGTTTCCAGGCCGCCATGGCGCGGCGCAACTGGTCCGCTTCGCCCGGCGTGAAACCGGCGGCCAGGATCGCCACCTGCATCACCTGCTCCTGGAAAATCGGCACCCCCAAAGTCCGTTCCAGCGCACCCTTGATTTCCTCTTTCGGGTAATCGGGCTCTTCCAGGCCCTGGCGGCGCCGCAAATACGGGTGCACCATGCCGCCCTGGATGGGGCCGGGGCGCACCACCGCCACTTCGATGACGAGGTCGTAGAACACGCGGGGCTTCATGCGCGGCAGCATGCTCATCTGGGCGCGCGATTCGATCTGGAACACGCCCACCGTGTCGGCCTCGCAAATCATGTCGTAGGTGGCGGTGTCGTCGTGGGGAATGTCCTGCATCTCGAACACAGTGCCGTGGCGGGCGCCGATCAATTCCAGGCCCCGCCGCAACATCGACAGCATGCCCAGCGCCAGCACGTCGACTTTCATCAGGCCCAGTTCTTCGAGGTCATTCTTGTCCCACTGGATCACGCTGCGGTCTTCCATGGCCGCGTTTTCAATCGGTACCAGGCGCGACAGCTTGCCGCGCGCGATCACGAAGCCGCCCGGGTGCTGGGACAGGTGGCGGGGAAACCCAAGCAAGAGGCTGGCCAGAGTGGCCCACTGCTGGGCCAGCTCGGACTCTGGATCGAGACCGCATTCGGCCAGGCGGTTGACCAGGTCGTGCTTGCTGTCGAACCAGTAATGGGTCTTGGCCACTTTTTCCACGATGGCCAGGTCGATGCCCAGCGCCCGGCCGCTGTCGCGCAGCGCGCTCTTGGGACGGTAGCTGATCACCACGCCGGCGAGGGCGGCGCGGGTGCGGCCGTACTTGTTGTAGATATATTGAATCACCTCTTCGCGCCGCTGGTGCTCGAAGTCGACGTCGATGTCGGGCGGCTCATTTCTCTCTTTGGAAATGAAGCGCTCGAACAGCAGGTTGGCGCGGGCCGGATCGACTTCGGTGATGCCCAGGCAATAGCAGACGGCCGAATTGGCGGCCGAGCCCCGGCCCTGGCAGAGGATGTTGTTGGAGCGGGCAAAGCGGACGATGTCATAGACGGTGAGGAAATACTGCTCGTAGCCCATTTCCGCAATCAAGCCCAGCTCGTGTTCGATCTGCCCCTGCACCTTGGCGGGAATGCCGTCCCGGAAACGGCGATGGGCGCCCATATAGGTTTCGCCGCGCAGGTAGGAGGCTGGCGTGTGGCCGGGTGGCACGACCTCGTTCGGATATTCGTAGCGCAATTCTTCCAGCGAAAAGGTGCACAGGCTGGCGATATGGAGCGTTTCCGCCAGCGGGGCCGGAGGATAGATATTGGCCAGGCGCAGGCGGGCCCGCAAATGCTGCTCGGCGTTTTGCGCCAGCTCGTAGCCGCACTCGGCCACTGCTTTGCCGATGCGGATGGCGGACAAGGTGTCCTGCAGGGGCTTGCGGGAGCGCACGTGCATGCAGACGTGGCCGATGGCGGTGACGGGCAAACCGTGCTGGACCGCCACTTCCTCGATGGTGAGGCGGTGCGCCTCATCGTAGGCCCGGTGCAGCAGGTTCAGGCCCAGCCAGGCGCGCTGGGGAAACACGCGCGCCATCCAGGCCGCCTGGATGTGCAGGCGGTCGACGGCGTCCGCATCGTGGCCGGGGTAGCTGGGCAGGAGAATGGCCAGGCAATCGGGCATGCCGGCCAGGTGGGCAAATTCGGCCGGCGGTGCGGCCAGGTCGGCCGGTTTAAGCTGGTAACTGCCTTTTTCGCCCCGTGTGCGGCCGATCGTGATCAGCTCGGACAGATTGCCATAACCGTTACGATTTTGCGCCAGCAGGATCAGGGACAGGGCCGTACTGCCATCGTCGCCTTGCAAATGAAAGTGGGCGCCCACGATCAGGGGCAAGGCCGCCTTTTTCGCTTCCGCATGGGCCCGCACCACCCCGGCCAGCGAACACTCGTCCGTCAGCGCCAGCGCCGCATAACCCAGCTGGACGGCGCGCGCCACCAATTCTTCAGCGTGGGAAGCCCCTTGCAAAAATGTAAAGTTGGACAGGCAAAAAAGCTCGGCATAGTCGGGCAAGCCTGTGGGCGGGACGGTCGAAGACGGCATGGTTGGGCAAGCTGATCGTGAAAATACTGTATAAAAACACAGTATAGCTGATCAGCCCGCCGGAGCAAGCCGGCGCGTGCGCCTACCCGCTTACAGAGTGGCGATTTCTTCCAGCAGATGGGGGTGACGCTCCACCAGTTTCATCAGGATGGCGGCCTGGGCGTTCGGCTTCGACACGCCCTGCTCCCAGTGGGCCACCGTGCGCGCCTCCGTGCGCAGCTGGCGGGCAAACACGACCGGCGCCAGCGCTACTGCCGAGCCCGCATGGCCGTTCTGACAAGGGGAGAACACGAGGATACGCAGACGGGTACCGTCCGGTTTGTGGCCGCGCAGGGCTGCGTGGGGGTAGAACGCGGCAATAGCACATGCCGCGCCGGCGGACCAGTACAAATAATTATGTTTCCATAACGTTGCTTCATGACCACATCAGGCCCTTGCAATTCTCCTCAGTGCTTAAAATAAAATTTTGCCTTTTGGAGAATGCTGGTGCCCAAACTTCGCCCACTGCAACACGCCATCCTGCTGAGCCTGTACGGCAGCGCCGCCCTGGCCGCGTTTGCCCCTGCCGCCCAGGCCCAGACCGCCGCGCCGGCCGCGACCGCCGAGATCCAGACCGTCAACGTGGTCGGCACCCGCCGTGCCGGCAGCACCTCGGCCACCGACACGGTGGCGCCGGTCGACGTGATTTCCCTCAGCAAGGCAAGCGAAACGGGCGCCCAGTTCGACCTGGCCCAGACCCTGACCTACATCTCCCCCTCGTTCAACTCGACCCGCCAGACGGGCGCGGACGGCGCCGACCTGATCGACTCGGCCGCCCTGCGCGGGCTCGGTTCCGACCAGACTCTGGTGCTGGTCAACGGCAAGCGCCGCCACACCACGGCCCTGGTCAACATCTTCGGCGCCCGCAACCGCGGCAACACGGGCACGGACATGAATGCCATTCCCCTGCTCGCCATCAAGAACGTGCAAGTGCTGCGCGATGGCGCGGCGGCCCAGTACGGCTCCGACGCCATCGCCGGCGTCATCAACGTGGAATTGAAACGCAGCCTGGGCTGCGAAGCCGTCACCGGCGCGGGCGAATATTCCAGGCACGACGGCAAGAACTACATGGGTTCGGCCTACTGCGGCTTTGCCGTGGGCGATGGCGGCGTGATCGGCATCACCGCCGAAGCGCTCAACCGGGGCCGCTCCAACCGCGCCGACGCCGACAGCCCCCGCATCATCGGCGACTCGCTGGTGCACAACCGCACCCTCTACGTGAATGGCGACATTCCCGCCGGTCCGGACGGCAAGCTGTATTTCACCCTGGGCGTGCAAGACCGCTTCGGCTCCTCGGCCGCCTTCGGCCGCGGCGGCATCGGCTCGGACGACATCCCGTCGAAAAACTCGGCCGCCATGTACCCGGACGGTTTCGCCCCCTTCATCAACGCCGACGTGGACGACCGCTACGCCACCGTGGGCTACCGCGCCAAGGTAGGCGAGTGGAATGGCGACGTGTCCCAGACCTATGGCTATAACAAGATGCACTACAACATCAGCCACACCCTGAATGCCTCGATCGCCAACAAGGACTTGCTGGCGGGCGGCAAGGGCATCAGCCCCAGCAGCTTCGACGCGGGCGGCTTTTCCTTCGAGCAGCTCACCACCAATGCCGACCTGTCGCGCTTTTATGGCGACGTGATGAAGGGCTTGAACGTGGCGTTCGGCGCCGAATACCGCCACGAGAATTACCAGATTTTCGCGGGCGAACCGAATTCCTATATCGATGCCGACGGTCTCGGTTTCGGCGGCAATGCAGGCAGCCAGGGCTTCCCCGGCTTCCAGCCCGCCGACGCCACCAACAAGAACCGCCACAGCACGGCCGCCTACGCCGACTTCGAACTGGACGTGACGGACAAGCTGAAAACGCAAGCCGCCATTCGCCACGAGAAATACAGCGACTTCGGATCGACCACCACCGGCAAGCTCGCGGGCGCCTATAAACTGACCGACGACTTCCTGCTGCGCGGCTCGGCCAGCACGGGCTTTCGCGCCCCATCGCTGCAGCAAGTGTATTTCTCCTCGACCTTCACCGACTTCGTGGGCGGCGTGGCGAAAAACGTGGTGTTCGCGCCCAATGGCGGCTTCGTGACGAACGCGGCCGGCATCCCCAAACTGAAGGAAGAAAAGTCCAAGAACTTTACCTTGGGCGCGACCTGGTCGCCCACCAGCAGCACCTCGATCACCGCCGACCTGTATCGCATCAATATCGACGACCGCATCGTGCTGTCGGGCCGCTTTGATTCGAGCAATTACCCGACCCTGGGCAATATCCTCCTCAATCTGGGCGTGGCCTCGGCCCAGTTCTTCGTCAATTCCGTCGACACCCGCACCCAGGGCCTGGACCTGACCGTGTCGAACAAGAGCAATCTGTTCGGCGGCAAACTGAACACCTTCCTGGCCGCCAACTTCAGCCAGACCGAAGTGCGCAACGTGCACGCGCCCGCTTCCCTGGTCGGTTTCGAAGACGTTTTGCTGTCCGAGCGCGAGCGCCTGTTCATCGAGCAAGGCGGTCCGCGCCGCAAGGCCACCCTGGACTTCGATTACACCTACGGCAAGGTCGAAACGGACTTCAAGATCATCCACTTCGGTCCGCAGACCCTGGGCACCTTCTCCGGTCCGCCGACCCCGCTGGCGAAATACGAGTCGAAGACTTCGGCCGACCTGGCATTGACCTATGCCTTCAACGAAAAGACCAAGTTCACGGTCGGCGCGGCCAACATTTTCAACGTAAAACCGACCAGCCAGAATCCGGACGAGACGGACAACGGTTTCAAGTATGAGAGCGTGCAGTTCGGCCTGAACGGCACTTCCTACTTTGCCCGCCTGTGGCACAAGTTTTAAGTCACCGACACCTTGCCCCGCTCAGCTAGGGGGCAAGTTCCCGCATCAATGCTTTCAGGGCCGGCTGCGCCGCAGTGCGCGCAGCCGCCTCCATTTCCCTAAACAAAATCAGTGCCCGTTCGCCCGCTTCGGTCAGGCGTGCGCCGCCCCCTTTTTGTCCGCCTGCGGCGCTGTGCACCAGCGGCTCCTTGAAACTGCGGTTCATCACATCGACCAGCATCCAGGCGCGCCGATAAGACATCGTCATCGCGCGCGCCGCGCCGCTGATGGAACCCGTGTCGCGGATGGCGGTCAAGAGGTCGGCCTTGCCTGGCCCCATCGCGACGTCCTCACCGCGCAGCACGCGCAAGGTCAGCCGGGTGGTGACGGCGCCCATGGGTCAACGCAGCGACAGCAGCGCCGTCGCCTTGACTTGCGCCCACACCGCCATGCCCACCGTGACGCCCAGCTGATCGTGGGAGCGGCGGGTGATGCGCGCCAGCAAAGGCGCGCCGTCCGCATCGAGCCGCACCACCACATGGGCGGCGTCGCTGGCGGGCCAGGTCGCCACCACCGTCGCGGACAGCTGGTTCATGATGGACGAGTCGGCGTGCCGGCTCAGGGTCAGGCTGACGTCGCGCGCCAGCACGCGCAGGCGCACGGTGGCCCCCTTCCCCACTGGCGGATGGGCCACGAACATGCGGCCCTGCCCCGCCCCCACCCGCAGGCACAACAGGCCGTAGGGCGCATCGTAGCCATCGGTGATGCCTTCGACCACCATGCCCGCGTCATCCGACAAGGCCATCGACACGTCCAGCTGGGCCAGGGTCTGGGCGGCCGGGCCGCTGGTGAGCACCTTGCCGTTTTCCAGCAACACCACGTGGTCGGCCAGGCGCGCCACTTCTTCCGTCGAATGGCTGACGTAGACCATCGGGATGCCCAGCTCACGCTGCAGGCTTTCCAGATAGGGCAGCACGTCTTCCTTGCGCTTGCCGTCCAGCGAAGCGAGCGGCTCGTCCAGCAGCATCAAACGGGGCCGCGTCAGCAAGGCGCGGGCGATCGCCACCCGTTGCCGCTCGCCGCCGGACAGGCCACTGGCCGGCCGCTCCAGCAAATGGCTGATGCCCAACAGATCGATGGCGCGGCGCAGGAAGGCGGCGCTGTCCGGATGTTGCCGCCCGGCGCGCTTGCTGGCAAACCCCAGGTTGCCCGTCACCGACAGATGGGGAAACAGGCTCGCTTCCTGGAATACATAGCCGATGCTGCGCCGGTGCGGCGGCACGAAAATGCCGCGCGATTCGTCCTGCCAGGTTTCGCCATCGACCTCGACCACGCCGCCACGGTGGCGCTCCAGGCCTGCCAGGGCGCGCAAGATCGTGGTCTTGCCCGCGCCCGAATGGCCGAACAGGGCGCTCACGCCCCGGCCCGGCAAGTGCAGGTCGAGCTGCATTGCAAAGCTGCCCCGCTGCAGCCCGAAGGCCACCTTCACGGGCGAGTCCGTTTGCGCTGGCGGCATCATGCTGCCGGCCGTTTCGGATTAAAACTGTAGAGCAGCAGCAAGGCGGCAAAACTGAACAGCAGCATGCCGCCCGCCAGCCAGTGCGCCTGGGCATATTCGAGCGCCTCCACGTGATCGTAGATTTGCACGGAGACGACGCGGGTCTTGTCGGGGATGTTCCCGCCCATCATCAGCACCACGCCGAATTCGCCCACCGTGTGCGCAAAGCCGAGCACGGCGGCGGTGAGAAAGCCGGGCCGGGCCAGCGGCACGACCACCGAAAAAAAAGTGTCGATGGGACTGGCGCGCAAAGTCGCCGCCACTTCCAGGGGGCGGGGGCCGATCGCCTCGAAGGCGTTCTGCAGGGGTTGCACCACAAAGGGCAAGGAATACAGTACGGAGCCGATCACCAGGCCGGGGAACGTAAAAGGCAGCAGACCCAGGCCCAGGGTTTGGGTCAAATGGCCGATGGGGCCGTGGGGGCCCATGGTCACCAGCAAATAAAAGCCCAGCACGGAGGGCGGCAGCACCAGTGGCAGGGCGACGATGGCGCCCACCGCGCTTTTGAAACGGGAACGGGTCTGCGCCAGCCACCACGCAATCGGGGTGCCGACCAATAACAACAGCAAGGTCACGATGGTCGCCAGTTTGATGGTCAAAGCAATCGCGCCCACATCTCCCGAATCAAGCATGCTGGCAATCTTACAGGCTGTAACCGTAGGAACGGATGACCATCTTGGCGGCATCGCTTTTCAGGAAGGCCATGAAAGCGGCGGCGCCCGGTTTGTTCCTGCCCTTGTCGAGCACGATGGCGTCCTGGCGGATCGGGCTGTACAAGCCGGCCGGCAGCACCCAGGCCGAGCCGGACTTCAGCTTGCCCCCTTCGAACACTTGCGACATCGCCACAAAGCCCAGCTGGGCCGCGCCGGAGTCGATGAATTGCTGGGCCTGGGCAATGCTTTCGCCCACCACCAGCCGGGGCTCGACGGCGCCGACCACATTGAGCTTTTTCATGGCCTCGACGGCCGCGGCGCCATACGGGGCGAGCTTGGGATTGGCGATGGCCAGATGCTGCCAGCCGCCCTTGCTCAAGACCTCGCCCTTGTCGTCCACCACGCCGGCCTGAGCACTCCACAGCACCAGCTGGCCGATGGCGTAAGTAAAGCGGGTACCGGCGACGGCGGCGCCTTCCTGCTCCAGCTTGATGGGCGTCTCGTCGTCGGCCGCCAGCAAGATCTCGAAAGGCGCGCCATGCTTGATTTGCGCATAAAACTTGCCCGTAGAACCCACCGTGCTGCGCACCTTGTGGCCCGTCCCCTGCTCGAAGCGGGCCGCAAGTTCTTTCATGGGGCCGGCAAAATTGGCCGCCACGGCCACCTGCACCTCGTCCGCATGGACCAGCCCGGCGGCGGCAAGGCACAACACTAAAGCGCTAAGGCGGACCATGGTTTCTCCTGTTGGCAAAATCGAACTATTCCGCAGTATATAACGAAACCCACCAAGCTCCGCCCTGCTCTGCCATGGCTTACCAGCGCAGTTCGCCGCTGCCGATGGGAATGACCTTGCCGCCCACTGCCACCTTGCCGCCGGCCACGTCCAGGGTCAGCAGGCTGGGCCGGGCGCTGCGGCGGGCCTGGCGCACCAGCGCGTGCAGGGGCTGATCTGCCTGCGTCAGCTCCCACCAGCGTCCCAGGTTGGCGCAGGCCGAGCCCGTGCCCGGGTCTTCGCTGACGCCACCGGCGCCGCCCATCCAGAAATAGCGGGCGACGAAATCAGCGCCGTCGCGGGCGAACACATAGGTCTTGGCCTGCCCGGTGCGGTTGGTGCTGTGCTGCGCCATCAGCACGGGATCGATGCGGCAGGCTTCGACGTCGTCCGGGCTGGCCAGTTCGATCATGGGCTGTTCGGTGCCGCAATCGAGCCACAGGGCCGGCCCCCGCAGCCGGTCGGCCGATACCCCCAGCATGGCGGCCAGCTCGGCGCTCGAGGCTGCCATCGGCCGCTGGCGGGCAGGATTGGCGGCCAGGCGCCAATAGTCACCCTCCTTGTGCACGGGAATCAGCCCCGCCGCCATTTCCAGGCTGAACGCCGTGCCCGCTGTTTCCGCCACCACGCTGGCCGTGCCCAGGGTCGGGTGGCCCGCAAACGGCATCTCGTAGCTGGGCGTAAAGATGCGCACGCGCGCCGCCGCCGCCGCGCTGGTGGGCGGCAAGATGAACGTCGTCTCGGAGAGGTTGAACTGGCCGGCGATGGCTTGCATGGTCGCATCGTCGAGTCCCCTGCCGTCTTCGATCACGGCCAGGGGATTGCCGCCGAAGGGGGTTTCGGCGAACACATTGACGATGCGGTAGCGGACCGCAGGCATCAGGCAGCCGCGGGAAACGCGATCCGCGCGGCCAGGCCGCCCAGGCGTTGCGACTGGTCCAGGGTCAAGGTCGCGCCGTGCCGCTCGGCGATGGCCTTGATGATCGCCAGGCCCAGGCCGCTGCCCGCCGCTTCGCTGCCGGCGATGCGGTAAAACCGGTCGAACACCCGTTCGCGCTCCTCTTCGGGAATGCCGGGCCCGCTGTCTTCGACCGTCAACAGGGCGCTGCCATCGTCGCCGCGGGCGACTTCGATGTCGACGGTACCGCCGGCGGGGGTGTACTTGATGGCATTGTCGACCAGGTTGCGCAGCAAGATCATCAGGGCGTCGCCATTGCCGTGCACGCTGACATCGTCCGCGCGGCGCAGGCCCAGGTCGACACCTTTTTGCTGGGCCACGCCGGCCATGTCGCCGGTGGCGCGGCGGGCCAGATCGCCCAGCGCCACGGGCGCGCTGGCGGGCGCATCCTGCGAACTGGCTTCATGGCGGGCCAGCACGAGCAACTGTTCCACCAGCCTGGTCGCCCGTTCGATGCCGGCCGTCAGGCGGGAGACGGCCAGCCGGCGCGCTTCCGGACTGTCGGCGCGCTCCAGGCTAAGCGCCTGCAATTTCAAGGCCGCCAGCGGGGTACGCAATTCATGGGCTGCATCCGCCACGAAATTTTGCTGGGCATCGAACGCCGTGCGCACGCGGCCGAACAGCAGGTTCAATTCATGCACCAGCGGCTGGACCTCGTCGGGCAAGCCCGCTTCCGACACGGGAGAGAGATCGTCGGCCTGGCGCGAGGCCACCTGCGAGCGCACGCGCGCCACCGGTTCCAGCGAGCCGCTGACCACCCACCATACCACCAGCATGAGGATCGGCATCAGGACCGCAATCGGTCCCACCGTCCGCAGCGCCAGGTTGCCC
>JACXTT010009314.1_pt1 | contig 13433 bp, 8 predicted proteins | sample 9270951 | NCBI WGS metagenome assembly JACXTT01 (sample SAMN15532306, study PRJNA645909) | rock metagenome | isolation source: weathered quartz diorite | place: Puerto Rico | collected 2017-06-21
ACTGGGACGACGACCCTCACGAGCGGCGCTAATGCCCTGACGGTGTCGGGCACGGTCACGGGCGGCGCCTCGGATCTGGGGATCACCGCCGGGCCGACCAGCTTTGGTGCCACGACCGTAGGTCGCAGTCTGCTGCTGACCGCCGGTGGGAATGTGACGCAGAGTGGACCCCTGAACGTGACCGACGTCACGACACTGTCAGTCCCGGGACATGACATTACGCTCGGTGGGGCGAATACGCTCTCGACGGTGGCGATCACCGCCGGTAACAACGCGACGCTGAACGATTTGAACCCCCTTACTCTGGGCGCATCTACTTTGTCCGGGACTCTCACGGCAACATCCGCGGGTGCAATCAGCGGCGCTGGTCTGATTTCGGCCAATACGCTCGTCGCCGATGGTTCCACCATCGGTACCGCTGCGAGCCCGCTCACTACTCAAATCACGACCCTCACAGCAACTTCAGGCGCCGGACTCGCAGTAACGAACAGCGGACCGCTAACCGTGGCAGACGCTGAGGGAGGCAGTGGAGCCGTAAACATCGCCACAACGAACGGCGGCGCTTTGATGCTTGGCAAAGTCAGGGGCGGTTCCACGACTATCAACTCGGGCGGTGCTATCACAATTGGAGATATCAATGTAGGGGCTGCACAGTCGAACGTGGCAAACGTCACGGCTGTGGGAGCGATCATTAGCCCGGATGCCATAGCTATCACAGCGGGTATCTTGAACATCACGGGAGCCTCCATCGGCGGTGCGATCGGAACCGCGGGCGGGCCACTCGGAACATCGGTGGGATCGCTCAGCGCAACGGCAACCAGCGGCGGTATCTTTGTCGCGCAGAGCGGCTCGCTCTCGGTTACAAATGCTACTGCGTCTGCGGGCAACGTCGAGCTCGTGGCCCAAGGCGGCCAAGCCAACCTCACGGTAGGCTTAGCGACAGCGGGCGGTCATGCACTGCTTGTCGCTGGAGACAACATTCTGGCAGGCGGCGCTGGCCGGAACGTCTTTGCTGGTCAGGTGGAGCTCAGAGCGGGGGTAGAAAACAACTCCGGTACCATCGGCACTCTCCCCCAGCCGTTGCTGATCCAGGCAACGCCGGGAGCTACTTCGCTGACTCTGGTCGTTCCCGTCAGCCTGAGCAATGCGAATAACCCCGCGGGGACGGCGCACTATTTTGCGAACCCGGTCGGAGTCAACGCGACTCAAGTTCTCTTCACCGGCGCGCCCATCATTCTGTACGCCACGCCTTTCACTGAGGCCGCGGTGGCGCTGAATGTCAACCCAACGTTCTTTGCTGTGGAGACCCAGCAGGGGGGCTCACAATTTAATGGCGTCACCAGCTCCGCGGGCCGCCAGGTGCTGTACATCGACTGGGCGTCGTTCGATCCCAACGTCAGTCTCTTCGGCACGGTGAACCCGCCCGTGTGCCTGCCACGGGACCAGCGTGAGGAGGACAACGGGCAGGCGGGATGCGTCGCGTGGCAGCCGTCCCCCGTTGAGACACCGAGTCCTGTCCGAGTCGCTTCCGTGCTCACGCGGGATGGCTGGAGATTGCTGAGCGCTTTCGAGACTCGTCGCGAGCCAGTGAGGTAGTAGCGCGGTAACCCCGACCTGTGACCTGAACGAAAAAAAGCGCGCACGGCCCCGGTGCGGTCGGTGCGACGGGGAATGGCCATGACGACAATTCGAGGGACTGCGCGCCCTTGGACTGATCGGGGTCCTCACCATTTCAGTGGCGTGGTCGCAGGATTCCCCTGTTTCGGCTCCTCCGACGCACCATGCGCGCGCTGACACGGGCAAAAAAGCGCCGGTAGCCCCCGGCGCGCCCTCGCGGCCGAAGCCGGAGTCGCAGGCGCCACAAGACCCGTCAGTCGCTGCTGCTCAGCAGCCTCTAGCCCGACGCGCCGCACGGATGCCCGGCGTGAGCTGCGACCCGAATGGCCCCGTGCATCAGCTGGTGGGTCACATTGAGGCCGGAGCGGAGCCACCGTCGGGGCGCACCGATCTCCTCGTCCATATCGGGGTCGGGGGCAAGCCCGACGAGGTCAGAATCGAACGCTCGAGCGGGGACGTTGACGTCGATACCCGCGTGGCGGTCACGGTGTGCGATTTGTTGACCGCTCAGGATACGCAGGGCGGCCCGGCGCCCGCGGCAGGGTGGGCGCGGCTCTCGATACGACTCGCTGCCTCAGACTAAGCAAGCGCACGCTAACCCATTGAGCGAAGCCCGGGCGACACGGCTGCTCGTCCTAGGGTAGGACTCCCTCGGCATGTCGCCCCGGTCATGTCCAGGCGGTAGAATCCCTTGCTCCACACGGCGCTCCGTCAACGACTCTAATAGGAGAGCGCAGGGGACGATGGACATCACCGAAGTACGGCGCCGGTTCGCCGCATATGGCGCGGGGGAGCTTACCGAGACGGAGCTGCGCAGCACCATCCGCCACGCCCTTACTGAACAGCCTCTGCTTTCAAGCGCCTACGTCGCGCTCACCGAGGCCTGCCGGCGGGCCAACATCATCGACCCCGAGCTTCATTCCACAATCATCGCGGACATCACGGAAATCACCGGTCCGCGACCCGATCCCGCCCCCTCTCGCGTTCCGGTGCAGCCGGATGACGATGGGCGGACCGTGTTCTCCCCGCGTGGAAGAGAACGCGCTGCGGCCTCCCCGCAGGAGCCGAGTGAGGGGTTTGCCGCGGAGGGTCAGGGGAGACCCTCCGACGGACGCGACCGGTTTGCGCCGAATGCTCCAGAGCCGAAGGCTGGGTTGCGCGAACCACTCGGAAACGCGGATGCATCCCCGGCAGGGAGTGCGTCAGCGGTCTCAGCCACAGCGGACCCAAGTGGCAGGACAGGTCCCGGAGGCGCGACGGGTGCCGGGTCAACGACGGGATCGACGACGGGTTCGGCCTGGGACTCGCCAGAGCGTCTGGCAGAGGTGGCCGCGCCGCTGTCGCTGGGCTCCGTGCTCAAGGGGCGTTTTGAGCTTGTGGAGGAGCTCGGCCGGGGTGGCATGGGAGTCGTATACAAGGCTCTCGATCGCCGCTCCGGCGATGGCAAGGACCGGCGCTACGTCGCCCTCAAGGTGCTGAACGAGGAGTTCAAGCGCCACCCGCTCGCGGTGCGCTCCCTGCAGCGCGAGGCCCGCAAAGCCCAAAAGCTCGCGCACCCGAACATTGTCACGGTCTTTGACTTCGATCGTGACGGCGGGAACGTGTTCATGGTCATGGAGCTGCTCTCGGGGCGTGGTCTCGATGAGGTGATTCGCGATCGGGGGCACGGAGGACTTCCGACTCAGCGCGCCCTTGAGATCGTGAAGGCTCTGGGTGCCGCGCTGAGCTATGCGCACGAACAAGGCATCGTGCATTGCGACTTCAAGCCAAGCAACGCTTTCATTACCGAGCAGGGCGTGGTGAAAGTTCTTGACTTCGGGATCGCGCGCGCGGCACCGGTGCGCGCCGAGCGCGGCGAGAAGACCATCTTCGATGCCGGGCAACTCGGCGCGATCTCACCGCCCTATGCCAGCCTTGAGATGTTGAATCATGAAGAGCCTGACGTGCGCGACGACGTGTACGCTCTGGCGTGCGTGAGCTACGAGCTGTTGACGGGCCGTCACCCCTTCAATCGCATCGATGCCGCAAAAGCCCAGGCCACGGGATTGCAGCCGATCCCCGTGCGTACGCTCGCACGCAGCCAATGGCAGGCGCTACGTCAGGGGCTCGCCTTCACGCGCGCCGACCGCACTGCCACGGTCGACGCGTTTGTCTCGCAGCTCGTCGAGCGTCCGCGTCGCACGGCCTGGTGGGTGGTCGCCGCATCGCTCGCTGCTATTGGGATCGCGATCGCGGTCATTGTCCCGGGCCAATGGGAGGCCCATCAGGCGCGTGAGCTCTCGCAGGCTCTGACCACGGCACATGCCGGCACTTTCTCGGGTGCGCTCGCGCGGCTCAAGGCGGCGCCTGCACGACTGCGTGAACGGGTGCTGCTCGATGACTCGACGCGCGCGGCCCTGATTGCGCACTTTCGCGCGGCCATGCAAAAGCTGATCGCGGCCCCGGGGTACGATTACCCGCGCGCGAGCGCGATGCTCGGGGAACTCGAAAAGCTCCTACCTGACTCGAGCGAAGTGACCACTTTGCGCAAGCAACTCGGGGCCGATCAGCAGGCTGTGCTTCGGGGGCAGATTGAGCGCCGCGATCGATTGCTGGCCCAGGACATTCTGGTGCCCACGCAGGGAGCCGACAACGCGACGGCCGCCCTGGAGCGCATCCGCCGCATCGATCCTGACAATCAGGCGCTAGTCGATCCGCGGGTGACGAGCGCCTATCTCGCCGCCGGGACTGCCGCGCTCAGCACGGGTCGACCGGCTCTCGCGAAGGAGATCGCCGAAGCGGCGCTGACTTTCACCAATGACACGCGCCTTGCCGACCTCAAGGATCGCGCGCGCGCAGAAATCACGCGCTCGGCCAATCTGCGACGGGCTGCCGAATTGGAGCGCAAAGTGGCGGCTCTGGATCCGCGCACACCGGGATTCCTCGATGAGGTATTGGCCAGCCGGGATGATGTGAGCGCTCTGGCGACGGCCGCACCGAACAGTCCCGCGCTTGCCCGCTTGCAGGCCTCGTTGCAGGGTGTGGTGCTGCAGAAGATCAAGCAGCAGCTCGTGGAACACGATATCGCCGGAGCCCGCGCCTTGCTCTTGAATGTCGGCGAGCTGCTGCCTGCGCAGGTCGTGGCAGGGGCGCGAGCCTCGGTCGCCGCGGCCGCACGGGTGGAAGAGGATCGTGACCTCGACCTGCTCGATCGTGTGCGCACCGCCGTGCTGACCGGCCGCCTCGGGCAGCGCGGGACGAGCGGCGCGCTCGAGGTGTACCAGGAGATTCAGGCATCGGGGGCGAGTCCGGCCATGCTCGCCGAAGCCCGGGATCTGCTTGCCTACGGGCATCTGCGACTGGCGCGCCGGGCGCGAACCGCGGGGGACTCCGCTTCCGCCCTCAAGGATCTGACGGACGGGCAGGGGCTGCAGGCGAGCACGGTGCTGCAGCAACGCCTCGCCGCCGAACGCGCTCTGCTCGGTCAGGGGGCTCAGGGTGCCGCTGACCGGACACGACTCAGCGAACTGGATTCTGCGCGACAACACTTTGCTGAGAGCCTGCGCTCGGCGACCCTCGAAGCGTCGCAGCTCGCGGTAATGGCGGAAGCGCTCGATCGACTGGAGGCGCTGGGCTCATCAGCTCAGGAGATCGACTCGGGCCTGCGACAGATCGAGGATCGGGTCATCGGCGAGGTGGCACGTCTGCAGCAGCAGTCCGGCATGGAGGCGGCGCAGCTCTTTGCCCGGCAAGCCTCAGCGACGGTGCTCGGCAGCGAGCGAATCGCAGAAGTTGCACGACAGCTGCGCCACAGTGCAGTGCGCTCGAGCGGATTTGCACCCGAGATACTGGCGGTGCGCAACGAGTTGACTGACACGATCGCCAAGCCGGAGGTCTCCCCCGCTTGGGCCAACTCGGTGCAGAGGCTCATTCAGAAGCTCGGCGCCGTCGTGCCGGCCGACGACCCGGCGATAGCCGATGCACGCCGTGTCGCGAGCGCGACGTTCACGAGGAGCGCAGCGAGTGCACGCGAGCACAAGCGCTACTCGGAGGCGGCCAATCTGCTCGCGACGGCCCGAGAATTTGATCCGCAATCCGCGGAGCTCGCGCGAGAGACGGCGGCCCTCGCTCACGATCGCGAGACGGTGGCGCAAGAGGCGGCGATTGAAGAGCAGCACGTGGGCATCGAGGCCCTGAAGCGCAAGCTCACGGACCAGGTAGCCGCCGGCGACCTAGCCGCCGCAAACACGACCGCGAATGCGTTGCGACGGGTTCTCGGTGGCAGCGTGTACGCGTCCCGCGAGCTGCCGCAGATACTGACCGATGGCTACGCACAGCTGGCGAAAACCCAGCTCGCGGCCGGGCATGTAGACGTGGCTCTTGAGACTCTCGCTTCGGGTCGCAAGAAGTTCGGTAGCTCGCCGCAGCTCAAGAACCTCGAGGCGCGGTACGTGGCTGTGGGCGACCTCTATGATCGATTGAGCACCGCGGTCAAACTCAATGCGGGAGAGCAGCGCCGCAGCCTCGAGGCCTTGCGGGTGGCCGAGGGTCCCGACTTTCCCGTCATCGAACGTATGCTCGCCAGGACTTTAGCCAACAGAATCGCCGACCAGCGGGCAGTGGAGAGGCCAGCCGTCGCTGCGAATCTCCTCGAGGCGGGACGCGAGATTTTTCCAGGCTATGCGGCAGCCCTTGAGCAGGGTACGGCCGGAGCATTACCCAAGACCGGCATTCCAGTAACGGTGGACGAGCCGAATCGATGACGAAGTCCGAGCGCCGTCGGTCGCTTTGCACGGTCGGTGGACGCGCAAGCGTCGCCGTGGTCGCAGGAATCACGGCTGCGCTCGCCTCGGTTTCTGTGGTGCACGCGCAGCGCGTTGAGCAGGGCGTTGCGATTGTGTCGGAGGCGATCGCGAGCCGTGTGGATGGGTTCTCGTATCGCCCGGATAGCACCTCGGAGCTCGAGTTTCGTGGCAGTGCACTGGCCCCCCGTGCGACCGGGAAGATAAAGGTACGCACAAGCAATGCGCGCACCGAGATTGACGCGCGCCTCGAGCACCTGCCGGCGGCCTCATCGCTCGGGCCTTTCGTGGTGTTTGTCCTGTGGGTCATCACTGCGGAGGGTCAGCCGCACAACGTCGGGGCTGTCGACATCGACGTCGACAAGGGGCGTATTGCGACCACTACCCCGCTCTCGAGCTTCGCTCTGATCGTTACGGCGGAGCCACATTTCGCAGTCAGCGTCCCGAGCAAGTACATCGTTCTGCAGAGCGTGGGCACCAATGTGCAGGGCACGGCTCTCGTTGTGACCTCGCTCGCCGCGCGCGCGGACTATGACTCCCTGAAGCCGGTGCCGGTGGACGCGAAACACCCGAATCCCGCCGAGCTGATCATGGCGCGCTACGCGGTTGCGATAGCGCAGTCCGCAGATGCCCCGCACCTGGCCTCGGAATCCTTCGAGCGTGCGAAAGGGGCACTCGCAGCCGCTGAGCAGGCGCAAGCCTCCAAGAAGGCAACCGACCGGGCACGCGTGCCGCAGCTTTCGCGGGAAGCGATCCAGGCGGGTGAAGATGCTCGGGCCGCAGCGGAGACGCGACGCGGAGGCACGGCGCTCGAGAGCCTGCGCCAACAGCTCGCCGACAAAGACGCAAAGCTCAAGGAGGCAGCCGACCGCGAGGAGTCCGCACGCCTGGAGGTCGCGTCCTTGCAAACCCGGCTGCGGGCGGCAGAGAGTCATTTATCGGCGGCGAGCCGCCAAGAGCTTGCGACGCAGCTCCTGAGCCGCTGGCTGGTGCTCGATCCGGCGGAAGGCACTCTCGCCGCGCACATTTCCAGCGACGAGGGATTCGTCAAGGGTCGCGTCGAGCTCACACCAACAGCGCGTGAACGGCTTTCACTCGCGGCGGGTATCCTGCTGGGAATAGGTAACGTAAGTGTTGCGGTAACGCCGGCACTGCAGTTGAGCGAGGATCCAGCAAAGCTGGCGCTCTCTCAGCGGCGCGCGCGCGCCGTCATGGAGTGGCTGGCATCGCTCGGGGTGAAGGCCGCAGCAGGTGTTCCCCCGCCCTCGACAGGAGCGGAAGAGAAGGCGCTGGCCCCCGGTCCCGGCGTCGATCTGCTGATCAGCTTTGTGCAACCGGACTCACCCGCGCCAACGGCAACAGCCGGGCAGGCGCCAGCCACGCGTTGACGGCGGGTGCGTCTAACAACGGTGCACTAATGCTGCATTCAGCCGTGCGCTCGCCGGAATCGAGTTGCTGTGACTCAGCACGCACGTCGGATGACTGCCCTCCCGGCAAACCTCATACCCGGTCGATTCCTGGGGACTGCTGCCGGCACGGGATCGGAGCCTCTGCTGCCCGTCGGCAGGCGCACCGCGCTGCCGCAAAGACGATTGACCAAAACCAACGAGAAAGCCAACATTGTCAGCTAAAGAGCAACGTCAGCTAAAGAGCAACCAAAAAAAGCCAACCGTGCAAGAACACCAGTCGGCGGTACCGTGTGGTGGTGCGTCACTTGCGAAGAGGTCCGCTCGCGATCGCGGGCGGGCGAACGGAGGTCCGACGTGAACTATTTCGATCGATTCAAGGTGCGTCCGGGGACGCGAATCAAGCTCAATGACATCGACCCTGGGTTCAAGGAATCACACGTAGGACACGAAGAGGCAGAGGAGGCATTGGAGCACTACCGACGAAGACTGCTGAAGCTTCAGGAGATGCTATTCGTGGAGCGACGGCGCTCCCTCTTGATCTGTCTCCAGGCGCTGGACACTGGCGGCAAGGATGGAACGATAAATCATGTGCTGGCAGCGATGAATCCACAGGGCTGCCGGGTCGCGCCATTCCGCCAACCCTCCGCGGAAGAGGCTTCACACGATTTTCTGTGGCGGGCTCACCGCGCTGCGCCTGCACGAGGTGAAGTCGTGATTTTCAACCGTTCACACTACGAGGACGTATTAGTCGCTCGTGTCCACAACTTGGTTCCAAAACACGTCTGGTCGCAAAGGTACGAGCAGATCAACGCCTTTGAGCGGGATCTGGTTCAGCACGGCACGCACATTCTCAAATTCTATCTGTATATCTCGAAAGAAGAGCAGTTGTGCCGCTTCAGAGAGCGCTTTGAGGACCCGACAAAGCATTGGAAGATCAGTGAGGCTGACTACAAGGAGCGAGAGTTCTGGGACGAATACATGGATGCTTACGAGGACGTGCTGTCTCGCTGCAGCCCCGATGCCGCGCCGTGGTTTGTTATCCCTGCCAATCACAAATGGTTTCGCAACCTCGCTGTTGCTCAGATCGTTGTCGAGTACCTCGACAGCCTTGGACTGCGTTACCCCGAGCCGACGGTGGATATCGCGCGTATCCGTGCGGCATATCACGCAGCCGAACGAGTTCACCGATCGAGTCACAGATAGGCGCATCGTGCTACTTGGCCTTGAGCTGCTTCACCGCCCTTCGAGCGCCTCGATGTGCTCGGCGATCTTCCGCTGTTTGCTCCTGCTAGCGGTAGAAGAGTCGCGAACCTAGCCTTATCGCACCGCAGCAAGGAGCGCGGCCCTCTGGCTGCGGCGCCGCGAGGGGCAGACGCTGCGTGACTGCGTGCTGCAGGGGCCTAACGCCTCCTGCACCCACTTGGAAGGCGCGATCGTCTCGGTGCCAATGGGTGGATGCCGCCCGACGCGCATCGCGGCAAGAATCGCGCTGTGCGGGCTGATGCCCCCGCGCGAAGAGGTCAGCCACCGAGAATACTAGGGTATCGCTCGAGTGTATTGGTGGCGCTCACGGATTTGGGTCAGCCACACGTCGTCGCGGTACCCACCCGCGCTCGCGGTCCGCAGTTTCCGAGAGCCTCCGATCCAGCTCATCGAGAGCCTGCACGTATCGAGTCTCCTGACGGGCAATCCACCGGACCGCGGCCTGAAGCGGCTTCTGGCACAGCCGGAACCGCGGCGCTCGCTCGTCGCCGACGGGCTCGATGAGACCGGCCCGCTCGAGTATCTGGAGGTGCCTCGCGATACTGCGCGAATCGGCGCGCAGTTGCCGGCAGAGCTCGCTCCCGCTCAGCTCCCCGCCGTGCGCCAGCGCGTGAATCAGCAAGCGGCGCACGTCGTCTGCGAGAGCCGTGAAAGTGATACTGAGATTGGGCTCGGGCTCCATGGGCCGTTGCACCTTCGCCTCTTGCCCGGACCCTAGCACACGCCATTGCGACCCTGATATCAGGTGCTTATGAGGCCATGCCGCCGCGTGATTCTCCGAGGGGTTTTCCCCAGGCATGGGGTAGACAATCGTTTTACTCGACGGCAGAGGACAGAGTAGATAGAGGTAAGGAGGCCGCCTCCTGAGCGCGGTGGAGAGGCCAGGATCTCAACGCGCCACGGCGTCGCGCAGCCGACCCCGAAAGTAAAAGACGAGACCGACGGCGAGCAAAAGCGCTGAGCCTCCGACGACCTTCAGGGCGATAAGCGCAGGGTTGGCGCTTCCCGCGGGAGGAAGCATCGCCACCACCGCCCCGAGCAGCGTGACGCCGACACCGCTCGCCGCAGTGAGGCCACACACCCACGTCCCGCCGGGTATGCGTGTCACCTCGCCGCTCGAGCCCGACATAGGCGAGCGCCATTGACGAGAAGCTTCCGAGCGCGGGGAGGTTGGTGAGGTGCGGTACGACTGGCGCGCCGCCGAAGGAGGTGGCACTGCCGAACTCACGCCAGGCCAGGATACCGCCGGTCAGGATCACCGCTCCGGCCATCCAGGTGGCGATGCCGCCAATGTTCTGCAGTCACCTGGCGCGCTCGAGACCGATCACGTTGAGCCATGTGACAAACCACAGCACGGCAGGGCAAGAGCCGCTTCCTGGCAACGGCCAGTCACGACCTGCGCCAGCCCCTGCAGACGCTGTCGCTCCTCAACGGCAACCTGCGGCGGCTGGTGGTCGAGCCGGAAGCAGCGCAGATTCTCGCCCAACAGGAAATGGCCATCAGTGCAATGTCGCGGCTTCTGAATGCGCTACTCGACATCAGCAAGCTCGAGTCCGGAGCCGTCAAGCCGGATCCCAGCGACTTTGCCGTGAGCGCACTCTTCGAGGAGCTGCGCCTCGAGTTCGCAAGTCTGGCCCATAACAAGGGTCTGGGCTTCAAGGTGACACCGAGCGACGACTGGGTTCACAGTGACCGCTCACTCGTCGAGCAGATCCTTCAGAATCTCGTCTCGAATGCCATCAAGTACACGCGTCAGGGCTGGGTGGCTTTGCGCTGTCTGTGCGAGTCGTCCTCGTCAGTGCGGATCGAGGTGGTCGATACCGGCATCGGTATTGCGGCCGACCAGCTGCACCACATCTACGACGAGTTCTACCAGGTCGAAGGTTCGGGCGGCTCGCGCCAGGGATACGGACTGGGTCTGAGCATCGTGCAACGCATCGTGACGCTGCTCGACGTCAAGCTCGACGCGACGTCCGAAGTCAACAAGGGCTCGGTGTTCGCCCTCACCCTGCCGGCGGGTCGCGGGCGGGTCGCGCGCGAGGCGCCGCGCAGGGAAATGGAACCGCCTGTGCGCTCGGTGGCCGGGGAGGTTCGTGTCCTTCTGGTGGAGGACCATGCGGGTGTGCGCGAAGCGACGCGCATGCTGCTCAAGAGTGAGGGTTATCGGGTGACCGCCGTGGCCTCCCTCGCCGAGGCACTGGCGCACGCCGCCCAGGACCCGCGCCTCGATCTGCTGGTGACTGACTATCATCTGGAGCACGGAGAGACTGGCATGCAGGTGATCGAGGCTCTGCGCGCGGCCCTGCGTGCGCCCTTGCGGGCCCTACTCATCACCGGCGACACCTCTTCGGTTGTCAGCGAGCTGCCCACCGACCCTCACTTGCGCATCGCGAGCAAGCCGATCAACGCCGAGCAGTTACTGGCGACGCTCAGGGAACTGCTGAGCAGCTGAGTTCGGCTCCTATCTAGAGCCTCTAGAGCCGCACGGAGGGTCTCAGGCTATGAGATCCCGGTAAGCGTGCCAGGTCGCATAGCCGAGAAGCGGGGCGACGATGACCATCCCGGCGAGCAGCGTGGCAAAACCCAACGCAGTGATTCCCACGATGAGCGCCGCCCACAGCAGCATCGCCGGCAGGTTGCTCAGGGTGGCGCGCACGCTGGCGCGGATGGCGTCGGATGCGGTGGCGTGCCGGTCCATGATGAGCGGCACGGACACCACCGAGACTGCGAAAACGATGGCCGCGAGGACCGCGCCGCATCCGACGTAACCCAGGACCTGTGCCGCGCTCACCTGAGCTGATCCGCCCCACAGTGCCACGGCGAGACTCGGTACTGAAGCATTGAGCACCGACTGCAACAGAAACGCCGAGAGGACGAACCACAGGAGCGCAATGAGCGCCAGTACGCCCCCGAAGTGCACGAGTCCGTCGGGGTTACGCGTCAGTCCCCGCAGGGACTCGTCGAATCCCAGCGGCTCCTGCGCCTCGCGGCGGCGGGCGAGCTCGCACAAGCCGGTGGTCATTATGGGCCCGACGAGCAGATAGCCCGTGACGGCGGCGGCGGTAAGGTAAAGGTGCGTGCTGCCGAGCATCAGGAGCACGGCCCCCAGGATCGCAATGAGGGCCCCATGGGCGATACCGGCGCCGCCGATCTCCTTCAGGTCGCTCCAGCCGCGATCCAGCCACTCAAGAGGCTGCCGCAGCGGTACGCGCCGAACTTCGAGCGGCTGAGTTATGGGTTTCCCTACACTGACTGATGCGGTCATAGCATCTCCTGCCATTAAGGAGCCGGCGCTCAGGCGGGCGCAGTGCTCATTTTGGGATAGTACGCCTCCCGCTGGAGGATGGTGGGTCGGGATGGTAGGTGTGGGCAGGGCGCCGGTACACTTCGCGTACTGGCGCGCCCCCGTAGCTCAGTGGATAGAGCGACCGCCTCCTAAGCGGTAGGTCGTCGGTTCAACTCCGGCCGGGGGCGCCACCCACGCCGTTCGCACGCGGTAGCAGCGGAGACCAATAAGCACACGAAAGACTATAGAAATCGGCATTCCGCGGAAATCGAGGTCATCACGCGCACCGTCCACCGCACTCAACGGTCAATGCGGCGGCAAGCGGTAGACGGAGAGGTTGTTCGTCACGTCATCGATAACCGCGTAGTTGAACCCGCCGTCACTATCGCTTTCCGTATCGACTCCGAATGCACCGCCCTGGCTGGCATCGACGTTGTATTGCCTCACGAAGTGACCTGATTTCGTGAACTCCACGATTTCGCTGGGCTGTGTCGAATCGGCATTGATCGCATCCCCGTTCGCAGTGAGCAGATCCCCATTAGGCGCAAATCGCAGCGCCAGCGGTCCGCGCAGGTGTGTATCCGAGAATACGAGAGCGCCTTTGCTGACAGCGGTCGTGCCGGTGCTCGCGTGTCCGATCGAGTAGATCGCGTTGTCGGCAGTCGAGGCCACGTACAGCGTATCGGTCGTCTTGTCAAAAGCCAGACCCGTCGGGCCCAGAACCAGGGCTGCAGGGTCCGGGCGGTGCGCGTAATCCCTCGCGAGGGTGGTCTTCCTAAGCACTGCGAGGTTCCCGGACACGACAGCAACATCAATTCGTGAGACGGTGCCGCTCAATACGTTCGAGACAAATACATGCGCCCGCGCACCCTCGTCGTCGAGGGCGAGGTCCCACGGCCCATCGAGGAATACCGAATCGGTCCAAGTCTGGAGCAGATTGCCGCCACGATCGATCACCTGGAGGGCACCTTGGCCGACCGTAGCTGAGGTTCCGTCGGTAGTCGGCACATTCCCCACGATGACGAATCCAGCCCGCAGGACTCCGAGCGCGGTGCTGAGGCCCGGCAACGTGCTTGT
>JACXTT010009315.1_pt1 | contig 13432 bp, 13 predicted proteins | sample 9270951 | NCBI WGS metagenome assembly JACXTT01 (sample SAMN15532306, study PRJNA645909) | rock metagenome | isolation source: weathered quartz diorite | place: Puerto Rico | collected 2017-06-21
ATCCCCGAGCGCCGCGAGCGGGCTCGCCAGCGCGCGCTTCGTCTGCTCGATCTGAAGCTCGGTCAGGGGAAGCCCCTGCGCCCGACGCTCCTCGAGACGCGCGACCACTCCCAGCACGATCCCCGAGAGCACCGGGTGCGTTCCGAAAAACCCCATGTGGCGGGCGAGGGCGCGGCCGCGCTCCGCGGCGGACGTGTACACCCGCCGGAGGACGGGCAGGAGCGCGAACGCGAATCCGGGACCCTGCTGGCGTTCGGGAGAAAAGAGCGCCTGGATGTAGAGGGCGCGCGACTCCACGCGCACGAGATCGATGCCGCGCACGCTCGGGGCGGAGGCGGCCGCGGGGGCCGCCGTTCCCGGGGCGGTCGCGCCCGGAGTGTCGCTCACGATGCCCTTCCTCCGTGCAGGCGGAGGAGCACGAGAAGCGTCGCGAGCGCCCCGATCGCGGCCCACCGGAATCCATGCCGGGGCGCGCGGACGTGTGTATGAAACCCACAGCCGAACGCGGTGCCGAGGAGGGAGGCAAAGATCCATCCCGCGCGCGGGCCGGTGATCAGGCCGGCGATGCGCGGAAGAACGAGCGTGCAGAGCGCGACCCCGGAGATCGTGGCCGTGGCAGACCAGAGTGCCCCACGGAGGAAGACGCGGGCGACGCCGCGCCAGTAGAGCGCCTCGAAGGCGCCGAGTTTCCCCTCGATCGCCAGCTCCTCCGCGCGCCGCGCGCTCTTCTCGTTTCGAGCCCGAAGCCCGAGCTCCATCCAGCCGCCGCCCACCGCGGCGACAAGCCCGGCCAGGGTTCCCACGAGCACCCAGAGAATGCCTCCGGTCGCGAGCGGCACGATCGGATGGAGACGCCCCAGACTCATCACCGAGACCGACGCTCCGACCACGCCCGCCGTGGCCACGTCCCGTGGACGCTGGGCCGCGGGAAGCGCGGGATCGGTGAGGAGGAGCTGGAGCAGGACGCCGACGCCGAGCGGAATCCGGAGGGCCCACAGCTCGAAGGGCGTCCCCGGGCTCAGGAAGGCGCCCGCGAGGCAGGCTCCCACGAGCGGCTGGCCCAGCATGAGATTCCATCCGGCCGAGCGATCCATCGCGAGCACGCCGCCCAGAAGCGCGACGCGCCAGAGCTCCGAGAGCACGCTCAGGCCTCCTCGATCCGCGCGCGGATCCGGATCGGCTCCGCCTCGCCCGTTCCCGGGAATCCGAACACCATTGCGGTTCCCTGGTACACGCGCTCCGCGCCCCCCTCCGAGAGCGAGACCGTCTCGACCGGCGACCATTCCACGCGGGCGGAGGGCTCGAACCGCAGCCTCAAGGCGACGTGGAGGTACTCGGAGTCCTCGAGCCGGACCGAGCGGACGGAATCCGCTTCCCCTGAAGAGCCCGGAGCGTGAGCACCGGATCCCGCTCCCTCGATCCGGAGACGCCTCCCCGGCGCGTCGGGAGTGAGGAGGCTCAGATTCCACTCGCTCACGAGCCAATGACCCTCGGGAACTCCCGAGAACCAGACTTCGAACTCCTGAAGGTCCGCTCCGGGCGCGATCTCCTTTCGGACTCCGTCGCCACCTCCCCATTCGCTCGAGAGCGTGATGATGGCCGCCGAAGCGGGTCCGGATGCCGGCGCAAAGCGAAGCTCCGCGGGCCCAAGGCCGATCGAAGCCTTGAGGCCGCCCGCGGCGGCGATCTCCGCCTGCGTGCGAATCCATTCCTGTGACGCCGGACGGGAACGCCCGTCGTACTCCAGGAGACGCTCGAGCCCGGGCTCTTTCACCGAGATCGCGCCGTGAATCGTTTCCGGCTTGCCCCCTTCTCCGTGCGCCTCCGCGCGACCCGTCGCGCGTGACGCGGTCCCCGCGACCACGGCCCTCCGCGAGGCCTCTTCGACGCGCGCGTGATAGGCCTCGCGCCGGCGCGCGATCACGCCTGCGAACTCGAAGGGACGCCTGCGGTCCGCAAGCTCCACGATCGCGCCGCCCTGCTTCGAAACTCCGACGCTGACGCGGAGAGACTTGAGCCGCACTTCCTCCTCACCCCGCTCCAGCGCCCACTCCGCGCCACGGCCCTGAAGCTCATCCGCCAGCGCGTCGGCACGCAGCATGTGCGCGCGCACCGCATCGCGCAGGTGCGGAAGATAGAAGCCGCCGAAGACCCCATGCCAGTAGGAGCAGTTGCACTGGGCACGGTGCACTTCCGTCCGCGCCGCCTCATAGGATTCCTGGGCAAGGCAGGAACGTCTCAGGCGCTCGATGCGCGCGCTCAGCTCCGAGACGCGCCGGTGGAGCCTGCGCGATTCCGGATACCGCGCCAGGAATTCCCGCCACGTTCCGGTCGCGATCCTCCGCGCCAGATCGGCCTTTCCCTGCGCCTCGAGCCAGTGCTGCTCCTCCTCGATGCGCGTCTGCACTTCGGGCGGAAGTGCCCAGAGCATCATCTCGGGGTAGCTCGCCGCGGGAAGGGCGATGCTTCGAGCAGTCGGTGCCCGGTCCCACGCTTCCCCCAGCGGCACGGCCTCGATCCCGCGGCGCTCCTCCAGCGCCGAGAGCCAGGTGGTGAGCCACTTGGCCCCGTACACCCAATCGTGGGTGTGAGGCCAGACCCCGAATTTCTCTCCGTCGTCTCCGAAGACGCGGACGCCGGGAGGACCCGGATCGGACGCGAAGAACTCCAGAAGCTCCGGCACCGGCTGGAACGGAATCCGGTAGCGAAGCTCCCGCTCGATGGGAAAGACGCCCACGTGCCCCATCGAGGACTCGACGCGATAGGGCTCCCCCAGGCGACGCGGGTCGGCGCCCGCCAGGAGGAAATGATGATCATCGACCAGCGTGTACTCGATCCCCGCGCGAGCGAGGGCGTCGGGAAGCTCGGGCTCCCAGACCCGCTCCGCGATCCAGGCGCCGCGCGGCGTCACGCCGAAGCGCGTCTCGAGATATTCGGCCATGCGCAGGAGCTGCCCCTGCTGATCCCAGGGCGGGATGATCGCGAGGATGGGCTCGTAGAAAGCACCCGAGAGAAGCTCCACCTGCCCGCGGGAGACGAGCGCGCCCAGAGCGTCGAGAAGCGGATGGTCGTGGGCTTCCAGCCACTCCAGGAGAGGGCCGGACCAGTGCATCGAGAGCCTCACGCCTGGGTGCCGCGCCAGGTGATCGAGGAACGGTCGGTACGCTCTCCGGACGGCGTCCTCGACGACGGAATCGAAGTTGCCGACCGGCTGATGATTGTGGATCGCGATCGCGATCCGGACGGGAGATCGGGATTCCTCGCTCACGCGCCGCCCTCAAGCATGGGCTCGAGCGGGTGCGCGGGGTTCGTGGGAAGGTCCTGGGCGACGAGGCGCACGCCGAGCTGTGACAGGGCGCGGAGATTCGAGCGGTCTCCCTCGTCCAGATAGACGTAGGGAAGGACCTGGGTCTTGCCGGGTGCGTGATGAAGCCCGCCCACGTTCACTTCCTCGAGGGGGAATCCCCCCTCTTTCAAGCGCAGCGGCTCGAGCGCGGTGGGAAAAAGGAGAAAGGCGCGCTCGACGCGCACCTTTCCCAAGGTCACCTCTTGCAATGCTTCCGGAATGGAAATCACTTCCGCGCGACTCTCTTCCGGGGCCGCGAAGATGTAGAGCGCCGCGCGCGCGGGCTCCCGGCTCAGCGCGTCGGAGACGATTCCGATCCAGGTGGGGCGCAGCCTTCTGCCCCAGCCGTGGACGACCTGGCCGTGGATCAGACGGTCGTCGATCCGCGCAAGCAGAAGCGGCACGTCAGGAGACGGTGATGCCTGCTTTCCCCTTGGATTCCAGCCGCGGGAGCAGCTCGTCCAAAGGGAGGGTGTCCCGGTAGTGGAAGAACTCGAGAAGCATCGGGAGATTGACGCCGGTGATCTTCCGGACCACGCGCTCGCCGCACGCGGCGCGCCGCGAGGCAATCCCACAACTGCCGGCCGCGAGATCGGTGAAGAGGACAACGGGGCGATCCACCGGCACGTCGCGGACACGGTCCTCGATGGCCCGGCTCAGGGCGTCCCCCGAGTAGCCGTCGTTGCTCAGGACGAACGCGTCCGCCTGCTGGCCCAGGATGCCCTCGACGGTACGAAGGAGCTCCGCGCCGAGCGCCAGATGCGTCACGAGAAGCCCGACGGGCCGCTGTGGGACGGATGCGGGAGTCACGGGGGTTACTCGGTATCGTCCCGGACCAGAGGATTCGCGAGCAGCTTGCTGCGCATGCTCTCGATGAGGCGCTCGTTCAGCGCGCGGGCCGGATGGTACCCGTAGACCTTGACCAGATGGTTGAGCGAGATCACTTCGGCGATCACGGTGATGTTCTTTCCCGGAAGAATGGGTACGGTGACGAGCGGGATCTCGGTGTCCAGGTAGCGCGCGTGCGAATCGTCCAACCCCAGCCGCTCGTACTCCACCTTGGAATCCCATTCGGTTAGATGCACCTCGACCTCGACCCGCTTCTGGCCGCGGATCGCGCGGATGCCGAAAATGGACTGGACGTCGATCACCCCCAGGCCCCGGATCTCCATGGTGTGCTTCAGAACCTCGTTGCAGGTGCCGATCAGGATGTCCCCGTGCCGGCGTGTGATCCGGACGACGTCGTCCGCCACCAGCCGGTGCCCCCTCTCCACCAGATCCAGCGCCGTCTCACTCTTTCCGATGCCGCTCCTCCCGGTGAAAAGAAGCCCCACGCCGTAGACGTCCACCAGCGACGCGTGGACCGTGACCGAGGGAGCGAAGACCCAGTCCAGGTAGCTCGTGAGCTGATGGATGAAGGGCGTCGTGTCCTGGGGCGTGCGGAGTACCGGCACCTGATGCCGGTTCGCGCGATCCAGGAGCCCTTCCGGAAGCTGGAGCCCCTTGGTCACGATGATGCCGGGCATGGCGAACTGGAAGAGCCGGTGCAGCGCCTCGGCCCGGCCTTTGGGGCTGAGCGTCCCGAGGTACGCGATTTCGGTGCGGCCGAGGATCTGGATCCGCTCGAAGAGGAAATTCTCGGGGTACCCCATCAGCGCCATGCCGGGCCGGTTGATGTCGCTGATGGTGATCGGTACCTTCGCGTCGAGGCTTTTCGTAAGGACCTCGAGCGAGAGCGGCTCGCGTTGCTGCTCGTAGAGCTGAGCGATGGTGATCTGCGCGGTGCTAATCGAGCTCAAGCACTCCTACCTGCCCATCGTCCATCCGATAGGCGATGCGGGTCCCTCCACCATCCGCGTCCGCGAAGGCCAGCACCGGAAGCCGGCTCCGGACCACGAGGCGCACGGCTTCTTCCACCGTGAGGGTGCGCGGCTTGGGCCGGATGCGGAGGATCTCGACGCCCGGGCGCTTCCGGCTCAGTCCTTCGGGGGGAGCCTCGGGGATCCCATCCTTTCGCAGCGTCCGTCCGCCCTTCTTCTGCCCCTTCATCCGCTCCTTGCGGCGCTTCAGCGCGCGCTCCTGCTTCTCCAGCACCGCGTCCAGCGCGGCTTTCGGATCGGGGTTCTGCGACTTTCCAGTCAAATCGAAGCCGTTTCCGAATATGCGGAGCTCCGCCAGATGGCGGTAGCCCTCCTCGGTCACGGTCAGCTGCGCGCTGATCAGGTGGGAGAAGTAGCGCTGCAGCTTCTCGATCCTCCGCTCCGCGTACTCGCGGTAGTCGGGAGTCACCTTCCAGTGCCGCCCCTTGATCGTGATCTGCATGGGTACCCCCTGGGTTCCTCGATGCCTTCGCGTTCATGTCACGCATAGCGGCGGCGGGCCCGGGCAGGCAGGATGCGAAGCGCCTCCCGGTATTTCGCCACTGTTCTCCGCGCGATCTTCAGACCTTGCTCGTGCAAGAGCTCCGCGATGCGCTGATCGCTCAGCGGCTCGCGCTTGTCCTCGCCCTGGATCAGCTGTGAGATCTTTCCCTTTGCCACCTTGGCCGAGACATCGTCCCCGTCCTCCATCTGGAGCCCGCTCGAGAAGAAATACTTCAGCTCGAAGACGCCCCGGGGCGTCTGGACGTACTTGTTGGTGGTCACCCGGCTCACGGTCGATTCGTGCATGCCGATCTGGTTCGCGATCTGCTGCAGCGTGAGCGGCCGGAGTCCTTCGACCCCCTTCTCGAAGAATTCCCGCTGCTCCTCGACGATGCGGCGCATGACCTTGATCATGGTCTTGCGGCGCTGCTCGATGGTCTGGATGAGCCACTTGGCGGAGTTGAGCTTTTCGGTGATGTACTTGCGCGTTCCGTCCTCGACCGAATTCTTGTTCCGGAGCATTTGCTGGTAGGCGCTCGAGATTCGGAGCCTCGGAACGTTCCGGTCGTTCAGCGCGACCACGAAATCATCACCGACACGCTCCACGATGAGATCGGGAACGACATAGCGGGTCTCTTCGGCCGCGATCTCCTGCGCGGGGCGAGGATCCAGCGTGCCGATCGTGTCGCTCGCCGCCTGCACGTCCTCGACCGTGCACTTGAGATTGCGCGCGATCTCGGAGAAGCGCTTGGCGAGGAGGTTGTCGAACTGCTCCTGGATGATCCGCCCCGCGAGGGTCTGCTCCATCTTCTTCTGGACGATCTGGATCCAGAGGCATTCTTGCAGATTGCGGGCGCCGATTCCCGCCGGCTCGAACGTCTGGATGACCGCCAGCACCTCTTCGACCTTTTCGGGGCTGACTTGGAAGGTCTCCGCCACCTCGTCCGCGGTCGTCTGCAGATAGCCGTTCTCGTCGATCGAGCCGATCAGGAACTCCCCGATCATCATCGCCTGCTCGTCCAGGTTGCTGAGGCGCAGCTGTTCGAGCAGGTGCTCGCCCAGGCTCTTCACCGTGACCGGCACCCGCTCGTAGAACTCCGCGTCGCCGTCGTCGGTGCGCGGGGCGGAGACCGTCTCGAACTGGTCGGGCCAGAGCTCTCCCCAGTCCACCTCCTGCTCCGCCTTCACTTCGGTCTCGGCCGGGGCCTCCGTCTCCGCCGGCGTCTCGGTCTCCTCCTGGCCGACCTCCTTCTTGACCTCCTCGATCTCCTGCACCTCTTCGACCTCGTCCACTTCCTCGAGGAGAGGGTTCCGCTCCAGCTCCATCTTGAGCGCTTGCTGGAGCTCGAGGGTCGGCATCTGGAGCAGCTTGAGCGCATGCTGGAGACGCTGCGTCATGATCAGCGTCGGCTTTTGCTGCATGCTCAGGCTGTGCTTCATTTCCATGGTCGGCTGCTCCTCAATCCAAGCGGAACCGCTCGCCCAGATAGATCTGGCGGGCGATGGGATCTTCCGCGAGCTCCTGGCTCGTCCCTTCCAGGAGGATCTTCCCTTCAAACATGATGTACGCCCGATCGGTCGTGCTCAAGGTCTCCCGCACGTTGTGGTCGGTGATCAGGATGCCGAGCCCCCGCTGCCTCAGCCTCCCCACGATGTCCTGGATCTCCCCGACGGCGATGGGATCGATGCCCACGAACGGCTCGTCGAGCAGCAGGAACTTCGGGTGTGTCACGAGCGCCCGCGTGATCTCCACGCGGCGGCGCTCCCCTCCCGAGAGGTTGTACCCCTTTCGGTCCGCCAGGTGCGTGATGTTCAGCTCCTCCAGGAGGGCGGCCAGGCGCTCCGCGCGCTCCTGCCTGCTCATCGGCAGGGTCTCCAGAACCGCCAGAATGTTCTCGCGGACCGTCAGTTTCCGAAAGATCGAAGGCTCCTGCGCCAGGTAGCCGATCCCGATGCGGGCCCGCTCGTGCATCGGCATGTGCGTGATGTCCTTGCCGTCGATCAGGATCTGCCCCCCATCCACGCGCAGGAGCCCGACGATCAGATAGAACGTCGTCGTCTTTCCCGCTCCGTTCGGCCCCAGAAGGCCGACCACCTCCCCGCGCTGCACCTCGATCGAAACCTGGTTCACGACCTTCCACTGGCCGTAGTACCGCTCCAGATTCCGCCCCTCGAGCCCCGTCATTTCAGAAGCGAATCTCCCCCGCCTCCCGTGTCCCGGACTTCCGCCCGCACCGCGCGCTTCAGGTGGAAGTGATCGAGGTTCGGATCGCTCTCGAATCCGTACCCCGTCACGATGTCTTCCTTGCGCGTCACGCGCACGAACGCGTCCGATACGATCTTCTGGCTCTGGTTCAGCCAGCGGAGTGAATCGGTCTCCATGCGCACGCCACTCTCGGTGACGATGCGCACCCTTCCCAGAGCGGTCAGATTATTCGTCCGCTGGTCCACCAGCCCCCGGTCGGCGACCAGTGTCGAGTACCGCTTCGCCTTCGAATCGAAGAACTCGATCTGGATGGTCTTCGCGTCCACGAGATTCTGTTCGTTGTACATCGCCGCGTACGAAGCCCACAGGGTCCAGTTCTTCTTCCCCTCGGAGGTCTCGGTGAGCGTGAAATCGCGGGCCTCCTGATCCGGCAACCTGGCGTTGGAGACCCCGGGAATCGGAGCGGTCCGCGACTGGCAGCCCAGGGAGAGGATCGCGAGCGCGGCCGCGAGGAGCACCGTAAGGACGCGCATCGCCCACCTTATCCGCGCGCCGCCCCGAGGCAGTCGTGTAGATGGATGACTCCCCGAGGCGCTCCTCGCTCGTCCACGACCACGAGCGATGTGATGGCTCCCCCTTCGTTCTCCTCCATGCGGCGCACCGCCTGCGCGATCAACGCGTCTTCCTCGATGACGCGCGGCGTCTTGGACATCACCTTCGCGACCGGCTGCCCGAGGTCGGCCGAGCCCTTGAGCAGGATGCGCTTCAAGTCCCCGTCCGTGAGCACGCCGCTGAGGAGGCCACGCCGGTCCACCACGGTGGTCATGCCGAGGCGCTTTTTCAGGATTTCGAGGAGCGCCTCGTGGAGGGTCGCATCCTCGGGGACGGAGGGAAGGGCCTCGCCGCGGTGCATCAGCTCCGAAACCCGGAGCATCGCCGTTCGCCCGAGGACGCCTCCAGGATGCAAGAAGACGAAGTCCTCGCGGGTGAACCCTTTCATGCGAAGGAGCACGATCGCGAGCGCATCCCCCAGCGCAAGCGCCGCGGTCGTGGTCGTCGTGGGCACGAGGTCCTCGGGGCAGGCTTCGCGCACGCGTCCGAGATCGAGGACGCAGTCGGACCCGCGCGCCAGCGCCGAGTCCGGATTGCAGGTGACGGTGATGATGGAAACGCCCCGCCTCCGGAACGCGGGCAGGAGCCCCAGAAGCTCCGGGGTCTCCCCGCTCTTGGAAAGGAGGATCGCCGCGTCCCGCTCGGAGACGATCCCCAGGTCCCCGTGGATGGCGTCTACGGGATGGACGAAATTGGCGGGCGTTCCGGTGCTGGTCAAGGTGGCGGCGATCTTCTTCGCCACGAGCCCCGACTTGCCGACCCCGGAAGTGAGCACCTGCCCCTGAACTTCGAGCAGGAGCTGAACGGCGCGCTCGAAATCCTCGCCGACGCGCTCCTTGAGGCTGAGGATCGCCGTCCCTTCGGCTTCCAGGACCTCGCGTCCCCATTCCTGAATGCGCGCCGGATCGGCCTTCGCAGGCGCGAGAAGATCGGAAGTCGGATGTGGACTCATGCGGGTTTGGCCCCCACAAGTGACTCATCGGCAAGTGATTGTCTGATCTTGATCCAGCTCTGGAGGAGGCTCTTGAGGCCCGCGAGCGGCCACTGGCTATCCCGATCGGATCGAGCCCGCGCGGGGTCGGGGTGGGTCTCGATGAAGATGCCGTCCACGCCGGCCGCGACCGCGGCGCGGCCCAGCACCGCGATGTACTCGCGCTGTCCTCCCGTCTCCGCGCCGCCGGGCCGCTGCACCGAGTGCGTGGCGTCGAAAAAGATCGGACACTCGAATCGCTTCATCAGCTCGATGCCGCGGAAATCCACAACGAGATCGCCGTAACCGAACGTCGTTCCGCGCTCGGTCACGATCACTCCGGAGGCGCCTGCCGCGCGGGCCTTGTCCACGCCCCGGATCATGGACGCCGGATCCAGGAATTGCCCCTTCTTGAGATGCACCGGCTTCCCCGTGCGCGCCGCCGCCTCGATCAGCCCGGTCTGGCGGCAGAGGAACGCGGGAATCTGGATCATGTCCAGCACACGCGCCGCCTCGTTCACCTCGGACGTCTCGTGCACGTCGCTCACGACCGGGACCCCCACCCCTTGCCGGATCTGGTCCAACTCGCGAAGTCCGCGCTCGAGACCCGGTCCTCGATAGCTCTCCCCCGAGGATCGATTCGCCTTGGCGTAGGACGACTTGAAGATGAAGGGGAGCCGAAGCTCCGCCGCGATCTTCTTCACCTCGCGCGCCACCTCCTCGGCCATGCCCACGTCCTCGAGCGCGCAGGGCCCCGCGATCAGCGCGAGGGCTCCCTGCGTCAACCGCACGGGGCCGACGGTGAAGGGCTTCCAGGTGAACGTGACCGCCATGCGTGGCTCCTAGGAGAGCGGCGCGCCGCTCGGGCGCGTGGCAGGGGATGATTGACCCTCGCGCCGGCGACGCTCCTCCAGCGCGGCGCGCACAAAGCCGCGAAAGAGGGGATGCGGATCCGCCGGGCGGGAGCGGAGCTCAGGGTGGAACTGCACGCCGACGAACCAGGGATGGTCGGGCAGCTCCACGATCTCGACCAGGTTCAGGTCCTTGTAGAGTCCCGCCACCTTGAGACCGTGCTTCTCCAGCTCCTCGCGATAGCGGTTGTTGAATTCGTACCGGTGACGATGACGCTCCGCGACGTGGGATTTCGCGTACTCCTCCGCCGCGTGGGAGCCGGGGCAGAGCTCGCAGTCATATGCTCCGAGCCGCATCGTTCCGCCCTTCTTCGAGACTCCCTGCTGGGATTCCAGGAGATCGATGACCGCGTGCGGCGTGTCCGCGCGGAATTCCGAAGAGTCCGCGCCGTCCAGTCCGACGACGTCGCGGGCGAACTCGATCACCGCGCACTGCATGCCGAGGCAGATTCCAAAGAAGGGGAACTTGCGCTCGCGCGCGTACCGGGCCGCCTGGATCATCCCGTCCGTGCCTCGGTCCCCGAATCCGCCGGGGATCAGGATCCCGTGCGCCTGAGCCAGGAGCGCCTGGGGGCCGTCCATCTCGATGCGCTCCGCATCGACCCAATCGATCTTCACCGCCACGCCGTTCGCGGCGCCCCCGTGTGCGATCGCCTCGTTGATGCTCTTGTACGCGTCGCGCAGGTGGGTGTACTTCCCAACCACCGCGATCGTCACCTGCTCCCTGGTCGAGCGCAGACGATCCGCGAAGGACTGCCAGGCCTTGAGGTCCGGAGGTCCGGCCTCCAGCCGCAAGTACTGGATGATGAGGTCATCCAACCCGCCTCGGTGGAACATGAGGGGGATCTCGTAGATCGAGGTGACGTCGATCGCCTCGATGACCGCCTCCTTGGGCACGTTGCAGAAGAGCGCGATCTTCTCCTTGACGTCGTCCTGGAGCGGAATCTCGGTGCGGCAGAGCAGGATGTCGGGCTGGATACCGATCGCGCGCAGCTCTTTCACGGAGTGCTGCGTTGGCTTGGTCTTGGTTTCGCGAGCCGCGCCGAGATGCGGCACCAGCGTGACGTGGACGAAGAGCGTGTTCTCACGCCGGAGCTCGAGGCGGAGCTGGCGGATGGCTTCGAGGAACGGCAGGCTCTCGATGTCCCCCACCGTGCCACCGATCTCCACGATCGCCACGTCCACCTGTCCCTGCTTCGTGATGCCGAGCATTCGCGACTTGATCTCGTCGGTGACGTGCGGGATGACCTGGACGGTGCGCCCGAGATAGTCCCCGCGGCGCTCCTTCTGAATGATCGAGTCGTAGACCTGCCCAGCGGTCACGTTGTTCTCGCGGTGCATCGACACGCCCAAGAAGCGCTCGTAGTGCCCCACGTCGAGATCCGTCTCGGCGCCGTCATCCGTGACGAAGACTTCTCCGTGCTGGTAGGGGCTCATCGTGCCGGGGTCCACGTTGAGGTAGGGATCGAACTTCTGGATCGTGACCTCGAGACCTCGGCTCTTGAGAAGCGACCCGATCGAGGACGCCGCGATGCCTTTGCCGAGCGAGCTGACCACCCCTCCCGTGACGAACACGAACTTGGTCATGATTCCCTCCCCTCCCGGTACATGCGCCTCGCCCGCTCCAGATCTTCAGGTGTATCGATTCCGAGAGAGCCGTAGTCCCCCACGGCGCCTTGAATGGGAATCACGTTCCATAGGGCCCGCAGCGGCTCCAGCTTCTCCGGGGGTTCCAGCGGACACGGGCCCAGCCGCGCGAGCTCGAACAGAGTCTCGCGCCGGTACGCGTAGACGCCGACATGAAGAAAGGCTGCCGTGGTGGGAAGCGCCTGCGGTACGCGTCCCGCTCCCGGGGTGCCGCCGGGCGCGGTGCCGATGGCGCCCGCGACTTCCGACCCGCGAGGGATGGGCGATCGCGAGAAATAGAGCGCCCGTCCCATGCGGTCCATCACCACTTTGACGCGATTCGGGTCGCGCAGGTCTTCGTATTCGGGAAAGGGCGTAGCGAGGGTGCCCAGGACCACGTCCGGATTCCGGAACAGGGAGACGAGGTGGTCGAGTCCAGCCGGGCTCACGAAGGGCTCGTCCCCCTGGACGTTCACGAAGACATCGTCCTCCAGCTCCCCCGCGGCTTCCGCCACTCGATCGAGTCCCGAGGGGTGCTCCAGGGAGGTGATCACGGCGCGGCCGCCCGCAGCGCGCACGACGTCGGCGATCTTCACGCTGTCCGTCGCGACGACGACGGCGCGGAACGAGGTGGACCGGCGCACGCGTTCGAGCACCCGAACGATGAGCGGAGCGCCGCCGAGATCGAGTAAGGCCTTTTCCGGGAGACGGGTCGAGTCGAGCCGCGCGGGAATGATCCCTACGGCCGTGGGGGGCTTGAGCTTCTTTGCCTCACGCCCCGTGGATGGGGAGGCCGATTGGTGCACAAGGCATGCTAGCAAGCTCCGGGCCGGAGGGTCAAGGGGCCGTGTAAGTTACTGGAAGCGAAGGCAATTGCGACTAGGGCCCGAACTCCATGGGGGCGAAACGTTCCCTACCGGGCGGCGGGCTCGAGCTCCAGGTCCGCGATGCCCTTCTTCACGTCCTCCGCCGATTTGCCGAGCGCCGCTTTCTCCTCGCCCGTGAGATCCAGCTCCACGATCTTCTCCATTCCCCGCGAGCCGAGGATCACGGGCACGCCGAGGTAGAGATCACGGAATCCATACTCGCCGTTGAGATACGCGCAGGCGGGAAGCAGCCGCTTCTTGTCCTTGAGAATCGCCTCGGCCATCTGCACCGCGGACGCGGCGGGCGCGTAGAAGGCGCTTCCTGTCTGCAAGAGCTTCACGATCTCGGCGCCGCCGTCGCGCGTGCGCTGCACGATCTCGCCCAAGCGCTCGCGACCCACGAACTTCTGCACCGGGACGCCGCTCACGGTGGCGTTGCTCAAGATCGGGACCATGGTATCGCCGTGCCCCCCCAGCACCATCGCCTGGATGTCTTCGACGGAGACCCCGATCTCCATTGCCAGGAACGCGC
>JACXTT010009316.1_pt1 | contig 13432 bp, 8 predicted proteins | sample 9270951 | NCBI WGS metagenome assembly JACXTT01 (sample SAMN15532306, study PRJNA645909) | rock metagenome | isolation source: weathered quartz diorite | place: Puerto Rico | collected 2017-06-21
GTCACGCGCTTCTGCACTTTGTTAATATCATTTTCCACATGGCCGTTGGCTACAAAAATGTCCGGCTTGCCATCCAGGTCGAAGTCGAAGAAGAAACAGCCGAACGCCAGGGTCAAAAGACTAGCTTGGCCAACTGCTGAAGAGGGCGCCTCGTCGACAAACAGTCCCTTGCCTTCGTTGTGATAGAGATTGAGCATCTCGTTGGAGAAGTTGGCGATTACGAGGCTCGCAAAACCAGACCCATCGTAGTCGGCCGCGTCTACCCCCATAGCGCCACGGACTGTCCCATCTTCACTGAAGGCAATACCGGAAGGCACTCCTTTCTCAGTGAACGTGCCGTTCTTATTGTTGAGGTAGAGCTTGTTTGGTTGAGTATCATTGGCGACGACCAGATCGGGCCAGCCATCGTTGTTTTGGTCGAAGACCGCAACACCCAGTGCTTTACTGGTGGCGTCGAAGAGGCCTGCTTTCTGGGTAACATCTGCGAAAGTGCCGTTCCCTTGGTTCTGATAGAGTCGCGAGGAAACTCCTTTGTAAGATTCTGGAGTGCAGTAGGACTTATTGACTCCGTCCAGAGAGCAGAAGATGTCGGTCTCCATGGTCCACTGGACGTAGTTGCAGACGAAAAGATCGAGATCTCCATCCTTATCGTAGTCCACCCAGGCGCAACTGGCGCCGAAGCCCGGATTTCCTAAGAGGGCCTTTTGGGTCACGTCCGAAAACTTGCCGTTGCCCAAATTGCGGAAGAGATGGTCGGGACCCAGAGCGCTGATGTAGATGTCGACAAATCCGTCGTTATCGTAGTCGCCGACCGCGACCCCCATGCCGTACATTTCTACAGCCAGACCGGCCTCGCGGGTGACGTTGGTGAAGGTACCGTTTTTGTTGTTGCGATACAGCGCCGGGAAACTCGCACTACGCTTGTGACCTGGCCAGTCCATCCCATTGATGACAAGGATATCCTGCCATCCATCATTGTTGTAGTCCAGAAAGGCGCAGCCGGAGCCCATCGTCTCTGGAAGGTACTTTTTACCAAAGGCCCCGTTATTGTGCTTAAAAAGAAGGCCCGCTTGCCGCGTCACGTCTGTAAATTGCACGGGAAAGGGCTTGGCAGCTGGCTTCGGAGCAGGAACCTGAGAGTAATGCAACCCGCCAAACAGTATGGCTAATGGGACGACAGAGGAGATGAGGGCGAAAGAGAGTTTCCACCTTCCGGGTCTTAACTTGCCTCGCGTCGTTTCCAATGGGCGCGCACGCCGGAGCGGCTGCTCCTCCGACTCGCCAGAGGTTGAAAATCGAAGATTGAAAATTGAAAATTTCAAATTTGCAATTTTCAATTTGAACCTGGTGGAAGACTGAAGCTAGGCATTGCTGTAGGCTTCCCTCCTAAGCGAAGCGGCCTTGGCGCGGCGGCAACACGTCCAACGCTCTGACTGATTCGAGACTGGCTGGGTCATTCCAAATCCACCCATGTCCTGCCAGCTGTCTCTCCGGTGAACGAAGGTTGAAAATTGAAATTTGCAATTTTCAATTTGAAATGTGGATGGAACCAGGGACTTTAATTATCACTCGAACTATTCATTCGGGCATACACCTTCCCTCTCGAGGGAACCGCCCTGGCTGGCAACGCATCCAACGGCACCGACACATGTTCGTGGATGGACTGTCGTTCGTTGTTGGCCTCAGGATGCCGCAGGCGGACAGGCCCTGTGATGAACTGAGCTGATTCGTCCGCTTTAAAACGCAGATAGAGCTTCCTCTCGTGATCGGCCATTTCGGAGTTTCCCAAGCCCTGATAACAGAGCATGAGATTGTAGTGGGCCTGCAGGTCTTCGGGATCGACTCTCAATGTTTCCTGGAATTCGTGGACGGCTTCCTGGTATTGGCGTTTCAGGAAAAGGATTCTTCCCGCCTGGTTTCGGACCACGCGATCGCGGGGGTATTTTGACAGAGCCTTGCGCAAATGGTCCAGAGCCTCGTCGTATTTTCCTTGCGTTTTCAAGGTCAGGGCATAAAAGTAATGAGTCTTGGCCAGCTCTGAATCCAAGTCCAAAGCCCTTCGCAGCACCTCCTGGGCTCCGGCCGTGTTACCCTCCTGAACGCGTACCCGCCCCACGTTAACCCAACCGTCCGCATAGCTCGGGTCAATCTCGGTGACTCTGAGAAAGACAGATTCCGCTGATTTGAGATCGCCCTGCAGAAAGAGGCCGATGCCGTAATCATTCCAGCGCAAGAGGTCGGCTTTCTCAAGCTTCGTCCTGACGGCCGGCAGCGGAGCTTTCCTGTCGACCACCTTCAGCTCCTTAGTGTCCTGCGCCAAAGTGACAATCGGCACATCCGGGATCCTTCTCAATTTGCCGGAAACCTGAGTCAGATCGCCGGTAAAGATCCAACGCCCGTCGTCGTATCCCTTATCCAGGCCGAAGCCCACATGCAGCGGATCCCGAACGCCGGCAAACGACCATTGAGTATTCCACCAAGCGAACTTGCGGTAGTTCAGCTTGGCTTTAAGCGTAATTCGGTCTCCGGCAGCTTCGGGAACATTTAAACGGAAATGCACCGTATCAGCGGCTCCCGGTGGAATCAGCCTCACATACAGCACGGATCGCGCTGCCCAGGCATTCCTCTTGTTGATCGTGTTACCACGCTCATCCAGCAGATAGGAGCGATACATGTGGGCTCCATTTTCGACGGGACCTCTCCCCTCGTCTTCAACCTTCCCGCTCCAAAATAGGATGCGACCTTTGTCATCCATGCCCTGCAGCTCCATCCAGACGTCAAAGGCATCCACTGTGCCACCTGGAAAAAAATGTCCCACGCCGCGAGTCCGAGCAACCACATCGATACGCACCGAATCGCCACGTCGAACAGTCGCGCCCACTTTGTCGATCGGAGCACTGATTTCGGCAGCTGCGGCGTACGCGATGCCCCGGCTCCCAAACGATTCCGACTCCTCACCAATCCCAAAGGAGCTGGAGAGCTGCAAAGTGTCACCCGCCTTGCTGGCTGGGCCCTCGGCAGAAGCTTCGGGCGTCTGCGCAGGAGTCATGGCAAAAATATCCACGCTTACCTGCTTGTTCTGCAGGAAGTCGATCGTGGCTTGCAATTGTTTGCTGTCCTGGTTGGCCGTCGGGACCGCCGTGTTGGCAGCCGGGAAGCGATGAGAATGGACTTTGCCATTTACGTTACCAAAATCTTTGGAATCGACCAGCGGCATGTGGCAAGAAACACATTTTTTAGGCTCTGGCGGGTAATAAAACGATCGTGCACCCTGTCCCGAGACGCCGCTGGCTTGCCAGTTGTCGTAGTCATTGAATCCCCGCAGCCAGCGATAGTTATTAACGGGCACGTCCAAATGGACTTTGTGGCAAGCAGAACACATCTCAGCTGTGTCCTGGCGATGGAAAGGCTTCATGAAAACTTTCTTGTGCGGTTCGGGATCCACTTTGATCAGAAAATCGTGTGTCCATTGAAGGAGCTTGTTATCACTCGCTGCCAGATCATGCAGAGGTGGATACTCGATGACGAATCCTCCGTTACCGATGCTGTCTTTCACTCGCACAATAGAGTGACAAGACGTGCAGGCTAGACCGGCCTGAGCTTCTGCCGTGTTGATTTGCTCTTTAATCGGCCTGTCAAACCTTCCGTTGAAAAAGACAGCGTGATCGTGGCAGCCGGCACACCATTTGGAAGGCTGGACACCAGCTACATCCTGCATGTACTCGATCGATTTGCGGTACCATTGGTTGTTGAAGGAGGAGAAATGATGCATGGAGGAGTTCCACTGCTCGTAGATGTCGGCATGGCAGCGCTTGCAGGTCGCTGAAGTCATGAAGAAATTCGAAGGGATAGTGTTGCCGCTGGTCGTAGTAGCAGAGGAAGGAAAGAAAGGACTCCTCGGGCCGTCGCCTTCTTCGTACATAGAAACGGGAGCATCCACGGGATTGCGAATTCGGTCCCATTCCGAGGGAAAATAGTGCTGATAGGTCTTAACGCCGATCGGGAAGAGCAGCAGGACAGTAAGCGCGAGCGCGTAACTCTTCCATGCGAGTCTTGAGACGGATGAAGGATTTCTCCTCAGCCAGGACCGAAGAGCCAATCCGAGAACTACAACAGCCAGGATAGCGAAGGCGATGTGCACCTGCAGAATCCAGCGATGTGGCCGCGAAGCGTCCAACTTCATGATCACCAAACCTGGAACTGCACTGACCAGGAAAAGCAATAAGCCCCACCTGGCTATTGAGGGAACCAGCGCTCGATGTCGGGTCAGATAGCGGAAGGCCGCCGCTGTCAGCAAGATGCCGAGAGCCATATGGAGGACGAGATTGAGCATGTAGAAAAGTGTTGGCTCAGCCAAAGGCCACAGGTAGGCGGTATTCAGAAGCAGCAAAAGAAAGGCAGAGATGTGGAGCTTGACCCAGTTCATGTTTCCAGCACAAGTCTCATGATTCAGAGCCGATGAATTCGCTTAACTTAACAAGGGGCAGTAGCTGGATTGTCACAGTAATGTAAAAAACGGAAAGCTAAGACGCGAGTTGCTTATTGGCTTCGGAGCGACAGGTGCCGCGATTTCGTGCCCGCGTTGCCCTTCTAAATGTAGGAGGCGGCGTCCCGCCGGCGACTTAACCTTCCAAGGGGATCGCCTGCCGGAGGCAGCCTCCCACATTGGAGACGGCTTCCGACACTCTTGCTTCTGGTATTTGCACCACTATTTCTTGATGCAGTGCGGCAGTTCAACTAAGCTTAAGCGAGTGGTTTGATGTGAATGAAAAAGAGAAGGTGGAAGTCGGTATGATCGAATTGAGTCAACCCCTACAATGTCTTCTTTGCCCGCAGCGAAAAAAGATTGCTCTGATGTTCAAGATCCTGCTTGCTGCCAGTACCGCTATCATTGTCGGTCTCCTTTTGTTCCTTCCCCGGTCAAGCCCGGGGCAACGCCAGCCTGTCGTCCCGAACAGTCAGCTTTTGAATGCAGCTCAAATCTCGGTATCCTCGGGTGAATCCGGTGATAAGAACGATCTGGAGGCGGGTAATTCTAAGATCGATCAACAACTGGAACAGCAAATTCGCCTTAAGGCTGAGCAGGAATATCAGGACCTCCAGGCTCAACTGAGCTCCATGCTTGATTCAGAGCCGGTTCGCCTGAGTGAGGCACAGAAACTGTTGCAAGCGCGACGACGGAGGGTTTTGCTGGAAAAGACTCTTCTGCTCGGGAAGGCGTCGTTTGGCAAGCTGCCTCAGGCGCCCGAGAACAAGTTGAGACTCCAGCTGTTGGACAAAGAGTTGAAGCTTATTTCGCAGCAGCTCGATCTTCTGGCAAGAGCGGCGAGCAAGGAGTGATGCAGGATTTTGGATTTCCGATTGCCGATTTGGTGGACCAAACAGAGTCTGGAAGCGATGCAGGTGACTATTCTGCCAACCAACTTTCCAGTTACTGGTCTCGACGATCCAAAATACAAAATCCGAAATGAAAAAAGCCCACGCCTCGCTTCGCTCAGCGTGGCTGCCCTCCGAGTCACGAAGCCCAGAACAAATTAGTCGGAGCGGCACGTTTAACGCACAGAGGTAATCGGGTTCACTCGAAAAGAGAACGTTGTGCCGGTTCGGGTCGCTTGAAAGCGTCGGCCGAGAGTTTGGGAGAACGGCCAACAATTCCCGCCTTTTGGCAGGCAAGACCGAAGAGCGCAGCGACTTGGTCCGCAAAGATCCCCTCTCCAGACATTCGCGACTTGAAACGTGGGTCATTGAGCCGGCCGTTTCGGATGGAGCGAATCCGGTTCAGGATTTTGCTCTTGCGATCCGGAAAATGGCGGGTCAGCCATTGTTCGAAAAGGTGACTCACGCTGTAGGGTAGTCGCACCAAAATATAGCCTGCATGCCGAGCCCCTGCCTGTCCGGCTGATCTGAGAATCGCCGGCATTTCATGATCTGTGAGTCCTGGAATGACGGGTGCCACCATCACGCCAACCGGGATGCCAGCCTGAGTCAGTTGCTCAATGGCTGCCAGCCTGCGATCTGGATGGGAGGCACGCGGTTCCATTTTTTGAGCCAAGCCGCCGTCTAAAGTGGTGATTGAAAGGCAGACAGCTGCGGCATTATATCGCGCCAGCTCTCGCAACAGGTCGATGTCCCGGGTTACCAGATGATTTTTGGTGACAATGGCTACTGGATTCCGAAATTCTACCAGAACCTCCAGGCAACGACGCGTCAGGCAAAACCGCCGTTCCACAGGCTGATAGCAATCAGTGACCCCGCTCATGGCAATCACCTGTGGCTTCCATTTAGATGATGAAAGCTCTTGGCGAAGAAGTGCAGGGGCATCTTCTTTGACGAAAATTCGGGTTTCGAAATCCAGGCCTGCCGACAATCCCAAATACTCGTGATTGGGGCGGGCGTAACAATAAATGCAGCCGTGTTCGCAACCCCGATAGGGATTGATACTGGCGTCAAATCCGACGTCAGGACTGTCGTTGTACGTGATAAACGATCGTGAATTGTCCTTGAAGAATTCTGTGGCTGGCGAAGAGTCCTCGGCCTCAGTTGACTCCGGGTCTGGCTGGTAGGCGATTTTCTCGAACCGGTTTGCCGGATTGCCGACCGTCCCGCGACCCCGAATCGTCACCAGCGGGGAATCGCCAGGAAAGATGTTCTCAATGGCTTTGGACGGAGAGGACTTCATTTGGTTCCAGACCTGAAGCTGTTGAGCCCTGATACCTCAACCGTGACACCTGCTTTTGCGATGGTGGTCGGTGCCATGGTCGCTTCCAGACCATGCTAGCATAACCTGAGACGAACGGTACGCTTCATCTCAAACACTTGACACCTAACACTTCTTTGAGTGCACTCTTAATACAGCCCAGCATTCTGCGTGATACTTGGGTCCCTTCATTCTTCATTGGTAGTTTCCTCTGAAAATCCCCTCTTGGGAGGGGCAGAAGGCGTAGCCTTCGAGGTGGGTCCTTCCGCTTCGGTCAACCCACCCCTGTACCTCCGCCGGAGGGGAATTTTCATCCTTTGTGGTGCCGCCCTACCGCATGAATGTCTCCCCTCTCCCCTGAAGTCCCCCCTTGTGAAAGCGGGGGGCACTTTCCTCCGGCAATAGCGCTAGCAAAGGTGGGCTTGGGGAACTCTCCGAAGATCTTTATCCTCTTCCTCGTGATCGGCTGTTGAAACGAGTGAGAACGAGTGTGACCAACGCATGCTTCGTGTCTTGGTTCGCTCAGCGATGTGAGTAGCTCTTCCGGCGGTCGCACAGATTTTGCTTCACCTAAAATGTCAGTGATATAGTTATTTTCAGGGAAAATCAAACGGTCTCTTAACCCAAAAAGGAGGTAAGTATGGCTACCTTTATCACGCTTGGGAACTTCACGGATCAAGGAATCCGCAACGTCAAAGATACCACTAAACGAGCGGACGTTTTTAAGGCCATGGCCCAGAAAGCTGGCGCCACTGTCAAGGAGCTTTACTACACGATGGGGCAATATGACATTGTAGCTATTGTGGAGGCTCCCAACGAAGAAACAGCCACGGCTCTCCTTGTCAGCGCGGGCGCCCTGGGCAACATACGATCTCAGACGCTGCGTGCCTTTTCCAAAGAGGAGATGGGCAAGATCGTCGCCAAGATGGTCTAAGAGACGAGGGGTTCGGAAAAGTGCAGCTATCGATAGTTTGAGGCGTAGTGTGTCTAGAGTCTCTCTCCCCACTGTGAGTGCCAGCTCTAGATCTCTGAATCTCAGATTCCTTGACACCCTCTCGGTTTTTCGTACAATGTGCTGGCAGCGCCAGGGATTGGTGTCTGCCTCTTTTCTTCTGTTCAAATTCCCGTTAGGTTTGGAATGGTTTCAGAGTGCGCGTTAATGAGACTCGGATCGCGAGGTCCCCAGTGAAGAATGCAGGAACAGACATCACACGTCGTCGCTTTCTTGCTGATTCGGCCAAAAGCGCGGGAACAGGCTTTGCGGTGTGGAGCAGTCTGGCTGCAGGCCGAGTCTTGGGCGCTAACGACCGCATTCGAGTCGGTGGTATGGGAACGGGGGGACGAGCCCAATATCTATTACAGTTGACTAAGAAACTCCCTGGAACCGAGTTGGTCGCCGTGTGTGATGTTTATGAACCGAAAATGCTGCAGGCAGCCCAGCTTGGCACCTCTGCAACGAAGCAATACGCGGACTACAGGGCGTTGTTGGATAACCAAGAGATCGACGCGGTTGTGATTGGAAGTCCCGACCATTGGCACAAGCAGATGACGATCGATGCGGTTCAAGCGGGCAAGGACGTCTACGTTGAAAAACCAATATCCCATTCGATAGATGAAGGAATAGAAATGGTTCGGGCTGTGGAAGCGTCCGGACGGGTGGTGCAGACTGGGACACAGCAGAGAAGTTGGGAACATTATTTGCTAGGTAAGCAGATTGTCGATTCCGGAAAGCTGGGCCAGATCAATTTTGTTTATGCCTTCTGGTATCAAAACTACTCCCGGGCTGCAGAGTGGCGCGACAGTCGAAACATTCAAGCAGACAAGCTAGACTGGAAGAAATGGCTCGGGTCCGCACGCGAGCAACCCTTTGCTCCTGAGAAGTATATCTTATGGCGCTGGTATTGGGACTTTGGAGGGGGAGCACTAACGGATCTGATGACTCACTGGATTGATGTTATTCAGTGGTATATGGGAACTCCTGCTCCCTTGACAGCCTTGACTACGGGCGACCGGTATATCCAGTCCTGGGATTGTCCGGATACAATCACCTGTGTGCTGGAGTATCCCAAGAACTATACCGTGGCTTACAATGGCTCCATGGCGAGTAGCGTCGATGATGGCGGCATAGAATTCCGTGGCACTCGGGGAACCCTTAAGATCGATCGCGAGCACCTGGCCATTTATTCTGAGGAGAGCAGGGAAGTGCCGGGAACCAACTCGCCTGAGCCGGAAATCTTTGTTCGTTCCTTAGGTGACGGAACTCGCAGCCATCTAGCCAATTTTTTCGAATGTGTCAGAAGTCGCAAGACGCCAACCGCCAACATTCGGGTGGCACACGAGGCCGCTCGGGCCTCTCATTTGGGGAACATCTCTTTAAGAGCAGGCCACCGAGTCCGTTGGAACGCCCAGCAGGAGCGGCTGGAAAGTTAGTCAGAACAGGAGGTTCGAGCGATGGGGAAGCTGCTTTCAATAGGAACCTGGGCTTACGCGTTTGGGCCTTATCAGGCGAATCCCGTTCCGTTCGACACGGTTATAAAAAAGTTGGGGGATCTGAAGTATGACGGTGTCGAAATTGGCGCGTTCAGGCCCCACATCCATCCTGACGATTATCCCACTGAAGCGGATCGACAAGAGGTAAATCAGTTAATCCGGAAGAATGGCTTGCGAGTCTCGGGACTGGCCGCAGATTTTTGGGGTGACAAGGGGCCTGCGACTGACACCGCCCAAAAGGACGACTACTATATCCATCTCTTCAATAAAAACCTGAAGCTATGTACAGACCTGGGTTCTCCCGGAATAAGAGTGGACACGGTGAACGGGCCGGATGGCGTGCCGGGTGTAGATCGGATCGCTGCCTGGAAACGCATCGTGAGCCTGTGGCGCATCTGCGCCGGCCTTGCTCAGGAGAAGGGAGTGAAATTAGTCTGGGAATTTGAGCCGGGTTTTCTATTTAACAAGCCTTCGGAAGTAGTACAGCTGGTTGCAGACGTGAATCACGCTAATTTCAGGGTCCTGTTTGATACCTGTCACGCTTACATGTGTGCAGTCGAAGGCGCGCGCCAGCCCGGCAAGAAAGAGAAACTACGCGGCGGGGTTGCCGAGTTTGCCCGCATGTTGAAGGGCAAAATCGGTCATGTTCACGTTATCGATTCAGACGGCACTCTCCACAACAATGAAACCAGTACACATCGACCTTTTGGTGAAGGGAAAATCAATTTTGATGAAGTTCTGGCCGCCATCGTTCATGATGCGGGCTATCGGGGCGAATGGTTCACAGTGGATTTGTGCTTCTGGCCCGAAGCCTGGGAAGTGACAGCCAAAGCCAAGGAGTTCCTGACACCATACCTCCAGAAGTATTGATCGGCCTGTTATGCGTCCCGAAAATCGCATGGGTAGCCACGCTGAGCGCAGCGAGGCGTGGGCTTTTTCAATTTTAGATTTTGGATTTCGGATTGTCGAAAGACGACTCTGTACTCACCCATCGGGAAGCTTGGTGCGCATACTAGGGCTTTCGGATTGTGTTGGTCTCCCCAATGCACAATCCAAAATCCGAAATCGAACCAGCCCACGGCTCGCAAAAACGCTCACCGTGGTTACCAACTGCGACCAGGCCCAAAGCCCTTGGCTTCAGATTTACACTGATTATGCCCCCTCACCCGGCCTTGTGGAAGCTTATCTAGCTTCCACCCCACGATGGGGCGAGGGAGATAAACTCAATAATCTCTCCTAGGCACTCACCACATGGAGGAAGCAGGGAGATTCTCGATGTTTCATTTATGCCAGAGCCCATATCCTATTCTCTGAAAAACAAGGTTGCGATCGTTACGGGAGCTGCCCGGGGAATCGGAGCCGCCGTTGCAGAGCGGTTTCTGAAAGCTGAAGCTAAAGTGGTGCTTGCTGATGCAGACGGTGCCGAGGCTCAAAAGATGGCTCGCCACCTAAACCCGGCAGGCGAACAGACGCTGGTTGTGCCGGTGGATATTACGAATCTGGCGCAGACACAAGCCATGGCCAGCACAGTCATTGACAGGTTCGGCACGATTCACGTCCTGGTAAACAACGCTGGGATTGCAGGGCCGAACAGACCTCTGGTGGATGTTTCCGAAGAGGAATGGGATCGCGTCACAGCCGTTAATCTGAAAGGTGTTTTTCTCTGCTGCAAAGCGGTCCTGCCCGTCATGCTCAAGAACCAATACGGCCGCATTGTTAACGTGGCCTCTATTGCGGGGAAAGAAGGCAATCCCAATCTGGCGCCCTATTCTGCCAGCAAGGCCGGAGTCATTTGTCTGACCAAAGCGCTGGCGAAGGAGGTTTGCACTCAGGGTATCTACGTCAACTGCATCACGCCTGCCGTGATTGATACACCTATCTTGCGGCAGGTCACCCAACAGCAAATTGACTACATGACCAGCCGCATTCCTATGGGTCGCGTGGGAAAACCGGAAGAGGTGGCGGCACTCATCCACTTCCTTGCCAGTGATGACTGCAGCTTCACGACGGGTGCTTGTTTTGACATCAGCGGCGGCCGTGCCACTTATTGATGCCGATGGTGGTGGTTTCAGGCAACCTTCCGACCTACCTTCCTTGATGAACTGAGGCGCTTATGAGAACCCTTGACGCAGGATGAGAAGTCACTCCAAGCAATTCATCTTTTCTGTGCTGCTTTCCCTTCTGCTCTGGCCTTGTTTCTGTCTGCAGACGCCGGCGCAAACACCACTGGCAACAATCTTCGGTACGGTTCGTGACCAGACCGGGGCAATGCTGGAGAACGTTCAGGTTGAATTGCGCGAGGAGAACACGCAGGCCGTGCGCAGTACGCTCTCAGGGAAGAACGGCACGTTCATCATTCCTCTTCTATCAGCGGGCCGGTATACGGCCACCGCCGTGCTTGCTGACTTCAAAAAGGGAGTGATTAAAGGCATCACTCTGAGCGTGGGGGATAAAACAGCCCTGAATTTCATTCTCGAAGTTGGCTCAGCTCAGGAATCCATCACGGTCGAGGCATCGAATTCGCTTCTGCAGAGCGAAAGCAGCTCAGTCGGCCAAGTGATCGACAATCAGAAAATCACCACGTTGCCGCTCAATGAACGCGAGTTTTTGCAATTGGCACTTCTAGGCCCTGGGGCCGCCCCACCTGCGCCCGAGTCCAGGCTTTCCACGCAGTCAAACAGTGCTGTCAACGTCAACGGAGCCCGCGAGGCGGCTAACAATTTTCTTCTTGACGGAGTTGATAACAATGATCTTTTCCTGAACCGCCTGGTGGTTAATCCCTCGGTGGATGCGATTGATGAATTCAAAATTCAGTCCAGCAATTACGAGGCGGAATACGGACGAAGTGGGGGTGCCCAGGTTAATGTGGCATTGAGGTCCGGCACAAACGATCTCCACGGCTCTCTGTTCGAATTCCTGCGCAACTCAAGTCTGGATGCAAAAAATTTCTTTGATCTGCCCGATCAAAAGATCCCGATTTTCCAGCGTAACCAGTTTGGAGGCAGCCTGGGTGGAGCGATCGTCAAATCGAAGACCTTCTACTTTGTCAATTTCGAAGGCTTACGAACTCGTGAAGCTGAAACCCGGACCAGTAATGTGCCCACGGTCGCGGAGAAAAGCGGAGATTTTTCTCAATCTCCTGTTACCTTGCGAAATCCGTTTACTGGAGAGAGTTTTCCAGGCAATCGCATTCCCCTTGAAATGCTGAGCCCTGAGGGCCTGGCGATTGCCCAGCTTTACCCTGATCCCAATCGCAACGTGCCGGGTCAAAACTTCGTGGCGGCTCCTGTCGGGAAAGAGCGCATCACTCAATTCAATGTCAAACTGGATCATCAGGCAAGCTCTCGAATGAAATTGTTTACCCGGTACAGTTTCATCGATGATTTCGATATTTCGCCCTATGCCCAAAAAGGACCGAACCTGCGACGGTTTGGAATTCAAGTCTTAGATCGCGGACAAAATCTTGCTCTGGGTGTCACCCAGGCGATTTCAGCCCAGACGTTGAACGAGTTTCGTTTTGGCTTCAATCGATTAAGACGCGAAGTGTTTCAAGAAAATAAAGGAACAGACGGCCTTCAGGAACTTGGTATCACCGGGTCCAGTGTGGCCACGCGCGATTCAGGCTACCCGAGTGTGGTATTGGCCGGTTATGAGAAACTGGGAGATGATCCCAACATCCCGATCGTGCGCCGAACGGGCAACTTTCATTTCACGGACGGTTTGAGCCTTTCGCGCGGCAGTCATCTTTTCAAGCTTGGCGGAGAGGTCCGTTATTACCAGGAGAACGGATATAACGACTTGTTTGCTCGGGGCCAGCTGAATTTTCAACCCGTGTTCACTGGCGATTCGCTCGGGGATCTGTTGTTAGGCTTTCCAGTCCTCTCGATTAGCGCGGTCAATGATAATCCTCAAGCTCTGCGCACCACTTCCTATGATCTCTATTTGCAGGACGACTGGAAGATCCATCCGCGATTTACCTTCAACCTGGGACTGCGCTACGAGTTCAACACGCCTCCCGTGGATGCCCATGACCGCTTGGTCACTTTCGATGTAGCGACGCGTCGGCTCATTCCGGTGGGGCAGGAAGGGGTGCCTCGTTCTGGGACGGACTCAGATTACAACAATGTCGCCCCACGCGTTGGTTTCAGTTGGGACCTGACAGGCTCCGGCAAGACGCTGCTTCGGTCCGGATACGGAATCTACTATGATAGTGGCACGCTGATTGAGAATGAGACGCTCTATTTC
>JACXTT010009317.1_pt1 | contig 13431 bp, 13 predicted proteins | sample 9270951 | NCBI WGS metagenome assembly JACXTT01 (sample SAMN15532306, study PRJNA645909) | rock metagenome | isolation source: weathered quartz diorite | place: Puerto Rico | collected 2017-06-21
TTTCTTTCTTTCTCATCCCGTGCATTCCTCTTTCATTGATATCTTCTTCGTCTAGTTTGTCCTCATCATGACATTCAAAGTAATCCATCTCAGCCTTCTATCCAGCTTCAACGACTTTTTCAAATCCACCCTTGACCCCAGCGCTTGTGCCGCCCCACAGCCCCCTTTTCTCACCTAACCAATCCTTTTCCGTTTCTTCTTTAAAGGTCGTTTCGATAATCCCAGCACGTGCGCCGCCGATTCCTTTGGCATAAGCTAACGCATCTTTTAACGCATTCTTCGACGGATTTTGATAAATGGCGACCAAACACGGAACGCCTTTGCCTTCCTCATATTGACGACGCACAAGTGATCCCGGTCCCTTAGGGGCAATCATCCACACATCGACGTCTTTGGGCGGGACGATTTGTTTGAAATGAATATTAAATCCGTGAGAAAAGGCAAGCGACTTGCCCTTTTTCATAAATGGTTTGATATCTTTATTATAGATCTCCGCTTGGACGTGGTCCTGAGTGAGGATTTGCAAGATGTCCGCCTTTTGTGCGGCCGTCCTTACATCGACCGGATTAAAACCGTCCTTCTTGGCTTGCTCGTAGTTCGGTCCGCCCGGACGCTGACTGACAATGACATTAACACCGCTATCACGTAAATTTAACGCCTGTCCCCGGCCTTGAATCCCGTAGCCGACGACGGCGATTGTTCGATTTTTAAACACATTTAAATCCGCATCTTTTTCGTAGTACATTTTTGGCATTTCATTTCTCCTTTACTTGCTAACAATAGAAAAGTGGTACGTTTAAACAAGCTATAAAACGTACCACTTTTTTGGAATTAATTCAATAGTTTTACTAAACGGTAATATTCATCCAAATGCTTGAATTCTTTGCTAGTCGCCTCTTTAATGTCAATGATGTTAATCTCGCCTTGCAAAAGCCCAACGGCCTTGTTAAAGACGCCTTTGGAAATTAGATCAACCGCGGCTGCGCCTAAACGCGTGGCCATGATCCGGTCTTGTCCCGTCGGAGTTCCGCCACGTTGGACATGGCCTAAGACGACAAAACGCGTTTCTAATCCTGTCATCGTCGTAACCGTGTTGGCGATCTCATGCCCCTTGCCAGCCCCTTCAGCCACAACGATCATCCAGCTGACCTTCCCTCTTTTGTGGCCTTCCTTTATCTCGCGGCACATTTTTTCATAGTCAAACGGGCGTTCGGGAATGATGACATCTTCAGCCCCAGCCCCTAACGCGACTTCCATCGCGATATACCCAGATTTATTTCCCATGACCTCGATGACAAAAATACGTTCCATGCTGTGCGCCGTGTCGCGGATTTTATCGATGGCATCCAAAGCTGTGTTAACAGCCGTGTGACAACCGATCGTTTGGTCCGTTCCGTTTAAATCATTATCAATTGTTCCCGGAAGGCCGATGATAGGATAATCAAACATTTCAGTCAATTTACTTGCCCCACGGTAACTGCCGTCGCCGCCGATGACAACCAAGCAATCGATGTTAAACTTTCTTAAAATATCATAAGCTTTTTGTTTGCCGGGATCGGTTGAGAACTCTTTAGACCGGGCTGTTTTAAGGATTGTCCCACCGCGGCTGATGATATTTGAGACTGAGCGATGGTTTAACGGGATGATCTCTTCATTGAGCAGCCCCGCGTAGCCGTGCATAATGCCGTCGATCTGAAAACCTTGGTTTAACGCCGCGCGCGTGACACTTCGAACGGCCGCATTCATCCCCGGACCGTCGCCGCCGGAACACAGCAAACCGATTTTTTTAATTTGTTTAGGAATAATCCCCATAGAATTCTTTCGTTTTAATAACGATAATGCTCAGACTTATATGGCCCTTCTTTTTTGATATTAAGGTACTTGGCCTGTTTATCCGTTAAAACGTCAAGTTTAGCGCCTAATTTTTTAAGATGCAGGCGCGCGACTTTCTCATCAAGCGCCTTAGGCAAAACATAAACTTTATTTTGATAATTTTTATAATTAGAGAACAGTTCTATTTGCGCCATCACTTGATTGGTAAAGGAGTTGCTCATGACAAACGACGGATGTCCTGTCGCACAACCTAAATTAACCAGACGCCCTTCAGCCAAAACGATGATACGTTTTCCGTCGGGATAAACATATTCATCGACTTGAGGCTTGATGTTATTTTTCTTAAGGTCCTTTCGACCGTTTAAATACGCGATGTCAATCTCCAAATCGAAGTGACCAATATTACAGACAATCGAGCCATCTTTCATGGCATCCAAGTGGCGCCCAACGATGATATCACGACAGCCTGTGGCGCTAATAAAAACATCACCGATCCTTGAGGCCTCATCCATCGTCATGACTTGATAGCCTTCCATCGCGGCCTGCAGCGCGCAAATCGGATCGATTTCGGTTACGACAATGCGCCCGCCCAAACCTTTTAACGATTGAACGCATCCCTTGCCCACGTCCCCGTAGCCGGCGACAACACAAATTTTTCCGGCGATCATGATGTCCGTTGCCCGTTTAATCCCGTCGACCAATGATTCGCGGCAGCCGTAAAGGTTATCAAACTTTGATTTCGTAACGGAATCGTTGACGTTGATCGCGGGGATCTTAAGCGTCCCCTTCTCAACCATCTCATATAAACGATGAACGCCCGTCGTCGTTTCTTCCGACAAGCCTCTAATGTCTTTTAACAAATGCGGATATTGCTGATGGACCATAACTGTTAGATCACCGCCGTCGTCCAACAGCATGTTCGGCCCTTTACCGTCGGGCCACAAAAGCGTTTGTTCAATGCACCAGTTATATTCCTTTTCCGTTTCACCTTTCCAGGCAAAAACGGGAATGCCGGCTTTCGCGATAGCTGCAGCTGCGTGATCTTGTGTGGAAAAAATATTACACGATGACCAACGAACCTGTGCGCCTAAATCGACGAGCGTTTCAATAAGCACGGCGGTCTGGATCGTCATATGGATGCATCCGCAGATCCTTGCGCCCTTAAGCGGCTGCTTGGCTTTATATTCCTCACGAATCGACATTAATCCGGGCATTTCATTTTCCGCAAGCTCAATTTCTTTGCGTCCCCAGGCGGCCAGAGAAATGTCTTTGATTTTATAATCTTGCTTTTCGACTTTAGGAACGGTCGTTTTATTTTTTTCTTTTACTGCTACCGGCATAATTTTGTCCCCTCTTTTTTTCAAGATCAATCACCTTCAATTAAAAATTTATTTCACATCTTTCTTTAAGATATCGGCTTTGTCTGTTTTCTCCCACGGAAAACCTTCGCGGCCAAAATGCCCATATGAAGCTGTTTTAAAATACCTCGGCGTTAACAAATCAAGCGAGCTGATGATCCCACGTGGGGTCATGTCGAAATACCGACGGACAGCTTCGCATAACTTTTCATCAGAAACTTTTCCCGTACCGTAGGTTTCAACCATAACACTCACCGGTTCGGCCACGCCGATCGCGTAACCTAACTGTATCATACATTTCTTGGCTAACTTCGCAGCGACGATATTTTTGGTGATATAGCGCGCTATGTAAGCGGCTGAACGGTCGACCTTGGTCGGGTCTTTCCCTGAAAACGCGCCACCACCGTGCGGCACAACGCCGCCATAGGTATCAACGATAATTTTACGCCCTGTGACACCGGTGTCAGATTGCGGACCACCAACGACAAATTTCCCTGTCTCATTGACAAAAAATTTAGTTTTCTTATCGATCATTTTAGAAACGATCGGGTGAGCAATTGTTTTGATGATCTCTTGTCGCGCTTTATCGGTAATCTTCTTGCCGGATTTATCCAAAATCTTTGCGGTGTGTTGGCAAGCTAAAACAACCGCATCAATCCTTAATGGTTTATCACCGTCGTATTCAATGGTGACTTGAGATTTACAGTCAGGCCCAAGATAATCCAATTCTTTGGATTTACGGATATCCTCGACGCGTTTGACGAGCCTGTGCGCCAAGGTGATCGCAAGCGGCATGTATTCCGGGGTCTCATCGCAGGCATAACCAAACATAATACCTTGGTCTCCAGCACCACCAGCGTCAACGCCCTGAGAAATATCCGGCGACTGACGGTTGATCGCATTTAAAATAGAACATGTATCGGCATCAAACCCGTATTGCGGATGGGTATAACCGATATCTTTAAGAACATTTCTGATTAAAGAGTGAACGTCGACATATGTGGTCGTGGTGATCTCGCCGCCAACGATAACAAGCCCCATGGAGCAAAATGTTTCGCAGGCCACACGCCCTTTAGGGTCGTCTTTTAAAACGGCATCCAAAACGGAATCGGAAATTTGATCGCAAACCTTGTCCGGATGGCCGCGGCCAACGGATTCTGAAGTAAATAAATAACGTCCTTTCACTTAAACTTCCTTTCTTTAATGAGCCCGCCACTTACGGAGGATTATCCGAACGTAAGTGGCGAGGCGAATTAAACCCAGCACTAATTTTGCTTATCAAAATTAGTGCTGGGTTTAAGTGACATGAACTAGCTTCGCTAATTCATGTCACTTAAACTTTTCTTGAGCCTCGTGGTAGGATTCAACACTGCCGATATCATACCATTTCCCGTCAAATTTAAAACCATAGACATTATTTTTTTGATAAAGCCATCGCACGTAATCACCCGAGGTGTCTGATTTTTTTGACTCGCGCAAATAATCGCCGATCAAGCCGAGCGTTTTCTGCGGCAGATAATAGCAACACATGGACACAAGCGTTGACTTAGGTTCAGCCGGCTTTTCCTCAAAAGAAATAATTTTATTGCTCTTATCAAGGGCCACGACGCCAAACTTCTTGGCTTCTTCTCTATTATGTATATCGTAGAGCCCGATGGTCACATCGCTTGGCTTGCCCTTGGCAAAGCGCACGTAATCTTCAAGGGAGTAATCAAACAGATTGTCGCTTCCTAAGACCAGAACATCATCTTTAATCGGATATTTCTGCAAAACAAAATTAATGTCGCCAATAGACCCCAAACGGTCTTCGGGCGTAAGCGTTCCATCGTTGATAATTTTAATTTTATAGGGAAACTTTAAGCTTTCGGCCCAATCCTGAAAAATTTTATCAAATTTATTGTTCGTGACCAGGATAAATTCATTAAGGCCTTCTAATTGTTTTATTTTATCGAGGACATATTCAATGAGCGGCCGGCCGTGGATATCAAGTAATGCCTTCGGCTTGTCTTTGACGATGGCGTAAAGCCTCGTCCCATATCCTGCGGCTAAAATCAATACTTTCATTTTCTTTACCTTTTATATCCGATCAGAAGATGAAAATCCCGGAGCAATTTCTTTTAAACGGGCCGAGCAAAACTCTTCGACTTCCTGGCCCGTCGACAACTCCAGAACTTTATCAGCGAGGCTTTTCGCATCTTCATATTTGACACTACGGATCAATTTTTTGATTTGTAAAATACTTTGGGCGGTCATGCTAAATTCTTCCAGTCCCAATCCTAAAAGGATCAACGCCAAAATCGGTTCGCTCGCCATCTCCCCGCACAACCCTACCTTAATATTCTCACGATGGCCGGCATCGATCGCGTTTTTGATCAGACGCAAAACAGCCGGATGGCCAGGCTCATAAAGATCCGCGGTTTGCTCGTTGACACGGTCAACAGCCAATGTATATTGAATAAGGTCATTGGTCCCGATACTAAAAAAATGGGCCTCTTTGGCCAACAAATCAGCGGTCATGGCTGCCGATGGGACTTCAATCATAACGCCAACCTGAATTTCTTCATCAAAACGGATCTTTTCATCACGCAAATTTTCTTTGACCTCATTAAGAATGGCGTTGGCCTGACGAAAATCGCCGGGGCCAGTGATCATCGGATACAGCAAACGGATTTTCCCATAGACGGAAGCACGCAAAATCGCCCGCAACTGCGTTTTAAAAATGTCCGGGCGCGCCAGACAAAAACGAATCGCCCGCCATCCCAAAAAAGGATACATCTCTTTAGGGATTTGAAGGCTTGAAATAAATTTATCGCCGCCTAAGTCCAACGTGCGGATCGTCACCTCTTGAGGATTGATAGCCTCAGCCACATGCTTATAGGCCACAAACTGCTCTTCTTCCGTCGGTAAATCAACGCGGTTCATGTAAAAATATTCCGTACGGTAAAGCCCGATGCCTTCGGCATTGCATTTTCTGATCGTAGGGATCTCCTCAGGCAATTCCAGATTGGCAAGAAGCGCCGTTTTCTTGCCATCAACGGTCTCCGCTGGTAAATCTTTGATATTTTTAAATTGATCTTTAAATTCATCAATGCGATGCCTGGCCGATTTATAATAATTGCGCGTTTCCTCCGTCGGATGAACGATGACAAGCCCTTTTCGGCCGTCGACAATGATGTAATCCTGATTATGAATCCGTAACGTAGCGTCCTTAAGCCCGACAACCGCCGGCACCCCTAATGATTTCGCCATAATCGCCGTGTGAGAGGTTTTACCGCCGATATCGGTTGCGAAAGCAATAATATTCTTGTTGTACATGCTCACCGTATCCGACGGTGATAGATCGTGACTGACGATGATAAGCTCTTCGGTCAGATTTTCCAGATCATGCAAACGGTTCTCATCCATCAAATTCTTAAGAACGCGCCGGCCGACATCATTGACGTCGCTTACGCGCTCGCGCAGATATTCATCCTCGATATTAGAAAGCACCTTAACGTTTTTCTTTATGACCTCAAAGAAAATATATTCGGCGGACAATTTTTCGCTTTTAATGCGCTTGATGACCTCATCGATAACCGTACGGTCTTCCAAGACCAAGAGGTGCGCATCAAAGATGGTCGCCTGCTGGCTGTTGATGCCTTCGGCAATTTTTTTCTGAATGGCTAAGATCTCTTCGCGGGTTTTGATGAGGGCTTCTTCAAACCGGGCAATCTCGATAGGCACTTCTTTTTCCATAATCGCCCGCGGCGGGACGACATATTCCTGTTTATCCAAAATGAACACGTGCCCAGCGGCGATGCCGGGAGCGGCGGGAATTCCTTTTAAAACGATTTCTTTCATTAAAGCGTCTCTTTATTTAATAAGTCTTCAATTTCTATAAGGGCTTGATGCGCATCGTCTCCGTCGACCTCAATGATAAGCTTCGTTCCTTTATTAGCGCCTAACGTCAAAATACCCATAATGGATTTTCCATTAACTCTCTCATCGCCTTTTTGGACCGTGACATCGGAGTTGTATTTAGAGGAAATCTGCACAAACAGCGCCGCCGGACGGGCATGTAAGCCTTGATTGTTCTTAATGACAAATTCTTTTTTAATGCTCGGCATCTTTTAAAGTTATCGTTTAATGACACGATTCGATTCGATCAATTTAATTAAAACCTTATTGAGTTTTGTTGAATCGTGGCGGACATAATCGCTTACGCTCAATAAATCGGTGGCCACGACCAGATATCCCATCTCCCGGATTTTTTCGACATCAGCCACGACGGGAAACTGTGATTCTTCCTTATAACGGCTCAACGCTTCCTCGGGGATCGGCGCGTCATTAATGAGGCACGCGTCAATAACATCTTTATTGGAATGCTCAACGATTGCCCTGATATGATCACTCGCACTATAGGCATCAGATTCACCGTGCTGGGTCATAACGTTACACACATAAATTTTATAAGCATTCGTCTCGGCGAGCGCTTCGCTCATCCCTTTGATAATAAGGTTAGGGATAACGCTTGTATACAAACTTCCCGGACCCAAAATAATGACATCGGCATCCTTGATGGCATCCAAAGCGTCTTTCGTTGGGAAAGCCTCATCGGATAAATAAAGACGGCTGATCTTTAAATTGGGATTAGGGATTTTTGCTTCCCCTTGTGTTGTCGACCCGTCCTCATATTCCGCGACGAGATGGATGTTGTTGACCGTCGACGGGACAACTTTACCACGGATCGCCAGAACATGACTGGTCTCTTTAACCGCGAGTTCAAAATCACCGTTGGTTAACTGCACCATCGCCGTCAAAAACAAATTCCCAAAATTATGTCCTTGCAGCTGAGAATCCTTAGAAAAACGGAATTGAAACAAATCACCCATGAGCTTGGGCGCATCGGCGAGTGCAACCAAGCAGTTACGGATATCTCCGGGCGCAACAATATTAAATTCTTCCCTTAATCGTCCTGATGATCCGCCGCTGTCAGCCACCGTCACAATCGCTGTGATGTTAGCCGTATACTCTTTTAAACCGAAAATCAAATTTGAAAGCCCGTGGCCGCCACCAATGGTGACAATCTTAGGCCCGCGCTCAAGATATCGGCGCTGATATAAAATATTAACGAGGTCTCTTTCCCCTTGAGGCAAAAATAACGTCAAAAGCGAGACGATCATTTTGCCAACTCCCATGACAATTAAAACAAGCCCGCAAATAATCCAGACAACGCCAATGCTCGTCACTAACTTATAGGGAAACGCGACCAAAACAGCACCAATACCGACGACAGCAATCCCAAATAAAGAGAGAAACAACCAGCGTTTGACCCTCATCCCGGGGTACAGCCATTTAAATGGGTGCTTGGACATGGCGTTTACATCTTGGGAAGACGTGCATCTTCCTGCTGAATAATTTTAAGGATACCTTTTTCATCTTTGACAGCCTTTAAACTGTCGCGGATGAATTTGTCTTTTAAAAGACGTGAAATTCTGGCTAAGGCTTTCAGATGCGGCCCGGCTGAATCAACGGGTGCTACCAGAAGAAAGAAAATGTAGGCCGGCTCTCCATCGAGAGAATCAAAATTAATGCCGGATTTGCTAATGCCAATGCAACCGATGAGCTTTTTGACAAAATCGCATTTGCCATGAGGAATGGCGATGCCTTGGCCTATCGCTGTTGAACCCAGCGCCTCGCGCGCCATGAGGATCTCAACGATTTTATTTTTATATTTTTTTTCAACGCTGCCGGAGATGATCAGAAGACTGACTAATTCTTCTATAACGGCTGGCTTGGATGTGCTTTTAAGATTGGCGGAAACGGCTTTAGGCGATAGGATTTCGATAATTTTCATCGATTCCCCTTTTCTTTCATTGAAGGATAATTTTAAGAGCGGCGGATGGGATTTGAACCCACGACGACCACCTTGGCAAGGTGGCATTCTAGCCACTGAATTACCGCCGCAGAACTACCATGAAATTTACAAAAATTACATTCAGAAAAGATCAAGGCAGTCCCAACACAATAATTTTTATTCAGATATGGGACCGCCGCAAGTTACTACAATTTTTTCAAAAAAACTTGCGGCAGTACTTTCTACCATAAAAGTCTAGAAAGAAAAGTGCCGCCGCAGGTTTTACAAACTTATAAAGATCAAAAATCTGGTGGGCGGCAAGGGACTTGAACCCCTATGGGTTGCCCCACTAGTTCCTAAGACTAGCGCGTCTACCAATTCCGCCAGCCGCCCTTGACCACCTTCAAAATAAATGACCCACCCGCGACTCGAACGCGGCACAACTACCTTAAAAGGGTAGTGCTCTGCCAGATGAGCTAGTGGGTCTAAATGTAAATTGATTACACAGATTGAAAAAGATTACGCAGATTAACTTTAAATCTGTGTAATCAGTTTTAAATCAGCGTAATCAATTAGAACTCCGTCAGAGCCCTATTCTTATCTTCCAAAAGAACATCAATCTCTTTAATAAACTTATCGGTCAGCTTCTGAATCGATTCTTCCGCTTTAAATTTTTCATCCTCGGAAATCTTTTTTTCCGTCAACGTCTTCTTAAGCTTTTCATTGGCATCACGACGGATGGTGCGCAAAGAAATCCTGGACTTTTCAGCCATCTCCTTAACAACTTTCGTCAACTCTTCGCGTCGCTCTTTAGAAAGCTGTGGAACATTTAAACGCACGATTTTTCCATCGTTACTAGGTGATATACCCAGTTTAGAATTGTTAATCGATTTTTCGATTTCAGGAATAGCGCTCACATCCCACGGCTGAATAAAAATCGTTTTCGGGTCAGGGATGGTGATGGAGGCTAATTGTTTTAACATCGTCGGCGTCCCATAGTAATCAATATGTAATCCTTCGATTAATCCCGGATGGGCGCGACCGGTCCTCACCTCTGAAAACTCGCGCTTGGCGGATTCAATCGACTTCTTCATCTTATTTTCGACATCTGAAATAACTTCTCTGGTCATCATAGGCTTATCCTCTTATTGAACGACTGTTCCGATGTTTTCTCCCAACACAGCCTTTTTAATATTTCCCACCTCTAATAAATTAAATACAACAATCGGCAGATCATTATCCATGCACAAACTGATCGCCGTTGAATCCATCACTTTCAAATTCTTCTTTAAGACATCCATAAATTTTAATCTGGAAAATTTCTTGGCTAAAGGATCCTTCATCGGATCGGCCGAATAAACACCATCGACTTTTGTCGCCTTCATAATGACATTGGCGCCGATTTCTTTGGCGCGTAACGCAGCCGCCGTGTCCGTCGTAAAATAAGGATTGCCCGTTCCGGCAACGAAAATAACGACACGTCCTTTTTCTAAGTGACGGATAGCTCTTCGACGGATATATGGCTCGGCAATAGCAGCCATAGGAAGGGCAGTCATGACTCTGGTAGGAAGGCCTATTTGTTCTAGGGCATTTTGAAGGGCTAAACCATTTAAGACTGTGGCCAGCATCCCCATATAATCAGCCACGGCACGATCAAGTCCAAATTTTTTTGATTCAACATGCCCGCGGAAGATGTTACCTCCGCCGACAACTAAAGCTATCTCAACGCCAAGAGAAGAAACTTCTTTAATTTGGGTGGCAAAGGACGCGCAAGTTTCCGCGTCGATGCCATGTTCCTGATTACCCAATAAAGCTTCCCCGCTTAACTTTAACAGCACACGCTTGTAAACAGGTTTCTTATTCAACTTCTCCTACCTTAAATCTAGCGAAACGGCCGATGACAATGTTCTCGCCGGTACTGGCAATTAAAGAATTCAAATAATCTTTAATGGTTAACTTAGGGTCCTTGACAAACGGTTGTTCCAGCAAACACACTTCTTTATAAAATTCTTCCGGATTCGATTGGCCTTTAACAGCGTCGGCCGGGACGTCTTCTCTTTTTAAATATTTTGGATTGACCGCCGCGATATGCATGGCGATGTTATTGCAAAATTTACCAAAATTTTCGTTTTTAGCGACGAAGTCTGTTTCGCAATTGATCTCAACAAGGGCCGCCAATTTATTTCCCATATGGATATATGTTTCCACCCGCCCTTCTTTAGCGATACGGTCACCTTTTTTTGCAGCTAATTCCAAACCTCTTTTTTTAAGGATTTCTTTGGCCTTATCCATGTTTCCCTTAGATTCTTCGAGCGCTTTTCGGCATTCGGCGACTCCGCAAGATGTCATTTCTCTAAGTTCTTTGATGAGCTCGACTGAAATTTGCATAAATTCAATTCCTCTTCTAATGACTAACAATCAATTAAGAAGAAACGGTCGATTCTTTCTTGTCCGAACCTTCTTCTTTCATCACTTGTGTTTTAGATTTGTTCTTGATGGCTTCACTCGTCATATAATCTTTGCGGCCTTCTAAAATGCTTTCCGAAATAAGCGAAGTGATGATGCGGATCGATTTTAGGGCGTCATCATTACCAGGGACCGGATAATCGACCACATCCGGATTACAGTTGGTATCGACAAGCGCAATGATAGGAATGCCGAGGCGAGTGGCTTAAGCAACAGCAATCTCTTCTCTTTTAGGGTCGATGATATAGATGGCTTGGGGAAGTTCTTTCATATCGCGGATGCCGCCTAAGTCACGAAGCAACTTATCTTTTTCTTTCGTTAAAAGGGCCGCTTCTTTTTTGGTTAAGCTTTCCCAAATCCCGTTCTCAGCCATTTGCTCAATTGTCTTTAACCGATCAATCGATTTCTTAACCGTTTCAAAATTCGTTAAAAGCCCGCCCGGCCAACGGTTCTTGATGTAAAACATGTCGCATTTCTTGGCCTCTTCCTCAATGATCATCTGGGCTTGCTTTTTTGTCCCGACGAGCAAAATACGCCCGCCCTTGGCGGCCACATCCCTGACCACATCACGGGCTTTGTTTAAAAACTCGACGGTTTTCTCTAAATCTATGATATAAATCCCGCTTCGTTGCCCAAAAATAAATTTTTTCATCTTTGGGTTCCAGCGTTCTTTTTGATGCCCAAAGTGTACCCCTGATTCCAGTAATTTTTTGATTAATTCTTCAACCATGCCTTTGTTTTTCCCTCCGTGATTGTTATGACTTTAGTTTAATGACTATTGTTAAAAAAGGCCTCAAAAGGCCTTCTTGCCCTAAATGGCTGTGGTAGTATATCTAATAATATTTTTTTTTGCAACCTTTTATTTTGCCTACATTTGAAACTGCATTTCATACAGCCGTTTGTAGAGATCGCACGTTCTTAACAGATCATCGTGGCGCCCTTGGCCGATGATACGGCCGTGGCTTACCACTACGATTTTATCAGCTTTAATAATGGTCGAGAGCCTGTGGGCGATGGCGACAACCGTACGTCCTCGCATCAATTCATCCAAAGCCTCCTGGACATATTTTTCGGATTCAGAATCAAGTTGGGACGTCGCTTCATCTAAAATCAAGACCGGAGGATTTTTAAGGATCGCCCGGGCAATCGCTAAACGCTGTTTCTCACCGCCCGAGAGCCTAAACCCGCGATCGCCGATAACCGTATCGTAACCTTGCGGCAGTTTTTGGATAAACTGGTGGGCAAACGCTTTTTGGGCCGCCTCCTTAATTTGTTCAAGGCTTGCGTCTTGTTTTCCGTAAGCGATATTTCCTTTAACAGAATCATTAAATAGAATGGTTTCTTGGGTGACGATCCCAATTTGCCCGCGCAAGGATTTAAACGACACGTCTTTGACATTAAACCCATCGATTGTCACTTTCCCCTGAAGCGGGTCATAAAAACGCGGGATCAGATTGACCAACGTCGTTTTCCCGCTCCCCGTCGGGCCAACGACCGCGACCAGTTCCCCGACATTAACGTCGAGATTAATATTCTCTAAAACGTGTTCCAAAGTTTCATCGCTATAACGAAAGTTGACATGATCAATTTTTATATTTTTTTGGATGGCTGGCAACGTGACGGCGTCCGGCTTTTCAACAACCGTTGCCTTTGTTTCTAGAACTTCGTAAATGCGTTCGTTCGCCGCCAAGGCTTGCTGCGTTAACGCATTGACGTTGGCTAATTTTTTCACGGGACTGATGATCGACATGATGGAGCCAAAAAACAAAATAAACCCACCGAAAGATAATTCTTGTGAAAGCACTTTTTGTCCAACACCCATCAAGATGACAACCCCACAAATCCCTCCGAAAATTTCCGTAAGCGGTGGAAGCAAAATCGAGCGCTTGACCGTTTTCATCTGAAGTTTATAAAGATCGTGGTTACTTGCCTTGAATC
>JACXTT010009318.1_pt1 | contig 13431 bp, 14 predicted proteins | sample 9270951 | NCBI WGS metagenome assembly JACXTT01 (sample SAMN15532306, study PRJNA645909) | rock metagenome | isolation source: weathered quartz diorite | place: Puerto Rico | collected 2017-06-21
GATCCGGCGCTCCTTGCCCCGAAATGGCAATGAAGGGGTGAAGGCCGAATGGATCCAGCCGCTCCCTTCGAGCCCCGGGCCTTTCTTAAGGAGCTGAAGACCAATCGCCGCACGCAAGGAGCCGTTTTGGGCTTCCTCGCGGTGCTCATCTGGATGATCTGGTCTCTCGCCTTCGACGCGCCCAAAAGCCAGTCGCGCCGCACCGTCGCCAACGCCGGTGGATCTGTAGATCCCAAGGCCCTGGGCAACCTGGAGCGTCTTCCCCACCTCGCCGCATTGAATCAGGCCGGCGAATTGCCGCCCATCCCCAAGCAGGTGCGCGATCCCTTCCTGTTTGACGCCCCACCGCCGCCACCACCGCCTCCTCCCCCATACAAGCCCCCACCGCCTCCCACACCGGCCGAGATCGAAGCGGAGAAAGCTCGGCAGATTGCGGCTGAAGCTCAGCGGCAGCGGGATATGGAATACAACGGCCGTCCTCAGGATCTGCGTTACATCGGCTTCCTGGAAGGCGCGCCTGCAGGTCAGATCGGCGCCTTCATGAAGGGCGAGGAAGCCATTCCCCTCACTCTCGGCACCTTGACGAAGGATCGGTGGAAGCTCACCACCCTCACCGAGAAAAGCGCCACCTTCCAGAACACCAAATACGCCGATATGCGCTTCGAGCTGACCACCCGCGAAACCGGTCCCACAGCCGGCGGCCCCACGACCAACGATTATTGATACGACGATTCCAGGATGCGACCCATGAGCCGATTCCACTCCTCCCTGCGCGCTGGCCTTGCGCTGGGCCTTGCCCTGGTCTTCATGGGCTGCGGGCTACACCGCGCCAACACCGCGTACGACGAGGGCCGCTATGAAGAGGCGCTCACTCAGTACCGCGAAATCCTGAAGAACGATCCCACCAATATCAAAGCGAAGATCGGTTTCCAGCGCGCGAAGGCCCGCGCCGCCGAGCAGTACGTCCTGCAGGCCCACGATGCTGAGCGCCGCGGCTTCAACGACAAGGTGATCTACGACATCCTGCGCAAGGCGGTGGTTCTGGATCCGGAGAATCAGGCAGCCGGAGATTGGTTCCTCGCCTTGGACAGCAAACTCAAGATGAAGGCCGAAGCCGAGGCCTCCGAGGAAAGCGTCGAAGCGCTCAAAGCGCAGATCGAAGGCCAGCCCGCCATCCAGATCGAGCCCCGCAACCCTGCTCCTGTATCGCTGAGCTTCACGACCCGAACGAGCCTACGCGAGATTCTGAACACGCTCTCCCGCAGCTCAGGCGTGAACATCCTGCTCCACACGAGCTATCAGGATCAGAGCGTGAGCGTGAACCTCTCCAACATCAGCTTCCAGCGGGCCCTGGACACCCTGATGATGCAGAACGAGCTGTTCTACCGCGTGATGGACCGCAACACCATCATGATCTTCAAGAACACGCAGCAGAATCGCGAGCAGTTCGACAACGTCATCATCAAGACCTACTACCTCAGCTACGCCGAGCCCGAGCCCATCCGCGGCTACCTGGTGGGCCTCAATCCTCTGCTCAAGATCTTCGCCGATAAGCGCATGAGTTCCATCTCCGTGCGCGCCAAGCGCGAAGAGCTGGCCGTCGTGGACCGCATCATCACCCAGATCGACAAGCCCAAGGCCGAAGTCATGGTCTACCTCGAGCTCATGGAAGTCACCCAGAGCAGCCTCGAGAAGATCGGCCTGCTGCCCGTCATCGGCGCGGATGCCGGCACCTCCCAGGGCTTCTACCGCATCGGCGCCACCATCGATGCGGGCGGCACGGGCAACCAGATCAGCTGGTGGCCCAAGGGCAAGCGCCCCACCCTCGCCGATATCAAACTCCTCGTGCCGAGCATCGCGCTGGATGCCCTCAAGACCGACGGCGACGCGCGCCTCGTGGCCAGCCCCAATGTGCGCGCCATCAGCGGCGAGAAGGCCACCGTCAACATCGGCGATAAGGTCAGCACCACTCAGAGCTCCATCTCCCTGCCGACCTCGGGAACCACGGGCGGCAGCGCGGGGCTTCCTGCGGGCCTAGGCCAGACCACCTACGGCTATGAGAACGCGGGCGTGAAGATCGAAGTGGAACCCCGCGTGCACTACAACGGCGAGGTCACCCTCAAGCTCAAGGCCGACGTCACCACCCTGAAGGCGAGCTCCGATCCGGGTCGTCCTAACCTCGGCCAGCGCACGATCGAGACCTATGCGCGCCTGCGGGACGGCGAGACGGCCATCTTCGGCGGCCTGCTGAAGGATGAAGAACAGAAGAACCTCCAAGGCGTCTGGGGCCTCTCTGACCTGCCTGTGCTGAAGTACCTGTTCGGCAACACCAACCGCACCCGCGCCAAGACCGACGTGATCCTCACGGTGCGCGCAGTCGTGGTGCGCAAGCCTAACCTCACCGCCATTGATCTGGCCCCCTACAACCCCGACGAGGCCCTCACCGACAGCGGCCCCTTCGCGGCCCGCAAGCCCAAGGCCGAGAAGAAGCCCACGATCACCACCGATACCTCCAACGGGCTCGCCACTCCCCCCTCCAAGCCCAATACATCGGAAGCCCAGCCAGCGACCCCTCCCCCTCCGCCTCCCGCGGTGCAAGAGAAGCAGCCTGGCACCAATGAAGGTCAGCGCTCGGCCCAGTCTTCAGATCTCGTCATCTACGTGAGCCCGGTCGTTCAGCAGATCAAAAAGGGCGAGAAGGCGCAGCTCAGCTTCCTCGTGAGCGGCGGACAAGGCCTGAGCTCAGGCAGCCTGGATGTGCGCGTGAGCCCTAACCTCAAGCTGCTCTCCTGCAACGCGGGGGATTGGGTCTCCGGCGATGGCAACATCGAGCAGAAGCCTGGGGGCGACGGTACGGTGAAGGTCATCTTCAAACGCAACCCCTCTGGCTCTGAGGCGGGCACGTTGGTGGTGATGGAGCTCGAAGGCACCGGCCCCGGCAACGGCACTGTGACCATTCAGGGCGGCACCTTCATGGCCGGCACCACTCCCGTGGGCGGCCGCTGGGTGAACGCCCTCATCACGGTGGAATGATGACTGGGCTCCGGGCTCGCCTGCAGCGCGGCTTCACGCTCCTTGAATTGCTGGTGACGGCGACCGTGCTGCTCGTGCTTGCGGGCGCCACGGTGCCCCTCGTGCGCAACAGCGTGCGCCGCCAGAAGGAGCTGGAGCTGCGGCGCGATCTCCGGGAAATGCGCCAAGCCATCGATTCCTACCGCGCCGACGCCCAGCAGCAGAAGATCAAGGCCCCGCCTGCCGAAGCCAACTTCTGCCCGGAGAGCCTGGAGATCCTCGTGGAAGGCGTCCCCGTCACCGGAAGTGCTTCCCGCAAACTCAAGTACCTTCGCCGCATCCCGGTAGATCCCCTCACCGGCAAGGCCGAATGGGGCATGCGCAGCACCAGCGACGATCCCAAGAGCACCTCCTGGGGCGGCGGGCATGTGTGGGATGTCTACAGCCTCTCGCAAGGAGACGGCATGAACGGCATTCCCTACCGGGAGTGGTGAGGTTCAAGAATCTCGCTTGCCGTACTCGGCAATCCGCGCTAGGCTTGAACTTCGTCCCGTGACTCCAGGGTCTCGGGCTGATCATTGAACGCGGATATGGCGGAATTGGTAGACGCGCTAGTTTCAGGTACTAGTGACCACAAATCGTGGGGGTTCGAGTCCCTCTATCCGCACCAATTGCCTTAACGGGCAAAAAGGTGCCTGGCCTTCACCAGGATCGACCCTCCATGAGGCTACGGGGCTTCAGGACGGGTGACGGGCGTAACCCCGAAAAGGAGCCATCATGGCCCTCAACGTCGAACAGAAGAAGATCATCATCGATGATTACAAGACCCACGCGTCGGACACCGGCTCGCCTGAGGTTCAGGTCGCGATCCTCACCAAGCGGATCAACGATCTCACCGAGCACTTCAAGACGCACACCAAGGATTACCACAGCCGCCGCGGTCTCATGATCATGGTCGGCCAGCGCCGCCGCCTCCTCGACTACCTCAAGAAGAAGAGCAAGGAGCGCTACGCCACCTTGATCGAGCGCCTCGGCCTGCGCCGCTAAGCTCGAAACCGATTCAACACCAAGGCCCGCCCTCGCGCGGGCCTTGGTGTTTTTCACGGAACGTCGAAGACTGGAGGCCGAGGACCGCACCCATGCATCCCCTTCCCAAGCCCGACGATCCGAACCCCTACACCACCTACTCCCGCGAGATGGTGCACGACACGCCCTGGATCCGCGTGCGCCAGGACATCATCAGCCACCGTAGTGGCGCAGCCCAGCGCGGCTATTCCGTCGTGGGTTATCGCAAGACCGCCTGCGGCGTGCTGGCGCTGGATGCCGAGGATCGCGTCGTGCTCGTCGGGCAGTGGCGCTATCCCCTGGAGGGCTACTCCTGGGAGATCGTCGAGGGCGGCGGCGAGCCTGGCGAATCTCCCTTCGATACACTGCGCCGCGAGCTGGTGGAGGAAGCGCATCTCACCGCAGCCGTGTGGGAGCCTCTTGCCTTCCATCACCCCAGCAACGCCAGTTCGGATGAGGAGTGCTTTCTCATGCTGGCCACCGGCCTCTCGGAAGCCGCAGGTGGTCACGACGATGATGAAGAGTTTCTCCAGGCCCGCATCCCATTCCAGGAGGCCGTCGCTCGAGTGTTAACGGGTGAAATCACCGACGGTCCCACCGTTGTCGCTCTGCTGGCCCTCCAAGCTCGGCGCAGCGGTATGTCCGCGCCCATGGATGCGGCGCTAGCGGAGCGTTTCTTTTGTCGTCCCCAGGATCAGCCCAGCCCTGGCCGCGCCCGGTGGGAGTCGCTCGGATGAAGAATTCACCACAGAAGCACAGAGGACACGGAGAATAAGGGGAGCATTGCACCCTCTCTCACCTGCGCCTTTCTCTCACGCACCCGTTCAGACGCGTCTGCCCATGATTCTCACCCTGCACCCAGACAACCCGCAGATGCGCCATCTCGAGCGCATTGCGGAGCTGCTTCAGAAGGACGGCGTCATCGCCTACCCCACGGACACTCTCTTCGGGCTGGGCTGCCTCGCCTCGCGCAAGAAGGCCGTGGACCGCATCCGCGAGATCAAGCAGCGCGACGCCAAGAAGCCCATGAGCCTCCTCTGCGCGGACATGGAGATGCTCTGCCGCTTCACCCGCCACCTGGATACGCCCACCTTCCGCGTGCTGAAGCACATGTTCCCAGGCCCCTACACGGCCCTGCTGCCCGCCAGCCGCGAAGTGCCCGCCTATCTGGAGAGCAAATCGAAGAAGATCTCCGTCGTAGGCCTGCGCATCCCGGACCACCGCTTCTGCCTGGAGCTGGCGAAGCTCCTCGGCGAGCCCATCATCACCACCTCCGCCAACCTCAGCGGCGAGCCCACGCTGAACACAGCCTGGGAGATCGAGCAGGAGCTTGGCCACGCCCTGGACATGGTGGTGGATTGCGGGGAGCCCTTGGGCGAAGGCAGCACCATCGTGGACTTCACCAGCGACGAACCCCTCCTCGTACGGGAGGGGGCTGGGGCCTGGCCCATCTAGGGTTATACTTGGCAGGTCCGAGGAGCGTTGCGAGAGACCCCTCCCAGGCTCGGACCCCGGGTCCTCCGGTTCAGGAACGGCGCTCACCTCACCCCTTTCCGGGGCCGATGAGGTGGGCTCACCCCTCGTTTCCCCCGGCATCCATGAGGAGGTCACTTATGACCGTCGCCACTACCCAGGACTACCTCGTCGCCGATCTTTCGCTCGCCGACTGGGGCCGCAAGGAACTGCACATCGCCGAGGGCGAGATGCCCGCGCTGATGGCCATCCGCAAGGAATACGCCGCCAGCCAGCCCCTCAAGGGCGCGCGCATCGCCGGCTCCCTGCACATGACCATCCAGACCGCCGTGCTCATCGAGACGCTGAAGGCGCTGGGCGCCGAAGTGCGCTGGGCCAGCTGCAACATCTTCAGCACCCAGGATCACGCCGCCGCCGCCATCGCCAAGGCCGGCATCCCCGTCTTCGCCGTGAAGGGCGAGACGCTGGAAGAGTACTGGGAGTACACGCACCGCATCTTCGATTTCGAGAACGGCGCCAACATGATTCTCGATGACGGCGGCGATGCCACGCTGCTGCTGCACCTGGGCGCCCGCGCGGAAGATGACGCGTCCCTCCTGAACAATCCCGGCAGCGAAGAAGAGACCGTTCTCTTCGCCGCCATCAAGAAGCGCAACGCCGCCCAGCCCGGCTGGTACAAGAAGCAGCTGGCCGCCGTCCGCGGCGTCACCGAAGAGACGACCACCGGCGTGCACCGCCTCTATGAGATGGCCAAGAAGGGCGAATTGAAGTTCCCCGCCATCAACGTCAACGACAGCGTCACAAAGAGCAAGTTCGACAACCTCTACGGCTGCCGCGAATCCCTCGTCGACGCCATCAAGCGCGCCACGGACGTGATGGTCGCCGGCAAGATCGCCGTCGTCTGCGGCTACGGCGACGTGGGCAAGGGCTCCGCCCAGGCCCTCCGCGCGCTGAGCGCCCAGGTGTGGATCACGGAAGTGGATCCCATCTGCGCCTTGCAGGCCGCCATGGAAGGCTACCGCGTCGTCACGATGGACGAGGCCTGCGATAAGGCCGACATCTTCGTCACCGCCACCGGCAACTTCCACGTCATCACCCACGACCACATGAAGCGCATGAAGCACAACGCCATCGTGTGCAACATCGGCCACTTCGATAGCGAGATCGACATCGCCTCGCTGGAGAAATACACCTGGGAAGAGATCAAGCCCCAGGTTGACCACGTCGTCTTCCCCGACAACAAGCGCATCATCATCCTCGCCAAGGGCCGCCTCGTGAACCTCGGCTGCGGCACGGGCCACCCCAGCTACGTCATGAGCTCCTCCTTCGCCAACCAGACTCTGGCGCAGATCGAGATGTGGACGAAGAAGGACAGCGGCCAGTACCCCATCGGCGTCTACACCCTGCCCAAGGCGCTGGACGAGAAGGTGGCCCGCCTCCAGCTCACCACGCTGAACGCCAAGCTCACCGAGCTCCGCCCGGACCAGGCCAAGTACATCGGCGTGAAGGTCGAAGGCCCCTACAAGACCGATCATTACCGCTACTAGTCCTATCCCTGATTCGCCAAAAGAGGCCGGCCTTTGCCGGCCTTTTTTGATGAGGCGTCTTACCGCAGTTGTCGCATCCAGCCTCGGAACAACGAGCTGCATAGCTGCAATTCCCCTTATCCCATAAGCGTCTACACGGACTGGCACAACCCTGGCTCCGCAGAAATCACTTTCTCGGAGCCTTTATGCGAGCCTACTTCGCCTTACCCATCTTTGCCTTGTTTACGCTCGGCTGCGTCTCTCCCATTCAGACCGTACATCTCTCCCAAGAGCGGGTAGCGCAAGGCGCGAGCATCACCCTTCAAATCAGTCAGCCCGACCCCGTGGGCCTGGAACACACCCTCTCTGAAGAGCTCCAGCGCGCGGGATTCGATGTGAGAAGCGCCAACATCACCGTCGGCCCAAACCATAAACTGAAAACACCCTACGTCTGCAAGGTGCGCATGACGGGATGGGGCATGCGCATCCATACCTTCACCTTGCAATTCATCGAGGTGAATAGCGGCCGCATCCTTGTGTCGATGAACGGCACAGGAGATGGATACTCCCCTGAACAGATCGCGCATCAGCTCATGGATGCCTTGAAGTAAATTCGAGGCCAGAAAGAGGGCCGGCACCGCCGGCCCTCTTTCATTGCGAAGTCGTGGAGTCTCTTCAGGCCGTCCTAGCGCCGCCCATGCGTAATCCTCGGAGCCATCGGGCGATCCTAAAGCGAAGCAACCCGGCCCGATCCTCGGGATGCACAGGCATGGTGAAAGCCATCAAGAAATAGAGCAGCGCCGCATCAGAAAAAAAAGAGATCCCGGCGAGGGTCCCCACACGCCAAACCCATACGGGGGTGTGCGTACGTTCAGCCAATCCCAAGCACACCCCGCTCACCATCCGCCCTTCCCCGAGTCGCCGGTACATCCTGAACTTTCGAGGCACGCGCGAAAGCAGCAGAACCAGCAAGGCCGGAATGCTCGTCAGCCCCAGCAAGGACAAGGCGACAAGCCAGCTCCAGCCTGTGGAGGGGTCTTTGAGGGCCCAAGCCCAAAAGGCTGTGAATCCGCCGGCAAGTAATGTCACACCGAACATTTGAAAACCAAGGTGGCGTGCGGATTGGCGTTTCAATTCATCGTGCAAGTCCATACGAGGTGATCCTTCTGGAGAGAGAGTGGGTTCAGAAATGGGGCTCAACAGGGTTTGGATCCGTTGCGCCGTGGCGCGACATATCGGGCAAGTCGATAGATGTTCGAGATCGGAAGTGTTGGGTTCTAAGCCCTCGGTGAGTAGAGCCTGAAGGGCGGCTTGAGCGCGGGTGCAATCGGATGACGGGATCATTCCGGACCTCCCAGTAAGAGGGCCAAACGTCGATGAGCGTGGTGAAGGCGGCTTTTCACCGTTCCCGCAGGGATTCCAAGCCGGATGGACATATCGCGTTCCGAGAGCTCTTCAAAATGGCGAAGCAATACCGCTTCTGCGAGGGCCGGTGGAAGCGATGCGATGCTGGAATGCAGTTCCTCATCCCGCTCGTGCTGAAGGAGGCCGGCTTCGGGGTGGGGCGCATCATCCTGGAACTCGAAGGCCTCAGGGTCCTGAATCTCGGGCGGCCGCTTCCCGATCCGCGTGAGAGCCACATTCCAAGCCATCCGAAAGAGCCAGGTCGAAAAGGCGTACGTCGGATCGTAGCGGTGGGCATAGCGAATGACGCGCATCCAGGTCTCTTGGGCCACATCCTCCCATTCCGGCCCGGGCCCGAGAACCCGCTGCAATACGCCCTTCAAAGCCCCTGAGTATCGCCCCATGAGGGTCTCAAGGCTGGCGTCTTCCCCTTCAATGACGCCAGCGACCAGGGCGGCGTCAGAGGGTTGGGGCGGCGTAGCATCCAAGAATGGTTCTCCTTCGCACCTATATACCTGCGCCCTGGGAGCCCGGTTCAAAAGAAAGTGTAGGTTTCCCCAACCTCACCTCTCTTAGGGGATCGTGTCACTCTTAAAGGCCCCATACATGGTTCCCCATGCCTGATACGCCCCGATCCGGACTTAACACGCTGCTCCTCTTAGTGAGCGTGGCCTTCGCTGCGGCCGGTGGCGCGGGTCTCGTACTTTGGATGCAATCCCGGCAGCCCCACGCCGCGCCCCCTGCCCCGGCACCCGCCACCCAAGGGCCTGCTGCTCCCCTCATTCAACTGCCTGCCATGCCTGCGCCTCTTCCCCAAGCCTCACCCTCCACGGAGGACGTCATCGCCAAGGCCCTGCCTGCGGTGGTGCTGGTGGAAACCTCCAACGCCCGGGGCAGCGCATTCTTTGTGGATCAAGATCGGCTCATCACCAATCACCACGTCATCGCCGGGCAGAGCTACGTCACCCTGCGCCTATCCGATAACACCACCCTCACGGCAACCATCGCGGCTTCGTCCTCTGACTTCGACCTCGCGGTGCTCAAGCTCATGCAGCCTATGACCAAGGCTCACCCCATCCTCGAATTGGGCACGATCAAGCAGGTGCGTCAGGGGCAGGAAGTCCTGGCCATCGGCACTCCTCTCGGCGTACTCCAAAACTCGGTCACTCGCGGCATCATCAGCAGCTTGCGGCAAGTGAACCAGATCGTCGTCCTCCAGACCGATACCGCCCTCAACCCAGGAAATAGTGGTGGCCCCCTGCTGGATCACTCCGGAAAAGTGGTGGGCATCAACACCGCGGGCATGAGAGGCAGCCAGGGCCTGAACTTCGCCGTGGCTGTGGACCACGCACAAGCCCTTTTGGAAGGTCGGTCCCTCGTGCTCTCCTTCATCCCCCCTCCGGCCGATGGCGGCATGAAGGGCGGTCTCGGCGGGCCCACCACCAGCGAAAGCGATCAGCAGCGTGAGGCAGGCGCCAAGCGCTACGAAGCCCAACTGGCGGCCATCGATCGCGCCGCAGATCAGCTCGACAGCAGCTTCAACCAGTACGTGCAGTACTACTGGGAAGGCAAAGTGAATGCGCCCGCAGATCACAGCTTTTGTGCGCTTTGGGAAAGCGGCGCCATGGTGGGCCGCCCGGTGAAAGGCTATGAATCCCGCCTCAATGATCTGCGCACCGCCGCCGACGCCCTCCGCAACGCGCTTCACGAGGTGGAAGAAGAGGCGAGGAAAGCGGATGTCTTCCCGGGCACCAAACGGGCCCTGCGACAGCGCTACCATCTCGATCATCGGGGCTGGGAATGAGCGGCGACGTTGAAGCCTACTTCGCAAAGCAACCTGAGCCCAAACAATCCGAGTTGCGCCAACTCGACGCCTTAATTCGGCGATGCGTCCCAACATGGAAACCCGCCATGGTCGGATCGATGGTGGGCTATGGCGCTTACCATTACCGCTACGAGACTGGGCGCGAGGGCGATAGCGCACGCATCTGCCTCTCCGCGAATAAAACGGGAATCAGCCTATATGTGGCCGTGTGCGATAAGCAGGGCTACCTGGCTGAGCAGGCGGGAAAGCGCCTCGGGAAGGCCTCCGTAGGAAAGAGCTGCATCCGATTTAAAAAGCTCGCTGACGTTGATCTGGCCGTCGTGGAAGAAGTGCTCCGGCGCGCTTCCGCTCTAAAAGGCATCGGCGAAGTCTGACCCTTTCCATCATTCGAGGAGGTCTTCATGGCTGAAGAGAAGAAAGAACCCTGGTTGAATTGGCTCGCATTCAGCACCGTCATTCTTGCGGCGGCGGCCACCTTCTCCACCTTCAAGGGCGGCGGGTTCAGCACCCGCTCTGTGCTTCGCCAGAGCCAGGCTTCGAACAAATGGGCCCACTATCAATCCAAAAGCATCAAAGGGAATCTCTACGAGATCGAACAGGAACACTTGGTTCGAGAGCTGAAGAGCTTGGAGACCGGAAAGCCGGGCCCACATGTCGAAGAAGTGCGCTCGCTTCTCGAAGCGACGAAGGCCAAGGTGGCCAAATACGACAAAGAGAAGGCCGAGATCATGAAGGAGGCCGAGGCTCTGGAGAAAGAGCGCGAGGATGCCACCAACCACGGCGCCCCCTTCGGCATGGCGACAATCTATCTCCAAATCGGCATCATCCTCTCCTCCATCGCCGCCCTCATGAAGAAGCAGCCCGTCTACTGGGTCGGCCTAGCTCTAGGCATCGTAGGGCTCGTCTACTTCGCCAATGGGTTCTTCCTCTTCTTCTCCTGATGGATCTGCAGGCACTTCTCGACGAGATCGCGAGCGAAGTCGTGCCCATTCTTGGGCAGGGCAAAGTCGCGGACTACATTCCCGCCCTCGCCTCCGTAAACCCAACGAGATTCGGGATGGCCCTCGCCACTACGGAGGGCCAGATCTATGGCACCGCGGATTGGCAGGCTCCCTTTTCCATTCAGAGTGTGTCGAAGGTCTTCACCCTATCGCTGGTGCTCTCCCAGGATGGCGAGGCCCTCTGGTTTCGTGTCGGCAAGGAGCCTTCGGGCAACCCCTTCAATTCCCTGGTTCAGTTGGAGTACGAGAAGGGACTACCCCGCAATCCCTTCATCAACGCAGGAGCACTGGTCGTGACGGACCGGCTCATCTCCCTCACAGGCGATGCCGAAGGCGCGCTCCTCGATTTTCTCCGCAAGGAGGCTGGCGAAGGCGCTGTTCATGTGGATGAATCTGTCGCAGCTTCTGAAGCGGAGAAGGGGCATCGTAATGCGGCCCTCGCCCATTTCCTCGCGAGTCACAACCGCATCGAAAACTCCGTCGATGTGGTGCTGCAGTCCTACTTCCGCCAATGCTCCATCAGCATGAGCTGCGAAGGCCTCGCGAAAGCCGGACTCTTCCTCGCCCGCCACGGCCTCCGCGCCGATGGGCGCCGCCTCTTCACCCGCAGCGAAGCCAAACGCATCAATGCCGTGATGCTCACCTGCGGCACCTACGATGCCGCCGGCGACTTCGCCTACCGCGTGGGGCTCCCCGGCAAAAGCGGTGTGGGCGGCGGCATCCTCGCCATCCTCCCCGAACGCGGCGTCCTCTGCGTCTGGGGCCCTGCCCTCGATAGCCACGGCAATAGCGTCGCAGGTGTGGAAGCCCTGGATCGGTTCACCACGAAGACCGGCTGGTCCGTGTTTTAAGGCCCCAACTCACCGAAGCGGAGAGCTGGGGCCTCAGCAAATGCCGGAACCTCAGTACATGAACACCATTTGGCAACCCGCCCCGGCCAGAGTGACTGGGCCCGAACCATTGCTCTTGGTCGCCAGCAGGGAAGCCGTACCACTGCCATCCGTGTAGGACGTGTAAAACACTGCCCAACCGCTCTGGAGCAGAGGATAGCTCTCGTTAAAACTGGGAGAGGTGCCGACACCCACGCGACCCGTGCCATCCATCGCACAGCTGAAAAGATCATCCTGTCCCGCGAGATGAATGGTGAAGTAAAGTCGGCCGGAATCATAGCCCCAGAAGATGGCCTGTTCGGTTCCCGCCGATAGCGCACTGAGCCCCGTGCCATCCGCCGCCACGGTATACAGCTGGTTGGTGGGATCAGCATAGGCTCCCTTGGTCATCACCACGTGATCGCCGGCCAAGGCCCGTGTGGCCAGATAGAACTTTTGTCCCAATGGGCTCATCGCCACCGATCCCGTGCCATCGGGATTGCAGCTGTAGACCTCAGATACAGAAGCATCCGTCGATTGGTACACGAGTCGGTTGCCCAGCACATTAATGAAGCGCTGGTCCTTTGCAGAATTGGCGGCCACGGAGCGCGTGTCCGTCCCATCAAAATTCACGCTGTAGATGCTGTAGCGATAGGGGTAGGTCGAAAGGGTTTCGAGCAGGTAAACCAGCCGCCCGCCAACAGAACAACTCGGGAAGTACTTGCCTGCCGTTGTCAACTGAGCGTGCGAGGTACCGTCAAAGTTCACCGCATGAAGGGTGGAGCCCGTCGTCTCTTGAAGGGAGAAGACCACACGATCCGTCGTCGCAATCGATAGATAGGCGTTTTTCGGACTCGTATAGAGCGAGCTGAGACCAGTACCATCCGCATGGATGGAGTAGATGCCAGTACTCCCTGACGCCAAGGAGGAGAAGACGACCTGATCACCCTTCACAAGGACCGTTCCTCCAAATTCGTTCCCCACCACGTTGCTGGCCAATAGCACGCGCCCTGTACCATCGGGATAGACGCTGTATAGATCCCAGGTGGTGGCGTTCTGCCGGAGATAGATCACTTTCGAACCGGAAACTTCAGCGAAGTACTCCGAGAGCGACGTGTTGGCGATCGCAACCGCGCCCGTTCCATCCAGCTTCACGGTATACAGATCGTACTGACCACCGGTGATTCGGTAATAAAGGAGTCGATCCCCCATCACTCGAATCGGACGCTCATCATCAGACGTGTTGGCCAAGGTAA
>JACXTT010009319.1_pt1 | contig 13431 bp, 11 predicted proteins | sample 9270951 | NCBI WGS metagenome assembly JACXTT01 (sample SAMN15532306, study PRJNA645909) | rock metagenome | isolation source: weathered quartz diorite | place: Puerto Rico | collected 2017-06-21
CCCTTCTCCAATTCCTTGGCACCCGCCACGGACGCGGCCGCTCCCGGTTTCGCCTCCCTCCAAGCCATGAACGCGAGCAGGAGATGCTCCGCGGCGCGCGGCGCGTGCTCCAGAATCCCAGCGAAGAGACGGAACATCTTCGCGGCATATTCCTCGTACCGTCCCTCCCCCGTGTGGAGCCACAAGCGCACCAAGAGGCGCGCCGCCATTCCATTCCCGGACGGGACCGCCTGGTCGAACACCTCTTTCGTGCGCGCGATGAGCGATTCATGATCGTTGGCGACGAAGAAGAACCCCCCCTCGTCCGCGTCCCAGAAGCGGTCGACCATCGCGTCCACGAGAGAGCGCGCCTCGTTCATCCACTCACTCTCGCCGGTGACCTCGTGGAGATCGAGAAGGGCCCAGGACAAGAAAGCATGGTCCTCGAGGTATGCGGGGAGACGCGACTCGCCGGCTCGCCAGGAGCGGAGAAGCCGCCCGTCGCGCCGGAGCGCGCGGAGCACGAAACGCGCCGCGCGCAGGGCCGCGTCCACGTACTCGCGCCGCTCGAGGACGCGCCCCGCGCGGGCGTAGGCTCCGATCATCAGCCCGTTCCAGCCCGTCACCACCTTGTCGTCCCGGCCGGGGGCGGGCCGCTGGAGACGAACCTCGAGGAGCCGGGCGCGCGCACGGTCCATCCGCGCCCGCAGTGTCTCTTCCGGCATCGCCTCGGCGCGCGCCAGCTCGGGCCACGGTCTGCGCAAGAATGGAATGTTCCCGGGCTCTTCTCCCGTCACGGGATCGACGAAGTTCGCGGTCTCCTCGATTCCGTACACGCGGGAGAAGAGCTCCCCCTCCTCCGTCCCGAGCACGTCGGTGATCTCCTTCTGGAGCCACAGGTAATAGGCGCCCTCTCCCCCCTCGGAGTCCGCATCGAGCGCGGAATAGAATCCGCCCTCGGGAGCGGTCATCTCGCGCGCGATCCACGCGAGCGTCTCCTCCGCCACGCGGCGGTACTCGGGGCTCCCGGTGCGCGAAAAGGCTTCGGCATAGACCGAGACGAGCTGGGCGTTGTCGTAGAGCATCTTCTCGAAATGAGGCACGAGCCAGATGGCGTCCGTGGCGTAGCGATGAAACCCGCCGCCGATCTGATCGCGGATGCCTCCCATCGCCATCCCGTCCAGTGTTCCGCGGATGATCCGCTCCAGATCCTCGCGCGGGCTCACGGCGGTCCCGCGCAGGAGAAGCTCGAGCGCGCCGTGGGGCGGGAACTTGGGTGCGCCGCCGAATCCGCCGTAGTGGCGGTCGTAGGTCTGGACCAGCTCCTCGATCGCCCGCTCCGAGACGGAGCGGTCGAGCGGCCCCGTCGCGACGAACTGGCGTCCTCCCTCCATTTGCCGGAGCGCCGCCGAGAGACGGTCCGCTGCCGCCGCCACCTCGGAGCGCCGTCCGGTGTAGGTTTCCGACAGCGCCGCCAGGATCGAGGCGAATCCGGGTCTCCCTCCACGATCGTCCGGAGGGAAGTAGGTGCCTCCCCAGAAAGGCTTCTGATCCGGAGTGAGAAAGACCGACAAAGGCCATCCGCCCGAGCCCGTGAGGAGCTGGACCGCGCGCATGTAGATTTCGTCCACGTCGGGACGCTCCTCGCGATCCACTTTGATTGAGACGAACTTTTCGTTCAGGAGCTTCGCGATCGTCTCGCTCTCGAAGGACTCGTGCTCCATGACGTGGCACCAGTGGCACGAGCTGTAGCCGATCGAGAGGAAGACGGGCTTTTCCTCCCGGCGCGCCTTCGCGAACGCTTCCGACCCCCATGGATACCAGTCCACGGGGTTCCACTGGTGTTGGAGGAGGTAGGGGCTCTGTTCCTTCGCGAGACGGTTGGGTTCGCGCTCCTGGACGTGCGCCGCGTGGCTCATCGACGGGATTATACGTGCCGCCGTGCTACATTCGCATCCATGGACTCGCGGCCCAAAGGCCCGGCGATCACGGCGCGGGATCTGACCAAGCAATACGGCGACCTGGAAGCGGTGCGCGGCGTCTCCTTCGACGTGGCGCGCGGCGAGATCGTGGGGTTCCTGGGGCCGAACGGCGCCGGCAAGACCACCACGGTTCGCATGCTCACCTGCTTCCTTCCCCCGACGTCGGGCACGGCGCGCATCCACGATCTGGACGTCCGCGAGCGGCCTCGCGACGTCAAGCACATCCTCGGGGTCTGCCCGCAGGAGGACAACCTCGATCCCGATTTCCACGTGCTGAAGAACCTCCTCGTGTACGGACGCTACTTCGGTATTCCGCGCCGCGTGGTCCGCGACCGCGCGCTGGAGCTGCTCGCTTTCGTGGCGCTCTCGGACAAGGCGCACGCGCCCATCGCGGCGCTCTCCGGAGGCATGAAGCGCCGGCTCATCCTGGCCCGCGCGCTCCTGAACGAGCCCCGCGTGCTGATCCTGGACGAGCCCACGACGGGCCTCGATCCCCAGGCCCGTCACGCCATCTGGGATCGCGTCCGGAGCCTGCGCGCCCACGGCACGACCGTGCTCCTCACGACGCACTACATGGAGGAGGCCTCGCAGCTCTGCGACCGCGTCGTGGTCATGGACGGAGGGAGGATCCTCCTCGAGGGCACGCCCCAGGAGCTCGTGGAGCGCGAGGTGGGGCGCACCGTGGTCGAAGCCTGGAACTACGGAGAGGATCTCGTGAGCTTCCTGCGCACGCTGCCGGGGCGGCTGGAGGAGCTGGGGGACCGGCTGTACTTCTATCCTCAGGACGATCACATCGAGCGGACGTTCGATCAGCGATTCCCCTCACAAGACAGGCTGATCCGCCGCGCGACCCTGGAGGATGTGTTCCTGAAGCTGACCGGAAGGGCGCTGCGCGATTGAACGAGATGCGCGCCATAATCCGCAACCTGTCGCTTCGCGGGTTCCGCGTCTGGCAGCGGGACCTCGAGGTCTACCTCACCAGCTGGAAGACGGAGTTCCTTCCGCCTCTCTCCGAGCCGATCCTGTACGTCTTCGCGTTCGGATTCGGCCTGGGCTCCCTGATCCACGTGGTCCGTTACGAGGGCCGGGAGCTGACCTATCTCCGCTTCATGGCCCCAGGGATCGTGGCGGTGGCGATCATGTTCTGGAGCTATTTCGAGACGACGTATTCCTCGTTCGTCCGCATGTACTACCAGCGGACGTTCGACGCGATCCTGGCGACGCCGCTCCTGGTCGAGGATGTGATCCTGGGGGAGCTCCTCTGGGGCGCAACCAAGGCGCTCATTGCGAGCAGCATCATGATGGGTGTGCTGACATTGCTCGGCCTCGTGGCCTGGCCCTGGGGACTCTGGGTGATCCCGATCGCGGCACTGGCGGGCGCGATGTTCGCCGCGCTGGGGCTCATCATCACCTCCGTCACGAAGAACATCTCCTCCTTCAACGTTCCGATGTTCCTCATGATCATCCCGATGTTCACCTTCAGCGGCACCTTCTTCCCCGTGAGCATTCTCCCCGCGTGGGCGCTCTGGCTCGCGTGGTGCCTGCCCCTCACGCATGTCTCCAATCTCGTGCGTGCCTCGGTGCTGGGGTGGTGGCGCGGTCCACTCGTATGGAGCGCCCTCTACGTGATCGTGCTCGCGGGGGCGTTCGCGGCGCTGGGGTTGAGGCTGATGAAGCGGAGATTGCTCCAGTAGTCCGCTACTTCTCGAGGGTCTGGAGACGCTCCGCGGCGATGCGCGCCGTCTTCGGGTCCCCTTTCGAGAGCGAAACGGCCCGCTTGTAGTGGCGCTCGATTTCGTCGTATCTCGCCGAGTCTCCCGGCGTGTACCGGGCCCGGACCGCTTCGGCGAGGTAGAGGCGGATCCTGCCGGAATCGGCCCCCGCGTTGCCTGAGACATAGAGTGCGCGAAGCTCAGGCTCCGCGCGCTCGAGCGCTTCCGGGGTGACCCGCGATGCGTCCCATACCGGGGGAAGGCCGAGCCGATTCACCAGAGCGCCGTACGCGCTCGGGCCTGGAGCCGGCGGCAACTCGGATGGGGCGATCGATCTCCGCGGTTCCGGAGCGGCCGCGGTGGCCTCAGGCTCCGTCGCCGAGTCGGACGCGCGTCCGCGCGTCTCCTCGCCGGAGGAAGTGGATGACTGGACCCGATCCGCGAGCGGCTCCGCCTTCTTCGCCCCCACCTGATCGGTTCTCGCGCCCTCCCCGACGGTCGCGACGTTGCCGGTCGTGCTCTCGCCCGCCTTCGCTTCCGTCCGGTTCGAGGCAGCCGCTCGGCGTCTATCCGACTCGAGCGTTCCCTGACTCTTCTCTTTCGCAAGGAGCGCTTCTCTCTCTTGCTCGGCCGATTTCTTTCGATTCGCCGTCTTGAGATCGCGGTCGTGCTTCCCGCCCGTGAGAGGAGCCTGCTTCATCTTCGAGGAACGCTCCGGTGCATGCGCGGCAGGAAGTGGAGCGCGGTGGTCGAATCCCTGCCTCATCAGAATGATCGCCACAACCAGAACCGCGGCGGCCGCGCTCGCCGTGGACATGACCGCGGCCCAGGGAAGCCGCGGAGCCTCCTTGACGCGGACATTCTCTCCGGCGACGCCCTCCACGTCGCCGCGCCGCTCCCGCGCTCCCGGCCTGGCCGTGGCCCGCCGATCCCGCCCCATGCCGGGGCGCGCCGCCTCTTCCATCAGCTCTTCGGCGGCGCTCGGCGGCCCGGCGGCGACGATCCGCGCGCGAACCGCCTCATGGAGATGCTCCAGGTATTCCGCAGGAGCGCGGTCGGGAGATTGGCGTAGCTCCGCCTCGAGCGAGGAGACCTGGTCGATGAAGGAGCGGCACGTGCTGCAGCCCAGGACGTGCGCTTCGATCAGCGCGCGCCTTTCGGGAGAGAGCTCTCCGTCCCGATAGGCAAAGAGGTCCTCGGAAGGCGGATGAATGGGACGGTCACGCATCATCGGTGAAATCTCGCGGCTCTCACTCTCTCCACTTCCTCCAGCAACGCCTCCCGCGCGCGCGCCAGCCGGGACATCACCGTTCCCACCGGAAGATCCAGCACCTCCGCGATGTCGGAGTAGGACAGATCCGCGTCCACGCGAAGCGCCAGGATCCCGCGGTGCTCGTCCGAGAGGCTGCTCATCGCGCGCTCCACATCCATGAGGCGCTGCCTTCCCGCGAGATCCATCGTCTCGTCGTGAAGCCTGTCCGCCAGGGTCGTCCCGTCCGGGCCCGGCTCATCGAGCGGAACCGTGGCGCGGCGCGCCCTGTTCCGGACCTGGCTCAGCGCGGACCTCGCCACGATCGTGAAGAACCAAGGACCGAAGGCGCGAGCCGGATCATACCGGCGGAGCGCGCGGTACGCCTTGACGTAGCTCTCCTGGACGACATCGTCGGCATCCTCGTGATTGCGCGTGATGCGGCGCGCCAAACGGTAGGCGGGGCGGCGCGTGCGGCGGACGAGCTCATCGAAGGCGTCGATCTCGCCACTCAGCACCTGTTGGACGATCTCGGCGTCGGGAACCGCGGAGCGGTCGGGCCTGATGTCACCCATTCGCCGCGCACTGTACTACGCCACCCGAGGCGGGGGTATTCCAAACAAAAAGGCGGAGCCGCAAGGCGCTCCCCCGAATCTGCTTGGAATCAGACCGATGCTACCTGCGCGTCCGGTCCTTGTTTCGATTCGCCGTCCTGCGTTTCCACCATAGGAAGCCGAGCACGATCACGACGACCCAGATGAGGACCTTGAGCAGCATGAAACCGCTCACCTCCCTCCCGGCTTACCTCCTAGTGCGTGCTCTGGGCGGCTAAGGCTTGCATGAGCTGGATCGCTGCCGGGCCCAGGATGACGATGAGTAGCGCAGGGAATATCATGAATACCAGGGGAAATGCAAGCTTGATACCCGCTTTGCGGGCCGCCTGCTCGGCTCTCTGGCGGCGCCTCGTCCGCATGGATTCGGCGTGGGCGCGCAGCGACTGGGCCACGCTCGCCCCCAGTTTCTCGGCCTGAATCAGCATGGCCGTGAGGGAGTAGATGTCCTCCACACCGGTCCGCCGGGCCAGGCGCCGGAGCGCCTCGGGGCGGGACAGGCCGGCCTGGATTTCCTGGTTCGCCAGGAGCAGCTCGTCGCTCAAGGCGGGGCTGGACAGCTCGATTTCCCTGCCCACGCGCTCCAGGGCCGCGTTCAACGCCAAGCCCGCCTCGACGCAGACCACGAGGAGATCCAGGGTGTCCGCCAGAGCAGCCTGGACCTGAGCCTTGCGCGTCTCTCCCTTGCGGTACAGCCAGAAGGTTGGGAAATAGAAACCGACAGTGGCGGCAATGGCCCCCTGCAGGAGGCTCGAGCCCATCGGCCTCGCCAACGCGTAGCTGATCGAGATCCAGGCAATCCCGAACGTCGCGCCCAGAAACACCTTGGTTCCCAGGAACACCAGCTCGGCGCGCGGCGCGCGGATTCCCGCGCGCTCGAGACCGGAGCGGAGGCTCTCGTCGCTCTCGCGAGTCGGGAGGAATCCTCCCAGCGTGGCAAGCGCGTCCGCCAGGGTCCAGGCCCGCTCCTTCTTGACCTCGGGGCGCGCGGCCACGGTGCGCGCGCGGAGGTCGCGGAGCCTCGCGACCACCGGATCGCGGTCGCGAACGAGGATCTGGTAGACCGCAAGGAGTCCGGTCCCGAAGGCGATCGCGAAGAGGATGGTGGCGAGGAGGAGCATGGGTCAGACCTTGATATCGACAATCCTGCGTATGGTGAACCAGCCCAGGATCTGCAGCAGGAACGCCATCCCCAGAATCGAGCGCCCCGTGGGGTGGACCCACATGACGCGGAAGTATTCGGGAGCCGTCATCAGCATGAGCACGCACATTCCCAGGGGCAGCGCGCTCAGGATGATTCCCGTCAGCCGGCCCGCCGCCGTGAAGGTCTTCACGTCGCCGAGGATCCGGAAGCGGTCCCGGATGAGGCGGCTCGTGTTCTCCAGAACCTCCGTCAGATTGCCTCCGGTCGAGCGCTGAAGGGTGACCGCGGTGGCGAAGAACTTGAGGTCCAGGGACGCGACCCGGTTGGTCATGTTGGTGAGCGCGTCGCGCAGCTCGAGCCCCAGCGTCTGCTCCTCGACCAGGATCGCGAATTCGGAGCGCACGGGCTCCGGAGATTCCTCAGCGACGACCTGGAGCGCGGCGGAAAAGGAAATTCCCGCGCGAAGGGCGCTCACGAGAAGGTCCAGCGCGTCCGGAAACTCCTCGGAGAATTGCTGTTGCCGGATCGTTCGCCTGTGGCGCACGAAGATGAACGGAATGGACCCCAGCATGAGCAGGAACACCACGCCGTGGAGGGCCTTGTGGAACACCGCGATTCCCACGATGAACCCGGTCGTTCCAAGCAGGGCGATGAGAAGGAGGAACGAGCCGACTCGGAGCGACATTCCCGCCTGATAGAGCAGAAGCTCCAGCCTCCGCGCGATGGCAAGGTTGCGGAGGACCCGGTCGATCGCGGGGATGGCGCTCAGCCGCTCGTCGCGCTCGACGGCGAGCGGCATCCACTCGCCCGGAGCCGGCTTGGCCACGCCGACCCGCTCTTTCAGCTTCTGGGTGCTCTGTTCGCGCTTTCGGAGGAGGATCGAGAAGTAGAGGGCTACGGTCGCGCAGAAGATCAGAACCGAGACGAAAAGAAAAATCACCGCGAGGCGACCCTCTGGAAGATCCCGGACAGGTCGGTTCCCGCCAGCTCCACCCGCTCGGCGAAGTGCGGGACGATCCCCGTCGCTTCATAACGTCCCTGAAGGATTCCGGTGTGGCTCGTTCCCGTGCGCACGAAGCGAAAGATCTCGTGCATGGTCACCACGCTTCCCTCCATGCCCACGATCTCCTCGACGCTCAGGACCTTGCGGGAACCGTCCGAGAGACGCGAAACATGGATCACGACCTGGAGGGCGGAGACGATCTGCTCGCGGATCGCCTTGTCCGGAAGGTTGTGGCCCGCCATGAGCACCAGGTTCTCGAGACGGTGGAGCGCGTCCCGGGGGCTGTTCGCGTGAAGGGTCGTGAGCGAGCCGTCGTGTCCCGTGTTCATGGCCTGGAGCATGTCCAGCACTTCGTCGCCGCGGACCTCGCCTACCACGATCCGGTCGGGGCGCATCCGGAGGGCGTTCCGGACCAGCTCGCGCTGCGTGATGGTGCCCTTTCCTTCGATGTTCGGCGGGCGAGTCTCGAGCCGCACCACATGGGGCTGCTGGAGCTGGAGCTCCGCTGAATCCTCGATCGTGACGATGCGCTCTCCGTTCGGGATGTAGCGGGAGAGGATGTTTAGGAGCGTCGTCTTGCCCGATCCGGTGCCTCCGGTGATGAGCGTGTTGACCCGCGCACGCACGATCCCCTGGAGGAGGTGCGCCATCGGCTCGGAGAGCGATCCCAGCTCCAGCAGGTTCTCGATGGAGAGGGCGCGTCGCCGGAAGCGGCGGATCGAGAGAATGGCGCCGTCCAGCGCCACCGGCGGAATGATCGCGTTCACGCGTGAGCCGTCCGGAAGCCGCGCGTCCACGAGCGGGCTCGATTCGTCGAGGCGCCGTCCGACGCGCGAGACGATGCGGTCGATGATCAATCGGAGGTGCGCTTCATCGCGGAACTGCGCTCTCGTCAGCTCCAGCTTCCCGAGGCGCTCGACGTACACCTGCCGATGCGTGTTGACCAGGATGTCCGAGATCTCCTCGTCCATGAGGAAGGGCGTGATGGGACCGAGATCGAAGGCGTCGTGGAGCAGATCCTGAACCAGCCGCTCCTCGTCCCCTCGAGTGAGCTTGACGCTGGATTCCGCGAGAAGCTTCCGCCCCAGCGTTTCCACCTGCTCGCGGCGCTGCGCCTCATCCATGTCCTCCAGCGTCGCGAAATTGAGCTTCGCGATGAGATCGTGGTGAAGACGGCGCTTGAGCTCGGTCAGCTCGTCCTGCTGGCCGTTTCGCTCCACCGGGGCGAACTCCTGCGTGGTCCCCGGAACGGCGACCGGCGAGCGTCGCAGGCGGTCTCTCAGGCTCATCGAGGCACCATCTTTCCAAAGATGCCGCGGCGTGCGCCGGCCGCCGCGGGCGGCTCTCTCCCGATGAGCTTGCCGGCGAGCGTGATGAGATCCTTGGCCGCCGGAGTCTCCGGATCGTCCAGACAGATGGGACGTCCGGAATTCACCGACGTGAAGATCCGCTGATAATCGTTCTCGATCGTCTGGTAGGCGCGGCTCTGGAGCGCCTCGGCCAGCTCGTCCAGGGAGATCAGCGCGCGGCTGCGAGAGAACCGGTTCACGATGAGCTTCACGCGGTCGGGCACCGCCGTGTACCGGAGCCTCTCGAACACGTCGAGCGCCCTGCGTGCCGCGCGAATCCCGGGCACGCTCAGCTCCAGCACCAGGAGAATCGAGGTGCTCCGGTCGAACAGCTCGAGCGACACCTCATCGACTGCGTGCGGGGTGTCGATCACGACCACGTCGAAGGACGAAGAAAGCGCGTCGGCCATGCCGCCGGCCTGGGCGGGGGTGATCACCTCCACCTTGTTCAGATCCTCCGGCTGGGCCAGAACCGAGGTCCCGGTGCGATGGTGGAGCAGATTCATGTGCACGGTCGGCGAGTCGATCCGCGGCGCACGGGCCAGATCCGAGATGGAATGCTCGGCCTTCATCCCGAGGAGGTGCGCCGCGTCCCCGGAAGCCGGGTCGAAATCGGCGAGCACCGACGAGACGCCGTAGTGCGCCTTGAAAGCCACCGCGAGGTTCGCCGCGATGGTCGAGGTTCCGACGCCGCCCTTCGGTCCGAACACAGAGATGATCGAGCGCGCCCGGGTTTCCCCGGCGGAACGTGCGGCGCCGCTCCGCGAGACGCGCTCGACCGCTTCTTGAAGCAAGACCTTGTCCAGGGGCTTTTTCAATACTTCCTGCGCTCCGGCGCGAATCGCCTTGAGGAGCACCTGGGGATCGAGCGTATTGGACATGAGGAAGAGCGCGATGTCCGGGAAATCCAGCTTGAAGCCGCCCGCCGCGCTCAGCGCTTCGTCGCTCCTTTCCGGCAGGTCGAGGAGCACGATTCGCGGCCGGAGCTGTCGGGCGAGGAGAAGTCCGCTCCGGAGCTCGGTCCGCTCTCCAACCAGCTCGACGCCGGGAAGGCCGTCGATCGCCGTACGCGTGGTGTAGCGATCCCGCTCGTCGTTCAGGATGACGAGGAACGTGATCGGCGGCGCGCCGTTCTGTCCCGGCTCTCCGCCCTGCGGCCCGACCGGCCTTGAGTCGTGGTTCGAGTTCGTGTCGATCATGCGTTCACCTGTGGGGAAGGTCCCTGGCTTACTGCTCCTGGAGGACCAGCCGCGTCCCGTACAGTTTGTTCTCCGTCGACGTGTCCGCGGGATCTCCCGGAGCGACGGCGTTGATGACCTGGCCGACGATCAATTGGCTGGCCCTGGGCCTTTGAGTCAGGAAGACCGCGGTGAACCCGACGATCTTGGCCCGGTAGGCGATATCGTCCGCGTCGCCGTCTCCATACTCCCCGTCGCCGCCCCCGCCTCCCGTCACCTCGACGATCGGAACCACCATGACGCGGTTACCATTACCCGCGTATTCCGCGTAGCCGATTCCCTCCCGCGTGTCGGTATCGTCCTTCCAACGGGTCAAGAGAGAGTTCTGCACCGTGGAGAATTGACTTCGCAGAGGAATCGTGGGGAAGTCATCTCCCTTCTTGAGACAGCAGCCGTAGCCGTTGACGATGTAGCAACCGAGCGAATTCCCGCCGATGCCGGCGCAGGGGCCCTGATTGCAATTCTGCCCCCCCAACGAGAAATCGATGATGACCATGTCGAGCGATTGGACCGGCGGGCCCACGCTCAGAGAGGGCATCGAGCCGCCGAGATTGGGCTCCAGGTTGAAGACGTACTCGGTGCCGGGAGGAAATCCCCCCGGAACGTACGGAATCCCGAACGGCGGAACGGCTTCGCAGGGATTGATGGGAGCCACCTCCGCCGTGGCGGTCGCGCCCACGTCCAGCGAGGTGATCCCGAGCGTCCGCGCGAAGATCGTCGTCATCGGGTTTCCCGTCGCCTCGGAGCGATGTACACGCACGCGAACTCGGTTCCCCGTCCCCGGAAAATCCACGTCCTGAGCCGGATCGATCACGACCGGCTCGGCCGCCTCGCGCAGCGCTTCGTTGGAAGCCGCCGTCCTGGCGGCCCGGTCGCGAGCGACCGCCTCCACGAGTTGCCCCGTCTGGTAGTCCACCGCCGAGGCTCCGGCGAGCGCGGCAGCGTCCGCCGCTCTCTGAAGCTCGGTCTTCGTCGCCATGAGCTTTCCCATATCGAGCGCCAGGGAGACAAGCCATACGGCGGAAAGCAGGAAAACCGCCGCGTACAGCATCGCGACCCCCCGCTCATCCCTGGAGTTGTTTGACCCTGATGTCATGCTCAACGCCCTCCTTCACGCTCCTCGCCTGGCAGGTTTCTCGGGAACGTGCGCGCCAGCTGCCGCACGATCTGCGGGGATACGACGATCACAAGATCCCGGTCCAAGGTCTCGGTCTTCGAGTGCTTGAACAGGAGACTCACGAGAGGAATGTCGCCAAGAATGGGAAACTTCGACGTCTGCTTGTGCACTTCTCGCTGCTTCAGGCCCCCGATCACGAGCACGTCCCCGTCTTTCATCTCCACCGTGGTGCCGATGCGCCGCGTGACGAGCGCCGGGACGATGTACCCGTTCAGGAGCACGGAGCGCTGGTTGTCGATCGAGCTGACCTCCGGCGCGACGTAGAGCCGGATCCGGTTCGTGTCCAGGACGGTCGGGATGAAACGGAGCCGGACTCCGTACTCCTTCCAGTCGATCGTGACGCTCACGCCCTGGCTGGTCACATTGGCGATGGGAACCGGGAACTCCCCGCCCGCGAGGAAGGACGCGCTGTCGCCGCTCAGCGCCACCAGGTTGGGGCTTGCCAGCGTGCGCGCCGCGCCCTTTTGTTCCATGGCCCGAAGGGTGGAGAGAAGCGTCAGGCTGCCGTCCGCCCGATGGTAGTTCGTGAAGGCGTCGGTCGTGGGACCGATGAGCAGCGGATTGGCGGGCTGCTCCACCTTGGTCACGAAGAGACCGCCGGAGAGGGTGCCGTCCAGCTTGCTGGACGTGCCGGAAGCGATCCAGTCCAGACCGAACTCCGCGAGGCGCTGCTCGTTCAGCTCCGCGACCTTGCACTGCAGCAGGACCTGCCGATCCGCGTTCCGGTCGGTCGAGATCACCTTGTACAACGTATGGCGGCCGCCCTCTTCCCACACCACGAGCGTCGTGACACCGGCGGACTTGCCGGTCACAACGACGGTGCGCGCCGAGCCCACGGCGGCGTCGGCCACCTTGGGATCCGCGATCGAGACCGTGCTGACGTCGTCGTTCATCTCGAGCACGATGGATTGACCCACCGACACGTCCAGCGAGGGACCGGCTTGCGTCAGATCGACCGCCTCCGCCCGTCCGGGCAGCGGCGTCGTCAGGGAAAACAGCAACAGGCACAGGACCGCGCCTGCGGCGATCCGTCCGATTCGGGCCCATGGGGTCAATTCGTGCTCCTTGATGTGGAAGGTCACTGAACGGAATCTCGGATCGCCGGAACCTCGGTCACTTTGGAATCACGAATGATGCGTACGGTGGCCTTGCCACGATTCTTCTGCACGACCTGAGGAGGGGGCGTCTCCCGCTCCCTCTCTCTCGGAGGCACGTAGCGAGTGTGACGCGTGCGCACCGGAGCGGCAGCCACCCGCGTCGGCGCGCTTCCGAGCATTTCACCCGTGTCGAGCGAACCCACGTGCAACGTGTCGGAGTCCTGCGGATTCCGCAACACGAGATGGAGACGCCCCTCATGGAGTCCCAGGGCCAGCTTCTCGGCGCCCACGGGGTCCACGAGGATCGTGACGGCCTGGACCGTGATGGGCTTGTTGTCCTGCTGGGCGGTCCGCTGTCCGGACGCGAGCACCTCGGCATTTTGAAGAATGGTCCGGGTGACGGCGTCCGAGTTCGCACCGCGTCCGTCCACCGTGCAGAGGACGTCCACGCGATCGCCCGGAAGGACGAAGCCGCTCACCCCCGAGACCTGGTTCACCTCGAGGCTCGTGGCGCGCAGTCCGCTGCGAATCTGCGTGGAGAGACCTCCCCCCTTGGAGGAAAGCTTCGTCGCGGTGACCGGCTCCCGGGCGGCGAGGAAGATCTTGGTCGTCTGCCCCGCGACCGAGTCGACGGTGGAGAACGTGCCCGCGGGCACGCTCTCCTTGGGGAATCGGGTCACCCGGAGCTGGGACCGGTCGAGCTTGGTTCCGAAGGTGAGGTCCGTGACGCTTACCACGACCGGGACGAATTCCCTCGAGGCTCCCGCGCGCACCTGTCGCGCCATGGCCTGGAGGCCGGCGTATCCCGCCAGAGCCGCGAGAAATCCCATGAGGAGCGCCGCGCCAAGGACTGCTTTCGATCGTGACATGGAAACCCGATCCTTCCTAAT
>JACXTT010009320.1_pt1 | contig 13431 bp, 11 predicted proteins | sample 9270951 | NCBI WGS metagenome assembly JACXTT01 (sample SAMN15532306, study PRJNA645909) | rock metagenome | isolation source: weathered quartz diorite | place: Puerto Rico | collected 2017-06-21
TTTTGCTGCAGGGCGCTTCAGCGCGCCCTTTCTTTCCTTGTTTGACACTCCTAGTCCGTTGCCTTTAGGATTGAACTGGACGCGGTCGTGGCGGAACTGGCAGACGCACTAGCTTGAGGTGCTAGCGCCGCAAGGCGTGGAGGTTCGAGTCCTCTCGACCGCACCAAAATTTCGCCTTCAGGACCAAGGGAATTCCCGTTCCGATTTCTCTGAGCCGCTCGCCCGTCGAATCGGCGTCACGCCCGCAATCGCCAAACTCAATCGCGCCCTGAAACTGGCTCTGGTCCTCCCGTCAGGGCAGCGCGATCTGTAACCGACGAAGCGGTTGGTTCGGCGTTCAGGTGAGAAGTTTTGCGCCAATCGACTTCGGTGATATCCACGGACCCCTTGGCGCCGCTTGCAAAAACATAAGTCACACTGCCTTCATGGATACGGTAATTCGCGACCTCATACACACTGCCCGGCTTGAGGGCGATCCACCTGGTCCGCAGTGGTTGGCGCATAGTTCCCGAGTTTGGAGCCGATGGCTCTGTCTGTGCTAACGAAACCTCCGGAACGTCTAGCTGATTCTCACGCGCGGGAGTACTCTGAGCGTCGTAGGTGACATCGGGGATAGTGTTTTCCGGCGTGTCGGTGACTGCTTGCGCCGGTTCAGGGGATCGCTGCTTGTCACGGTCCGGCGGCCGGTCAAAAGATTGCCGCCTATAGACCGGGCGCGGCGGCCGGTCGTAAGAGGTGGGCCTTTCATAAGACTGAGCAGAAGCTACCAGCCGAGGCACTTGGATATCGTCCATCAGGCGCACGGTGATCTGCGATTCGCCTTTCAGCGTGGGACGTGGACCGCGGGCAGGCAGCATTAGGATCTTCCAGGGCCATAACGGAGGAATGAGCCATTCCACGATGTCTCTCGTTTTGTGGCCGCGGCCCACGATGTCCCCGTGACGATCCACTTGGTATCCCTTGGCAGCGATGACTTTGCTGGGAACGGGGATATCGGAACTAGGGAAGCCGATGCGGTCGAATTCCAGCTTCAGATAGCCCTTACCGACAAAGTGTCCGGGCTCCTTGTCCGCCTCCAGGTGTCCTCCGAGGTAGCTTCCTCGGGGAAAAACATTCTGTCCGAATTCCCGGAGGCTGCTCAAGTGGCAGACCACAGGATCACCAACTTCGGCAGTGGCTGAGGAAAAATTTGGCTCGTCGAGCGTGCATTTGAGCAACGTCCCGGCGGGCACCAGGATGTCCTGAGCCTTCGTGCTCGCTTGGACCCCCAGAAACACCAGTGAAAAACCTAAATATGCTGAAATTCGTCGCATGTGCTACCTCCCGGTTTGCCGGCCGGCATGCAAAACCTGAAGCTCCGGGACCAGAGGAGAGTTTGCTGTGCCAGATCCCAGCAAAGTTCGATTCGCGAAAACTACTCTTTCCCTGGCAGCAAGGCAATATGGATAATTTACATTACTTCAACAGAATCAACGAGTTATCTATGCACACCCGACCTTAAACCCCATGAACCCGTGAACCCGAGAAAAGTTGCCGGCTGCTCTTGTTTTCCAAGAAAGCCTGCGCCCGGCCACACCCATCGTGCGCCTTTCCTTCGACTGGCCTCGTGATAGACTCATCCCTTTCCCGCTCTAACCGTCGCAATCGCGGTAACCATCGGAGCTCAAACGGCCACGTATGCCTAAGTCCCCATCGTTCCTGACTTGTATTTTGGGTTGTGCAACGCTATTGGCCTCACTTACCTGCCACGGCCAATCTTCTCCAACCCCTGCACCGCCCGATATAGTGCTACCCGAAAAAGTGATCATTGACACCGACATCGGCGACGACGTCGATGACGCTTTCGCGCTAGCTCTGGCCTTGCGCAGCCCGGAACTGCAAATCCTCGGGATCACCACCACGTTCGGAGACACCGAAACCCGCGCAAGGCTTGTCGATCGCTTTCTTGCCGAAGCAGGCCGCCCGGAGATCCCCGTGGCAGCGGGTGTGCCCACGGTGAGTAAAGGCACGTTCACCCAGCGCCGCTACGCCGAAGGCGGCCACAATGCGAAGCCATCGCATCCCGACGCCGTCAGCTTCGCCCTGGAACAGATTCGCCGCTACCCGGGCCAGGTCACCCTGGTCGCCATCGGCCCATTGATGAATGTCGGCGCCGCCATAGACAAAGACGCGGCCACGTTCCGCAAACTCAAGCGCGTGATCATTATGGGTGGCTCCGTCAAGCGCGGCTATGGCGATCTTGGCTACACAACTCCCCGCCCTCCGCAACCCGAATGGAACATCCTGAATGACATTCCTTCCGCACAGAAGCTCTTCGCCTCGGGAGTTCCCCTCTTCGTCATGCCGCTCGACTCCACCCAATTGAAGTTGGACGAGGTCAAGCGCGCGTTCCTCTTTAGCCAGGGCACCCCGCTCACCGATGCCCTTACCTTGCTCTATCACCAATGGGGCCAGGAAACGCCAACCCTCTTCGACCCTATGACCATCGCCTTCCTCGTGAATCCCAGCCTTTGCCCCGTCCAACCCATGTACATTCGCGTCGACGAAAAAGGGTTTACCCGCCCCGAATCGGGCCCGCCCAACGCACACGTCTGTCTCGACTCCAGCCCCGACGCCTTCTTCCGCTTCCTTCTACCCCGCCTCGTTTTACCCGGCTTGCCTGAGCGAATGCGAAGGGAGCCTTGAAGGGCCTCACCATAACATGGGGCCCGCCGGGTCTTGGCCGTCCAATTAGCCTTACAATCGGGACGACGATAGATTCACCCAGGCCGAGTTTTGGCGTGAAGATTCCAGGACTCCAGAAATGAACTGAACCCCCGCTACGCCGTCCTCCACTCCCGGAACCAGCAGCGACGCGGGCGCTGGAGCGCGCCCCGCGTTCCGTGCCGCAATCTGTTCCGCCAAGTCCGAATAAAGTTGCGCGAACGCCTCCAGGTATCCTTCTGGATGCCCGGACGGGATGCGGCTCGCATGCTTCGCGGACGCCGTCGCTCCAGCCCCTGCGCGGCTGATCGTAACCGGCGGCTTCCCATACGGAGCAAACCGCAAATAGTTCGGATTCTCCTGCCCCCACTCGATTCCCGCCTTCTCTCCATAAACTCGTAAGCGCAGATTGTTCTCGTTTCCCGTAGCCACCTGGCTCGCCCACAATATTCCACGTGCGCCGCCGTCAAATCGCAAGAGCACTTGCACGTTGTCGTCGAGCCGCCGTCCCGGCACGAAAATGGAAACGTCGGCAGCCACCTGATCGCACCGCAGTCCCGTTACAAAACAGGCGATGTTGTACGCGTGCGTTCCAATATCTCCAAGCGAACCCGCAGGCCCGCTCTGTGCCGGATCCGTGCGCCAGGCTGCTTGTTTCTGCCCAGTTGTCTCGAGTGCCGTGGTCAGCCAGTCCTGCGCGTACTCCACTTGCACCACGCGAATGCGGCCAAGCTCCCCGGTCTCGATCATCTCTCGCGCTTGCCGCACCAGCGGATAGCCCGTGTAATTATGCGTCAAGCCAAAGATGAGCCCGCTGCGCCGAACCAGCTGCGCCAGCGCCACCGCATCTTCCACCGTCGTGGTCAGCGGCTTATCGCAGATGACATGAATGCCCGCCTCCAAAAACGCTTTTGCGGGCGCGAAATGGAGATGATTGGGCGTGACAATCGAGACCGCGTCAATCCGGTCCGGTCTCCTCGCTTCCGCCTCAGCCATTTCCGCAAAACTTCCATAGGCTCGCTCAGCCGCAATATGCAGGTCAAGAGCCGCGGCGCGGCTTCGCTCTGGATTGGAGGACAACGCCGCGGCAACCAGTTCGAAACGATCGTCGAGCCGCGCCGCAATACGGTGAACCGCTCCGATGAAAGCGCCCGGTCCGCCGCCGACCATTCCTAGCCGGAGGCGTCGGTTTATTCCATCAGTTGCCTTTGGATTCGCTGTCATGACCTTCGTCCCATTTCAATCCAGCCCTAACATCCGTCGGTTCGCGCGTTGATCCGCGCCTGAACGTGCGAAGTCATCAAACGTGCTGCCGGCCGCCTGAATGATGTGCCGCTGGATAAAAGGAGCCCCTTCCGCCGCTCCCTGCTCGCTGCTCTTGATGCAACACTCCCACTCCAGCACGGCCCATCCATCAAATCCATACTGCGTCAGCTTGGAGAATATAGCGCTGAAATCCACCTGGCCATCTCCCGGCGAGCGAAAACGTCCTGCCCGGTTCACCCAGGACTGATAGCCCCCGTAAACGCCCTGGCGGCCTGTCGGACGAAACTCCGCATCCTTCACGTGAAACATTTTGATGCGCTCTTGGTACAGATCGAGGAATTCAAGATAGTCGAGCTGCTGCAGCACGAAATGACTCGGGTCGTAAAGAATATTGCATCGCGGATGATTTCCCACCCGCTCCAAAAACATTTCGAACGTGACGCCATCGTGCAAATCTTCGCCGGGATGGATCTCGAAGCACAGATCCACTCCCGCTTTGTCAAATGCATCCAGGATAGGACGCCAGCGCGCGGCCAGCTCTTCAAAAGCAGTTTCAATCAGCCCGGCGGGCCTTTGCGGCCACGGATACACGTACGGCCATGCCAGCGCCCCGGAAAACGTAACATGCGCCGCGAGCCCCAGGTTGGCAGACGCTCTCGCCGCCTGCAATAATTGTTCAACTGCCCAGGCTTGCCTCGCTTTCGGGTTGCCTCTCATTTTCTCCGGAGCGAATCCGTCGAACGCTGCGTCATAGGCAGGATGCACCGCTACGAGCTGTCCTTGCAGGTGCGTCGAGAGTTCCGTAATCTCCAGCCCGTGCTCCCCCACCGTCCCGCGGATTTCGTCACAATAGCTCTTGCTCTCTGCCGCGCGCTGCAGATCAAACAGGCGCGCATCCCAGCTCGGAATTTGCACGCCCTTGTAGCCAAGCTTGGCGGCCCACGAGGCAATGCTCTTCAAACTGTTGAACGGGGCTGCATCGCCCGCGAACTGCGCCAGAAAAATCGCCGGCCCTTTGATGGTTCTCATCGTTCCCTCAACTCCAACCTGCATCCACAATGAAGTCCTGTGCCGTGCATTTTTCCGCTGCGTCCGAAGCCAGGAACAGCGCCATGTTCGCAATGTCGCTGGGAAGCACACGCGTCTTCAAACATTGGCCGGCCATCACTTCCTTCTCGAACTCGGGCTTAAACCACAATTTGATTTGCCGCTCAGTCCAGACCGCCCCGGGCGAAAGGGTGTTCACGCGTATGCCGAAGGGGCCAAATTCTCGCGCCAGTACCCGCGTCAACCCGGTAATGGAAGCTTTGGCCACGTTGTATACGGGGAGGCCCGGTTGCTTGACCCTCCAAATAATGGAACCAAGATTGATAATTGCGCCTCCGCCGAGTCGCTTCATCTGCGGCGCCACCGTTTGCGCCGCGAAAAACATGTGCCGCAAGTTCACCGCGATCCGCTCATCCCAATACGCCGGGGTGACTTGCTCCATCATGTGGCGGTCGTCGTTCGCGGCATTATTGATGAGCACGCCGATGTCGCCCAACCCGATGCGGATTTTTTCGATAGCGGCTTGCAGCGCGGGGACGTCGCGCAGGTCACAAGCGGTGAAGAGTGGCGCCGTTCCCGTCTCTTTCTGAATCTCAGCGACCAGCGCCCGGCTCGCTTCCTCCGCAATGTCCACGAAACCCACACGCGCCCCTTGCCCCGCGAAGGCGCGCGCGAAGGCTGCACCGATACCGCTTCCTCCGCCGGTGATGAAGACCGTTTTGTTGGCGAGGCCCGAGTAGCTTGCCGGTCTGCCCGTATCCATATTTCTCAGCCGCCACGACTTCGGCGCGAGACGCTACTCTACCCATTTTCTATCTCAAAGCAAATGTCCAGCGGGTCGCCCCGGCTCTCTCCGGCGTGCCGCAAAACGCGTTTTGGCTCGCGGCGAGCTGCGTGCCCCATCCTTGTTCTCTTGTTTCATGCAAGGGTGGGGGTTTTCTCTTCCCAATTCTCCTTTCTCCGCATGTATGCTGCTTCCGTTTCCGGGAGGAAGCGTGGATGTCGCAGCCCATCAAGGAACCAGCTTGGCAGTTTCAGCATTCCGTGCAATGCAACGCACCCCAGAGCTTCGCTTGGAGCTACTGGACAGATATTGCCAACTGGAATGATCCGCCTGCGAAGTTCTCTTTGGATGGGCCTTTCGATGTGGGGTCCCGGCTTACGACCACCTTACCCGGCCAAACCTGGCACTCCATCATCCGGGAATGTAAAGCCGATCGCGAGGCTACCATCGAGATGCAGTTGCCGGACGCAATCCTGTCCTTCCATTGGCAGTTCGAAGAATTGCCCCAAAACCGCACTCGAATTACACAGAGGCTGGTATTATCAGGCCCCAACGCGAAGTCCTTTGTTGCTCAGGCAAGCATCTTCGAACAGACCGCACCCGACGGAATGAAGAAACTCGCTGCAGCCATCGAACGAGCCCATCACAAGGTGAAAGGACGCGAAGCATGCAGCAATTAGGCAAACTCACGGGCTTTCGGTGTACCCGAACCTGAAAACTACACCCATGCTCACACGGAAATCGTTCTGCCATGTGCCTCCCAGGCGAGTGGGGACATAATCGGCTTGGAGGACGCGAATGGCGAGGCGAGGCCTCAAGTTCACGTCGAGGCCGCCGCCAAAGCCCAGCGCAAGATTCGTCCTCCGAACCAGATCGCTGGTGCCGAAAGAGTCCGTTTCGACAAGCCGTGTATTGGTGACACCGACCAGAGCGTGGGCAAAACCGTTTGCCTTGCGACTCCGGATCTTGAGTTCCGGACCAAACAAGGCCTGAGAAGTAACCACGCTGTTATTGGAATGGCGAAAGGGAGGAGGGATCCGCGATCCTCTGCTTTGGATCCCCAGGTCCGTCAGAACGACACTGAAGTTGCGGTAGGGATTAAAGTTCACACCCAGATGGATACCATAGTAATTCTTGCTCACGGGCCCAAAGAGATTCGCCTGGGGACCCAGCCCCACGTTGGCATAGGAGAACCCGCCGAAGCACTCCCATCGTGGGAATTCCTGCCCTCGTGCGGGAAGGGCCGCTGCCGAATAAAGCACCGCAATCAGCGCAAATACGCGATGTCCAGATCTTTTCAGATTTCCCCGGTAGCCCAGCTCAGCTTCCATGGCCGGAGCTTACCCGCCGCTCTCGCACGCCCGCAAGCGACAACCTGCGCTACCGCCACTCTTGTCGTTATTTGTCGCATCTTTAAGCCAGCTTTGTGGGCGGGTAACCGAGGGGCTATCCCTCAGCATCCAAACCACTTGCAAGTGGGGGAGGGGGGCGCGTCCCTTTTTTTCCTTCAACTTTAAACTTTCAACTTTCAACCTTCAACCTTCAACCTTCCTCTCCCTCCGCCAACCCCTTGGTATGCCCCTTGTCTTTTCCTCCCCGATGTATTCTATTTGTCTCGTTTCCATGGCCAACGACGACAGCGGACCAAACCAACTGGAGATGCCGCAACCTGGCTTCCTGGCGCGCACTCTGCTCAGCACCGACCACAAAGTGATCGGGCTGAACTATCTCTGGCTCGCGCTGTTCAGCGTTTTTCTCGGCTTGGCGATGTCGCTGCTTATGCGCATCCACCTTGTTTGGCCTGGCGTACGACTTCCATTCTTGTCTGGGTCCTCTCTGGAACGTTACGCTGCTCTCACCACATTCCACGGTTCGCTCATGGTCTTTCTCGTGCTCACCGCCGCGCCGCAAGCCGGCTTCGGGAACTATTTCCTCCCGCTTCAAATCGGCGCGCGGGAAATGGCCTTCCCCAAACTGAATCGGCTCTCCTTCTGGGCCACCGCCGTTTCGCTCCTCGGACTGACCATCGCCTTCCTGGCCGCCCCGGAAACAGGAATCACCCTCTGGATTACCAGCGTTGCGATCTTCTCCTTCGCGTCTCTTTGCAACGGCATCAATTTCAGCGTCACCACCATCGACCTGCGCGCCCGTGGCATGACCCTGCCGCGGCTCCCGCTCACCGTCTGGGCCTGGTTCATCAACGCCATTCTGAGTACGCTGATCTTCAGCATTCTCCTTGCGGCCTCCGTCTGCTTGCTATCGGATCGCCTTTTGAGCACGCACTTTTTCCCGCCGCTGAATTTTCTCGCCGGTCAACCCGCAAATTTTGTCGCGAATTTTCTTCCTGTGCTCTGGCAGCGCCTCTTCTGGTTTTTCGCGCAAGCCGAAGTCTACATCGCCATGCTCCCGTGCTTCGGACTCGTCACCCATCTGTTCTCCACGTTTTCCCGCAAGCCTGTTTGGATGGAACGCTTCGTAGTTCTGGCATTGTGCGGCGTGGGGCTCTTTGGATTTTGCGTTTGGGGCCAGCACATGTTTGCCAGCGGCATGAATCCGTTTTCACCGCTCGTCTTTTCGCTGTTGGCTTCCTCGCTTGGTCTGCCCGCCTCGATCCTCCTGATCAGTTGGCTCGCCACGCTCTGGAACGCGCGCCTTCAGCTCAACACCTCGATGTTGTTCGCCATCGGTTTCGTTTCGCTCTTCATGGCCGGCGGAATTTCTGGAGTCTTCCTCGCAGGTCGCGATCTCGCCGCCGCGGCCGTCAGCGACGAATTCATAACCGGATATTTCCATCTGGTCGTGGGCGTTGCGGCCACGTTCGCCATCCTTGGCGCACTGTTTTTCTGGTTTCCAAAACTCTTTGGCCGCCGCCTCAACGAGTCGCTTGGCAAGATTCACTTCTGGCTCACCTTCGCCGGCGTCTATCTCGTCTTCATGCCCATGCACTGGCTTGGCTTGCTCACGCACGCCAACCTCTACTCCGGCAGCCGCATCGCCGCCATCGCCCCGTTGGTCGCACCCGTCCGCTCGTTCATCACCGTCGCCGCGGTCCTCCTGGTTCTCGCGCAAGGAATTTTTCTATTCAATTTTCTGTGGAGCCTTTTCCGCGGCGAAAAAGTGGAACAACGCAATCCCTGGCGCGCAACCACCCTCGAATGGAGCGTCTCCTCTCCGCCACCCTCCGGGGATTTTGGCCCCACCGACCCGGTGGTGTATCGTGGAGCTTACGAATTCAGCGTGCCCGGCGTCGCCGAAGATTTCGTCCCCCAGCACCTGTCGCCCGCTTGCCCTGAGCTTCGAGGGGAGTCTCGCAAGGAGCCCGCTTAGCGAAGGGAAGAAGTAGCAAAGGCGCGCTAATCGAGGCTCTGAAAATTTCATTATGCCGGGCACAACCTCACCTCCCGAAATCGAACTGATCATCGAAGACATCGGCGGTGGCCGTGGAAATCCGCCCCCGGGCGGCGACGACGATGGCGACGACGGCGGGGACAACGACAATCGTCGTCGCAAACAATCTCCCTCTCCCAAGCGCTACTCCACGGCAATCACGATCGCTCTCGTTTCTATATTGATGTTCTTCATGACCCTCGCGAGCGCATTCATTGTTTTGCGGCGCGGCAGCGACGTGTGGGTGACTGTGCACTTGCCGCCAATTCTTTTGGCGAACACACTGATTCTTCTCGCGAGCAGCTTTACTCTGGAAGGGGCGCGGCGGCGGCTCACTCTCGCCGACCCATCCGGCTTCAGAAAATTCTGGCTGCTCACCACTGGCTTGGGGATCTTATTTGTTGCAGGACAGCTGATTGCGTGGCGGCAACTGGTCGCGCAAGGCGTTTACATCGCAAGCAACCAGGCCAGCAGCTTTTTTTATATTTTCACTGGCGCCCACGCAGTGCATCTCCTGGGAGGCGTAGGCGCACTTCTCTACGTTTCCTTCCGCAAGCCCGATCAGAAAAGAATTTCTCTCAGCACTGCCGCGGAAATCACTTCCTACTACTGGCATTTCATGGATGGACTTTGGGTTTTTCTGCTCGCGCTTCTTTACCTGGGAAAATAATTCCAGCCAAGGAAAAATTAACACTTCAAAAAATCGGCGATAGTCCCGACGACGCGCGCAATTTGTTCTGCGCGCAATTCCGGATACATCGGCAGCGAAAGCACTTCTTGCGCGGCGCGCTCTGAATGCGGGAAGTCGCCCGGCTTGTGGCCAAGCGATGCGTAGAGCAGTTGCAAATGCAATGGATACGGATAATAGACGGTGCTTCCGATTTTTTGTTCACGCAGGAATTGCTGCAGAGCATCGCGGCGCTCCACGCGAATCGTATATTGGTGGAAGACATGTTCGAATCCTTCCGGCGTGATCGGCGGCATCACGCCGGGAATTTGACTCAGTAGGCGCGTGTACTCGGCGGCGTTCGCCTGGCGCGCGCGCTGCCAATTCGAAAGATGGCGAAGTTTCACGCGCAGAATCGCCGCCTGGATTTCATCCAAGCGGTTGTTCCAGCCCGGCTCAGCGCTGAAATACTTCGCCGTCTGACCGTGGTTGCGCAGTGTTCGAATGCGCTCCGAGAGTTCCAGTGAATTCGAAACGACCATGCCCGCGTCGCCGTAAGCGCCCAGATTTTTTGTGGGATAGAAGCTGAGGCACGCGGCATCGGCCAGCGATCCGGTCCGGCGGCCCTTGTAGGAAGCGCCGATCGCCTGGGCATTGTCCTCAATCACCGGTAAGCAGCGGGCCTTCGCGAAGGCCAGGATTGGATCCATATCCGCAGAGAGTCCATAGAGATGTACAACCACAATCGCGCGCGTGCGGGGTGTAACGCGGCGCCGCAGTTCAGCGGGATCGACGTTGTAGGTTTCCGGCCGAATGTCCGCGAAAAGCGGTTTTGCTCCGAGGGCACTCACGGCACTGCCGGTGGCTACAAACGTGAACGGGGGGAGAAGCACTTCGTCACCGGCTTGCACACCGCAGGCCCGCAAGGCCAGTACCAGCGCGTCCGTCCCCGAACCCACTCCCACACCATGGGCGACGCCGCATAGACTGGCGATCTCCTGTTCCAAGGCGTCCGCTTCGGGCCCAAGGACAAACTGCTGCGAAGCCAGGACATTTTCGATCGCCGCGCGAATTTCGCCGCCGACCGCCGCATACTGCGCGGCGAGATCGAGTTGGGGAACAGGGTCGGGCGGGGAGGGAATTTGAGGTTGGGAGGTCATGAGTATTTAGCGAATTCAGTATACGTCAATTGGGTTTTGGCTTTGGGCAGGCCGGACTGCGATGCAGAGACGCAGAGTGCACAGAAAAAAGGAGAAAAATGCCGCGCTTCGTGGCACAAAACACCGGGACACAAACATCGTGAAACAGACGGCGCTCCAATATAATGAAGCGGCCTACTACATGTTTGCCAATCGCACCAACTGGGATCTGACCCCGAACCGACTCAGCGAGGCTCTTGCGGCGCATCGCGCCGCGGGGAAGCCGCTGCTCGACCTTACCGTTTCAAATCCCACGGAATGCGGTTTTTCGTATGACAGTAAAGCGATCCTGGAGGCGCTGAGCAATCCTGCCGCGCTCCGCTATGAACCAAATCCAAGGGGGTTAGAGAGCGCGCGGCGGGCGGTCGCCGGGTATTACGCGAGTCGGAACGAGGCGGTTTCGACCGAGGATATTTTCCTCACGACCAGCACGAGCGAGGCCTACTCCTATGCGTTTCGAACGCTCTGCGATTTTCGCGACGAAGTCCTGATTCCTTCGCCGAGTTATCCGCTGTCCGATTTTCTGGGAGAGATTCAGGACGTCAAGCTGGTGCGCTATCAACTAATTTATGACCATGGATGGCAGATCGATTTTCATGCATTGGAGCAGGCCATCACGCCGCGCACTCGCGCGGTGATTGTAGTTCATCCCAATAATCCGGCGGGGCACTTCACAAAACCCGCGGAAATAACGAAGTTGAATTCCATTTGTGCTGCGCGGGAAATGGCAATTATCGCCGATGAAGTGTTCCTAGATTTCGCGCTCGATGGAAATCGTGCTGCGAGCTTTGCCGCGAACTCCGACGCGCTCACCTTCACGCTGAGCGGCCTCTCCAAGATCTCCGGACTGCCGCAAATGAAGGCTGCGTGGTTAGCCGTGAGCGGACCGCAAGAACTGAAAAGGGAAGCGGTCGCGCGGCTCGAAGTGATCGCTGACACGTACCTCTCGCCGAACGCGCCAGTGCAACTGGCGATGCCTGCGTTCCTGGGACAACGTCAAAGTTTTCAGGAGCAATTATTGTCGCGCGTCCGCGGAAATCTTGCGGAGTTGGATGGTCAGTTGGCCAGGCAGAACGCGTGCAGCCGCTTAGAGGTGGAAGGAGGTTGGTACGCGGTGCTGCGCGTCCCGGCGATTCGATCCGACGAAGATCTCGCCCTCGAACTGCTGACCGCCAAGAGTGTCTACGTTCACCCAGGTCACTTCTATGACTTTACGACAGATGGGTTTCTGGTCGTTAGCTTGATCACCCCAGAAATAACTTTTTCTAAAGGAATCACCGGGTGTTTCAGCTTCTAACTTCTAAGCTGATGAAGCCTGTCCTCTGAGACTTGCAGGCGGCACAAATCCGACTATGAGTGTTTCCTTGAGAGTTCATAATCTGGAAGGTTCGGAGCAGTTTACATACGGATTTTGGAATAAATTGGTCTAAATTATCAAAATCGGTTCTAACTAACACGCTAAACAAAGAAGTTAGCAACGCTTTAACTAAGCACGGCGTGAACCGCAGGTTGGAAAGCGCCTTGCAACGCCTTTCCTAGACCCGTGGGGGTCCATATGTGCGTCCGTTCTCGAAGAGATGATTTTGCAACTCCAGGCCGCAAGCATTGAGCTGCGTCTGACCATTTTGCGTAAGCAGTGAAAGTTGTAAGACGGAGGAAACCAGCCATGAAGCGAAGCGACGTTGGAAGTCTAAGAAGTGATCGGAAAACGGCGATAGGTCAGCTTTTGGCGTTATGCGCGATGTTGTTGTTAACAGCAATGCCGGTACTCGCGGCGCTGACGGGAGACCTGCAAGGTACGATTTTTGATCCGAACGGACTGCCTGTGTCGCAGGCAACGGTTACTATTAAGAATTTGGCGACCGGCGTTACGAGGACGCTTAGCACCGGCGACACTGGCGAGTTTTCCTCGCAGCAACTGGACATTGGAACATACGAAGTACGAATTGAAAAGCAAGGTTTCAGGGTCGCGGAGACCACGGTTGTTATCCGCAGCGGCGAAGTAACACGCCTCAATCTCTCGCTAGAGGTTGGAATAGTGAGCGAAGTGGTCACGGTCGAAGGGGGCGCTGAGACATTCTTGGATGTGGCTAGCTCACAGGTAAGCACTTCGGTGGATTCCAAGACCGTTCTCGCCCTCCCCAACCTGAACCGGGATCCAGTGGCGTTCGCGACGCTCGCGCCCGGCATCGTGCCGGTGAGCAAGGACAACCCGTTCCTGGGCTCGGGGAGTTTTAACGCAAACGGCCAACGGGGCCGTGGGAACAACATTACCGTGGACAACATCACGGCGACTGACATTTCAACGACGGGATCCTCCGGGACGGGCACGTTCAGCCTAGATGCCGTGCAGGAATTCAAACTTATTACGAGCAACT
>JACXTT010009321.1_pt1 | contig 13430 bp, 11 predicted proteins | sample 9270951 | NCBI WGS metagenome assembly JACXTT01 (sample SAMN15532306, study PRJNA645909) | rock metagenome | isolation source: weathered quartz diorite | place: Puerto Rico | collected 2017-06-21
AAACACCGGAGCCGCTTCGCAACGCCCACCACCCCGAACGCACTGGAAACCGCGCGCGGACAGCCCGCCATCGCCGGGTTCACCCGGCAGACGCTGATCGCCGCGTTCCCACAACTGGCGCCAAGCGTCGGCTTCGCCAGGACAGTGACGATCCGTTCCTCCACGCCTTACGATCCGGCGCTGCGCAGGAAAAATCAGCTTGCCTACTACGAGTATCTCGCGCAACCGCAGCAGCCCACGGTTGCCGTGGTCCAGGATATCGACAGTCAGCCCGGACTGGGTGCGTTCTGGGGAGAAGTGAACACCCATATCCACTGGGGCCTTGGCTGCGTCGGCGCAGTGACCAATGGTTCGATGCGCGATCTCGACGCGATGCACCCGAAGTTCCAGTGTCTGGCCGCATCCTTGAGCCCCAGCCATGCCTGGGTGCAGGTCGTCGATTTCGGCAGGCAGGTGGATGTATCCGGCCTGGTCGTATCCCACGGCGAAGTCGTCCATGCCGACCGTCACGGTGCGATCGCGATACCTCGCGACCTGCTCGACAAGCTGCCTGCAGCGATCGACCTGATGGCGCGACGGGAGAAAGTGTTACTCGATGCGTCGCGCAAGCCCGGATTCACCGTGGCGACGCTGCGCCAGGCCTTTGCTGCATCCGATCAGATCAAATAGAGGCGTTCGGGTCAGTTCGCTGTGCGCCGGCGATAGGATTCGATGAAGGGGTCGGCTTGCGCAGCAGCCTGCGACACGGCAAGCACCGCCTCAGCGCACACCGCATTGATGTGTCCAAGCATTGCGGCGACGCCCTGGATCGCGAGCATCCTGACGTATTTCACGCCCGGGTTGCGTGAGCCGAAGCGGACGGCGCCGACGTCGCCGTCGAATTTTCTCACCCGGAAAGGTTCGCGCTCTGCCCAGATCGCCTGCATGCGCGCGAATTCCCGCTCCGACCCGGCAACCCGGTCGCTGATCCGGTCGGTGAACGTGTAGTTGGCCAGCAGCAGCTCGCCCACCACCTTGACTTCGATGACGATGCGTTGCTCGCGGCCGGTAGGCGTGGCGAAATGGGTGGCAATCTCATCGGCTTCCTCGGCGTTCAGCACGCGCGCTGCCTGATCGGCCCAGATCGTATGCAACCAGTCCGGATCCTCGATGCCGCTTGCGATGACGCCGTCGACGATGCGGCCTAGGGATGCCTCGGCATCCTGCCACTCCGGCGCAGCCGCGTTCCAGCCGCGGCCGAGTCCGGCATCGCGCCCCCGCCGGGCGAGCAGCGCCCGCGCCGCACCGAGGCCGGCCTGCTTCGCCGCCAGGCGGCCGACAGCCATTGGAACATCGGGCTCATGACTCGCCGCCAGCCTTGCTATGGCGTCATCCTTGAGCGCGTCCGCTGCCGCCGGCCCGACGGCCGTCAACAGCGCGGTCAGCGCCGCTCCCAGAATCCTTGCGATTGGCATCGCGATCTTCGTCCTCCGGCGCGCATTCTACCGTCTGCGGCCCCTTGATGCCCCACGCCCGGGAAATTGCCTGCGCGATGGGGTAGCATGCGGCCTTTGCGGACATTATTGAGGAGGAGAGGCAAATGGGCGCGCACAACAAGACAGCCATCGTTACGGGCGCAGGCAGCGGCATCGGCAAGAGCGTTGCGCTCACGCTTCTGAAGGACGGTTACAGCGTTGCGCTCGCGGGACGACGCAAGGATGCGCTGGAGCAGACCGTGAAGGAATCGGGAGCGGGTGCGCGGGCGCTGGCGGTGCCAACCGACGTTAGCGATCCGCAATCGGTGAAGGCGTTGTTCGCAAAAACGAAGCAGATCTTCAGCCGCCTGGACCTGCTGTTCAACAATGCCGGCGTCAACGCGCCGGGGATCCCGCTCGAGGACCTGAGCGTCGAACAATGGCGCAACGTGGTGAACATCAACCTCTCGGGCATGTTTTTCTGCATCCAGGAGGCCTTCCGGATGATGAAAGACCAGAACCCGCGCGGCGGACGCATCATCAACAACGGCTCGATCTCCGCGCACGCGCCGCGCCCCAATTCGGCGCCCTATACCTCGACCAAGCACGCCGTGACCGGGCTCACCAAGTCGGCTTCGCTCGACGGACGCAAGTACGACATCGCCTGCAGCCAGATCGATATCGGCAATGCGCTCACCGAGATGGCGGCAAGGATGACCAAGGGCGTGCCTCAGGCCAACGGAGAGATCAAGGTCGAGCCGACGATGGACGTGCAGCGCGTGGCGGACGCGGTGCTGCACATGGCGAGCCTGCCGCTGGACACGAACATGCAGTTCGTGACCATCATGGCGACCAAGATGCCCTTCGTCGGGCGTGGGTGAAGCCATGGCCTCCAAAGCGCGCTACATCTTCATCGCCAGCATGGACGTGGATCCGGGAAAGGAAGACCTGTTCAACGAGGTCTACGACACCGAGCATGTGCCGCTGTTGCTGAAAGTGCCCGGCGTGCTTTCGGCGAAGCGTTACAAGACCGAACCGCTGACGGTGTTCGTGCGCGGTGCGAAGCAGACCATCGCTCACGACGACGAACCGCGCTACAGCGCCGTTTACGAAATCGAAAGCCCGCAAGTGCTGGTGAGCGACGCCTGGGCCAAGGCGGTGGATAAGGGCCGCTGGCCAACCGAGGTGCGCCCTTACGTTCGCAATCGCCGTCTGGTGCTGCGACGGCTGCTCGGACCCGGGTCCTGACCTCCCAACCAGCCAGGGGAAAAAATGATTCACGTCATCGCCACCGTCGAGCTCGCGCCCGGAACCCGCGAAAAGTTTCTGACCGAATTCCGCAAGATCATCCCCGAGGTGCGCGCCGAGGCCGGCTGCATTGAGTATGGCCCGGCCGTTGATGCCGACACCGACATCCCGATCCAGTTCAGGATTGGCGTGGACAAAGTAGTAGTGATCGAGAAATGGGACAGCGTCGCGGCGCTCACGGCGCACGGCGTCGCGCCGCACATGCAGGCCTACCGCGTCAAGGTGAAAGACTATATCCGTGGCATGGAACTGCGGGTGCTCTCGCCGGCCTGAAGGCGCGTCGCCGGGTCCGCCCGCGCTCTAATTCGTCAGTTCCTGTCGGGCCGCTGCATCTGCTTCGACAGCCGCCACGCCATCCACGCGAGCATGGCCACGCCGGCGAACAACGCCGACCACAGGCCCCATTTCTTCAGGTCTGGGCGCGGGAGCGCCGCCGCCTCGCCGGCAAGTTTCTGCACCGGGCCGGTCGAAGCCACAGACATCTGCGGCTCCTGGTCGGTGCGCCAGCCCGGCACCAGGGCCTCGATGCCGAGCGATCCCGCCTGCGCCTTCGAGTTGCCGTAGGCCAGCCGGAACGGGCCGGTGCCGCGCGCCGTGAAAACGATCTCGCGTGGTGTCCAGCCTGCCCTTACCATCAACGATCCCGAGCCGATGCCGCCGGCCGCCGGGTCCACGCGCAACAGCCAGTAGCGATGCGAGTTCACGCCGACCGTGATGTCCGGGCTGACCAGCTCGCGTCCGTTCTGATTCAGGCGATACGCAACCGTGTGCGTCACCGGCGTCCATCTGTCCTCGGGCTTGCCCCGGGACAGAAACCGGACCGGCACGATGGTGTTTTCCTGCGGCAGCCGCAGTGCGAGTCGTTCCAGAGGAAACCTGCCGCCGAGGTCGGCAAGATACTCGCCCGGCTTGTCCGCATTCGGCGTCGCAACGACCTCCTTCCAGGAACGCTCCGGTTGCGCATGCTGCTCCGGCGACAATCCCACAATTGCCTTCAGTTCGATGGCCTGCGTCGGATCGGCCCACATCAGACGCAGGTATTTCGCCTTCAGCGACCGGTACTCGATCGTCTTGCGTTCCAGACGCCGGCCCGCGTGCGCGAGGGCGCCCAGCGGCGCATCCGCGGCCAACGTGGTCCATTGCTTGAGGTCGTCTCCAGCTTCGAGCCGCACCGGGACCAAGCGGTCGGCCGCCACCCTTCCCCAGTCCACTTCGATGCCGTTCAGCGGCGTCTTCAGAACTGAGGCGTCCATCAGATAGCCGAGCAGCGCCCGCGGCCCGGGTTTCGCCTCGCGTGTACGCAGCCTGACGCTGACCTTGCCGCTGCTCTTATCGAAATTCAGATCAAGATCCTCGGACCGGGCATCACGCGGACCCAGAAGGGGAAAAATCGGCAGCGCAACCGGTGCCGGCTTTTCCACCGTCCGCTCGACCGGACGAAACGCATACGGCACGACTTCCCCAGCGCCGTTGAATACCCGCAGGTCGCGCAGGTCGGGAAATGCCGCCATCTCGTAAACCGTTTGCGGGATCGCGACCCGGTGCAACGCGTCCCCGCCCAGTCCTTCGATCTGCACCGCAAACGCAAAGTCCCCCGGCGATTCCGCAGCCGTGGCCGATAGACTTGCGGCGGCGAGGATGGCTGGCAGAAGAGTTTTCATGGCGCCTCCGCCTTCTTCGGCGGCAGCGGCGCGAAGTAGCCGATTATAAGCATCAGGATGCCGACGGCGATGAACGACACTATGCGTTCGATCCCGCCCACTTTCGCCAGATCAACCAGGAACAGCTTGACCACGGCGGCCGCCATCACCCCGGCCCCGGAGAACCAGAGTACGCGCAAACCACTGCGATGCGCCCGTAGCATGGCCACCAGCGCCAGCACGGTCCAGAAGACCGACAGCGACGCCTGTACCAGGTCCGAGCGAAGCATCGCGTCCAGCTGGTACGGAATGCCGCCCCAATGATGCAGCGTGCGCAACAGCACGCCATTGAGAAAAATGAACCCCGCGCCGCCGAGAAGTCCCCGTGGCCACGATGCCGGAATCTCCCCGGCATTGCCGATGCCATAGCCCGGCAAACCTTTCCACCAGGTGGCTAAGCAGGCAAAGGCCAGCAACTGCGCGATATCAAGCGGATTCAGCAACGGCACGTAGGGCAAGGGCTCGGGGCTGCCGTCGTTGCTGAAGTTCGCGTATACCGACCAGCCCAGCAGAAAGGCGGCGAGCGCCAGCGCGCCGACCCACAGATAGGCCTTCCGATAGCGCATCACCGGCCACCCGATGGCATCGCCCTTGAGCGCCAGCATTGCGAGCAAGCCACCGGGCACCAGCGCCCAGGCGATCAACGGCCACACATGCCTCCCCTCCACGACACGATCGATCTGCCAGCCGACTTCCCAGGCGCCCAGGGCCGCCAGCAGCCATACACCGGCTGCGTGCGACAAGGTCATGTAGGCGCCCTCGGTCCGGTCATGCCGCCGCAGAATGCGCAGATGGAAGAGGAACGCGACCGGCCACGCCAGCAGGCCGAATCCGGCCAGCGGATGCTGGTGCGGATGGCCGGCGACATTCAGGCAGAAGATGACCAGCAGGAGCGGCATGAGCGCCAGCGCGGGAAAGCGCGCCGTCGCCCATCTGCGTCCCCACAGCACGCTGAATGCAGCGCACGTGCCGGTAACGAACAGCAGCGACGCGTTCAGCTTTTCTTCCCAAGGCACATGCCGGTCGATCTCGTCCAGGCCGCCGAAAGTCCACCAGGCCAGGCCCCAGACAAACACGATGATCAACCCTTGTATTTCAAATTGCCCGGTTTTTTCGGGGTGGCGTCCTGCCACCCAGTTGGAAAACAGCGCGGCACCCGCGATGAGCACGCATCCGAGATAGAAGCTGTTGAGGATCGGCATGTCGCTGACGCTCCGGCCCGCATCCACCACGAAGGCGATGCCGGCCGCGAGCTGCAACAGCAGGCCGAAGGCGCGCGGCAGCCTTCTGCCCTGCTTCAGGCCGACCCAATACGCAGCCGCCCCCTCGAGCGCCCAGGCCGCCGATGTCCAGCGGCCGTCGAAGGCGAGCGGGATCGCCAGCGTCGCGAAAATCACGCCCAGTGCGAGGAACGCCTCGACCAGCATGCGCAGGGTTTCGGCGTGGCGGCGGTAAAGCAGCGAGGCCAGGATCAGATAGATCGCGGACACCACCACCGCGCTCCACGCGGCACCGTACTCGATGTCGTGCACCAGCCGGCTCTGCAGGCCGAAGCCGACCAGCGGGGTGCCGAACACGATCGTGCTGTCGACGTAATGCCTGAGTTGCGGCGCCTGCCTCAACGCGAACAGCATCGCGATCGCAACGTACTGCAGGAAGAACAACAGCAGAAACGGCTCGGTGCTCTCGAACAGTTCAGGCCGGTAGAAGCGCGCGCCCCAGACCGCGCCAATACCGAATGTGAAGACAAATCCAAGTACGTTGAGCGGACGCCACGCCCGGTAGAATGCAATGCCCAGAACGCCGGCGTTGAGCACGGCGTAATAGCTGAACAGCACCACATGGCTGCCACCCCCGGTCGACGCGAGCACCGGGGCCAGGAAGCCGCCGGAAACGCCCAGCACTGCCAGAGACAATGCGTTCTGGAGCACCGCCAGTACGGCCGAAAGAGCCGCGATGGCGACCAGCGCAAAGAAGGCCGCCTCACCCGGGATGAGGCTGAACAGGCGGAACGCGCCGAACACTGCGAGATAGAGAAGTCCCACCCCGCCGCCCTCCATCGCCAGCGCATAGACCGGCTTGCGGGTACGCAACCGCCAGCCGATCACCAGCATCACAGCAGCGCCCAGCGCCACGCCAATCAACCTCACCTCGATGGGCACATGCGTGTGCTCGTAGGCGTACTTCAGCAGGAACGCCACGCCGAAAAAGAGCACCACCACGCCGACCCGCACCAGCGCGTTGCCTCCGCTCAGCCAGTTCCATGCACGGCCGAAGAATGAAGGCTCTGGCGGCCGTGACGAAGCGAGTTTGGCGTGAACCGTCTCGGGTGCGGCTTGCTCGGTCACAGATTGCGCGAACCGGTCTCCTGCGCCGATCGGCCGGTCCTGTATGGGCGCGATTTCTTCCGTCACCAGTTGCGGGATTACGAAGGGCGTCTCCGGAGTGGCGAGCGCACTCGCAGGCGCGGATTGGGAAACGTCCGCGGGCACCGACGTTGCAGGCGCTTGGGTAGCACTCTGGCGCAGTTCCCTGACCGCGGCTTCCAGCGCAGCGAGCCGTGCTTCGATTTCGGGTTGGCTGGATTGGCCGCGGAAATGGGAGATCAGCGCCCCGGTCAAGGCACCGAGCAGACCGCCCCACAGGGTGCCGTTGCCGCCGACGAACATGCTTCCGAGAAGGAGTCCGACAAACAGCCCGATGAACCACATGGCGTCATTCTCCCGTCTACAGCGCGTGGCCGATTGGCCCGGCATCTTTGCATACATCTCGCGGTGCGCCTAGCCCGCCGGCATAACGCGGAGCAGCAACACGGACACAAAAAGCCGCGCCGGTCGGAACCGGCGCGGCTCGGGGAATGTAACGGTCAGGTCTCGGCTCGTCTGATTTCGCGCCACTGTACGCGAACGTTCAGGATCGGATTTTCACCGGAAGGCCAAGCCACTTTCTTCAGTTTCATTTCGTAAACCATTAACCGCAAAGGACGCCAGGAACGCCAAGGAAGACCAAAGCAAGTCCGGTACAGAGCATATCCCGTGAGCCTAACCGGCAACCATTGCACGTTCCCGTCAAGATTTATCTCTCCCTCGTTTTTCCTTGCGTCCTTGGCGTCCTTCGCGGTGAGTGCTTTCTGAGCCCTACTTCAGCGGCTTGTAGCGCAGCCGCCTGGGTTTGGCACCCTCTTCACCCAGGCGCTTCACCTTGTCGGCCTCGTATTCCTGGTAGTTGCCGTCGAAGAAAACAACCTGCGAATCGCCTTCAAACGCCAGGATGTGGGAGGCGATGCGGTCGAGGAACCAGCGGTCATGGGATATGACCAGTACGCTGCCGGCGAATTCCAGCAGTGCATCTTCCAGCGCGCGCAGGGTTTCCACGTCGAGATCGTTGGAGGGTTCGTCGAGCAGCAGCACGTTGCCGCCAGCGATCAGTGTCGTAGCCAGATGCAGCCGCCCGCGCTCGCCACCGGAGAGATTGCCGACGACTTTCTGCTGGTCGGCGCCCTTGAAGTTGAAGCGACCGGCGTAGGCGCGCGAGGGCATTTCGAATTTGCCGACGGTGAGGATGTCCTGCCCGCTGGAGATCGCTTCCCAGACCGTCTTCTTGTTGGCGAGTGCGTCGCGGCTCTGGTCCACGTACGCCAGCTTGACCGTGGAGCCGAGCATCACTTCGCCGCTGTCGGGTTTCTCCTTCCCCGCGATCATCCGGAAGAGCGTGGATTTGCCGGCGCCGTTCGGGCCGATGATGCCGACGATCGCGCCGGGCGGGGTCTTGAAGCTCAGCTTGTCGATCAGCAGGCGCTCGCCGTAGCCCTTGCTCACGTTCTTGAACTCGATAACGCTGTCCCCCAGGCGCTCCGCGACAGGGATGAAGATTTCCTGTGTTTCATTTTGTTTCTGGTGCTCGTACGAACTCAGTTCCTCGAACCGGGCGATGCGGGCCTTGCTCTTGGCCTGCCGCGCCTTCGGGTTGGAACGCACCCACTCCAGTTCCTTCTGCATCGCCTTGATGCGGGCGGATTCCTGCTTGGCCTCGACCTCCAGGCGCTGTTCCTTCTGTTCCAGCCACGAGCTGTAGTTGCCCTTCCACGGAATGCCGCGGCCGCGGTCGAGTTCCAGAATCCACTGCGCAGCGTTGTCGAGGAAATAGCGATCGTGGGTCACCGCCACCACGGTTCCCGGAAATTTCTGCAGGAACTGCTCCAGCCAGTCCACGCTCTCGGCATCAAGGTGGTTGGTCGGCTCGTCCAGCAGCAACATGTCGGGCTTGGACAGCAAAAGCCTGCACAGCGCGACGCGGCGTTTCTCCCCGCCGGAGAGTTTTTCGATCTTCGCGTCCCACGGCGGCAGGCGCAATGAGTCAGCGGCGATCTCGAGCTGGTGCTCGACGTTGTCGCCGGAACCGGTGGCCACAATGGCTTCGTACTTCGCTTGCTCGGCGGCCAGCTTGCCGAAGTCGGCGTCGGGCTGGGCATAGGCGGCGTAGATCGCTTCGAGTTTTTGTTTCGCGTCGAAGACTTCGCCGAGACCTTCCTCGACAGCCTGGCGCACCGTCTGCTTGGGATCGAGCTGCGGCTCCTGAGGCAGAAAACCGATGCGCAGGTCGGGCATCGGGATGGCTTCGCCTTCGATTTCCTGGTCCAGGCCGGCCATGATCTTGAGCAGGCTGGATTTGCCCGAACCGTTCAGTCCGAGCACGCCGATCTTGGCGCCGGGAAAAAAAGACAGAGAAATATCCTTGAGGATCTGGCGTTTGGGCGGCACGATCTTGCCCACCCGCTGCATCGTGTAAACGTACTGAGCCATGAATCTGAAACCGCCGAGGGTTCGAAGAGCGGAGGATTATAAGCGAGTGCTGTATGCCGCGCGCTCCGAGAGAATCAGCCGGCTGGAGGCGGCGAAAAATGCGCTTAGCGTCGGAATATACAGCGCATCGCGTCTCAGGGCTTCAGTGCCCTATAGAGGAACGGCAGGCTCAGGTCCATCCGGTAATCAACGTCGGAGTGGTCATCGTCGAATTCCTCGTAAGTGTGCCGGATGCCGGCCTGGGAGAGCCGCTTCGACAGGATGCGCGCGCCGTAATGGATGTGATACTGGTCGCGCCAGCCGCAGTCGATGTAGATGCCGCGCATCGACTTCAGGTTGTCGCGGAATTTTGCGACGAGGTTGACCGGGTCATGTTCGCGCCACTTGCGCCAGCGCTTCTCTATCACTTCGCCTGATTCGACGTTGAAGGGCACGCGGAAGCCGAGCGGCGCCCTCGGGTCCGGATCGTAGGTGGCCGCCATGCAGAGATTCATGATGCAGTGGCTTTGCGCGGTCGTGAGCTTTTCCCTCTTCCAGACGTGCGCGAGGAAGCGCTTGATGCGCCCGTCGTCCAGTCCATCAGCAAGGCCCTTGCGGCCCGCTTCTCGGAGCGCGTCGTAGGCGCCGGCCTTTCGCCTCGGCGCGCGATGCCTGGCGAGCTCGTTGAGCGTGTTCGGCCAGTCGTGCCAGTACACGAAATCGAAATACGCGTCGCCGGAATGATCGGCGATTGCACCCCAGTATTTCGCGTACTTCATGCCGTGGATGATCGAACCGTAGCCGCCGGATGACTTGCCGAAGCAACCGCGATGCTCGCGGCTTGCAAGCGTGCGGAACTCGCGATCTACAAAGGGAATGATCTCGCGCGTCAGATAGCCCGCATAGTTGCCGATCGCGGACGAGTTCAGGTACTGGTTGCCGCCGAGCGCGGTGAAGCAGTCCGGAAAGACGAAGATCGCCGATCCCATCTTCTGCTCGCGAATGAGCCGAGCCGCACGCTCCGGGACGTTGTCGCCGAACGGCTTCCAGTTGGTGTGCGAAAGACCGGAGCCGGTGAAGCCGACCAGGTCGTAGAGCACCGGGAAGCGGCGCCTGCCCCGGCCTTCGTCATATTGCGGCGGCAGCCATACCGCGAGCTTGCGCACATGCGGATCGCCGAGCGGATTATCCTTGAGTATCTTCGAGGTGTGCTCGAGCACAACCAGCGAGCCGCGGGAGCCTGTGGGGCGCTTAAGAGCCACGGGTTATGGCTGGATTGAATCGGCGGCGGCGGGTCGCCAATGGCCCGCTACTGGAATCGGTAGAACCGATCGTTCAGGTACTTGATGATGTTCTGCGTCTCGGTCGGCGAGAATTCCTTTTTTGCCATGTGGCTGCAAGCTTCCAACTGCTGCTTCAGACCATCCAACGACCGGACCAAATGATCGTTGCGGGTGTAGACCCCAGTATCATGGCAGCCCGTGCAGTTGGCATCATGCAGGCGTTTGCCCTCGGCGCCGTCGCCCGGCAAGGCCGCTTGGGCGCCCACTGTCGGCAATGCCATTACAAGTATGCACAGGATGACCTTCACGGCTTACCTCCGACGATCGGGCAGTGTTTCAGCAACTCGGCGATTCGCACCCTTGTGAATTCGTGTTAATCATACTACGCAAGCTGCCCCCTGTCGGTGGCGAGAGTCGAACGGGTTCTTCATTCGACCCTTGTTATTTTGCGTCGTGGAAAATCACGCCGAGCGTGTGGCGGCGTCCGCTGCGAACGCGGCTCACGCCATGGCGAAGATTGCCCCGGTAGATGCCGCGCATGCCCTGCACGGGGCGATGGCGGACCGCGAAGATCACGGCATCACCTTGGCGCAGCGGGACGACCTCGGGCCGCGACTGCATGCGCGGACGCTGTTCCGTCAGCACGAACGCGCCCCCGCAGAAATCTGTTCCAGGTTCCGATAGCAGGATCGCGACCTGCAGCGGGAAAACATGCTCGCCGTAGAGATCCTGGTGCAGGCAGTTGTAGTCGCCTTCGCCGTACTGGAGCAGAAGCGGCGTCGGCCTGATCTGCCCGGCTTCATGGCAGCGGGCAAGGAAATCCGCATGTGTACGCGGATATCGAACGTCGATGCGCATCGCCGCGTTCCACCGGTTGGCGATGAGCGCGAGACGCGGGTACAAGGCCGATCGCAGGTTGGCGACCATCTCCGGGAGCGGATACGAGAAATACTTGTATTCACCGCGTCCAAAACCATGCTTTGCCATGACCACGCGACTGCGAAAACGCGTTTCGTCGGCGTATAGCCCGGTCAGGGCCCGGCATGCGTCCGGGGCGAGAAGGCACTCGAGCATTGCGCTACCCTCCGCATCGAGACTGCCGGAGACGCATTCCCAGTCGAACGCCCCGACCCGATCCGCGATGCTTGCGACAACGGCGGCAACCGAGATCGATCGAAGGTTCGCGCTCATTGTTGCGCTTCCCGCTCGAGCAGCGCGCGCTTGCGCTCGACCCCCCAGCGGTAGCCCGACAGCGCGCCGTCATTTCTCACCACGCGATGGCAGGGAATCGCCACCGCCAGCGCGTTCGCTGCGCAGGCCCGTGCCACAGCGCGCACCGCTTTGGGGGAGCCGATCCGTTTCGCAATATCCGCGTAACTCACCGTCGAACCCGTGGGGATCTTTCTCAACGCCTGCCACACCCGCTGCTGGAATGCCGTTCCGCGAACATCGAGCGGGAGATCCAACCCCAGCCTGGGGGTTTCGACGAAGCCCACTACCCTGGCGACGAGCTCCTCGAATTCCTTATCTCCTCCGATCAGATCGGCACGCGGGAACCGGTCCTGCAACTCGCGCGCCAGGGCATCGGGATCATCTCCGAGCAGAATGGCGCAGACTCCGCGCCCGCTGGTGGCTACCAGAATGGATCCAAGCGAACATTCACCGACGGCGAAGCGAATTTCCGTGTTCGCACCGCCCTTGCGATAGTCCGAAGGGGTCATTCCCAGTATTTCGCGCGATTTTTCATAGAACCGGCCGGTGGAATCGTATCCGGCACCGAAGATTGCTTCGGTGACCGTGCCGCCGCCGTCCAGTTCTTTGCGGACCCTCCTGGCGCGATGCGCCGCTGCGTAGGCCTTGGGGGTCAGGCCCGTAACGGCTTTGAAGACACGATGGAAGTAATAGGTGCTCAGTCCCGCGCGGCTGGCCAGTTCCCCGAGGCCGGGCACCGTCTCGGCGTCCTCGATGAGCCGGCAGATCTCCGCAACCTTCGCTGCATGCTGTGCGCCCAGGGGCGCCTGGTCCGGCTTGCAGCGCTTGCAGGGACGGAAACCCGCTTGTTCGGCATCCGCACACGTGGCGTGGAAGCGCACGTTCTCCGGCCTTGCCGGACGGGCCGCGCATGAGGGACGGCAATACACACCGGTGGTCTTGACCGAGTAGAAGAACTTACCGTCCGCCGCCGCATCGCGGGCGACGACGGCGGCCCAGCGGGGATCGCCGAGCGTTGCGGCGGCAAGCTTCTTGGCATTCAGTGAGGTATTCATGGTCGTTCCTTTCGACAATCTGGTGACGGTCGCAATCATGTGTCCTGTTCCGTTAATTCGTGGCCGAAAACCCGCCGAGAATCGGCGCGATGCTGTGTTACGAGTCCTTGCCGTTGTGCCCGCCACTGTCAAGGACTCGCGCCTTGCCCGACACCGATTTCGCGGGTTTTCCAATCAATGATGAGTCGCTGTCAAGATAGATTCTGGGACCGAGTTACGAGGTTCGCGAGTTATCCCACGACTCAACGGAACAGGACACTAGCGGCCGCCGCCAGGCCTCGCACTCCGGGTCTTGCTTTCGAATTCCGGATTTGACTTCCTCCGTCCACCCCGCCGGCCGCAGGCCGGCGATAAGAGCGTTGACGCAAAGGACGCAAAAGTAAGCGAAGGAAACCCAAGACGATCAAGGGGTCTTTGTGCCGTAACCTTTCGCAGCACTCGTTGGTCAGCACACGGCATCGTCTACTGATTGCATCTCCACCGGATTTACATTCCTTTGCGCCCTTTCTTTTTTCCTCTGCGTACCTTATACGTTTACGTTGCTAGCGTAAGCTGGCAATAATCCGGGGACGCCCGGTGGGCGAGGCGGCAAACTGGTTTGCGTCCGAGACCTCGAGAGTCTGTCGCAAAGATCAGG
>JACXTT010009322.1_pt1 | contig 13429 bp, 15 predicted proteins | sample 9270951 | NCBI WGS metagenome assembly JACXTT01 (sample SAMN15532306, study PRJNA645909) | rock metagenome | isolation source: weathered quartz diorite | place: Puerto Rico | collected 2017-06-21
CCACCCGGGTACCCGTAGATATATTTGACGCCTTCGTCACGCAAGAAGCGGACGAGCATCTCACCGCCAGATAAAAGCTCCACGTTGTTCACCTCTAAAACGCCAGAATACCGTCCACAGACACTGGAGACGGGTCTTAATAGGTTTACTTCTCGACAGAGCATGAGCGACGGTGGTCGCCGACTACGTCAGCACTGACTGAGCAAGTATTGGGAGTGCCCCAAGTGTTGCGGGGGTTTCCCACCCAGCGCGAGGTAACGCGTTGCGGGTGTAACAGGTCGGCGCGGATGTGCGCCTCATGATCTGCCGAGTGGGCCTGCTTCTGGCAGTCCCTCTACAGCGGACTTTGGATTGTTCTGATTCGTCCCGCCCAAGTCAAGTCATCTTGTGAGCTTTCTTCGAACTAAGCGCATGACAACGCAGAAGAAAACCTTTCCCGAGGGAATGTGCTACGTTGCTTATCGCATTGTCTGACAAGGAAACCCGATGCGTAGAAGCATTCTGATGACTGGCCTGCTATTCGCCTTGAGCCCGCTGTGCCAGGCCGGGCAGATCTACAAATGGGTCGATGCCCAGGGCCAGACGCATTTCGACGCACAGCCGCCGACCGGGCAATCGGCCACGGTGGTGACGCCGGCGATCGGCAATGTGCCCGCGCCACCGCCGCGTCCCGCCGCGCCGCCGAGCACGCAGGTGGGCGACCAGAAGGCGGTGGACGCCAAGGTCAAGAAACAGATCGCCGATCAGGAAGCAGCCCGCAAAGCCTATTGCGAGAATGCACGGACCAACCTGGCCCAACTGGAAAACAACCCGCGGGTGCGCGAAGAGGTCAATGGCGAACGGCGCCGCCTGACCGAAGAGGAGCGCCAGGCGCGCCTGCTGGAGACGCGCAAGGGCATCGAGGAAAACTGCTCGTAGTCAGCGGGTCTCTGCAATCAACTGGTCAAACTGCGCCAGCAACCGCTGCAATTCCCGCCCCTGCCCCGGCCGCTGGGCATAGACCATTTCCGCCATGGCCAGGATCCCGGAAGCATTGGGCAGTTGCAGATCCTGCTCGAGGATCACCTTCATCCTCGGCAGGAAAATCCATTGCAGCCATTGCTCGAACTCCAGCGTATCGACGCTGAACGGCTCGACACTGGCCAGGGCCTCGGCGCTGGGCGCCACCTCGTCCCAGCAGCCCTGGACACGCAACTCCCGCTCGATCAGCAGCAGTTGCTCGGCAATCAACGGAAAGCGCGCATCCATCAGTAAGCGCCCTGGGCCTTCTGCCGTGCCTGCGCGGCACCTGCGGCATCACCCTGCTTGTCCCGCGCCTGGGCAATGATGCCCCAGAGGTTGGCCTGCAGGTCCGGACGCCCGCTGGCAAAGCTCAGGCCACGCCGGGCCAGCTGCTCGGCCTGCGGCGCATCGCCCTGGGCCATGCGCACCTGGGCCAGTCGATAGAGCACTTGCGGCTCACGCGGTGCCACGCGCTGGGCACGCTCAAGGCTGGACGAGGCGCCGTTGAGGTCGCCACTGGATTGCTGCTGCTGGGCCGTGGTCAACAGTGCCAGCACCGGTCCGTCCAGCTGCTCGTCAGCGGACAGGCCACCGCTGTTGTTGGACGGAATACCGCTCGGCGTCACCGGGCTCGGCGCATTGTAGGTACCCTGGACCGCACCCGGGTTGTAGGCGCCCTGGTTATAGGCTCCCGAGTTGATCGGTGCGGCCTGGATCGGTGCGTTGTTCGCCGGGCCCGGGGTAATCGGCCCCGGTGTGAACGGTTCGGTACTGATCGGCGTCGACGTTGCCGCGCCACCGCCCGGGACCATCACTACCACGCCGGAATCCTGGGGAACCGCCTGGGTCTGGTTCGGCACCTGCCCCTTGACGACGGTCTTGCGGAAACCGCCGGTGGACGAGATGCGCTCGTTGTTGGAGACAGCCGTCCCCGAATCGACCACCGGGATCGAACCCCGTGGCACGCTGGAGCAACCGCCCAGCACTGTCAGCGCTGCAAAAGCTGGAATCCACCACTTGTTCACGTCAAACCCTCTTCGCTCAATTCAACCAGCCCTTGACCCAATCCATCACTTCGGCGGCCGGCGTAGGCGCAGCGCCACCGCACGCCGCACCGGGCACCGGTTCGCTGCCGCGAATATACGGCATCTGCACCGCTCCCGGGCAATTGCCATCGGAGCCCTGTCCAGTGCGCGGATCGACCCAGGCCTGGACCACGTTATCCGGTTGCGGCATATCCAACGGCAGCGGATCGGCCTTGCGCATGAAGCTGGTCCAGACCTGCAAGGCACCGGTGGCGCCAGTGAACGGTGTCTTGCCGTTGTCATCACGGCCGAGCCAGACCACCGCCAGCAGGTCCTGGCCGAAACCGGCGAACCAGCTGTCACGCGAGTCGTTACTGGTACCGGTCTTGCCAGCCAGGTTCAGGGTCTTGGGCAGGACGTTGTACACCCCGCTCCCGGTACCCTCGCGCATCACCCGCTGCATCGCCGCCTGGATCAGGTAGATCGAACCCGGATCGAAACGCTGCTGGACCTGGAACGGATACCGCTTGAGCGGCTGGCCTTCGGCGGTCAGGACACTGCGAATACCGCGCATCGGCGTATTGAACCCGCCATTGGCCAAGGTCTGGTACATGGTCGCGATTTCCATCGGGGTCATGCTCGCGGCCCCCAGCAACATCGACGGGAAGGCCGGGAACTCGCGGGTGATACCCAGGCGTCCGAGGGTCTTGAGGACATTCGGCACGCCCACTTCCAGGCCCAGCCGGGCGGTCGACAGGTTGTAGGAGTGCGCCAGGCCCTGATAGAGGAAAATCGTGCCGTGGGAACGCCGGTCATAGTTCTGCGGCTTCCAGACCTGACCGTCGGCGCCTTTCACCGAGAAGGATTCGTCCGACAGCCAACTGGTCAGTGTGTATTGGCTGGGTTTCTCCAGCGCCGTCAGATACACCGCCGGCTTGATCAGCGAGCCCACCGGCCGCACCGCATCCAGCGCCCGGTTGAAACCGGCAAAGCTGGCCTGGCGGCTGCCGATCATGGCCTGGACCTCTCCGGTTTCCGGGTTGGTCACCACCATGGCCGCCTCGACATCGTCACCGCCCTTGCGTCCGGCCAGACGCTTGAAGGTGTCGTTGACCGACGCCTCGGCCTTCATCTGCAGGATCGGGTCGAAGCTGGTGAAGATGCGCAAGCCTTCCTCGGTCAAGTCTTCGTCGCGGTAGTCTTCACGCAGTTGCCGCTTGACCAGGTCGAGGAAACCAGGGAACGAGCTGTCCGCCAGGCTGCCGCGAGTGGTCACCCCCAGTGGCATTTTCTTCGCCGCCGCCACTTGCTCGGCGGTCGCCACGCCCTGCTGCTCCAGCAGGTCGAGGACCAGGTTGCGGCGCTCCAGCGCCCGATCAGGATAACGCCGCGGGTTGTAGTAGGACGGCCCCTTGACCATGCCCACCAGCAAGGCCACTTGATGCAGCTTCAACTCGGCCAGCGGCTGGCTGAAGAAGAACTGGCTGGCCAGGCCGAAGCCGTGCACCGCGCGCTGACCGTCCTGGCCGATAAAGACCTCGTTGAGGTAGGCCTCGAGAATCTCTTTCTTGTCGTAATGCAACTCCAGCAACAAGGCCATCATGGCCTCGGTGAGCTTGCGGCTCAGGCTGCGCTCGTTGGTCAGGAAGAAGTTCTTGACCAACTGCTGGGTCAGGGTGCTGCCGCCCTGGCGCATCTGCCCGGCCGAGGTATTGACCCAGATGGCCCGGGCAATCGACTTGGGCGAGACACCGAAGTGATGATAGAAATCCCGGTCCTCGACCGCGACCAGGGTGTCGAGCAGGTACGGCGGCACCTGGTCGATCTTGATCAGGATCCGGTCTTCGAGGTTCTTCGGATACAGGCCGCCGATCAGCAGCGGCTCAAGGCGCACCACCGACAGCTTCGCACCGTTGAGCGAGGACAGCTCGGCCACATAGTCGCCGGAGAAGCGCACACGCACCGGCTGGGCCGACTCCATGCCTTCATAGAACTGGAAGCCGCGGGTGTTCAGGTCCACGGTATTACCGCTGACCGCCGCCGCACCCGGGCCGTTGGCCACGGCTTCACGGCGATAACCGAGGGCATCGAGTTCGGTAAGGAAGTCCTCCTTGCTCAGCTTCTGGCCGGCGAACAGCTCCAGCGGCCGGGCATAGACCTTGGCCGGAATGGTCCAGCGCTTGCCGGAGAACTTCTCCTGCACCACCGCATCGAGGTAAACGGCGAAACCGGCCAGCACGACGAGGCCGACCAGGCTGAGCTTGATCGCCCAGCCAAGCCAGGGACGCAGGCGGCCAGCGGGAGGTTTGGATTTGGGACGGGAACGGGGAGATCGGGTACGAGTCATGGCGGCGGATTATACGCACTTTATTCATGATCAACATGTACGTCCGGCGGTTTGCACTAACGCCTCCAGCGGCCATAATGAGCGCCTTGAATTTACCGCCTTCTGAAGGATCACCAGTGAGCCAGTCCCTGATTACCACCCTGCAAAACCCGGCCCTCTACCCCCATCCGGTGGACGGGTTCCAGGTTATCGAAACCCATATTTCCTGGGTCTTGCTCACCGGCTCCTATGCCTACAAGATCAAGAAGCCGGTCAACTTCGGCTTCCTCGACTTCACCGAACTGTCGGCACGCGAGCACTTCTGCACTGAAGAGCTGCGCCTGAACCAGCGCCTGACCAACGATTTGTACCTGGAAGTCCTGCCGATCACCGGCAGCGCCGAGGCCCCCGTCCTGGGCGGTAGCGGCCCGGCCATCGAATATGTGCTGAAAATGCGCCAGTTCCCGCAGAGCCAACTGCTGAGCACCCTGCAGGCCAACGGCGAACTGACCACCGCGCACATCGATGCCATGGCCCAACAGATCGCGGCTTTCCACCAAAGCGCCCCCGAAGTGCCGAAAGCGCACTACCAGGGCACCCCGGAAGCGGTCATGGACCCGGTTCGCCAGAATTTCGAACAGATCCGCCCGTTCCTCAGCGAAAAGGCCGACCTGCTGCAACTCGACGCCCTGCAAGCCTGGGCCGAAACCAGCTTCGAACGCCTCAAGCCACTGCTGGCCCAGCGCAAGGCCGAGGGTTTCATCCGCGAGTGCCACGGTGACATCCACCTGGGCAACGCCACCGTCATCGACGGCAAGGTGGTGATCTTCGACTGCATCGAGTTCAACGAACCCTTCCGCTTCACCGACGTCTACGCCGACACCGCCTTCCTGGCGATGGACCTGGAAGACCGTGGTCTCAAGAGCCTGGCCCGGCGCTTTGTCAGCCAGTACCTGGAACTGACCGGCGACTACCAGGGCCTGGCCTTGCTGAACTTCTACAAAGCCTACCGCGCCCTGGTGCGCGCCAAGGTCGCGCTGTTCAGCATGCCGGCCGAGGATCCGGTGCAACGCGCCAGCAGCATGCGCCAGTACCGCAACTACGCCAACCTGGCGGAAAGCTACAGCACCATTCCTTCGCGCTTCCTGGCAATCACCAGCGGCGTCTCCGCCGTCGGCAAGAGCCACGTCGCCCTGCGCCTGGTGGAAGCACTGGGTGCCGTGCGGCTGCGCTCAGACGTGGAACGCAAGCGCCTGTTCGGCGAACAGCAGGTCGAGAACAGCGTCGGCGACGGCATTTATAGCCGCGACGCCAGCGTCAGCACTTACCAGCGGCTGCATGAAATCGCCGACACCATCCTGCGCGCTGGCTTCCCGGTGGTGATCGACGCCACCTACCTCAAGCGCGAACAACGCGATGCCGCCGCCAAGGTTGCCGAAGCCACGGGCACGCCTTGCCTGATCCTCGACTGCAACGCCCCACAGGCGGTGATCGAAAACTGGTTGGCGCAACGTCAGGCCGATGCCGTCGACCCATCCGACGCCACGCTGGAAGTGATCGCCGCCCAACAAGCCAGCCGCGAAGCCCTCGGCGCCGATGAAGTCCTGCACGCCAAGCGCGTCGAAACCCATGAAAGTGGCAGCCTCGACACCCTGATCGAGCAGATTCGCCAGCGCCTGCCAGGCCTGTAGGAAACTATTTCAGCCGTGGGGCCGCAAGTGCTTCACGGCTGAAACATAGTGGCATTATACTGGCGCCATAAATCCAACAGGAGACGTCCCATGAGCCACCCCAAGCTACTCGACTCGCCCTTGTATGCCCTGCTGCACAAGGACGACATCGCCGGCTTCAACAAGGCACGTCCCAAGGACGGCCCGATCGATATGCGCGGCGGTGACTTCCGCGGTCTCGACCTGCGTGAACTGAATGCCGACGGGATCGACTTCACCGATGCCTATTTCCGCTCCGCCGACCTGCGCGGCGTGGACTTCCAGAATTCCATCCTGATCGGCGCCAGCGTGGCCCATGCACAGATTTCCGGCGCCTACTTTCCGGTGGAACTGAGCCCCGCCGAAATCCTCATGTCGATGCAGTTCGGTACGCGACTGCGCTACAACGTTTAATCCTGGTGGCGCCGCTCAAGGGCGCCGCTCCACCTGTGCATCCGGTACTCGCTGACGTTCTGGATACAGGCCCTGCCGCGCGACTTTTCACCCTTGCGCACTTCCAGTGCTGCGTGCCCGCCCCTCGCGAAGGCTGTGGCTTAGAAGCATTTGCACCAACGCCGAGCAAAGAACCACGCTTTTCCTGCTGACCGCTACACTTCTTTCAGGATTGCCTACTCTCGTCCACGCTGCATTCGGCTGTCGCAAGGAGGCTTGATGAACGATGAACTGCAACACCTGAAGAACCTTGGCAAGACGTCGGCGCAATGGCTGCACGCGGTGGGTATCCACAGCGCATCGGATTTGCGTCGACTGGGAGCGGTTGATGCCTACCGCGCGGTCAGGACCCGCGGATTTCGCGCATCGAAAGTACTGTTGTACGCCATTGAAGGGGCCTTGATGGACATTCACTGGAACGATATCCCTCAAGAACGCAAAGAAGCCTTGAATAAACAGTTGGAAGCGATATCGTCGCGTCACAAAAACTGATTTCGCAGGTTTGGCATGTATTTACTCGGGGAGCAACCGGCCTACGCCGATGAACTGATCAATCGTCTGCAGGCGATCCCGGCACAACTGCTCCAAGGCTTGACCCCCTGTGCGCCTCCTCTTGAGCTTGAGCAAACCGATAACCTGGCCGCCGCGCTGCGGGATGATCAACTGTTCCTGATCGACAGCGGCCTGCTGCATGCCCGCGTCGATGAGCGTGCACTGTTCTATTTGCACGAAGGCGACCTGGTCGGGCTGCGCCAGGGCATCGACTGGCCGCGCTGCATCCTCAGCAGTGACAACCCGCTGCGCCTGATCCCCTATCGGCGCGCCGACTTCTTCGCCCATATCTACGCCGACGAAAGCCGCGCCGAAGCGCTGCTGCGCTACCTCATCGGCCAGACGGCTTTGCTCTCCGATGCCGTCTCGCGCCTGAAACAGCCGGAGTTCCGCAGCAGCAACGGTTTCCAGCAGGTGGCTAAGGGCGAGGTGATGATCCGCCAGGGCGACGATGCCGATCATGTGTTCATCATCACCGACGGGCACGCCGAGGCCTTTGTCGACGGCCACAAGGTCGGCGATGTGCCCAAGGACGAGATTTTCGGTGCCATGGCCGTGTTCACCGGCGAGAAGCGCAGCGCCAGCGTGATTGCCAGCCAGCCCTGCACGGTCATGCTGATCCCCAAGGACCAGTTCCTCAGCCTGACCCAGAGCAACCCGCGCATCGCTCACAGCCTGATCGAAAGCATGGCGCGGCGCATCGATCTGCTGAACAAGGAAGTAACACGCCTGAATGCCGCCAATGCAGCGCGCTGAACCGCTCCCGCGTCAACCGTTCATCCAACGCCATACCCCGGACGAACGGTCGATAAAAAGACGTTGACTTACAAATGAGAATCGTTATGATTATCACAACTGATCGCGAGATCGGTTGGATTTTCTGGAAGGCCCTGGTTCGGACTCTCAGATTATCTCCTCATCAGGCTAATCACGGTTATTGACCCGGCTTTTTGCCGGGTCTTTTTTTGCCCGCACGAAAAGCGCGGCATCAAGCCCCTCGGCGGTACAGGCGCTTCAGGCTTCCCCGCCCACCGGGCACTGCAGCTGCGCCAGCAGCTCATCCAGCAACCCCGAGGCCCCCAGCCGCACATGATCGGCGTTGACCCAGGCCGCGCCGAACCGCGAACGCGCCAGCTCGATATAGGTGCGCGCGTCGTCGAACGTGCGTATCCCGCCAGCCGCCTTCAGCCCCACCAGCCCGCCACGCTCGACGATGGCTTCGAGCATGATGCGCACGGCCTGCTCGGTGGCGTTGACCAGGACTTTGCCGGTACTGGTCTTGAGAAAGTCGGCACCGGCGGCGATCGCGTCCTGGCTGGCCTGGCGGATCATCTGCGGATCACGCAGCTCACCGGTCTCCAGGATCACCTTGAGCCTGGCTCGTCCCGCGCAGGCATCACGACAGGCCGCCACCATGCTCAAGCCGGTCTGCGCATCACCCATCAACAGTGAGCGGTACGGATAGACCAGATCCACTTCATTCGCGCCGGCCGCGAGCGCTTCCAGGGTTTCAGCAACCACCGCGGCAACATTGGGCCCACCGTGGGGGAAGTTGACCACCGTGGCGACCCGGATCGCCTGCCCGCCCTGGGCATCGAGGGCCCGCCGCGCCAGGCTGACGAAACGCGCAAACACGCACACCGCCGCCACCGGACCGAAAGGTGTCTGCGCCCGCTGGCACAGCGAAAGGATGCGCTCGGCATCGTCATCGCCGCTCAGCGAGGTCAAGTCGAGCAGGCCAATGGCCTGGCGCGCCAGTTGTTGATCGGCTTCGTTCATCTGTTTCATCTTCACTCCCAACCCGGATCGTTGCATAACCGTGACGAGCGTCCGAGGCGCCTCCTCGGCAGGCCTGGGCAACCGGATGGCGCGAAATACGCCAGGGGAGTCACAATAAAGGACTCGCCTTCGCCAGGGCATGTGCCAGCCCAAGACAAAGACTCAACTCACAGCAGAACAAGAAACATCTCACACCTGCCAATCCCAAGGATCAACATGAAATTTCTCTGCGACTCGAACACCCTGGCCGACAACAGCAGTCGTGGCTTTGAAGTGGACGGTCGACCGCTGCTGGCCGTGCGCCGTGAGGGCCGGGTCTATGTCTACCAGAATCGCTGCCCGCACCGGGGCATCACGCTGGAGTGGCAACCCGACCAGTTTCTCGACCCCAGCGCCAGCCTGATCCAGTGCGCGACCCACGGCGCGCTGTTCCTGGTTGAAAGCGGTGAGTGCGTGGCCGGGCCTTGTGCTGGGGAATCACTGCTGGCGATCCCCTGCCGGGAAGACGCAGAGGGCATCTGGCTGGAGTCCTGAACGGCTAGAACAGCACCGGCAAACGGCGATCGACGCGGATCTCCTGCGGCGTCAGGCTCACCCCATAGGCCAGCACCTCGACCCCGGCCGCCACCGCTTCACGCAGGGCCGCGGCATAGCCCGGGTCAATCTCCTCGGCCGGCCGCACCGCCTCGATGCCGGTCAGGTTCACGCAATACAGCTGCACCGCCCGCACGCCTTCACGCGCCAGGGCCGCCAACTCACGCAGATGCTTGGCCCCGCGCTGGGTGACCGCATCGGGAAAGGCCGCAACCGCCGAGCCGTCAAAACCGAGGGTGACGCTTTTGACTTCGACAAACGCCGAACCTGTCGGGTAGTCGAGGCGAAAATCGATCCGGCTGTTCTCCTGACCGTAGGCCACCTCGCGCTTCAAGCCGGTAAAGCCGTCCAGCTCGCGGATGACCCCGGCACGCAGCGCCTCTTCGATCAAGGGGTTGGCCCGCCCGGTATTCACGCAGGCCAGCCGACCCTGCGGGGTTTCGCCGATTTCCCAGGTGCCGGGCAACTTGCGCTTGGGGTCGTTGGAGCGGCTGAACCAGACCTGCCCACCCGGGACCATGCAGTTGAGCATCGAGCCGGTATTGGGACAGTGAAGGGTCAGCAACTCGCCGGAGGCGGTTTCGATATCCGCCAGGAAACGTTTGTAGCGCTGGATCAGGCGACCTTCTTCGAGGGCAGGAGAAAAGCGCATCAGCCTTGCCAGCTCCGCAGACCCCGGGCAATCCGCTCCACCGCCTGTTCCAGGCGCGGCAGGCTCTGGGTGTAGGCAAAACGCACATGATGGCTGGCCAGGTGCCGACCGAAGTCCAGTCCCGGGGTAAAGGCCACGTGTTCGGTTTCGAGGAAATGACGGCAGAACGCGAAGGCATCGCCGCCGAACGCACTGATATCGGCGTACAAGTAGAAAGCGCCCTGCGGCTCCACGGCGATCCCGAAACCCAACTCGCGCAACGCCGGCAGGAGGAAGTCCCGACGCCGTCCGAACTCGGCACGGCGCTCTTCGAGAATGCTCAGGGTGCCCGGTTCGAAACAGGCCAGCGCCGCGTGCTGGGCCATGCTCGGCGCGCTGATGTAGAGGTTCTGCGCGAGTTTTTCCAGGTCTCCCACCGCTTCCGGTGGCGCTACCAGCCAGCCCAGTCGCCAGCCGGTCATGCCGAAATACTTGGAAAAGCTGTTGAGCACGAAGGCGCTGTCATCGACTTCCAGTACGCTGGCTGCGTCGCAACCGTAGGTCAGGCCGTGATAGATCTCGTCCACCACCAGATGGCCATGGCGCTCCTTGACCGCCACCGACAGCGACGCCAACTCGTCACGCGTCAACAGCGTGCCGGTGGGGTTGGCCGGCGAGGCCACCAGGGCACCGACACTGTCCTGGTCCCAATGGCGCGCCACCAGGTCGGCGGTGAGCTGATAGCGCACCTCCGGCCCGACCGGCACCAGTTGGGCCGCACCCTCGACCAGGCGCAGGAAGTGCCGGTTGCACGGATAACCCGGATCAGCCAGCAGCCAGTGTTTGCCGGGGTCGACCAACAGGGCGCTGGTCAAGAGCAAGGCACCGGAACCGCCCGGAGTGATCAGGATGCGCTGCGGGTCGATCGCCAGCCCGTAGCGCTGCTGATAGAAGCCCGAGATCGCCTCGCGCAGCTCCGGCAGCCCGCGCGCCGCTGTGTAACGGGTCTTGCCCGTCTCCAGGGCGGCCTGCCCGGCACGGATGATCGGCTCGGCCGTGGTGAAGTCCGGCTCACCGATCTCCAGGTGGATCACATCATGCCCGGCCGCCTGCAACTCGTTGGCGCGCGCCAGCAGGGCCATCACATGGAACGGTTCGATTGCGCGACTGCGCGCACTGTAGTGCTGAGTCATTAGCCTTCCTGGATTAGACGGGGAATGGGCGAACACCGATTCTACCAACCTCGGGAGCCCTGGAGTGGTTAAAGCATCCTACGCTCCCCTGAAGATTGGCTAAAATAAACAATTAACCATTATTTCACGAAGCTGACGCCTTCCATCCGGCATACATTGGCTCCCTCTGTAGGAGCGAGCTTGCTCGCGATGAGCGTCAACGATAACGCGGGGGACCTGATACCCAGCGATGTCCCGACTACCATCGCGAGCAAGCTCGCTCCTACAACAACAGGGAGAGTTCACTCACGACGTGCAATTCGACAAACCCAGCCTCGACAACCGGGAGTAGCGCACCCCGATTCGATCTGGTAAGTTCGCCCGCTTGCAGCCGCAGGGCCGGCAGGTGTCGGTGATGTTGAAATCCTGCGCAATGGATTAGAAGAGTAGAGGCGGTCCATTCATGCCCACCCAAGCAAAGCAGCAAAGCACTGAGCCAAAGATCAGCGGCTTCGAACCCTATGTTGAAAGCAAGGGCGAGGAGTACATGGGCGAGCCCATGCGCAAGCACTTCACCAAGATCCTGCAGAAATGGAAGCAGGAACTGATGCATGAAGTCGACCGCACCGTTGACCATATGAAGGACGAAGCGGCCAACTTCCCCGATCCCGCCGACCGCGCCAGCCAGGAAGAGGAATTCAGCCTCGAACTGCGTGCCCGCGACCGCGAGCGCAAGTTGATCAAGAAAATCGACAAGACCCTGCAGCTCATCGAAGACGAAGAGTATGGCTGGTGCGAGTCCTGTGGCGTCGAGATCGGTATTCGCCGACTGGAAGCCCGACCGACCGCCGACATGTGCGTCGACTGCAAGACCCTGGCGGAAATCAAGGAAAAGCAGGTCGGCAAGTAATCCCCGCCGAGACCTGAGCAAACGGAGCGTGCGAACGCTCCGTTTTCATTTGCGCCGCCGGCGCTGTCCATCGCCTACGGATTTTCCAACAACATCCGAACCATGACTGCCATCCCCGCCTATATCGGCCGCTTCGCCCCCACGCCCAGCGGCCACCTGCACTTCGGTTCACTGGTCGCCGCACTGGCCTCGTACCTGGACGCACGCTCGGTCGGCGGACGCTGGCTGCTGCGCATGGAAGACCTCGACCCGCCGCGCGAAGTGCCCGGCGCCCAGGCCTCGATCCTCGACACCCTGCAGCGTTACGGCTTCGAATGGGACGGCGAACTGGTCCGCCAGAGCGAACGCCATGAAGCCTATGCCCAGGTGCTCGAGCGCCTGTTCAGCCAGGGCCTGGCGTACGCCTGCACCTGCTCGCGCAAGGACCTGGAGGCCTACCACGGGATCTACCCGGGACTGTGCCGCAACCTCGGCCACGGCATCGACGATGCCGCCATCCGCCTGCGCGTGCCGGAATTGACCTACCGTTTCCAGGACCGGGTACAAGGCCCGTTCCAGCAGCACCTGGGTCGTGAAGCCGGCGATTTCGTGATCCGCCGCCGCGACGGGCTCTACGCCTACCAACTGGCGGTGGTGCTGGACGACGCCTGGCAAGGCGTGACCGATATCGTGCGCGGCGCCGACTTGCTGGACTCGACCCCGCGACAACTCTACCTGCAAGAGCTGCTCGGGCTACCGCAACCGCGTTACCTGCACGTCCCGCTGATCATCCAGCCCGACGGCCACAAACTCGGCAAATCCTACCGCTCGCCACCGCTGGCGGCCGACCAGGCGACGCCCTTGCTGATGCGCGCCCTGCGGACGCTGGGCCAACGGCCACCGGCGGCACTGGAACAGGGCACGCCGCGGGACGTCCTCGACTGGGGAATTAGCCACTGGGATGCCACACTGATACCCAGGACAGCGACACTGGCCGAAGCGCAATTGCACTGACGCCCCTTGCAGGTTGGCGCCCATCCGTTACCATCGCCGCACGTTTTCGGGCACGCACACAATAAAGAGAGGCCGGGATGTACATCTATCGCTTGGTCCTGCTGCTGGTGGTCGGGATCTACCTGTTCTCGCCAGCGATCATGGACTGGTGGATCGACGCCACCGGCGCCTGGTATCGCCCTTATCTGCTCTGGCTGATCCTGATCGTCGTGACCTTCATCCTGCAGAGCCAAAAAGATGCCGATGAGCTTTAGCCTGACCCAGATGCTGCTGATCAGCGCCG
>JACXTT010009323.1_pt1 | contig 13427 bp, 9 predicted proteins | sample 9270951 | NCBI WGS metagenome assembly JACXTT01 (sample SAMN15532306, study PRJNA645909) | rock metagenome | isolation source: weathered quartz diorite | place: Puerto Rico | collected 2017-06-21
TACTGGACGTAGGCTTGGGTTACATCGAATTTCGAATCCTCGACCGGGGCCGAGTGAATGACCTGGGCATCTGAACCAGCTGTGATGTTGACCAAACCCCCAAAGCCTTCCTTCGGTTGCTTGGCGACGGTAAGACCTACTTGGTGCAGATCGAACGAGTTCCGTTTGGTGTCGAATACGCGATCGGAAGGTTCCTTGTTTGAATACTCATACCCCGCATCGATATAGCCGTTGAGCGAGACGCCGGAAGCCTCGAGTACCTGATCGAGCGTCGGGACGGCGGGTTTGGGTGGATCTGCGGCCAATACGATGCCTGGTAGCGCAAACGCGCTAACCACGGCCGTGGCCAGAAATTTTTTCTCAAGCATGGCGAACTCCCTTTGCGATGATTGAAACGATGTCAACTCGGCTGAAAACAGCGGCGAGAAGCGTCAGCATTTACCATGCCACAGAAAAATATCATGTAAATGAAGGTCTTAGTCATTCGCTGGGTAAAGGGCCGCAAGGCTATGCACCAAAGAAATGCACCGATGGCGTGCCCTGCACTTTGCCGGTGCGAAGGGGCGGAGATTCGCTTTGCTACACTTCGCGAAGGAGGTTCCCCGTGGATGCCAAGCTATTGGATGAATTGAATCGCAGGGTGAGCAATTTGATCGCCGCCACGCCGGCCAAAGACATCGAGAAGAATCTGCGCGCGCTGCTGTCGAGCGTTTTCTCGCGGCTCGATCTGGTGACGCGCGAAGAATTTGATGTTCAACAGGAGGTGCTTCGCCGTGCCCGCGAGAAGCTGCAACAGATGGAGGCGCGGGTTGCGGAGTTGGAGGCAAAAGCAAGGATGAAGGAGGAAGGATGAAGGCGGAAGGAAAGTCAAAAGAAGTACTGGAGATTCCGCGTGAGATCCCACCGGCCAATCGCTTTTCACTTCCTCCTTCATCCTTCCTCCTTCCTCCTTGCCCTTAAATGTCTCTCGCCGTCCTTTACAGCAGGGCGCTAGCCGGCATGGAAGCGCCCCCGGTCACCGTAGAGGTTCATCTCGCCAACGGGCTGCCGAATTTCACCATCGTCGGATTGCCTGAGGTTGAAGTAAAAGAGAGCAAGGACCGGGTGCGCTCCGCCCTGCTCAACTGCCGATTCGAATTTCCCGCCCGCCGCATTACCGTCAATCTCGCGCCCGCAGACCTGCCCAAGGAAAGCGGCCGCTTCGATCTTCCGATTGCACTCGGCATTCTTGCGGCTTCCGCGCAAATTCCCGCCAACAGGCTCGGCGAGTATGAATTCGCGGGAGAGCTTGCGTTGACCGGTGATCTGCGTCCCATCAGAGGCGCGCTGGCCATGACCTACAACGCGCATCGTTCCGGCCGTGCCTTCATGTTGCCGGTGGAAAGCGCAACGGAAGCATCGCTGGTTCGCGACGCGCTGGTCTATCCGGCTGCCACGCTGTTGCAGGTGTGTGCGCACCTTGCGGGGCGCGAGGCTTTGCAGCGTGCCGCCGATCCACCGCCGTCGCCATCAGCGGCCTTTCCGGACCTTGCGGAGGTCAAGGGCCAGGCGCCGGCCAAACGGGCGCTCGAAGTCGCCGCCGCCGGCGGCCACAGCGTGCTCATGGTTGGTCCGCCGGGAACCGGCAAGACCATGCTCGCCGAGCGTTTTGCCGGCATCCTGCCGCCAATGACCGAGGAGGAGGCACTGGCCTCCGCTGCGCTGCAATCGCTTGGCAGCCAGGGCTTCGACGTGCGCAACTGGAAGCGCCGTCCTTATCGCGCGCCGCACCACACCGCGTCGGCGGTGGCGCTGGTCGGCGGCGGCAGCAATCCGCGTCCGGGAGAGATCTCGATGGCGATGCATGGCGTGCTGTTCCTGGACGAACTGCCCGAATTTGGCCGCGATGTGCTGGAAGTGCTGCGCGAGCCGCTCGAATCCGGAAAGATCAGCGTGTCGCGCGCCGCGCGCCAGGCGGAATTCCCGGCGCGCTTTCAATTGATCGCGGCGATGAATCCCTGTCCCTGCGGTTTCCTGGGCCACTACAGCGGCAAGTGCCGCTGCACCCCGGACCAGGTTACGCGCTATCGCCACCGCATCTCCGGGCCGCTGATGGATCGAATCGACCTGCATATCGAAGTACCGGCGGTGCCGGAACAGGAGATCGCCTCGCGCCAATCCGGCGAGCCGAGCGCATCGGTGCGCGAGCGGGTCAGCGCCGCGCGCGACATTCAATTGCGGCGCCAGGGCAAACCGAACGCTTTGTTGTCGGTGAAGGAGATCGAGAGGCATTGCGTTGCCGAACCGCAAGGCCAGCAGCTGGCGCGACAGGCGATCACCCGGCTGGGGTTGTCGGCGCGTGCCTACCACCGGATTCTGAAAGTGGCGCGCACCATCGCCGATCTCGCCGGCGCGGCTACGGTCTCCGCGACGCATGTGGCCGAAGCGGTGCAACACCGGCGCTTCGAACGAATGTAAACATCAACCACAAGGCACACAAGAAAGTGGACTCCGTATGCAGCTTCGAATTTTTTCTTCGTCATTTGATTTTCAACTCCGGGCCTCTGTGTGTCTCTGTGCTGAGGTCAGTCGATGAATAAGCTGGAAAGCTGGCAGGAAGAGAAGAGCTCCGCGCACCTGTACCGGGTGGTCGCGGAGCAGGAGGCCGGCACGGCGCGCCAGGGGTTGTTCCTTGAACTGGCGCGCGAAGCGGAGAAGCAGGCCGAGATCTGGGAGAAGAAGATCCGCGAAGGCGGCGGCGTGGTTCCGCAGCGCTTCAGTCCTGACCTGCGTACTCGCATTGTCGCCGCATTGGTCAAAAAAATGGGGCCCCGACCCTTGCGGTCGGTGCTGGCCGCGATGAAGGTACGCGGCATGTCGCTGTATGCCGGCGCCGATCCGCGCCACTACGTTCCGGATTCGACCGCGGGAATGGAGCGACGCCACCGGGGTCTGGCGAGCGGCGGGAATCTGCGTGCCGCAGTTTTCGGGGTAAACGACGGGCTGGTCTCGAACGCGAGCCTGATTTTCGGCGTCGCGGGCGCAACTTCTGACAGCAGGATGATTCTTTTATCCGGAGTCGCCGGACTGCTTGCCGGAGCGTTCTCAATGGCGGCAGGCGAGTACGTGTCGGTGCGCTCGCAGCGCGAAATGTATGAGTACCAGATCGGCCTGGAGCGCGACGAACTCGGCCAGTACCCGGAAGAAGAAGCCTCCGAATTGGCGCTGATTTACGCTGCCCGCGGCATTCCCGAGGACGAGGCCAGGCGGATGGCTAACGTGATTCTGGTGGACCCAGACAGGGCGCTGGACACGCTCGCGCGCGAAGAGCTCGGCCTCAATCCGGACGAGCTGGGTTCGCCCTGGGGCGCGGCGGGATTCTCGTTTTTCTCGTTTGCGGCCGGCGCATTGTTGCCGTTGCTGCCTTTCCTGTGGAGTTCCGGCGCGGGGAGTCTGGCTGTATCAGTCGGGCTGACCGCGGCGTCGCTGTTCGCGGTCGGTGCGGTGCTGTCGCTATTCACCGGCCGACAGGCGCTACGCGGCGGATTGCGCATGCTCACGATCGGCGGTGGGGCCGGACTGCTGACGTTTTTCACAGGGAAACTTCTAGGGGTGAGCCTGGGATGAGGGGCAAGGATGAGGGATGAAGGATGAAGGCGGAAGGAAAGTCAAAAACAAACCAGGGGTTCCACGTGATCTCGCACCGGGTTATCGCTTTTCACTTCATCCTTCCGCCTTCACCCTTGCCCTTCCCGATTGACACCCGCCCATCAACCCGCTAACGTTGCTGCTGCGCCGATTTGATACTCAGCTTGCGGGCGCTTAACAAATACCGCTAAAGCGTGGAACGAAAACCCGTCCCACTCAAGCGGACGGGTTTTTGTTTTCGGAATCGGAATGTCAAACCAGCGCATACATCTGCTGCACAGTCTGCTCAAGGAACGCATCCTGGTCCTGGACGGCGCAATGGGTACCATGATCCAGGGCCATAAGCTGGACGCACGCCACTATCACGGGGAGCGCTTCCAGGCGCACTACTGCGATCAGAAGGGCAATAACGATCTGCTGACCCTGACCCAGCCGCAGATCATTCGCGGAATCCATGCCGCCTACCTGGAAGCGGGTGCCGACCTGATCGAGACCAACACGTTCAACTCGAATGCGGTGTCGATGGCCGACTACGGCATGATCCATCTGGCCTACGAATTGAACAGCGCAGGGGCGCGGCTGGCGCGGTCCGTTGCCGACGAGTTCACCGGTAAAAATCCCGCCAAGCCGCGCTTCGTCGTTGGCGTGCTTGGGCCCACCAGCCGCACCGGATCGATTTCCCCGGACGTGAACGATCCGGGATTTCGCAACGTTTCCTTCGACGAGCTTGTGGCCTGTTACCGCGAATGCGTGAAGGGCTTGCTCGACGGCGGCGTGGATCTGCTGATGGTCGAGACGGTATTCGATACGCTCAACTGCAAGGCCGCGCTGTTCGCGATCGACGATTACTTCGTTCGCAATGGCGTGCGCGTGCCGGTGATGGTGTCCGGCACCATCACCGATGCCAGCGGCCGTACGCTTTCCGGACAGACCACTGAAGCGTTCTGGAACTCGATTTCCTACGCGCGGCCGTTATCGGTCGGGCTGAATTGCGCCCTCGGAGCCAAGGACCTGCGGCCCTACATCGAGGAGTTGTCGAAGGTCGCCGATGTGCACACCAGCCTGCACCCGAACGCCGGGCTGCCGAATGCCTTCGGCGAGTACGACGAAACTCCGGAATACACCGCCTCCTTCCTCAGAGAATTCGCGCAAAGCGGGTTCCTGAACATCGCCGGGGGTTGCTGCGGCACCACGCCGGCGCATATCAAGGCGGTCGTCGAAGCGCTCAAGGACGTGGCGCCGCGCAAGGTACCCGTTATCGACAAGAAACTGCGCCTGTCCGGGCTGGAACCGCTCAACATCTCCGACGACTCGCTGTTCGTGAATGTCGGCGAGCGCACCAACGTCACCGGCTCGAAAGCTTTCGCCCGCCTGATCCTCGCCGGCAACTATGCCGAGGCGCTCTCGGTGGCACGCGGGCAGGTCGAAAGCGGTGCGCAAATGATCGATGTCAACATGGACGAGGCGATGCTGGATTCGAAGAAGGCGATGGTGACTTTCCTCAATCTGGTCGGTTCCGAACCGGACATCTCGCGCGTGCCGGTCATGATCGATTCGTCTAAATGGGATGTGATCGAGGCCGGCCTCAAATGCGTGCAGGGCAAGTGCGTCGTGAATTCGATCAGCATGAAGGAAGGCGAAGCCGAGTTCATCCGCCAGGCGCGCCTGGTGCGGCGCTACGGCGCGGCGGCGATCGTCATGGCCTTCGATGAGAAAGGGCAGGCCGATACGCTGGCGCGGCGCATCGAGGTCTGCACACGGGCCTATCATCTGCTGGTGAAGGAAGTCGGGTTCCCGGTCGAGGACATCATATTCGACCCGAATATCTTTGCCGTGGCTACCGGGATCGAGCAACACAACGAGTACGCAATCGACTACGTCGAAGCCACGCGGGCGATCCGCAGGGCCTTGCCGCACGCAAAAGTAAGCGGAGGGGTGTCGAACATCTCGTTCTCGTTCCGCGGCAACGATGCGGTGCGCGAAGCGATCCACACCGCGTTCCTGTTCCACGCTATCAAGGCCGGCATGACCATGGGCATCGTCAACGCCGGTCAACTCGGGGTGTACCAGGAAATTCCCAAGGATCTGCTGGAGCGGGTCGAGGACGTGTTGTTCAACCGCAGGCCCGATGCCACCGAACGTCTGGTCGAGTTCGCCGAGAGCTACAAGGCGGAAACGAAGGTTTCGGTCGAAGACCTGTCGTGGCGCGAAGGTACGGTGGGCAGCCGCATCACGCATGCGCTGGTGCGAGGTATCAATACCCACATCGTCGAGGACACGGAGGAGGCGCGCAAACATTTCGAATATCCGATCCAGGTGATCGAAGGCCCGCTGATGGACGGCATGAACGTGGTCGGCGACCTGTTCGGCGCGGGCAAGATGTTCCTGCCGCAAGTGGTGAAAAGTGCCCGGGTGATGAAGGAGGCGGTCGCCCACTTGATTCCCTACATCGAGGCAGAAAAGGCCCGGTCCGGTACCAGCGGACAGAGCAAGGGCAAGATCGTGATCGCCACGGTCAAGGGCGACGTGCACGACATCGGCAAGAACATCGTTTCCGTGGTGCTCCAGTGCAACAACTTCGACGTCGTCAACCTCGGCGTCATGGTGCCGGCGGAGAAAATACTCCAGACCGCGCGTGCCGAAAACGCCGACATCATCGGGCTCTCCGGTCTGATTACCCCGTCTCTGGAGGAAATGGCGCACGTGGCGAAGGAGATGGAGCGCCAGGGCTTCAAAGTACCGTTGCTGATCGGCGGCGCCACCACTTCGCGGGTGCACACCGCGGTGAAGATCGAGCCGAATTATTCGGGCCCGACGGTGTGGGTCCCGGATGCTTCGCGCTCAGTCGGCGTATGCACGAGCCTCATCTCGACCGAGATTCGCGATGATTACGTGCGCAGGATCAAGGAGGAGGCGGAGAAAACCCGCACCCAGCACAAGGGCAAAAAGGGCCAGGGGCCGCACTACCCGATCGCGGAAGCCCGCAAGCACGGCTTGAAGACCGACTGGAAAGCCTACGTACCGCCCGTTCCCGCCTTTACCGGCGTGAGGGCATTCCGCGACTATCCTCTCGAGGAAATCGCGAAAGTGATCGACTGGACGCCATTTTTCCAGACCTGGGAACTGGCGGGCCGGTATCCGAAGATTTTGCAGGACCCGATCGTCGGCGAAGCGGCGCGCAACCTGTTCGACGACGCGCAGAGGATGCTGGCCCGCATCATCTCCGAGAAATGGCTCGGCGCAGCCGCGGTGATCGGGTTGTTCCCTGCCGGCCGGGTCGGCGACGATGTCGAGGTTTATACCGACGAATCGCGTACGAAGGTCGCGACGACCTTCCATTACCTGCGACAGCAGATGGTGAAGCCGCTGGACAAACCGAACCAGTGCCTGGCCGACCTCATCGCGCCCGGGGACTCCGGCGTGCGCGACTACCTCGGCGCCTTTGCGGTGACCACCGGCATCGGCATCGATGAAAGAGTCGCGGAATTCGAGCACAAACACGACGACTACAACGCCATAATGCTCAAGGCGCTTGCGGACCGGCTGGCTGAGGGCTTCGCCGAGTTGATGCACCGACGGGTGCGCCGGGAATTCTGGGGTTACGCCCCTGCGGAGAACCTGGGCGTCGACGACCTGATTGCCGAGAACTACCGCGGAATCCGTCCTGCACCGGGCTATCCGGCTTGCCCCGATCATGTCGAGAAGGGGCCGTTGTTTGAACTGCTCGACGCACCGGGGACGGCCGGCATAACGCTCACCGAGTCTTACGCCATGCTGCCGACCGCGGCGGTAAGCGGTTTCTACTTTTCGCACCCCGAGTCGCAGTACTTCGCGGTGGCGAAGATCGATCGGGATCAGGTCGAGGACTACGCGCGCCGCAAAGCCATGAGCATGCAAGAGGTCGAGAGGTGGCTTGCACCCAATCTGGCCTACGAGCCCGGCGCGGTTCTGGCCGCCTGACCGGCGTCCGCGAACTTCGCGCCGGGGCTTCGTTCCAATCCCGGTGTAACATCCCGCAGGATCGGAATTGCGCAAATGGCGGCCGACTTTCAACACGCAGAAATTGCGATTCTTCGACGGGTCGCTGCAGTTTGCCTTGCGGTCATCGCGCTTTCGGCAACCGGGGCTTGGGCACAGCGTCTGCACCGGTACTCCGTCGCAATCGATGCGGAACTCACGACCTTGAACGTGCGCGCGTGCTTCGATGGCGCGCCGCCGCCCTATTTGGTGGCCGAATCGCTGGACGCGCCGCTGGCGTTGATGGAAGCGCGGGTGGAGAGCAGCCGCCGTAGAATCGAGCCGAGCGGCTCGATCAGCCTCAAGACCGTCCCCGACGGAGGCTGCATCCTCTATGCGGCTGACGTGTCGCGGCCCATCAAACAACACGATCGCACCGGTGGGAAAATCCAGCACGTCGGCACGGATCTATTGACTTCCGTCGGGTTGTGGCTGTGGCGGCCGGACACTCTTGGCCCCGACGAAGACATCGAGATCACTTTCCTGCTTCCGGAGGGCATTTCGGTCTCGGCGCCGTGGAGACTGGTCGCTACCGCGCCCGAGCGTGCCGTGTTCCGCATCGGACGGGGGTCCTGGGACTGGCCGGCGTCGGTGGCATTCGGCCGCTTCAAGGAGCGCGAAGTGCCTGTCGGAGGCGCGCGCTTGCGGCTGTCGGTGTTGGACGGATCGCCGGCTGCGGATGTCGATCAGGTGCAAGCATGGATCGCCGACGCGGCACAGACGGTGGCCGACCTTTACGGGAAATTCCCGCTGGCGCAGGCGCAGATCCTGATCATTCCAGGCGCACGCGGCCCCGAGCCGACGCCGCGGGCTTACGTGGTGCGTGGCGGCAGTCCGGCCGCGCATTTCTTCGTCAACCAGCGGCGGCCGATCCGCGAGTTCTATGACGACTGGACGGCGGTGCACGAACTGTCGCACCTGCTCCTGCCGTATGTCGGTTCCGAGGATGCGTGGGTCTCGGAGGGCGTGGCGACCTACTACCAGAACGTACTGCGCGCACGCGGCGGCAGGATGACCGCCCTCGAAGCTTGGAAGCGCTTGCATGCAGGCTTCCTGCGCGGCATGGACAGCGCACCCGGAATGACACTCGCCCAGGCGACCGAGAGCATGTACCGCGGCGGCACGCACATGCGCGTTTACTGGGAAGGCGCGGCGATGATACTGATCGCCGACGTGCGGCTGCGCCAGCTTACCGCGGGCAAACAATCCATGGACACTGCGCTCGCCGAGCTCAACGAATGCTGCAGTTCCACGGAACGCGCCTGGAGCGGGCGCGAGCTGTTCGACAAGCTCGACGAGATCACCGGGACTACGGTGTTTCGCCAGCTCTACGACCAGCACGTAGCATCGAAAGACTTCCCCGACCTGACGCAGGCCTATCGCTCGCTCGGCATTACCGCCAGCGGGACCAGTATCGAACTGACTCCGGAGGGCAAGGAGAAGCAGTTGCGCGATGCAATCATGGAAACCGGAGTGCTGGTGATCGGCGAAGTCGCCAACATGCGAGGGATCTGCCGTGACTGAGGTCCTGGTGGTTTACCTGCATTTCGCGGCGATGATCCTGATCGCGGTATTCCTCGCGATCGAATATTTGATCTGCATTCCCGGGCTGGCGCGGGAAAGAGCGCGACTGCTTGCGCGCATTGATCTTCTTTACCTGATCGCTGCGGTGCTTGCCCTCGCTACCGGGGCAGCGCGGCTCGCCTGGTACGGCAAGGGCGCCGGTTTCTACCTCCACAACCCAGTCTTCTACATCAAGCTGGCGCTGTTCGCCGCCGTCGGATTGATTTCCATTCCTCCCACGATGCAATATCTGCGCTGGATGCGCGCGCTCAAGACCGGCGCGGGTGCGGTGGCGGCGGACTTCGAAGTCCTGCGCGCGCGCCGCTACGTGCTCGTTGAGCTCGTTCTGTTCGCCTTCATTCCGTTGCTGGCGGTGCTGATGGCGCGCGGATTCGGGATTCAGGGCCCGGTCCATTGAAGCGTGTTCTTCGCGCCTCCGTGGTGAGATTTTGGGTTTTGAATTCTCCCGCTTGAGCACCCCCATGAATGCAATGCGGGATTACGCTACCATGAGCGCTTTTTGCGCAGCCGCTCGGCATCGAAACCGCCATGAAAGCCGAGGAAATCTGCTTTCTGCCCGCCAGCGAACTGGTCCGGCGCATTCGCGCGCGCGAGCTGTCGGCGCTGGAGGTCATGGACGCGCACCTGGCGCAGACCGAAAGAGTGAATCCGGCAGTCAACGCGATCGTGACCTACCTTCCCGAACTGGCACGCAGCGGCGCGCAGGCGGTGGATGCCGCGCTTGCCCGCCGCGACGACCCGGGGCCGCTTGCGGGGTTGCCCGTGGCGCACAAGGATCTCGCGGTGACCAGGGGTATTCGCACTACCTTCGGCTCGCCGATCTATCGCGACTTCGTGCCCGAAGTGGACGCCATCATCGTCGAACGGCTGAAGCGCGCGGGCGCAGTCACGTTCGGCAAGACCAACACCCCGGAGTTTGGCGCCGGTTCACAGACATTCAACCCGGTGTTTGGCGTCACCCGGAATCCCTACGACCTTTCCAAGACCTGCGGCGGCAGCAGCGGCGGTGCAGCCGTGGCTCTGGCCTGCGGAATGGCTGCGATCGCCGATGGCTCAGACCTGGGCGGATCGCTGCGCAACCCTGCGAGCTTCTGCAACGTCGTCGGCATGCGCCCCTCCGCCGGGCGCGTACCGAATTGGCCGGGCTTCTCGGCCTGGTTCCCGCTGTCGGTGGTTGGACCGATGGCGCGCACGGTGGCGGACACGGCGTTGATGCTTTCAGCCATTGCCGGTCCCGATCCGCGCTCGCCGATCTCGCTTCAGGAACCGGGGTCGTCGTTTGCGCGGCCTCTGGCGCGCGACTTCAAGGGTACCCGAATTGCCTGGAGCCCGGATCTCGGCGGCCTGCCGGTGGAGGCGGAGGTAGCCGAGGCATTGAATGCGCAGCGCCGCGTCTTTGCCGATCTGGGCTGCGTCGTCGTAGACGCCACACCGGACTTGAGCGATGCCGACGAGATATTCCGGGTGATGCGTGCCTGGAATTTCGAACTTTGCTACGGCCAACTGCTGAAATCCAGGCGCGGCCTGATGAAGGACACGCTGATCTGGAATATCGAGGAGGGCGCGCGGCTCACCGGCCCGCAAGTGGGCGCTGCGGAGTTCAAGCGCACCCAACTGTTCCATCGCATGCGCGAATTCATGGGCGATCACGATTTTCTGGTCACACCGGTGGCCCAGGTACTGCCGTTCGACGTGGACGTGCCCTACGTGACCGAAATCAACGGCGTCAGGATGGAAAGCTACATCGACTGGATGCGCTCCTGCTATTACGTCACCGTGACCGGCTCGCCGGCGATATCGGTCCCGTGCGGCTTCAGCCGCACCGGCCTGCCGATCGGACTACAGATCGTCGGCCGCTACCGGGACGATTTTGGCGTGTTGCAGATCGCGCACGCGTTCGAACAGGCGACCGTCTTCTGGAAACGCAGGCCGGCGGTCGCAATCCTGAATGATTAGCTTCGCAAAGATCGAGCGATGATTCCTGGTATCAAGGCAATACGAAACCGGTTCGCCGTGTCGGCGTTCCTGATGGCAATCTTGTGTGCCTCCGCGCTGGCGCAGGATCCGTCCCCGCCTTCCAGGGATCGCGTTTATCTGCGCGACATCGAGGGTATCTGGATCAATGAGCAGTATGTAAAAGCGTTGACGGCGCTCCGGGCCCCGCATGCGGCGGCGAAGAAGACGCCGCCGGTAGTGATCGCCATCAAACGCGAGGGCCGGGCCTTTCCGATCGTGGTGACCGATTTCAACAAGGCATCCGTGCAGGCGGTGCTCGACATCGAGCCGGACGCGAAACCCGGGTCCTATCGCCTGGTGGTGGGAGCTGGCGACCGGCCGATGAGCAGCGACGACGTGAAATACGTTTATTTCCAGGGCGTCAGGAATGCGCAGGGCAGGTTCGACCGGCTGCGCTTTGCGGAAATCTTCCTGATGAAAGGCAGGTGGGCGGACTACATACTGCTTCCTGGCGAGATCAGCCCTTATCTCAACCGGCTGGTCCTCGCCGGCCGCTACAAGGACGAGCAAGGCAGGGGCTGGGAGTTCAGCGAAAGCGGTGAAGCGCGCTGGCCGGAGCAGAAGTTCGTCTATGAGCTGTCGCTGAATGATCCGGGAGCGGGCTGCGAGTACGTGCAGACCGAAGACCTCAAAGAGGGTGCCCAGAACAAACGCTTCGGCTACGCCTGGAAAAACGGCAAGCTTTCGATTTACCCGGCGCGCATGGTGGACAAAAAGGTACGCTGCGATGCGTGGCCGGTCGCCGTGCTCACGCCGCAGTAAGGGTCAAGAAGGAGCAGTCCGAAACCGGCGTTTGCGCATGTGTTCAACGCCGGCGTCCATTCACAACGAAAGTAACGAAAAGGGGGAAATCATGAAACGGTTTTTGGCGCTACTGTTTGGTTGTGCGATTCTGGGTAGCGGCGCTGCCGGAACGGCACGTGCCGAAGAATGCGGCGGTCCGGTAACGGCGGATGAAGCGTTGGCGGCGGAGGATGACCGCTACCAGGCGCAGACCACCAACGACTTCGCCGCCATGGAAAAGCTGTTCGGCAGCGACCTGGTCTATATCCACTCTTCCGCCGTGGCGGACAACAAGACGACGTATATCGACTCCATGCGTTCCGGCACGGTCAGGTACCGGACCATGCGGCGCAGTGGCGTGACGGTTCGCACTTATGGGTGCATCGCCGTCCTTTCCGGCCACGCCAACTTCGACGTTACGGTGAAAGGCCAGGATTTGTCCGTAGAGCTGCGCTTTCATACGATCTGGGCCAAGCGCGACGGCGGACTGCAGTTCGTATCCTGGCAGGCCACCCGGGTGCCCGCGCCGCAATAAACCCGCTGCACCCTGCTCCGATGCGCGCGGCGCAATGCCGCGCGCTTTTGTCCCGCGGGTTACGCCCCCGCGCGCAACGAAGACATCCGCGGTGTTGGACTCCGGTAATCCCTTATTCCTACAATGCCGGACCTTTTTAGGCCGTTCCCCGGCCCGAGCCCACAAAAATGCCGCGAGTCGCGGAAAGGAAACGCACGCCCGGCGTGCAGGAAGCCCTCGATCAGGTAAGGGCGCTCCTGCAGAAACACCGGATCGTGGAGAGCATGGTCCATAAGCAGGACATGCCTCGCCATGAGCTGGTGGAATCACTCGTCCACAAGCAGAACCTCACGGAGCTGCAGAAGAAACTCGACAAGCTCCACCCTGCCGACGTTGCCTACATCCTCGAAGCGCTGCCGCTCGAGGAGCGCCTGCTGATATGGGACCTGGTCAAGGCCGAGCGCGATGGCGAAATCCTTCTCGAAGTTTCCGACGCGGTGCGGGAGACCCTCATCGCCGACATGGATTCGCAGGAGCTGGTGGCTGCGGCCGAGCAACTCGATACCGACCAGATTGCCGATCTGGTCCAGGACCTGCCGCAAGACGTGGTCGCGGGCGTGTTCCAGTCGCTGTCGGTCGAGGAGCGCGAGCAGTTGCGTTCCGCGATGTCCTACCCGGAGGACTCGGTGGGCGCGCTCATGGACTTCGACATGGTGTCGGTGCGCGACGATGTCACGCTTGAGGTGGTGCTGCGTTACCTGCGGCGCATGGATGAACTTCCGGACCATACCGACCAGTTGTTCGTAGTGGACCGCGATGAAACGACCAGGGGCGTGCTGGCGATCAACCGCCTGATCGTCACCGATCCGGAGGTCATGGTGGCCTC
>JACXTT010009324.1_pt1 | contig 13426 bp, 8 predicted proteins | sample 9270951 | NCBI WGS metagenome assembly JACXTT01 (sample SAMN15532306, study PRJNA645909) | rock metagenome | isolation source: weathered quartz diorite | place: Puerto Rico | collected 2017-06-21
TCAGCGAGCATCAGTGCGCCCCGCGCCTTGGCGTGTTCGTATTCTTCCAGCACAAACATCCACGAACCCTCAGCGAGCACGAAGCCGTCGCGATCGACCGAAAACGGGCGCGATCCTTTCTCCGGTGCGTGGTTCCAGGAGCTGGTCATGATCCTCATCAGGATGAAGCCTTTCACGATGCCGAGGGCGATGGGTGAGTCGGCGCCGCCGCTGAGCACGCAATCGGCGCGGCCGGTTTGAATCTGTCGTGTGGCGTAGGAGATCGCGTCGGTGGACGAGGTGCATCCGGTCGTGACCACGTGGCTTGGTCCGCGCAGGCCGAAGCGGATGCTCAGGTCGCTGGCGAGCGTCCCCATGACGGTCGTGGGCACACAGTGGACGCTCATCTGGCGCTGCTTGTCGTGGAAGAACAGGTCGTATTGTTGCTCGGTGAATTCCTGGGAGCCGCCGCCGGAGCCGATGATCACGCCGAACCGGCGGAGTTCGCCCAGCGGGAGTCGCGCCGGATCGACGCCAGAACTCGCCAGAGCCTCACTGGCCGCAGCAATGGCAAACGGCAGGACGCGCGACACGTGCTTGCGTTCTTTCCTGTCCATCCAGGCAAGTTCGTCGAAGCCGGTCACTTCGCCGGCGATCTGGACGTTGAGCCCGCTGGGATCAAAACGCGTGATTCGCCGCACTCCGCTGTGGCCTGCGAGAACAGCCTCAGTGAAAGCGGCGCGCCCGATGCCATTCGGGCTGACTACGCCCATGCCGGTGATGACGACACGTCGTTTGGCGTCCATGGGAGGGTTGGATGTCGAACGCTGTTGCGAGGTTACCAGAATGCGCCCGTCTCCTGCGAATGCAGGAAAGTAGCTATATGTCTACCGCTGGGGCGGCGGTTCGGGCTCGGCGGAGCCATCCGCACGCGGGTCGGAGGCGCCAAAATTCGTGCCGGTGGTGGAATTGTGCAGCACAGCCTGCCCGCGTCCCATGGCGCTGGAGTACTCCTTGCGCACGACAATGTTGTGGCCTTTCTTGCGCAGTTCTTCGACCACGTCTGGCTTCACGCGCGATTCGATCAGCAGCCGGCAGCCGATCGGTTCCGCGGTGCCGGCAATGGTGAATCTCGGGGCTTCCAGAGCGGCTTGAATGTTCATTCCGTAGTCCACAAAGTTGGAGACGAACTGGGCGTGGGCCAGCGGCTGATTCGATCCACCCATAATGCCGAATCCAATGTGAGTGTCGCCCTGTTCCATGAACGCGGGGATGATGGTGTGAAAGGGACGCTTGCGCGGGGCGAGAGCATTCGGATGATTGGGGTCCAGTGTGAATAGGGCGCCACGATCCTGCAGGATGAAGCCCATCCCGCCGACCGCGACCCCTGAACCGAATTCATCGTAAAGGCTTTGGATGAGCGATGCGATGTTGCCGTCTTTGTCTACTACCGCCAAGTACGTGGTGTCGCTGCGCGCGGGGCTTCCGCTGGAAGTCGTGCAGCTGGCCTTGTCGGGGCTGATGAGCGCGGCGCGTTCGGCAGCATAGTTTTTCGCGAGCAAGCCTGCCACGGGCACTTTGGCAAAGCGCGGATCGGCGTTGTAGCGGTAGAGGTCGGTGTACGCGAGCTTCATCGCTTCGATTTTCTTGTGCAGTTCCGGCGCTCCCTGCGGGCCGGCAGGATCGGGTGTGAAGGTTGACATGATGTTTAGCATCTCCAGAGCGGCCATGCCTTGCCCGTTCGGAGGCAATTCGTAGATCTTCCAGCCACGGTAGTCGACGGATATCGGTTCCACCCACTCCGAAGAAAACTCGGCCAGGTCGTCGGCCTGCATCGTCCCGCCCAGAGCGGATGAAGTTGTGACGATGGCCTGGGCAATCTCTCCGCGATAGAAGACATCGCGACCGCGTTCGGCGATGAGACGAAGAGTCCGAGCGAGATCGGGATTGGAAAACTGCCCGCCGATCTCGGGAACCTTGCCGTGCGGGAGAAAAGCGCGCGCAGCTTCGGGAGTCTGCTTGAGGCGGTCCGCGGAATCTTCCCAATAGCCGTGGACGAATTCCGGCACTGAGTATCCATGCTCGGCGTAGAAAATCGCCGCCGTGAAGAGATCCTTCCAGGGGAGGCGTCCGAAGCGTTCATGAGCTTTGCTCCATCCATCCACCGCGCCGGGAACGGTCACACTGTGAATGCCCTCAAGCGGCATCGAGGTGATGCCCTGTTTCTTGAGGAAGTCGATGGAAAGCTGGCGGGGAGCCCATCCGCTGGCGTTCAATCCGTAGAGTTTGCCGCTCTTGGCGTCCCAATAGAGCAAAAACAAGTCGCCGCCAATGCCGTTCATCATTGGTTCGGTCACACCGAGGACGGCATTGGCAGCGATGGCGGCGTCAATGGCCGACCCGCCACGCCGTAACACGTCCGCCCCAGCCTGCGATGCCAGATACTGGCTGGTCGCGGCGATTCCGCCGCTGGTGACCACCATGGAGCGGCCGTAGGAACGATCCTGGGCGAGGGCAGCGACAGATACAGACAGGCAAACAAGCAGCGGGAACGCTGTGCGCATCATTTCCTCACACGTCAGAATGAGTAGCCGTTGGCACGGGCAGACGGCTCGTACGCAAGCGAATTGTACGCGAGAAAATGGAGCACCAATCTCGTTCCCGTGGCTCTCCGCAACAATCACTGTACCGTGACAGAAAAAGTTGAGGTTTGAGTGATGCCCGGCGCCGTCGCGGTTACCGTGGCGGTATAAGTCCCAGGCGGCGTCCCGGGGTCGGTATGCCCGCCACCACCCCCACCGCCACCTCCGCAACTCACGATGAGGGCGGTAAGCATCAAGAGCAGGATGGCAAGCGGCAACTTGCGTCGTGATCGGGGAACCGCCAGGAATAACACGCCGGCGACCAGCCCAAATCCGAAGAAGCCTACGCGGGCGGGACGAGTTCCGGCCACCTGATGCGGCCCCATGGTGGAAATCGTGAGTTGAGTGCTGGCCTGAACATTGGGAAAGATGTGCAAAGAAGTCGACGGACAGGTAGCCTCGGCCATGTTCGCCGGGAGCGCGCAGCTAATCGCTACGTCTCCCACAAAACCGTTGGATGGGGTGAAACTCACGGTCGCAAAACCGGTTTGTCCCGGAGCACTGATCGTCACGTTCTGAATCGGGTCAATGCTGAACGTGGCGTCGGTGATACCAATGTTCACCGAATTCGATTGGGCGTTGGCGTAGTTGTTATCGCCAAAGTACATAGCAAAGGGGCTCTGGATGAACAGCGGCGTCAAGGTCACAACCGCCTGCATTGCAAGAAAACCGTTGCTGTCAGTAATGGTCGTGTATGTCGGCTGCGAGATCGTGCCCAAGACGTTGATGAAAGTGATCTGACCGGTTGGTGCCAAAGTCTTGCTCGATCCTCCGACGGTGGCAGTCAACGTTAGGCTGTTACCGTAGGTAACATTTTGAGGATTGGCGGTGAGAGTGAAATAGGCAGGATTGTAGCGGGCGTCGGTGTTGGCTGCAGAAGCAGTTGCGCTCGTGTAGTTGGTATCGCCGCTATACGTCGCTGTGATGACGTGAATTCCGGGACTGTTGAACGTAACGCTCAGGCTGGCATTCAGGGACGCGGGGCTAGGATAGTTCCCGTTGAAGGGCGTCAGTTGAACCGTACCCGGCAATGCGTTTCCGTCGGCCAGAAACGTCACCGTTCCGCTGGGAGCAAGAGCATAGCTCTGCGTGTAAATGGTGGCGCCGATTGTAAAGGACTGGCCCACGACGCTAGACGACGGCACAGAGACATACATCGCCGCGACTGCGGGTGTAATGGTCATGGTCTGATTCGTAGTGCTGGCGTTGAAGCTGTTGTCACCGCTGTACTGCGCCTGGATCGTGTGATTCCCAGCGTTCAACTGAATTACGTAGTCTTCGAAATACCCTTGATTGTTCAGCGGGTAAGTTCCCGCGTCGAGTGGGTTGCCGTTGTCGGTCAACATGACAGATCCCGTAGGACAAGCTAACTGTCCAGGAGGAGCGTTACAGGGGGTTGCTGCTGCATTGGTCACGTCGCCGCGCAAGAAATAGAGAGAGCCGTAGGGCACGTTGGTGACGTGATTGAAATTCTGATCTACCAGGGTCGTGGTTGTCTGGCTGTTCTCCTTGGCCACCGTGACCTGAATGCCTGCCGAGTCACTGGCCCCAAAGATTCCGTCACCGGTGTAGTGAGCGGTCACGGCGTAGGTGCCACCAGGGAGGAGCTTTGTGGTGCCGCCGGCCGCGCCGCTGTTGAGGGCGAAGCTGTCGATGGCGAGAATCTGATTGCTCGGCTTGGCCATCAGCGCGACGGATCCAGTCGGTGTGCCGGAACCGGTTTTCGGCGCGACCGTGACGCTGACATTCACAGGCTGCCCATGTCCAATGTTGACAGGCGACAGGTTCGTCAGCGTGGTTACACTTTGCGTGAACGTCGCCGTGCTCCACTTATTGACCAGGTTGGCGACATTGACCGACCCGAGGCCGGTGGCCATGTCATACCCTTTCGTTGTCGTCCAAGCCGGGGTAATGTTGTCGCTGGGGTCAACCAGGACGCCAAAGCCGCTTGGGGGAGCAGTGCCGCAATTAGGACTGTCCAAAGAGCACGGGACGGAGTTGGTACCTTTGGTGGTGTCGTAGAAAATGCAAGAGTTGTTCGTCAGTTGTGCCTGGGTCAGGGCGCTCGAATCGCAACTCCCTCCAGCCTGTGCAGCCAACTTGTAGAGAACGTAGTTGGCATTTCCCTGGCGTCCGCCGGTTTTTTGATTGACCAGAGCCATAATACCGGCAAGAGCTGGAGCCGAGGCAGACGTGCCTCCAACCCCCAAGAAGGCAAAGTTGTTGGCCCCGATGCTGCATGGAAAGCCCTGGAGTTGATCGGCCTCGCACAGGATGTAGAAGCTGCCGTTGAATCCGTTGCTGGCAAAAAGAGAAACGTCCGGCGTGTCGCGGACTCCATCCAGACGAACTCCTGTTCCGGTCTGCCACGCTGGCTTGCTGTAGCCGTTCAAGCAGTTGCCTGAATTATCCTGAACGGCGCAATTGCTCGGTCCACCGCTGCCTGCCACAATGTCCAGGAAATTGAAGTTATTCGGAACACATCCATTCATTCCGAATTCGACTCCCGCGCAGGAGTCGTTCCACGGAGTTTCCCGGATGTACGACTTGGCCGAAGCTCCGGTGTTCGCATTGTTGGTGGCGTTCCAGTAGTTCGGGGCGTTTTGGGGCGTCTGGTCGAAGTCGGTCCCGCCCACGGCTACGTTGTAAGGCGTCGATGCGAAGCCGCTCATGGCCAGGCCGAACTGGGCGACCGAAGCGCTGTTGAAGTCATCGCAGCCGGCCGAACCGCCATCGCCGGAAGACATCAAAACGGTGATGCCCTGCGCCGCTGCCTGCTGCCACAACGCGTTGTAAAAGGCGTTTCCGGCGTTTCCCAGGAACAGTTCGCAATTCCCGTAGCTCTCGCTCATGACCGGTGCGACGTTGTTGTCGACGATGTAAAGCGCCGACAGGTCGATACCCGCGGTGGTTTCGGTGGAGCCGGAAACCACGAAATCGATGGTGGCATTTTTCGCGACCGCACCCGACCAGGAAACATCGAGCACGGCTTCCGTCTCGTCAAATTGAAGACCCGGATCGGGACCGTTCAGGATGATATTGGGATCGTGAGCGGGGAGTCCGAAGATGCGGCGGAAGTCCCGGACGTCCTGGATGTTGATATTGGACTCGCCGACAATGGCAACATGCTGACCCGCCCCATCCATGCTGCCTGGAATGTCGTAGATTGTGGCGAAATCGCCCGGCCCGACACCGTAAAAGAGGGTTCCCTGAAAATTGATGGTAACTAGCGGTAGTGGTGCGACCTTCTCCCGGTGGTCGGGCATGATCGGGCCGAGCACCGTATGGTGCGGTTTCTTTGGGAAGTTGTTCAGGGACAGCACGCCCTGGACCACGGGCACGAGCGCGGTTGGAATCGAGGGGTTGCTGGCGTTGGCCCAGTGTTCCTCTCCTGCGTCCACGTACTTGTGAATTGCTGTGCCGAACGCCTGCTTCACCAAGCCGGCGGAGCCGGAGAACTCGATCATCGTTCGCCCTGTACTGACCCTGGTCACCTCGAATCCGCTGACCTTCAGCCAATTGGTGACGGCGGCAACGTCGGAGTCGGCGGGGCCGAAGCGGGTACCGAACTCTTCCGGCGCCAGCCACTGGTGATAACTGGGCGAGTTCTTATCCTGCTGGTCGTCAATCAAGCCGCGGAGAGCGCTTTCCTGTCCTGGGCTCCGCTTCAACACCAACAGCATGCGTTTGAGTGGCAGATCCGCCGGGGCCTCTCCGCGATCGGACTGCACCCGCGCCAGCGGGTGAACGTTCCCGGGCAGCGACGTGCGGATGGCATCGTCCACGGCTTGCGTCACCAGCACGGGGGCGGTTTGCTGGGCAGTTAGTGGGCTGGTGACGGCGAGAACCAACGTCAATACTCCAACTGCGCGCAGAACAGCGGAGAGAGGATGGAAGGTCTGCATAATACCTCCGGCCAGTGATCGGGACGGATCCCTGAAAATGCCGTTCCGGACGGCCTCTCGGCAGGGGGAAGTCCTGCAAAAGGACCTTAAGAACTCTGAATACTGCTCTGATTACAGGCTCTCGTCAAGGACATGTAACCGGAAGAATGTTTACTATCTGGTATTCGGCAAGGTCGAGAAATCGGCTAGACTTGGACAGGCAATCGTCTGTACGAATGCGAAAGTGGCGGAATTGGCAGACGCACCAGACTTAGGATCTGGCGGGTAAAACCGTGGGGGTTCGAGTCCCCCCTTTCGCACCAGGCTTCCTGTACGAGAGATCCCCGATGAAATTTATGCGCTCTCGCGCCCGGACGGGTAAGCGGCGTGTCACTACACGAGCTGTTCTGCGCACGCTTGCGCTCACGATCTTGCTACCTCCTTTATTCAGCGGGCGAGTAGCCTCGGCGCAGCAACATTCCGACTCCATCGGGCTCTTCGAAGCCCACTCTGATGTCGGCGAGAACCCGCGCAAAGGCTCTGCCTCTTACGACGCTGCAACTGGCGAGTATCGCATCACAGGTGGCGGGGCCAACATGTGGGGGGGCGTGGATGCGTTCCATTTTGTGTGGAAGCGCGCCACGGGGAATTTTGCCATCACCGCCGACGTCGGGTTCATTGGCAAAGGTGTGGAAGATCACCGCAAGGCGGTGCTGGCAGTGCGCCAGAACCTCGACGCCAATGCCGCTTATGCCGATGTTGCCCTCCATGGCGACGGCCTGACTTCACTGCAATTTCGTCCGATCCCGGGAGCCGAGACTTCCGAAGTGCGATCAACTGTGAATGCGCCGGTTCGGATTCGCATTGAGCGCCGTGGGGCTCAGTTCGTGATGCTGGTGGGCAAACCTGGAGCGCAACTTGTCGCTTCTGTGCCGGCAACCGTCAGCCTCGACGGGCCAGTGTATATCGGGATCGGGGTCTGCTCGCACGATGCGCAGGTGCTGGAGACGGCCGTCTTTTCGAATGTGAGTATCCAGGAACTCCCGGCGAGTAAGGCTGAGCCCAATCCGGAGAGAGTTCGCAGCAAGATCTCGATCTACGATCTCGAAAGCAAGAGTGTCCACGTTGCCTACTCGGCGGACAAACTCTGGGAAGCGCCCAACTGGTCTCCGGACGGCAAGTATTTGCTGGCGAACTCGGGCGGCGTGATCTACCGGTTCGTATTGGACTCGAAGGGCGAAGCGCAACCGGAAAACCTCGGGCTCGACAAGGCCTACGACTGCAACAATGACAAAGCCCTGTCGCCCGATGGCAAACGGCTGGCGTTTTCCGCGGAACATGCTCCGGCGGATGGGTCGCAGGTGTATGTGTCGAACGCCGCCGGGACCAATCCACAGCTGGTGACGCCTGGCATCCCGAGCTACTTTCACGGCTGGTCGCCGGATGGGCGCTGGCTGGCGTTTGTCGGGGAGCGGAACGGAAATTTCGACATCTATCGGATTTCAGCGAGCGGCGGAAAAGAGGAACGGCTCACGTCGAGCCCGGCTTTCGACGATGGTCCTGACTACTCGCCCGACGGAAAGTGGATTTACATCAACACCGATCGCTCGGATGGCTGGGATATCTGGCGATTCCCAGCCGAAGGCGCCGGAACTAACGACGCCAAAGCGGAGCGCGTAACCGGCGACGCCGGAGAAGACTGGTTCCCGCATCCATCGCCGGATGGCAAGCGTCTGCTGTTCCTCACATTCCCGGCGGGAACCAAAGGCCACGACTTCAAAACCGCCGTCCAGCTTCGCATGATTCCGTTGCCGCCGAGCAATGCACCTGCGCAGCTGCCGAAGGACGATGACGACGATGCCATTCCGGTCCTCACTCAGTTCTTCGGAGGGCAGGGATCCATCAACGTCAACTCGTGGTCGCCGGATTCGAAGAAGTTCGCGTTCGTCAGCTACGAGTTGCTGCCATAGTGTCGTCAGTTCGGTCGCGCGTGCACTTCGAGATATTCGCCGTGGACAACAGTGCGGCCGTCGCCAGCTTCGTTGTGCTCCTCCCAAAGGCGGATGAGATCGTCTTGCATGGCCTTCCGACCGTTCTCGTCGAGACGTTCGAAGGCCATCTTGGTGGGTCCGAAATAAGTCCTGAACAGCTCCACAACTTTCGCGGGGCCGTAGGGAAAGTCGAAGTGCATCGTTCGCCGGGCCATCTGAAGCTGGGCCCGGTTTCCGAAGCGTTCCGCCACGACCGACTCGTCGCCCCAAAGAACCGGAGGGAGCACGCCCGGCGGAAGCGGCACGTAACGGCTGGTGAGAACGAACGATTTGCCGACGAATCCTCCGGGTGTCCAGTTGCCCATCGCAATCATTCCGCCGGGGCGGCATACGCGGAGTAACTCCGAGGCGACGCGCTCCGGACGCGGCGCAAACATCGCGCCGAACATGGTGAGCACAACGTCGAACTGGGCCGCGTCATAAGGAAGTTGTTCCGCATCGCCTTCCACGAATGTGGCCTTCAGGTTTTCCTTGCGGGCGCGCTCGCGTGCCTGTTCCAGGAGATTCGGGGCAATGTCGACGCCAACGACATCCGCTCCAGCGCGGGCTGCCGGAATCGACTGGTTGCCGGTTCCACAAGCGACGTCGAGCACGCGGATTCCGGGGCGTAGATCAAGGCGGCCGACAAATTCTTCCGCGGACCTCTCGGCGACGCGCGCGATCTGGCCAAAGTCGCCGGCCATCCAGGTAGACTTCATGCGTTGTTTGAGTGCGACCATTTCGGGAGAGTCCGTCACGTGCCATGCTCCTTAGGGAATTTTGTAAAAGTATAAAAGATTATGGCTGCGATCGGCCAAGCGGGCAGGCACGTTTTGCCCACGGCTCCCGTGAGACGGTACACTGCCATCTATGAATACGCCGCCGCAACCGAATATCAAGTTCGCGAATACTCCCGACTATCGCGAGGCCTACGCCAACAGCGTGCAGATCCGCGTCAACGTCTGGGATTTTTTCCTCGTCTTCGGAACCATGCAGCAGAGTTCGGAGACGCAAGTAGAGTTGCGCAACTTTCAGGGTGTCTATCTCAGCCCGCAACAGGCGAAGGCGCTGATGGCGCTCCTGCAACAGAACGTGGCCAACTACGAGGCCGCATTTGGCCCGATTCAGCTTGATCCGCGCTCGCCGGGCGGACCCGTGCACTGATGCGGGCGGCTCTTTCCGCTGCAGAACGCCCCCGGCCGGCGACTTCTGCTTGGACGCAAAGCGTACTTCTCTTTGGCATTTGTTTTGCGGCGCTCATGTTACTGCATGCGCCGCTGCTGCGTCTCCCATATTTCTGGGACGAGGCGGGCTACTACATTCCGGCGGCGCGTGATCTGTATCTCACCGGCACTCTCATTCCGCACTCTACTCCTTCCAATGCGCATCCGCCGCTGGTGATGGCGTGGCTCGCGCTCGCCTGGCGCGTTGCAGGATATTCTCCACTGGTCACGCGCACCGCGATGCTCGCGCTGGCGGCGTTCTCGCTGCTCGGACTGTTCCGGCTCTCGCGATTGGCTGCCAACTTGCCGGTGGCATGGGCCACGACCGCGTTGACCGCTTTGTATCCGGTTTTCTTTACGCAGAGTTCCCTTGCACACGTTGATTTGCCTGCGGCGGGATTCACCTTCTGGGGACTGCTGGCTTATCTGGAAGATCGTCCGTGGAAAGTGGCGTTGTGGTTTTCGCTGGCTGCCGTGACCAAAGAGACTGCGATCCTGGCGCCCCTAGCGCTGTTTGCGTGGGAGGTGATCGCGAGCTTCGTGCGCCCGCGCTCGGATGAATGCTTCCCGCCCTCTGGACGCCGCTCGTCCTCATTCTTTTTGCTCGTACCCCTGTTTCCGCTCGCCTGCTGGTATGGCTACCACTACGCAAAGACGGGCTTCCTGTTCGGCAACCCGGAGTTTCTCCGCTACAACGTGACCGCGACTCTCGATCCGTTGCGTATTCCTGTGGCACTAGGTCTGCGGCTCTGGCAGGTATTTGGATACTTCGGCTTGTACTTACTTACGTTAGCGGGGCTGCTGGCCATGCGGCGTTCCCCTTTGGCGGCGGATGGAGATGCCCGGCGGCGAATACCGATCTGGACGCAGATGACATTTCTGGCTGTGCTCGTTGCCTATGTCGCATTCATGTCGGTGGTCGGAGGCGCTGTGCTGGCGCGCTACATGCTGCCGGTTGTCCCCCTCGTGATGCTGGTGATGGTCTCGACTCTCTGGCGTCGCGTGCGCTACTGGCGGCTGGTGGTGGCAGTGGTCGCCATCGCGTTCGTGGCGGGACTCTTCACCAATCCGCCATACGGGTATTCGCTTGAAGATAACCTCGCTTATCGCGACTACATCGTGATGCACGTCGAGGCCACCCGCTTTCTGGCCTTGCGGTATCCGCGGGCGCGCGTGTTGACCGCATGGCCGGCGTCGGACGAACTCTCGCGGCCCTGGCTAGGCTACGTGTCGCGACCGTTTCCCGTGTCGCGCATCGAGGACTTTACGCCCAGCCAGGTCGCTGTGGCCGCTGCCGCGAACGGCCAATTCGATGTCGCACTGGGGTTCTCGACGAAATATCAGCCGGCCCATCCGATGCTCCAGGGATGGGTAGCTTGGCAAGGCGTTAAAGAGAAATATTTTGGTTATCACCGCGACCTGCAACCCGAAGAGATTGCACAGCGCATCGGCGGGCGGGTGGTGTTCCACAAAGAGAGCGACGGGCAGTGGGTTGCCGTGATCGCGTTGGAGAGGGAAGAGAACGCCGAGTTGAGCACCACGCCGTCAAAGTGATAGTAGCGCCTCGCCCCACCGGCGAGGGCGGGGTCGCCCTCGCGACAGCCGGCAGGGCGCCGGCACCACGGGCCACAGGTCGGCCTACTCCGCCATCAGATGACACGAATGGGTCTTGACCACTACCCAGACTTTCTTCCCTGGTGCGAGTTGTAAGGCCTCACGTGCAGCCAGCGTCAGGTGCACTTCGAAATCTGTGCCGCCGCAATCCACAACCGCGGCGATGATGACATCTCTCTGTTCGATACGGCGGATCACTCCGGGCACGACATTGCGCGCGCTTAATCCGCGTGGGGTCTCGTTTGCGAGCAGGAGGTCGCCGGCACGAATGCCAACGCGGAGTTGCGATCGAATCTCTGCCCGGACGAGTGGTGTCTCCAGCTCCACCGGTCCCGCTCCGAGGCGGCACGTCATCGTGCCGCGCTCTTCGTGCAGCGCCCCGACCGTCGCGTCGAAGATGTTCTCAAATCCCAGCAGTTGCGCTACGGTCTCCAGGCGCGGCGCGCTCATGACTTCATGCGGACGTCCCTGGGCCACGATCCGTCCCGCAGCCAAGAGGATGACCTGCTCGCCCAACGCGAAGACTTCTTCACTGCTGTGCGTGACATAGAGAATAGGAACATGGTGCGACTGATTCCACTCGCGGAGATCGTCGAGAATGTGCGACTTGGTGGGACGGTCGAGAGCGGCCAGTGGCTCATCGAGCAAAAGGGCGCGCGGATCGGTGACGAGCGTACGAGCCAGCGCCACGCGCTGCCGTTCTCCTCCTGAGATTTGTGCAGGGCGCCGGTCGCGCAAGTGTTCGATGCGAAAGGTACGCAACATCCCGCGGCTGCGCGTTTGACGCTCTGACGCACTGAGTCCTTGCAATCCGAAGGCAACGTTTTCCCCGGCGGTCAGGTGCGGAAAGAGCGCCAGATCTTGGATGACGTACCCGATCCGGCGCTTCCACGCGGCCACGTCCCGCTGCTTCTCCGAGTCAAAAAGATCTTCGCCGACGGCGATCCGCCCTTCATCGGGCCGGCTCAGCCCGGCGATGCAATCGAGCACGGTGGTTTTCCCGGCACCCGAGGCTCCGAACAGAATGGTGAATCCCGCGCTCACGCGGAAATCGACGTTGAGATCGAAGGATTCCGCAGAATCCAGAAAGCGCTTGCGGATACGGACTTCAAGATCGGAAATCTGCGCCGGCGTGGCGGGTGCGGTTTTCACTTCCATGGGCCGACGGTCCATGCCCGCCGGTTCAGTCCATACACAAGAGAAAGCGCAACGAATGAAATGATCAGCAGCACGAGCGCGGTGTAGTTGGCAGCGGTGTAATTGCCCGCCTGCACCTGGTCGTAGATGTCAATTGAGATGGTGCGCGTCACGCCGGGGATATTGCCGCCGACCATCAGAACGACGCCGAACTCCCCGAGCGTATGCGCGAAACTCAGCACAAATCCGGTGACCAGTCCGGTTTTTGAGAGGGGAAGCACCACTCGGCGGAAAGTCTGAATCGGCGATTGTCCCAGTGAAGCCGCGGCATGCAGCAAGTTCGAGTCCACCGCGCCAAACGAAGCCGCGAATGGCTGCACCGCAAAGGGCAAGCTATACAAGACGGATCCGATGATGAGACCTTCGAAGGTAAAAGCCAGCGTATGTCCTGTGAGCGACTCCCACCAGCGGCCGAGCGGGCTGCGCGAACCCAAAGCCAGGAGGACATAGAATCCGAGCACAGTGGGCGGCAGCACGATCGGCAGCGCGATCACCGCCTCCACCAGAAATTTCCAACGCCAGCGGGAACAGGTAAGCCACCAGGCGATGGGAATTCCGATGGCAATCAGCAATGTTGCGACTGCGCTCGCTAGGCGCACTGTGAGCCAGAAGGCTTCCCAGTTCATCTCAGTGGGTCTCCACGGGAAGGCTGAAGCCGTAGTTCTTAAGCAGGGAAGTGCCTTCGGGGCCACGAACGAAATCAAGAAACTTGCGTGCGGCTTCCGGCTGCTTCGATTTCGAGAGTACCACCACTGCCTGGTTCAGCGTGGGATAAGCATCGAGAGGCACGATCCAATAGTGGCCTTTATCTTTCATGTTTGGCGCGAGGGCATGCGAAAGAGCAATCAATCCGGCTT
>JACXTT010009325.1_pt1 | contig 13426 bp, 12 predicted proteins | sample 9270951 | NCBI WGS metagenome assembly JACXTT01 (sample SAMN15532306, study PRJNA645909) | rock metagenome | isolation source: weathered quartz diorite | place: Puerto Rico | collected 2017-06-21
GCGTTCCTGCTCGAGCAGGCGCACCGAGCCGCTCCAGGCGTCGCTCGACAGGCCCTGGTAGCTGACGGTGAGTTGTTCTACAAAGCTGATGCCCGGCTCGAAGAGATAGATCGCGGCCGCCTGCTGCCGCGCGTCGAGCTGAAACGAGCTCCACGTCGGCGAGAGCGGCACGATCCCAATCGGGCGAAACAACCGGCCGCGGCTCGTGAGAAACAGCTCCTCGGGATTGAATCGGGCCTGCGGAACGACTCCCAAAAACGTCACCATGACGAGAGTCGAATTCTGCGTTCCGCCCCGGCTTGCGGCTTCTGCGATTTCCGCGGCCTTGCTGTGCTCGAGCTGCTCGAGCGAGCGGTAGGTGTCGGGCGCGAGCAGCCGGATGACCTGTTCGTCCAGGGGCAGCACCTGAACCTCGATCGTGCCCGTCGCCAGGCGGACCGCGATGTCGTCGCGCCGCAGGGCGCCATAGCCCGCGGGCACGGTATCCTGCCCGATGAGACACGGCAGCAGTGCAACGATCACTGCACCACTCCCGAAATCAGTCCCGCAACCGCTTCCTTCAGGTCGGCGATCCCGTCGCCGGTTTTTGCACTCGTCACGACAATCTGCTCCTCCGGTAGCCCGAGCTCCGCGCGCAGCTCGCGCTCTCTGGTGCCGCGCTTGCCTGTGGAAAGCTTATCCCCTTTCGTGAGGGCCGCGAGCACCTGCGTGTCTTCCTCCGACAGGGCGTCCCGCATCGCCTGGTCGTCCGCGGACAGCGGATGACGAATGTCGAGCAGCCAGACGACGCCACGCAAGCGCTCGCGTCGCAACGTGTGCTTCACCAACCCCCGGAATGCGGCGCGCTGTGCTTTCCCCGCGCGTGCATAGCCATACCCGGGCAAGTCGAGAAAATAGTGGGACTCATCGATCAGGAAGACGTTCAACGCGCGCGTCTTCCCCGGGGTCCCGGAGGTCTTCGCGATCCGGCGACCGACGAGCGCGTTGAGCAACGAAGACTTACCGACATTGGAGCGGCCGACGAACGCGACTTCGGGAAGTGGGGGATCGAGCAGCACATCAGCGCGTGGAAACGAGCCGATGTATCGAGGGTCCGTCAGGCTTCTTTCTTCTGGCGGGGGCGTTCGGTCACGAGCAGCGGCGCACGACCCGATGTCACGCATTCGGCGGTGATGGCCACCTCGCGCACATCATCGCGGCTCGGCAGCTCGAACATGATCTCGGTCATCATCTCTTCGAGGATGGCGCGCAGTCCTCTCGCGCCGGTGCCGCGCTTCATTGCCTTCGCCGCTATCGCCTTGAGCGCTTCCTTCTCGAGTGTCAGGCGCACGTCCTCGAGGTCGAACAGCTTCTGGTATTGCTTGGCCAGCGCGTTCTTCGGCTCGGTGAGGATCCGGACGAGCGCCTCTTCGTCGAGCGCGTCGAGCGGTACGGTGACCGGCAAGCGGCCGACCAGCTCGGGTCTGAGCCCGTAACGCAGCAAGTCGTCCGGCTCGACGTCTTGGAACGGATTCTTCTTCAGTTTCTCGGCGACGCCTTGAGCCACCTCTTCCTTCGTAAAACCGATCTGGCGACGGCCCGTACGCGACTCGATGATTTTCTCGAGCCCGTCGAATGCGCCGCCGCAGATGAAGAGGATGTCCTTGGTGTTGACCTGGATGTATTCCTGCTGCGGGTGCTTGCGGCCGCCCTGTGGCGGCACGCTCGCGACCGTGCCTTCGAGGATCTTGAGCAGCGCCTGCTGCACACCTTCGCCCGAGACGTCGCGCGTAATGCTGGGGTTTTCTGACTTGCGCGCGATCTTGTCGATCTCGTCGATGTAGACGATGCCCCGCTCGGCCTCGGAGACGTTGAAATCGGCGGCTTGCAGCAGGCGTACCAGGATGTTCTCAACATCTTCGCCGACGTAGCCCGCTTCGGTGAGCGGGGTGGCGTCGGCGATCGTGAACGGCACGTCGAGAATTCGGGCTAACGTCTGCGCCAGAAGCGTCTTGCCGACCCCGGTCGGACCGATCAAGAGAATGTTGCTCTTGTCGAGCTCGACCTCGTTATCGCGGCCCGAGTGGGAGTTGATTCGCTTGTAGTGATTGTAGACGGCAACGGCGAGGGTCTTCTTGGCGCGGTCCTGCCCGATCACGTACTGATCCAAGACGTCTTTTATTTCCGCAGGCGTGGGGACCTGCGTGATGGCTTCGGCGACTTCGCGCTCTTCGTCTTCCGCTAGAATTTCATTGCAGAGCGCGATGCACTCATTGCAGATATAGACCGACGGCCCGGAGATGAATTTCCGGACGGAATCCTTGGATTTACCGCAGAACGAGCAGCGGAGATGCTTGTCGTGAGACATCGTATCCTAGTATGGGAAGGTGCTTCTGGCGGCGCAAGGGATCACTTCTTTGCCTTCCCGTCTTCCTTGATTTCCTCGAAGTTTGAGATGACGTGATCGATCAGGCCGTACTCTTTGGCCTCTTCGGCCGACATGAAGCGGTCCCGGTCCATGTCCTTTTCGATCGATTCCACCGTCTTGCCGGTGTGCTTGGCGTACAGCTCGTTGAGCTTCCGCCGCAGGAACAGGATTTCCCTCGCCTGAATCTCGATGTCGGACGCGGTGCCCTGCGTGCCGCCGGAGGGCTGGTGCATCATGATCCGGGCGTGCGGCAGCGCGGAGCGCTTCCCCTTGCGGCCTGCGGTGAGCAGGAACGAGCCCATCGAGGCCGCCATGCCCATGCAGATCGTGTTCACGGGGGCCCGCAGGAACTGCATGGTGTCGTAAATCGCCATACCCGAGGACACGAGCCCACCTGGGGAATTCACGTACAGGTAAATATCCCGTTCGGGGTTGTCCGCATCGAGAAACAACAGCTGGGCGATGATGATGTTGGCGACATCGTCGGTGATGGACGTGCCGAGGAACACGATGCGATCCATCAACAGGCGGCTGAAGATGTCGTAGGTGCGCTCACCACGGCTCGAGCGCTCGATGATGTACGGGGGATAGATGTGGCTTTCGCTCTTCGTCACGCTTGCTCCACGGTGGATTGCGACAGGAGATAGGCGAACACCTTCTCCTCGGTGATGCTCCGCGCGACATCACGGAGCCGCTTGGCCTTCTCCAACGACGCATACAGCTGCGCCGCCGGCATCCCGCGCTGCTGGGCGAGCTGCTGGATCCGCTCATCCAGCTCGCCTTCGGTGGCGCGCAGATTCTGCAACTCGACGACGTATTCGAGCACCAGGTCGCGCCGGACCTGCGCTTCGGCGATCGAGCGGAACTCCTCGGCGAACTGCGGCCAGCGCTCCTCGGGGATCTCGTACGCCTGCGCATACATCCCCAACACGCGCTCGACCAGCGGGCGCGGCGCGACGACGGTGTTCGCCTGCACGATCTGCTCGATCAGCTCCGAGCGTACCTTCGCGTCCGCGTCCCGCTCGGCTTCCTTGCCGAGATCCGCGGCGACCGCCGTGCGGAGCGCCTCGAGCGACTCGAAGTCGCCCATCTCCCGTGCGAACGCGTCGTCCAGCGCGGCGAGCTCCTGACGCTTCACTTCCCGGAGGGTGAGCTGGATGTCGCGCGTCTGCCCCCGCTTCGCTTCCTCCGCGAAATCATCGGGGAAGCGGACCGTGGCATCGAGCGATTCGCCCGGCGTCAGGTTCATGATGCGCTCTTCCACGTCGGGAATCGCCCGGCCTTCGCCCAGCACGAACTGGTAAGGTTGGGGTTCCTTGACCTCGCCGTTCTCGCGCGTCGCGATGATCACGTCCACGAGATCCTTGGGCTTCGGCTTCTCGCCCGTCACCGGGGTCCACGGCGCGCGCCGCTCCCGCATGGCAGTGAGCTGCGCGTCGACCTGCGCGGCGCTAGTCGCCGGCACCGTCCGCGTGAGCCGGAAGCCGCCGAGGCGCTGCAGCATCAAGTCGGGCTTCAGCTCGACGTGAAACTCGAATGTGACGGGAGCTCCTGCTTCCCACTTCAGGTTGTGGATGTGCGGATCGGCGATCGGCTTGAGCTCTTCCTGCTTCTGCGCGACGCGCCAGCTTTCCTGGACGAGCTCGCGCAGCGTCTCCTGCCGGATGTCGTCGGCGAACTTCTTCCGGACCACGGCGGCGGGCACCTTGCCCTGACGGAAGCCGGGCAGGCGGGCACGCTGCTGATAGACCTTCGTCGCGCGCTCCTCGGCCGCTTTGACGTTGTCCGGAGGGATGGTTACCTCGAGTGATGCCTCGCCGGGCTCGGCTCTTGTTTTCTTGACGAGAATCTCTGGCATGTGGGAGAGAATCTAATTGGGGGGCCTAGGGCCTGTGGCTTGGGCATCCAATGCCTGGGTGGTTTTCACCAGGCCCCAGTTGTCTCATGCGACCGGAGGGACTCGAACCCCCACGGGTTGCCCCACCAGCTCCTAAGGCTGGCGCGTCTGCCAATTCCGCCACGGTCGCAAACTTCCGCGAAATGTATACTTTCCGAGGTCCTGCTGTCGTCCCATCCATGCCTCCGGAGCTTGCTCATGGTCCCTACCCGCGTCCGTTCCGTTGTCCTCGCGCTCGCCCTCGGCACCGCAGCCCTCGCCCGTCCCGCCGCCGGGCAGGCGTCGGCGGACAGGGACAAGATCTGCAGCCAGGTCCAGAACAAGACGCTCGCGGTTGGAACGTGGGCGGGCTACAACTGGACCGGTGGCAAGTCGAGCGGCAGCACGATGAAGATGGCGGTCGTCGGCAAAGAGCCGCATGAGGGGACGACGTATTTCTGGTACGAAGTGACGATCGCCGATCCAGGGCGTCCCCGAGACAAGATGATCCTGCAGATGCTGGTGCCGGGACTCGGCACGGGCAACGTGCGGAGCGTCGTGATGAAGAGCGGGGATCAACCCGCGATGAAGATGCCCGCGCAGATGATTCAGATGATCAACTCCACGCCCGGGATGAACATGGCCGCCGATCTCGCGCGCCAGTGTCAGCAGATGGACGTCGTCGGGTGGGAGCGGGTCACGGTACCCGGTGGTGAGTTCCGCGCGCTGCACCTGAAGAATCCGCAGACGGGGATGGTGTCCGAGGTGTGGGTGCAGCCTGATCTGCAGTTCTCGATGGTACGAGCCATGCTGAAAGATGGGGGGGTGATGGAGCTGAGCGGGCAGGGAACGGGCGCCAAGTCATCCATCACCGAGACGCCGCAGGAAATGCCCGGACTTCCCGGCGGCCGGACGCCGCACTAGCCGGTCAGCTTCCGTTTTTGCGCGGCTCCGCGTTGAGGCGTCCCAGCGCGGCGCGCGCTTCCGCCACATACGGCTGCAGCGCGGGATCCGGGTTGCGCCACGCCTCGAGCACCAGCGAGTAGCCCTCGATTGCGCGTTCGCGATTACCGAGCCGCTCGTTTATCCTCCCCCGTTCCAGCGCCCGCATGACCTCGACCGGTAGTATCGCTCCCGCGAATCCGACCTGCGGACGCTCGAGTCGCGCCGCCGCCTCCGCGTTGCGCCCACGTGCGGCGAGGAGCTGAATGTGCACGAGATCGTCGATCGTGCATGAGCCGAAGCACGAGGAGTCGGGTCGCGAGTCGAACAGCGCGAGCGCTCTGGTGCTATCGCCCCGGGCGAGCGCCGCGTAGGCACGCACCGCGACCGCGGCGTACACCAAGACATCGCGGGTGATTGGCGGAGCTTGAGGCGGTGGTTTTTGTCTGACGGAGTCCACGTAGCGAATCGCGCGATCCAACGTCGCCGTGTCATGGGCTGCGGCGAGTAGCGGCAGCGCGAACAGCGTGCTCCCGTCGGGCCTAGCGATCCACGCGCGTCCGACGTTCGCGGCACTGTCCGCGGTCAGCGCGCCCGCGACCGCGAACTGCGACAGCAGCAGGGGTATCGTCGTGAGCGCGTACGCCTCGTGCACATGGCCACGGCTGGCCAGCGCGATTGGGAACGCGAACACACTGATGTTCGTCGGTTTACCCTCTGCTTTCTCCCTCTCGGCTCGTGCGCGCAGCACTGCGACGAGGGTTTCCGCCGAGTCGGTCCAGCGGCTCAGCCCGAGCCACGCCGCCTGGAAGACGTGACCATCCGCGCTATCGGCGAGATAGCGGATCGCCCCCGACCGCGTTGCTGGATCGAGCAAACGGACGATGAGGTCGGTGCTCTGTGCGTACGAGCCGATCGCACCGGCCGCCAGAAAGGCTTTGGCGTACCGCTGCGCGGGCCGAGTCCCACCGAACTCGAGGCCCAGGGGAATCGCATGCACGTACGAAGGCGTGAAGGCGGAGTCGAGGGCGATGGCCCGATCGAACGCGTCGAGGCTGGCGCGCGGCTGCAGGCCCGCAAGTACGCCGGCGTGGAAGCGGGCATCGCCCAGCATGTACCACAGCTCGGGGTCGTTCGGGTAACGCCGCACGGCTTCGTCCAGGGTGCCGAGCAGCCGCCGGCCCATTCCCCATATCCGATTCCCGAGCTGCACCGGTCCGGCGTAGACGACCGCCGCGAGTGACTCCGATTGGACGATGAGACTTTCACGCGGGGCGAGGCCGTGGTTCAGCGCTCCGGCGCGCAGCTTGTAGGTCCGCGACAACGAGTCCTGCGCTGAATGCTGCCAGCCCGCGGCCATTCCCGCATGGCTCCACGCGAGCGCGAAGCTGCTGTCGAAGCCGATCGCCCGCTGATGGTAGGCCAACGCGGAATCCCAGTCGGACCGCCGCAGGAACTGCTCGCCCTGGAGGAATGCCTTGAGCGCCGGAAGCGACGGCGACCCGAGCGGTGCGCTGCGCACGAGCCCGATCGCGCGCGTCCGTCCCAGCTCGCGGAGTACGCGCACGGTCAGCGAATCCGCAAGCCGATCCAGCCGGTCGGTTCGTTCCCGCAGCTCGATCTCGCCCACGACAGTGGGACCTGCCACGTCGAGCACCGTCGCGGTGAGACGGACGGAGTCGGCGCCGGCGGCAACCAGTCCGCCGAACACCACGGTTCTCGCGCCGGTGGCCTGTCCGAGCGCTTGCGCCGACGCCGCGTCGGAACGGCCGCTCCACCGTCGCACCACCATGGTCGGTGAGACCGTGCGCAACGGTCCCGCACCGTCGAGACTGCGCGAGAGGATATCGACCAATCCCTCGCGCCACAGCGCGAGCTCCGAGCCCCCCAGTGCGTCGAAGGGCGCGATCGCGACGCGGTTTGCGTCGAGGGCGACCGCAGTCCGCGGCGTCAGCGTGATCCATCCCGCCAAAAGCAGGAGAGCGGCGAGCGCGCCGAGTGCGAGCCAGCGATTGCGCGGCCGCCGCAGGACGTGCCGCACCGTCGCCACCGGCGATGTGACGGCCTGCGATCCGCTCGGCGTGGCCATCACCTCGAGCGACTGCAACACGTCCTGCGCGCTTTGCGGCCGATCTGCCGGGTTCTTCGCGAGGCAGGCCATCACCAGGTCGGCGAGCGCCGGCGGTATCGTCGGCCGGCGATCGGTGATGGGGACCACTGGCTCGGTGACGTGCGCCGCCAGCATCTGATGCGGCGCGAGTCCCGAGAACGGCGCGCGGCCCGTGAGCATCTCGTAGGCCATCGCGCCGAACGCGTAGAGGTCGGCGCGATGGTCGACGCTCGGGTCGCCGGCAGCCTGTTCGGGCGCCATGTACGCGGGCGTACCGAGGGCGACTCCCACGGACGTCAGCCCGCTCTGCCCTTTGGCCTGGCTGACGGCTTTCGCGACGCCAAAATCGGCGACCACCGCGTGGTTGCCGGAGAGGAGGACGTTATCGGGCTTGATGTCGCGGTGGACGATGCCGCGTGCGTGGGCGTAGGCGAGTGCGTCAGCGACGTCCTTGAGGATGCGCACGGCGTCACGCACGGGCAGTTCGCCTTCGCGCGCGAGCCTGGTGCGCAAAGCCTCTCCTTCGACGAAGGGCATCGTGTAGAACAGGACGTCGGCCGAACCGCCCGCGGCGAGGAGCGGCACGATGTGCGGGTGTTGCAGCGACGCGGAGAGTTGGATCTCACGATTGAACCGATCGACGCTGATCTCCGCCGCCAGCTCGGGCGGCAAGACCTTGATCACCACGCGCCGCGCCAGGCGCGTTTCTTCCGCCACGAACACCCGGCTCATCCCTCCGCCGCCGAGCTCTTTTTCCAGGCGATAGGCGGTACCGAGCGCGGCTTGCAAACGATCGGAGAATTCAGCCATGTCCGACCCAAGATAACGCGCGCGTTGACGCGCTGCAGGCCGCCATCTACTTTGACGCCGTGCTGTTTGTGCTCGCCGCCGTTTTGCTCCTTCTCACCGCCTGCAGCGGGCCAGTCCCGCAATCGGTGTTCGCTCCCCGGTCCGATTTCAGCACCCAGCTCGCGGGGCTCTTCAAAAGCATCTTCTGGTGGGCGGTCGCAGTCTTTGCGATCGTCGAGTCGCTGCTGCTGATCGCGCTGGCGCGTTATCGGGCACGCCCCGGTGCCGCTGCGCCCAAGCCCGTGCACGGCCATACCGCACTCGAGATCGGGTGGACGCTCGCGCCCGCGCTGATCCTCGTGTTCATCGCCGTTCCCACGATGCGCGCGATTTTCGCGACGGCGGGACAGGCCCCGGAAGGTGCGCTGCGCGTCGAAGTCATCGGTCACCAGTGGTGGTGGGAATACCGCTACCCCACGTTGAACATCAGCGCGTACAATGAGCTGCACCTTCCGGTGGCGACGCCGATTCAGGTCGAGCTGACGTCGGCGGACGTGAACCACAGCTTCTGGGTGCCGCGGCTGGGGGGCAAGCGCGATCTGATCCAGGGGCGCACCAATCGCATCGCCTTCCGCGCCGACTCGACCGGCGAGTACTGGGGCCAATGCGCGGAATTCTGCGGCGCATCGCACGCCAACATGCGCCTCAGAGTTTTCGTGCAGTCAGACTCGGTGTTCCAGCGGTGGGTGGATCAGCAGCGCGCGGCGCCGGCGACGCCGGCGAAGGGCTCGCCCGCCGAAGCGGGGTTGCAGGTGTTCCGGCGCAGCGCCTGCATCGGCTGTCATACCATTGCCGGCGTCGCGCAGGGCAAAATCGGTCCTGATCTGAGCCATGTCGGAGGCCGGGCGACCATCGCGGGCGCCCTGTTCCCCAACACCACCGAGACGCTGCACCGCTGGATTATGAATGCGCCGTCACTCAAGCCCGGGGCGCTGATGCCGCCGCAGAATCTGTCGCCCCCAGATCTCGATGCTTTGATCGCGTATCTCCAGAGTCTGAAATGAAGAGCTGGCTCACGACGACCGATCACAAGCGCATCGGCCTGCTCTATTTCTGGACGGCGTTCGGTTTTTTCCTGATCGGCGGGCTCGAGGCACTCATCATCCGTGCCCAGCTGGTACGGCCGGATGGCGGCCTCGGCGTCAGCGCCGAGACATTCAATCAGCTGTTTACCATGCATGGCACGACCATGATCTTCCTGGCGCTCATGCCGCTGTCGGCCGCGTTCTTCAATTACATCATCCCGCTCCAAATCGGCGCGCGCGACGTCGCCTTTCCGCGGCTGAACGCGTTCAGCTACTGGGTGTTCCTGCTGGGCGGCCTGTTTCTGAACGCGAGCTTCATCGCCGGCCCGCTGTTCGGCGCCGAGCGGCTCTCCGTCGCCCCTGACGCCGGTTGGTTCGCGTATGCCAACCTCACGTCGCGGCAGTATTCGCCGGGACCCAACGTCGACTTTTGGCTGCTCGGCCTGCAGATCCTCGGCATCGCATCGCTCGCGGCAGGCTTCAACTTTGTCGTGACGATTCTCAACATGCGCGCGCCGGGTATGCGGATGCTGCGCTTGCCGCCGTTTACGTGGATGACACTCATCACGCAGTTCCTCGTGATTACGGCGTTCCCCGTGATCACGGTCGCGCTCGTTCTGCTGATGTTCGACCGCTTCTTCGGCACGTACTTCTTCCTGCCGGCGGGCGGCGGCGATCCAATCTTGTGGCAGCACCTGTTCTGGATGTTCGGCCATCCCGAGGTCTACATCCTCATTCTGCCGGCCATGGGCATCGTGTCGGAGGTGCTGCCGACCTTCTCCCGGAAGCCGCTGTTCGGCTACACCGTCGTCGTCTATTCGGGCGTGGTGATCGCGTTCCTCGGGTGGAGCGTGTGGAGCCACCACATGTTCTCGACCGGGCTTGGCCCGATTGCCGATTCCGTGTTCGCCGGCACGACCATGCTCATCGCGATCCCCACCGGGGTGAAGATCTTCAATTGGATCGGCACGCTATGGGGCGGCCAGATCCGATTCACCACGTCGTTGCTGTTCGCCGTCGGTTTCATCGCCATGTTCATCATCGGCGGGCTCTCGGGCGTGACGCACGCGTCGGCGCCGTCGGATCTGCAGCAGACCGATACCTACTATGTCGTCGCCCATATCCATTACGTCCTGTTCGGCGGGACGGTCCTTGGGTTGTTTGCGGGGATGTATTACTGGTGGCCCAAGATGACGGGCCGGTTGCTCTCCGAGTCGCTGGGCAAGGTACACTTCTGGCTCACCATGATCGGGATGAACCTGGCGTTCTTCCCGATGCACCTCTCCGGCTTGCTCGGCATGCCGCGGCGGATTTACACGTACTCCGCCGATTTGGGCGTCGCCCGATTCAACCAGCTCTCGACGGCCGGCGCGTTCATCATCGGGATCGCTACCCTTGTCTTCTTCTGGAATCTGCTGCGCACGCGCCGGCGGCCGGCGGACGCTCCGGCGAATCCCTGGGGCGGCGCGACGCTGGAATGGGCGATTCCTTCACCCCCGCCGGTCTACAACTTCACGGTGATCCCGACCGTGGCCAGCCGACTCCCGCTGTGGCAGACCGAACGCCACGCGCCGATGGTTGCGCTCCCCGCCGAGCCGCCGCTGCCGATTCACGTGCCGGGCGGTTCGTGGTGGCCGATGATCACGGCGGCTGGACTGCCGGTCATCGCGATCGGCGCGCTGTCACACTTCCTCCCCGTCGTCCTCGCCGGCGCCGCCGTCCTGATCGTCGGGATCTATCGCTGGGCCTATGAGCCCTTTGAGATGTAGATGACACACGGATCCGCGCGCGCGCACGGAGCGCACCGCACGAGTATGGGCGTCGACAGCCGCAAAATGGCGTTCTGGGCGTTCATCGGCTCGGAGTGCCTGCTCTTCGGCTCGCTGATCTCGACGTATCTGGTCTACAAAGGAAGGAGCCTCGTCGGGCCATATCCGCACGAGATTCTGAATATCCCGTTCACGTCGTTCAGCACGTTCGACTTGCTCATGTCGAGTCTCGCGATGGTGCTCGCGCTGGCGGCGGTGCAGCGCGGTGACATGAAACAGGGCAAGCTCTGGCTGCTGGTGACGGCGCTGCTGGGCCTCGTCTTCTTGGGAGGCCAGTTCTGGGAGTTCAGCCACTTCGTGCACGAGGGACTCGGCCTCACCACGAATCTGTTCGGCTCCACGTTTTACGTGTTGACCGGGACGCACGGCGCGCACGTGACGGTGGGAGTGATCTGGCTGCTGACGCTCTGGATCCAGGCCTTACGCGGCAAACTCGGCCCGCAGCAGGCGCTCACCGTCGAGATCACCGGGTTGTATTGGCACTTCGTGGACGTCGTCTGGATCGTGATCTTTACCGTCGTGTACCTGATTCAGTGAGAGGGAAGGCATGAGCGAACACGGCGGCCAGGCACACGCGACAACGGCCACATATCTCCGCATCGCCGCGATCCTCGTGATGATCACGCTGATCGAGGTGGGTGTGTTCTATGTGCCCACGTTCCAGTCGCTCCTCGTACCGATTCTCCTCGTACTGTCGGCGGTCAAGTTCACGCTGGTGGCGATGTTCTACATGCACCTCAAGTTCGACAATCGCTTTTTCACGTTTCTGTTCGGTGGACCGCTGCTCCTCGCGCTCGTCGTGGTGGTCAGCTTGCTCCTCATCTTCTATGGAGCAGTGCGCCTCCGTACCGGGATGTGAGCCCCTGGAATAGGTGGGATCTTCATCCCAGTGTGATCATAGGGCTCGCCGTACTGGGCGGGCTCTATGTCGTTTTAGGCGGTCTCACGTCGGGACGTCGGCGCGTTGCAAGTTTTCTCGGTGCGCTGGTCGTCCTGTTTCTTGCCTTGAATGGACCCCTGCATAACCTCTCCGATGCGTACCTCTTCAGCGCCCACATGGGGCAGCATCTGCTGCTGACGCTCGTCTTCCCACCGCTGCTGCTCTACGGAACGCCGGCGCATGTCATCCGGCCGTTGCTGCGGCCGCGGTGGGTGATGGCGATCGCGCGCGTCGTCACGCGGCCGCTCGCCGCCGCCACCATCTTTTCGGCGCCAATCGTGATCTGGCATGTGCCCAGCCTCTACGAGGCGGCTCTCCGTCATCACAACCTCCACATCGTGCAGCATCTCGTGTTTCTCACGACCGCCGTGATCATGTGGTGGCCGGTGCTGTCGCCCGTCCCGGAGTTGCCGCGTGCGCAGCATCTGGTGCAGATGCTCTATCTGTTCTTGTTGGGCATTCCGATGTCCGTCACCGGCGCGCTCATCGCCCTGTCGGATGCGGTCCTCTATCCGTTCTATGCGACCGCGCCGAGGGTGGGCGGACTATCTCCGTTGGATGATCAGCAGATCGGCGGACTGCTGATGTGGGTGTTGGGCGGACTGATGCTCTGGATCGTGATGAGCGTCGTGTGGTTCAGGTACTCAGTCTGGGACCAAAGAGGGGATGCTGAAACGAACGTGCCGGTTGAAGCCTACGGGCCTGGGGCCTCGGGCTTGGGGCCCGAGCGGTAGACTTTGGGCCCTGGCCCCTAGGCCCCTGGCCCTATTCACCGTCTTCAGTTTCCCCCAGCGGGTGCCGTCGCAGCTCTTCACCGATGCGCGGGTGCTCGCGCCACAAGTAGTATCCCATGGCGAGCGCGGCCAAACCGTTCCCGATGGCCACGTTCCACCACGCGAGGTAGCCGAGTAGCGGCTTGGCCAGCAGGGCGACGAGGATGTAGAACCCGACCTCGAAGAAGCAGAATCCCACGATGACGAGAAACAGCGTAGAGGGCGCGTACTCGACCTCGGCGGCGAGGGCGGCGGCGACGCAGCCCACGACGACGAACGCGCTGACGTGAATCATCGTGTACCCGAAGATGCGCGCGGGCTCGATGATGACGTGCTCCGATCCCGTCGCGCCCCAGAATACCGCGCTCCCGAGCATGGCGGGGGTGAACAGCGGCTGCCCGTTGATGAGGTCCACGACCAGAAACCAGATGGCGACCGCGGCTGCTCCGATGCACCCGGCGATGAAGCCCTCGCGCAGAATGCGATTCAAGTCCATGTCGGCTCAATATATCGCCGGGCGGAGTGCGTGCTAGATTAGGGCCCCATGATCGCGACGCGCCGTCCGTTGTTCTACGGTTTCTGCCTGCTCCTCGGCACCCTGCTGTTTGGGAACGCCGGCCCCAGACATCCGTTACCCCTCCGCCATGGCCGGGCCCAGCTCGCCATAGTCCCGAA
>JACXTT010009326.1_pt1 | contig 13425 bp, 13 predicted proteins | sample 9270951 | NCBI WGS metagenome assembly JACXTT01 (sample SAMN15532306, study PRJNA645909) | rock metagenome | isolation source: weathered quartz diorite | place: Puerto Rico | collected 2017-06-21
AGGCGCAGCAGTGGTACCCGAACCTACAACAGCGCAAGACCCCGCTGGATGCGGCACTGCGGACCGATGACTCTGGCGACACGCAGGCCCAGCGTCTGCTGAGCCAGATTGTCAATGACGCAGCACAGTCGTCCTTGGCAAGGGCAACCGCGCTATCACGCATGGCCGTCAATAGCGACCCGGCGCAACTGACGCCCATCAGCGCACAACTGCATGACGCCGATGCGCTGGTGCGCAAGACGGCTGTGGATGCACTAGCCACCGCACCGCCAGACAAGCGCATTGCCTGGCTAAGACCAGTGCTGACAGACCCAGTGCGCGCGGTGCGCATGGCTGCGGCACGATGGCTGGCAGGCCTGCCCACTACGGACTGGAGCCCGACGGACCAGGGCGCGCTGCACAGTGCTCTGGATGAATATGTGGCTGCCCAGACCTTTAACGCAGACCGGCCCGAGTCTTACAACAATCTGGGAATGCTATATGCCGATCAACAACAATGGCCCCAAGCTGAGACTGCGTTGAAGCATGCCTTGGATATGGACAAAAGCCTGGTCGCAACCTGGTTGAATCTGTCTGATGTCTACCGTGCGCAGGGGCAGGAGGCGCAGGCGCAGAGCCTGTTGCGTCAGTTGCTCCAACAACAACCAACGGTCGCCGCCGGACACTATGCGCTAGGTTTGTCCTTGCTGCGCCAACAACGCTATGGGGAGGCTGTCAAGCCCCTGCAGGAAGCACTGCGGCTTGAAGCCGGCAATGCCGACTACACCTACGCCTACGCGTTGCTATTGGACAAACTTGGGAAACGCCCGCTAGCCATCGCAACGCTGCAAGCCGGTTTGAAATTACACCCCGGTGATGCGCAAGTTGCCGCGGCACTGCGCGAACTGTGCGCCGGTCATGCCGATGAAACCTGTGGACGCTAGCGACCAATTACGATTCACGCTCACAAACTTGCTTGGCACGCCTCAGCGGCTACCACCTGACGATGGCTCGAGTGGACGCTAAGCGGTAGGTCAGCCCTCTCAATACTGGTCATTCCTTCGGCCATGTACAACATCGACCAAAACGAATAGCCCCCAGTTCACAGCAGTGAAAAACGCTGCAACACCGAAACCACCACCAAATAGGATTGCTGACAATACTGCCAGCACAAGCAGGCCAACAAAGTTATAAAACTGTAATTAATATGCTCGCAACGAAAACCAATGATGAAATGCTCCGCGCTGCAGACGATGCTTTGAACGGTCGAGCCGGATACAAGGAGTACATGTCATTCCTGGTCGATTGCCTCACTTTGATTTCGGACTTTTTCCCCGCTGATGGCCACAAATGGTTGTCGGTGGCAGAAATGTGTCGTGACGGAAGAGTAAGCTTAGCTCAAAGTCGGGAGTCATATATGGAAGTTGTCAAATACGCAGCTTCATTGGGTGAAATAGCCCACTGCAGTATCGTCACGAAGAATGGGGCTGTTGCACTGCTATTTGGATATGCTTTGTATTCGGAAGGCTCTCCTGGGCGACCCGACAAATATGATGTCTATTTGGCGCTTGAAGCCTTTGTCAGCAAGTTTGTAGAGTTTTTTGGAATGGAAGATGTTGTCGTTACGTTAATCAAGAAGCATTATCGGGAGATCAATACTTAGTGGCCCGGCGAAACCTCGAATGACGAATGTCGTCATCTGACACAAACCAAACCATGACAGCTAGTCCTAGCCCGAATATGAAGATGCCAACAAGTGATGCTTTCATGGTCTCACGCCCAATCCGATTTGGTGGGGTCTGCGCAAAATTGGATAGCTGCGCTAACTGGTGACTGTACAACGGCTGCATAGCAGCTGACACCGATCACGAACGCTTGTGAAGCAGATTGGGCAACTCGGGCAGCGACAATAGCTCCATCGGAGACCGCTCCTGCCCTTCCGGCCATTCGTGGAAGCCACGCAGCCACACAGACTTCATGCCAGCTGCGCTAGCACCTACACAGTCGTTTATGGGGTGATCGCCGATGTACCAGCATTCCCTCGGTTCGACGCCCATCTCCGACGCCGCTGCCGCAAATATTCTGGGATCCGGCTTGCGAACACCGATGCGTTCGGAAGAAACCAGCAGAGAAAGATGATGATTGAATGCAAGAGCGCCCAGAGTTCGCACTCGAGACTTTTGCATTCCATTGGAGATGACACCCAAGGCAAAGCCTCGTTCAGAGAGCCACCCGATGACATCAGTTGCGCCCGGCATTTCGATGGAGCACGCGGGAAAATGCTCCTCCCAGTGCGTCAACAAATGGGGCTGACTAGCCGCAGCTTTCCACGCAAGTTCGTTCAATAGTCCAAAGGTCACTGCGGCTTTGATGGATGGATAGACGCTATCCGCTGGGAGGTACCCGCCGCGATCCCATCTCAAGATGACTTCCGATACGCGGCCTGCGTCGGGTTCATGCAAATGGGAACCAAAGTCTTGGGCAAACTTGCGTCCATACGACGCAATGCTGTGCGCTGGATGCACCAGCGTGTTGTCAAGATCAAAGAACAAGGCGCGTGGCAGCATTGTTTAAATATATCTTGGCAAACGCTCAGCGCATTACCCCCCACTCATCCGCCCAGCCAGCTTAAAAATAAACTCCACCGCATACTGCGCCATCAGCGAATAGCTTCTGCCTTTCAGCGACACAATCGCCATATCCGCAAACAGCGGCGGCATGTTCACCACATGCAGGCGCACCAGGCGCTTGTGCTTAACGTCCTCCACCGTACCCGCATCCGTACTGGCAATGACCGTATCCGTGCGCATGCCCAGTGCCTTCAGCAAATTCAAATCATCACACTCCACCGCCAGCGGCAAGCGCTGCCCTGCCGGCAAGCCCATCAAACTGCTCAGGCCAAATTGCACTACGTCAGGTATCCGAACACTGGCAACGCCAAACGGAATCAAATCGGTGCTGACCACCTGGTCCTGCGCCAGCAAGGGGTGGCCGGGCCGTACATAAAAGCTGGCTGACAGGTGCGCCACGCGGGTAATGGTCAGGTCATCGGCGGCGGTCACATTGCGCACCTCGGCCATGTAGAAGTCCAGCTCTTCGGCGCGCAGATGGGCGGCCAGAAAGTCGGCGTTGTTGACCTCCACGCGCACGCACACCGCCGGGTAGCGCACGCGGATATCCGTCAGCAGGTCGGCCACCATGGTGGCGGCTGGGTAGGGGCCCACGCCAAATGCCAAGTCGCCGATCTGGCGTTCGCGGTACAGGCTGACGTCGCGCTCCAGACAATGGTTCTCAAACAGCAGTTTGCGGGCGCGCTCCACGACAAAGGCGCCGGCATCGGTGCAGCGCACCTCCAGCGTGCCGCGGTCAAACAGCAGCAGCCCCATCTCCTCTTCGGCGGCCTGTATGCTGCGGCTGAAGGCTGATTGGGTCAGATGGCATTGCACGGCAGCGCGACCAAAGTTGCGGGTGTCGGCCAGGGCCACCAGGTGCTTGAGTCGTTTCAAATCCATGGCGCAGCTCCATTCCAGGTCTCATGTATTGAATGCATTGATTTTGCACGAAATATGCATTGGACGAATTTGGTTGCCCATTCAACAATCGGTCTCCTTGTAAGGAGACACCCCGTTGGAAGCCATGGAATTTGACTACGTCATCGTTGGTGCCGGCTCTGCCGGCTGTGTGCTGGCGTCCCGCCTCAGCGAAGACCCCAACACCACGGTTTGCCTGCTGGAGGCTGGCGGCCCCGACAGCAGCGTGCTGATACACGCCCCCGCCGGTGTGGTGGCCATGGTGCCCACGCGCATCAACAACTACGCCTATGAGACGGTGCCCCAGCCCGGCCTGAACGGCCGCCGTGGCTACCAGCCCCGCGGCAAGACGCTTGGCGGCTCCAGCTCTATCAACGCCATGCTGTATGTGCGCGGCAACCGATGGGACTATGACCACTGGGCATCGCTGGGCAACCCTGGCTGGGGTTATGACGATGTGCTGCCGCTGTTCAAGCGCGCGGAGAACAACGAGCAATTCCATAACGCCTTTCACGGCCAGGGCGGCCCGCTGAATGTGACCTACGCGCGCTTTGACAGCCCCTTGAGCAAGATGTTCATGGATGCCGCCGTGCTGAACGGCGTGCCGGTGAACCCCGACTACAACGGGGCCGAGCAAGAGGGCAGTTTTCTGTACCAGGTGACGCACAAGAATGGCGAGCGCTGCAGCGCGGCCAAAGGCTATTTGACGCCAAACCTGGCGCGGCCCAACCTGAAGGTGGTGACCCACGCGGTAAGCGCCAAGATTGAGCTGCAGGGGAAGCGCGCCACCGGCGTGCAGTATTACCAGGGCAACCAGTTGCACACGGTGCGTGCGCGCCGCGAAGTCATTGTGTCTGCCGGTGCCTTTGGCTCACCACAACTGCTGCAGTTGTCGGGAATAGGCGCGAGCGCCGAGCTGCAAAAGGCTGGCGTGGCAGCCCTGCATGAACTGCCCGGCGTGGGCAAGAACCTGCAAGACCATATTGACTATGTACAAAGCTGGCGCGTGCCCAGTGACACGGCCACGTTTGGCTTGTCGCTGACCGGCATTGGCAAGACCACGGGGGCCGTGCTGGAATGGCGGCGCAAGCGCAGCGGCATGGTCAGCAGCGCCATTGCCACAGCGGGGGCATTCTTTCGCTCCACACCGCAGTTGCCAGCGCCCGATCTGCAATTGGTGTTTGTCATTGCGCTGGTGGACGACCATGCCCGCAAGATGCACCTGGGCCATGGCATCTCCTGCCATGTCGACGTGCTGCGGCCCTACAGCCGTGGCAGGGTCGCACTGCAAGGGCCGGACGCACGCTTGGCACCAGTCATTGACCCGCAATTCTTGTCCGACGAGCGCGATCTGGACCTGCTGGTGCAGGGTGCGCGCAAGCAGCAAGCCATTATGGAGTCCAGCGCCTTTGCCGGTGTGCGCGGCAAGATGCTGTACCCGGTCCGCGCCGATGATGAAAACGCCATACGGCAAGACATTCGCAACCGCGCCGACACCCAGTACCACCCGGTGGGCACATGCAAGATGGGGCCGGACAGCGACCCCATGGCCGTGGTGGACGCGCAGTTGCGGGTCAAAGGCGTCCAAGGCTTGCGCGTGGCCGACGCATCCATCATGCCCACGCTGATTGGTGGCAACACCAATGCGCCCAGCATCATGATTGGCGAAAAATGTGCCGAGATGGTGCGCGCCAGCCAGCGGCAACTGTAAGCAGCGCATCAGTCACCGCGAACGCGACAACCACAGCAGTAAATACAACAACGAGGAACACAAGCCATGACGACGAGCATCAAACAGGCATCACAGTTGGCCCTGCTAACCATTGCCATAGCACTGGCCAGCGGCTGCAGCAAGACCACCGGCATTGGTGGCAGCAGCAGCGAGGCCACGCCCGAGACCTTGAAGGTCAACGCACAGTTCGCCAAAGAACTCAAGCTGGACGACCAACAGGATTTTGAAGACGCCAAGCGTGGCTTTATGGCCAAGCCCAGCGGCAAGATTGTGCAGGCCGATGGCACGGTGCTGAAGGACTTTGACTCCTACAACTTTCTGCAGGGCAAAGCCCCCGACACGGTCAATCCCAGCCTGTGGCGCCACGCTCAGCTCAACGCCAACTATGGCCTGTTCAAGGTGACCGATGGCGTGTACCAGTTGCGTGGCTTTGATATTGCCAATATGACCTTGATCGAGGGCAAGACTGGCTGGATCGTCGTGGACCCACTGACCGCGCGCGAAACGGCCAGTGCAGCGCTGGCCTTTGCGCGTGAGAAGTTGGGCAACAAACCGGTGTCGGCCATCGTCTTCACACACGCCCATGCCGACCACTTTGGCGGCGTCATGGGCATCATCACCCCGCAAGAGGTGGCGGAGCGCAAGATCCCCGTAGTGGCATCGGCCGGCTTCATGGAAGAGGCCACCAGTGAGAATGTGTTGGTCGGCACCGGCATGGCGCGCCGCTCGGTGTACCAGTTTGGCAAAGACCTGCCCCGCTCGGCCAAGGGCAATGTGGACACAGGCCTGGGCAAGGACCTGGCCTACGGGGCAATCGCCATTTTGCCGCCCACCTGGTTGATCATCAAACCCACGCAGCCCCTGCAGCTCGATGGTGTGGACTTTGTGTTCCACAACGTACCTGGTGCCGAATGCCCGGCGGAGCTGACCTTCAGCATTCCCGACAAGAAGCTGTATGACGGCGCCGAAAACCTGTCGCAAACCATGCACAACCTGCTGCCCATACGTGGCGCCAAGGTGCGCGATGCGCTGCGCTGGTCCAACTACATGGACCAGGCGCTGGAGCAAACCAAGGACGCCGAGATCTATATCGGCTCGCACAACTGGCCTGTGTGGGGCAATGCCAATATCAAGAAGCTGGTCACCATGCACCGCGATGTCTACAAGTACACGCATGACCAGACCGTGCGCCTGATTAATGCCGGCTACACCGCGCGTGAGATTGCCGACATGGTCAAGTTGCCCAAGTCGCTGTCCGAATTCTTTGCCGTGCGCGGATACTACGGCGATATACGCCACAATGTGAAAGCGGTCTACCAGTTCTACATTGGCAACTACGACGGCAACCCGGCCAACCTGAACCCGCTGCCCCCGCAAGAGTCTGCCAAGCACTATCTGGAGCTGATTGGCGGTGCCGACAAGGCGGTGGCCGCAGCGCAAACGGCCTACGACAAGGGCGACTACCGCTGGGCCGCCGAGCTGCTGAACCACGCCGTGTTTGGCGACCCGTCCAGCAAGGCGGCCAAGGAACTGCTGGCCAAGACCTATGAGCAGATGGGCTATATGTCTGAGGCATCGACATGGCGCAACGCCTACCTGACCGGCGCGCAAGAACTGCGCAACGGCCCCCCGACCAAGGGACCATCCAAGGCATCATTGATGGGGATGCTGCTGCAAACCCCCATGGAGCGCTTTCTGGAAGCCATGGCCGCCGGCCTGAATGGGCCGGACGCCGAGGGCAAGGACTTCAAGGTCAACCTGGTGCTGACCGACCTGAAGGAAACCTATGTGCTGTGGATTGAAAACTACGTGCTGCACTTCAAGAGTGGTGAGCCCGCTGCAGACGCCAACGCCACCCTGTCACTGACCAAGGACATCTTCGTCAAGATGGTTGCCGGCACTGGCAGCATCAAGGACACATTGCTCAGCGATGACCTCAAGGTTACCGGCAGCAAGATTGATCTGGCCCGCTTCTTTGGCCTGATTGACAAGGCCCCGGGCACCTTTGCCATTGTTACCAAATAGACCTGCGAGATCCCTATTTATGAAACAGAGAAACACGATACGCCGGGCGACAGGCGCCTTGGCCTTCGCTGTCACCTACGCATTCACGTCTATTGCAGCCTGCACATTGGCTCTACCCACCTTGGCAGCAGAACTCAGCGGCGTCACCTTGGAGCCCGAGGCCACAGTCGCCGGCAGCAAGCTGGTGCTCAATGGCGCCGGTGTGCGCTACAAGGGCTTTGCCAAGGTGAACGTCACAGAGATCTATGCCAGCAAAAAATTCAGCTCGCTGGAAGAACTGAATGCCCTGCCCGGCCCCAAACGCATCAGCCTGACGATGCTGCGCGACGTGCCCTCGGGCTTGATGGGCAAATCGCTGACCCGAGGGATTGAAGACAACTTTCCGCACGCCGAGGTCTCCAAGCTGGTGCCCAGCCTGATTCGCATTGGCGGGCTGTTCAATGCCTATAAAAACCTGAACACCGGCGACCGCGTGGTGATCGACTGGATACCTGGCACCGGCACGGTGGTCAGCGTGCGCGGCGTGGTGCAGGGTGAACCGTTCAAGGAGCCCGAGTTCTTCCGCGCCGTGCTGTCCATCTGGCTAGGCCCGGTGCCAGTGGACTTCAAGCTGAAGGACGCGCTGTTGGGTCAGGGTTGAACCATCAGGACTGCGCAATGGTGCCATCCACCAGCGGCAAATAGATATCCGATAGCAGTTGGTCCTGCGGCGTGTCGCGCGGGTTGTTCAGGTACTCTTCAAACACCGGGCTGTCGGCCGCCTCAAAGCCGGACTGCACCAGCCACTGGCCATACAGCCATTGGTAGGCACTGCGCATCGTCGCATACGGCCCCTGGTGGCGCAGCACCGCGCACCAGCCACCACCCAGCGTAAACAGTTCCAATGGCGCTGCGGGCTGGCCATCGGGCGGCAGGCTCAAGCCAGCACGTGACTGCAACTGCGCCTCGGGCACGGCAAAGGGGTCGTCGTAGTACACCGCCATCCAGCGCATGTCGGCACGGGCCAGCCCTTGCGCTGCCATGCGGGTGTAGGCCATCTCAAAGGCCCTGCCCACCTGCATATACGAGCCCTTGTGGGCAATGCCCGCCAGTTGCACGGCGGGCACCTGACGCACCTCCACGCTGTAGCCAGCCTGGCTGGCCGCCACGGGGCCGCTGCGAAACGCCATGTGACTGCCCTCCACGCGGTAGCGCGTGGGGCTGAGCCCATAGGCAGCGGTGAAAGCCCGCGTAAACGACTGCGCGTTGGGGTAACCGCACTTGCGCGCCACCTGCTCCACCGTGAGCGTGGTGTTGGCCAGGTAACCCGTGCCACGCTGCAGTCGCAGGCGCCGCACGGTGTTGGCAATGGATTCACCATACAGCGCCTGGTAGACCCGGTGCCAGTGGAACGGTGACAGGTGCGCCACGTCGGCCAGGCGGTTCAGATCCAACTCCTCGGCCAGGTGGTCGTGGATGTGGGCAATGACGCGGCTCAAGCGTTCCTGGTAGTCTGTCCAGCTGTGGCTCTTGTTCATGGGTGCGGGGCAGCGGCGCTCAGGCCTATGGAAATGTGGATGTCGCCATTGGCAGCATAGTGTTCGTATTCTGCAATAAAGGTCTTGGGCAAATCAGTGCGCTCCCACACGGCCTGCCAGGCCGGACCGACCAGGTCAAAGCGCCCGGCACCCACCGCAAACACGGCACGCGGTGATGCCGGCACAACTACGCGCACCATGCCGGCAGGCACTTCTGCATCCGGTGCCACTGCCGCGCCAATCACCAGCGAATACAGGCCGGTGTTATTGCTGCCGGCGTGCTCGAAGTGGGTGTAGACGGCAAACACATCGTCACCGCGCTTGTTGGGAATGCTGGCCAACACCTTGTCTTGGGTAAAGCGTTGCCACAGTGGCGGTATGGTCTGCATGGCCTCCAGGTTGCTGGTGCGCAGCTCAATGCCGACAACGGTAATGGCATCGGCCAGGGTTTCGAAGTGCTGGGGAAATTGCGAATTGGCCATGCTGTAGTTTCCTATTGGATTGAACATGGCCTGAAGTTTAGAAACAGTGGCCTGACAAATCTTGCGGTGTTGGAGCAGATATCACGCTAGGGGCTCAGGCCGCCTGCAGAGGACAACCCGATCCCCGAAGGTGCTTGGTTTGCGTGCCCGGAATTAAACGCATCAAGCGCCACGCCGCACTTCGCAGCAGCAGGGTAGGGGCGCACGCCGCAGTGAGGTCAAGGAGGAGCCCGCTGGAGCGGGCGCGGGACACGAACGGCGGTGTGTGCCCCTACCCTGCTGCGAGCTCAGAACAAACGTTGCCTCATAAAGACAGGCGTTCATTCATTCTGGCGAATGACAGGCCACACAGATTTTGTTGCCCTCGGTATCCCGAAAGTAGGCGCCATAGTAATCCGCATGGTAGTGCGGCCGCAAACCGGGTGGGCCTTCGCAACGGCCGCCATGCTGCAACGCTGTTGCGTGCGCGGCGCGCACCAACGCTCGATTGGCCGCTAAAAAAGCCAGCATCTGGCCGTTGCCAGGCTCGTGAGGCTGGTCGTTATGCGGCTTGCCGATGACGAACAGGGGCCGCGCGCGGTCTGCGCTGTGCCAGCCAGCCCACCCGTCGGGCTCGCAAAAACGCTGCTCGATACCCAAGCAGTCCATCAGCGGCTTGTAGAACGCATAGGCACGCTCAAAGTCGGATATGCCAATAAACGCGTGTGAAAACATAAGCACTCCCAGAAAGTTGGTATGACAAAGACAAAGCCTATGTTACGCAAGACTACACGCGCCAAACACCATGTTGCTTTACCATTGCCGCATGACCGCCCCCAAATCAAGCCCCCGCATCGCGCTGATCGCCCACGACCACAAAAAAGACACCATGGTGGCGCTGGCAACGGAGTTTCAAGATTTTCTACGCCTGTGCACCCTATGCGCCACCGGCACCACCGGCGGCCGCCTGGTGACCGAGCTGGGTTTGCCAGTTGAACGGCTGCTGAGCGGCCCCTGGGGCGGCGACTTGCAGATTGGTGCGCGCCTGGCGCAGGGCGAGATCGATGCCGTAATCTTCCTGCGGGACCCCATGACGCCACAACCCCATGAGCCCGACATCAACGCACTGGTGCGCGCCTGCGATGTGCACGATGTACCCTGTGCCACCAATTTGTCAACCGCACGGCTGGTGCTGGCATCACTTTCAGCCTAGCATCGGCTCTTTTGTACATTCACCTACACACATAACGAGGTTGTTACATGCAATATCGCCGTCTGGGCCGCAGTGGCCTGCAAGTCAGTGCCCTGTCTTTGGGCTCCTGGGTCACCTACCACAACCAGGTGGATGTTTCCGCCGCCAAGGAGATGCTGGCCGCCGCCTATGACGCGGGCGTCAACTTTTTTGACAATGCCGAGGTCTATGCGCTGGGCAAGAGCGAGACCGTGATGGGTGAGGCCTTCAAGGCCTTGAACTGGCCGCGCCTGAACTATGTGGTCTCTACAAAATTCTTCTGGGGCCTGTCGCGCGATGAGCGGCCCATCAACCGCAAGGACACGCTGAACCGCAAGTACCTGATGCAGGCCATTGATGGCTCGCTCCAGCGTATGGGCTTGGATTTCATTGATCTGGTCTACTGCCACCGGCCCGACCCGCACACGCCCATTGAGGAAACCGTGTGGGCCATGAGCGACATGATTTCGCAGGGCAAGGCGCTGTACTGGGGTACCAGCGAGTGGTCGGCGTCCGACATTCGCGCGGCCTGGGAGATTGCCGAGCGCCACCACCTGCACAAGCCGGTCATGGAGCAGCCCCAGTACCACTTGTTCCACCGCAAACGCGTGGAGGTGGAGTACGCGCGCCTGTACGAAGACATTGGCCTGGGCCTGACCACCTGGAGCCCGCTGGCCAGCGGCTTGTTGACCGGCAAGTACCGCAACGGTGTGCCCGAGGGCAGCCGCGCCTCCGTCAAAGGGATGGACTTTTTGCTCAAAGGTCTGACCGACGCAGCCCGTAACGCGGCCGTAACCAAACTGGAGGGCGTGGCCGCGGATCTGTCGTGCAGCTTGAGCCAACTGGCCATTGCCTGGGCCGCGCACAATCCACGCGTCAGCACGGTCATTACCGGTGCTTCGCGCATGTCGCAGTTGCAAGAAAATCTGGCGGCGATGGATGTAGTGGCCAAGCTCACGCCGGCGGTGCTGGAGCGCATGGATGCGGCCACTCTGGGCTTGGCTGAGTAAGCTGCAAAGGTGCACCCGTGGCCACGGCACACCGTGAAGCAAGTCCCATGGTGCACGCCAAGCCCGTCATCCAGGAGACCCTGAGCAGCAAGACCCTGTTCTTCTCGCAGCTCGATGTGCAAAGCAGTATGGACATTCTGCAGCCCGATGTGCTGCAGTTTGAATACACGCGCATCATGATGGGTTTTTTGCTGCACGTGCCGCAACCCCGCAGCATTTTGATGGTGGGCCTGGGTGGCGGCTCGTTGGCCAAGTTTTGCCACCGCTACTTGCCCAACACCCACATGACGGTGCTTGAAATCAACCCCCATGTCATCGCAGTGCGTGATGCCTTTGCCATACCGCCGGACGACCAGCGTTTTCGCGTGCTGCTGGCCGACGGCGCGGAATTTGTGCGCAGCACGGCGCAAACCTATGACGTCATGCTGGCCGATGGCTTTGACATGCATGGCCTGCCCGAGGCGCTCAGTACGCCCGCGTACTACGATGCCTGCTACCGCCTGCTCAAGCCAGACGGCTTGCTGGTGGCCAACCTGCATGGCTGCAACACGCAGTTCGATGTGGTTTTGGGCCGCATACGCAGCAGTTTTCATGGCTCCTTGTTGACGGTGAACGACCCGGAAGCCACCAACCGCATCGCCTTTGCCGCCAAGGGCCATCCACAGGCGCTGCAGTCCTTGGCGGGCGTTCGCCGGCCCGAGGGCTTTGACAGCATGGCATGGCGCGCATTGCTGCCCAGCATGGCCCGCGTCTTTCTGGCCTCCAGGGAGCTGGGGCGCGCCACAACGGAGTATCCACACCATGTTTCTGCGCATTGACCGCCTGGTATTGCCCGCACTGCTGTCGCTGGCCCTGTGTTCCATGGCCAACGCGCAATCCAGTTGTCCCTCAGCAGACTGGACTGCTGCACAGCTGCGCGCCTTGAAGGCCGAGCATTGGAAAATTGACAGTCCCGAACGCCGCCAGTCATTGGCGCTTGCGTTGCTGCCCTGCCTGGGCAACGCTGACCCGGAGTTGCGCGACGACCTGGCATTTGAAGGCCTGAGCAGCTTGCTGCGCGGCAAACAGCTGACGCCGGCCGGCCAGTTGCAGATCTACGCATCGCAGTTGGCCGTATTGGATTCTGCGCAGCCCGACACCCAAGGATTTGCCAAACCGTTCGCGGCTCTCACGCTGTCTGAAGTCGCCCGTGCGGACCGCTTGGTGCCCTTTCTCAGCCCCGCCCAACGCGCCACTTTGGTGGACGCTGGCACCCGCTACTTGCAAGGTGTTACAGATTACCGCGGTTTCACCACGGGCCAGGGCTGGCGCCACGGTGTGGCCCATGGCGCCGATTTGATGCTGCAACTGGCGCTGAACCCCGCGGTAGACGCCACACAGCTGGAGCGCATGGCGCGCGCCGTGCAAAGCCAGGTTGCACCCAATGTTGCCCATTTCTATATCTACGGCGAGCCCGACCGCTTGGTGCGCCCCATCATCTACGCGGCCAACAGGGGCCTGTTGCCGCCAGCGTTTTGGAGTGACTGGTTGCAGAGTCTGGCGTCACCGACGCCGCTGCCGCATTGGGAACAAGCCTTTCAATCGCAAGCCGGGCTGGCGCGCCTGCACAATACAAAAGCCTTTCTGCGGGCGCTGGACGCCGCACTGCGCGTGCAGGATGATGCAGCGCTGAACGCCACCTTTGCCACCGCGCTGGCTGCCGCACTGAAGCAACTGCCCTGAAACTGCATCTCGGTAGAACGGTTGTAAACTTTACGCTGCACACTGCAGCAAGGGCCTTTTGTCGTTGGCCTTGCCGGTGACAAGAACCGAGTGAAGACCATGACGCCTACGCAGTTCGCCAGTTTCAAATACCAACACCCCGACAAGGCCGGTCGCAGCCAGAGGCGGGTCTGGTTCGTCCTTGGCAGCCTGGTTGTTGCAGTGCTGGTGATGGGTTT
>JACXTT010009327.1_pt1 | contig 13422 bp, 8 predicted proteins | sample 9270951 | NCBI WGS metagenome assembly JACXTT01 (sample SAMN15532306, study PRJNA645909) | rock metagenome | isolation source: weathered quartz diorite | place: Puerto Rico | collected 2017-06-21
CTTGCGCCAGGTGCGCACGGCGGCCATGCGCGCTGCGGCAACCGCGCAAGCCAGCGCGATCCAGCCAATGGCGGCGATATAGGCCGCATAACCGACATACCAGCGGCGGAACAGGGGCACCTCGATTGCCACCAGCAAGATGGCGCCGCAGCTGAAATGGATGATGGTAAATACCAGGGCGAAGGCGAGGGTGCGTTCCGGCTTGCCACTGGCGGCAGCACCGACCCAGGCCGCAAAGGTGAGTACTGCAACGGTAAAGCCGAAGCTGGACAGGCCGGAGGTGGTCAGCTCGCCATGCGCGCCCACTTTGAACAGGTCCGAGGCCAGCTGGACCAGCAGCATCAGCAATACGACCAGCACCAAGTGCGACCAGTTGGCCTGCGATTCGGACGGAATCGGGCGCAAGAAGAAACTAGCCCTAAAGCCAGCCTTCAAATTGGTCGTTAACTGGGATGTAGCCTTGGACATGCGGCCCCTTAGCAGCGAAAGTCTTGAGTGTGCCACAAAGGGTCTGCCCTATGTCAAATGCCTGTCATCCTGGCTTGATAAGCTATACCTCTCAGATGGCGATACCAGCCTCTCTACCGGCGCCGGCGGTCGGGAAATATACCGGCACCAATTCCTAGCTGGGCTTGGCGGAAATCAAACAAACATTCCGCCAAGCCGCTGCATCAGCTCGCTCGGGTATCATTGCACAACCCTTTTCCCAGCGAGCAAAAATGCGTAAATACAACTGGCGATGCGGCCTGGCAGTGGCCGCCTTCATTCTTATTCCTTTGAGTGTTGCCGCTGCGCCGGCGCCATTGGCCTTACCAAAGGGTGTGGTGGCCGGGCCGAGCGTCGAAGGCATTACGGAATACCGCCTGCCCAATGGCCTGAAAGTGTTGTTCTTTCCCGACGCTTCCAAGCCCACCATTACTGTCAACGTGACCTACCTGGTCGGCTCGCGCCACGAAAACTATGGCGAGACGGGCATGGCCCACTTGCTCGAACACATGATGTTCAAGGGCGCCCCCAAGCACCGCGATATCGACGCCCAGTTTGCCGACCGTGGCATGCAGTTCAACGGCACCACCTCCTACGACCGCACCAATTACTACGAAGTGTTCGCCGCCAGCAAAGACAACCTGGATTGGGCCCTGGGCATGGAGGCGGACCGCATGGTCCATTCCTTCATCGCGCGCAAGGATCTTGACTCCGAAATGACGGTGGTGCGCAATGAATACGAGGCAGGCGAAAATTCGCCCGCCGAAGTGCTGATCAAACGGATGGAGAGCATAGCCTTTGACTGGCACTCGTATGGCCGTTCCACCATTGGCAATCGTAGCGATATTGAAAACGTCCGCATCGAGAACCTTCAGGCTTTCTACCGGACCTACTACCAGCCAGACAATGCGGTATTGCTGGTGGCCGGTAAGTTTGATCCGGCCCATGCGATGCAAGTGATCCAGCAAAGTTTTGGCAAGATCCCCAAACCATCGCGCAAACTGCCTGCCTTCTGGACGGTGGAGCCGAGCCAGGACGGCGAACGCAGCTTCACGGTGCGCCGGCAGGGTGATGTCCAGCTCGTCATGCTTGGCTATAAGATCCCCGCCGCCCTGCATGACGATGCCGACGCACTGAGCTTTGCCTCCGAGGTGATTGGCGCAACGCCGACAGGCCGCCTGCACAAGCAGTTGGTGGAAACGGGCCAAGCCAGCCAGGTATTCAGCTTCAGCCACACGGGCTTTGCGCCCGGCCTGCAATTCATCGGTGCCGTGCTTAAGAAAGATGCGCCGTTTGAGCCGGTACGCGACGCCCTGGTCAGCGTGACCGAAGGCCTGGCCGGCAAACCACCCACCAGTGAAGAGATGGAGCGTGTGCGGCGCAACTTTACCAATGAGATCGACAAGAGCTTGAACGACCCGCAGCGCGTTGGTGTGGCCTTGTCGGAAGCGATCGCCCTGGGCGACTGGCGCCTGTACTTCGTGGGCCGCGAACGGGTAGCCTCGATGACGTCGGCCGAAGTGGCCGCGGCGGCGGGGCGCTACCTGCGCCGCGATAACCGCGTCACTGGTAACTTCCTGCCGGAGCAGTCGCCGCTGCGCGCCGAGATCCCGCCTGCGCCCAGCGTGGACAGTGTGCTCAAGGACTTCAAGCCCAAAGCGTCGACGATGGTGTCGGAAGACTTCGATCCGAGCCAGGCCAATATCATGGCACGCACCAAGTTGATTACGGTGGGCGGCTTGAAGGTGGCCCTGCTGTCCAAGAAAAACCGCGGCGAGACCGTCAACGTGGACATGCGCCTGCATTGGGGTGACCTGAAGAACTTGCAAGGCAAAGCAGCGGTGCAGGGCATGACCTTGGCCATGCTGGCGCGCGGTACCAGCAAGTACACGCGCGAGCAGTTGTCCGACACCATGGACAAACTGCGCATGACAGGCGGTATCGACCGGTTTGAAACAACCCGCAGCAACCTGGCCGATGCGCTGGCGCTGATGGCCCATGTGTATAAGGAGCCGAGCTTCCCGGCGGCGGAGTTGGAGCAACTGCGCCAGCAGGCCATTGTGGGCACGGAAGCGAGCCGCAATGAACCGCAGGCCATGGCTAGCCGGGTGATGGCGCAGTACTTTGATCCTTACCCAAAGGATGATGTGCGCGCGACCCGCACCATCGACGAAGAGATCGCCGACATCAAGGCGGTCACCCTCGAACAGGTCAAGGCCTTCCATCATGACTTCTATGGCGCTTCGCATGGCGAAATCGCCATTGTGGGCGACTTTGATGTGGACGCCGTCGCGGCTCAACTGGAAGCCTTGTTTGGCAATTGGCGCAGTGCGGCGCATTATGAGCGCATCACCCAAATGAACAAGGAAGTGGTGCCATTCAAAGAAGCCCTGGTCACGCCGGACAAGGAGAATGCCTTCCTCACGGCGCGCATCAATGTTGAGATGGCCAGCGATGACGAGACTTATCCAGCCCTGATGCTGGCCGATCATATCTTTGGCGGTGCCGGCCTGAAGTCGCGCCTGATGGACCGGATTCGCCAACGCGACGGCCTGTCCTACGGCGGTTCGTCCTCACTCAATGTCGGTGATATCGACCGCGCGGGCAGCTGGACCATTTCCGCGATTGCGGCGCCGCAGAATATCAAGAAGCTGGAAGCAGCCATCCGCGAAGAAGTGGCGCGCGCCGTCAAACAGGGCTTTACGGCGCAAGAGCTGGCTGGTGCCAAGACGGGCCTGATGCAGGAGCGCCTGCACAACCGCTCGCAAGACGGCATCCTGGCGCAGGGCTGGGCCAGCTACCTGTACCTGGGTCGCACCTACGAGTGGAGCCGCAAGTTCGAGCAAAAACTCAATGCGGCGACGCTGGCGCAGGTGAATGCGGCGTTCCGCGCCGCTGTCGATCCTGCCAAGCTGTCGGTGGTTACTGCTGGTAAGGAGTGATTGGGAAGGCCGCAGCGCCTATGCGGCCCCAGCACCGCAGGATGGCGCAGTGTCCTGGCGCGGCGCTTTGGTTTTGTAGGCCTTGCTGATCTGTGCGCGCAGCCAGGCGTTGGCCGGGTCTTTGTCAACGCCGATATGCCAGTACAAATAGAGCTCCCATGAGGGCACGCTGAACTCCCTGGGCAAGGCAATGACCTGGTTGTCATATTGTTTGTTGACGATGTGGGCGTAGCGTTCGGGCATGGTTAGCAGCAGGTCAGTCTCGTTGACCACACGCGCGGCACTGGCATAGTGCTGGCAGCGCAGGCGCACCCGCCGCACATGGCCCATGCGGCTCAATTCAAAATCCTCCAGCCCGACACCCTGGCGCCGCGAGCTGACCAGCACGTGGCTGTGTGCCAGGTAGCTCTCGAGCGTGATTTTTCCTCCCTTCCCAATGGCAGGGTGGCCGCGCCGCGCGACAACGACGGTGTCTTCTTTGGCCAGCCGAACGCGCTGGATGTCCGGCGGTAGCGGCAGCAGCACGTCTATCGCCACATCGATATTCCCCAGCGAGAGTTCGGCCACCAGGTCGCGGCGGGGCACCCGGGCCGCCGTGATGTCGATATTGGGCGCCTTGTCCCCCAAGAGCCGCATCAGGGCGGGCAGGGTGGCTGCCTCCAGCACATCGCGCATGGCCAGCGAAAACTGGCGCGTAGCGCTCGACGGATCGAAGCCGCCTGTCTGGTTGAGCGTCAATTCCAGTCCACGCAGTGCAGCGCGCACCGGCTCGATCAGGTTGCGCGCCACATAGGTCGACACCATGCGCTGGCCCTGCCGTTCAAACAAGGGGTCGCCCACCAGGGTGCGCAGTTTTGCCAGGGCGTGGCTCAGCGCGGGCTGCGACAGGTTCAGCTTGCGCGCTGCCGCACTGACACTGCCTTCCGTATAGATGGCGTCGAAGACGACGAAGAGGTTCAGGTCAATCTTGGAGAGATTCATGGCCGTTCTCCTGCTCTATCCATGAAGGCAAGCTATTCATTTTTCGAATAGCTTGATATCAAAACTATTCATTTGATTGATTGTATCGGCAGCGCTATGCTGGCGCAATCATGAGAGGACGCATCCATGCAAAACGCAGCAAACCTCAGTTTTGAAGGCAAGGTCGCCTTGGTCACCGGTGCTGCGGGCGGCATTGGCCGGGCAGCGGCCCTGGCGTTCGGCCGCGCCGGCGCCAGTGTTGTCGTGGTCGACATTTCCGAAGCGGGTGGCCAGCAGACGGCGGACCTGATCCGGGAAGCAGGCGGCAAGGCCTTGTTCGTCAAGACCAATGTCACGGTGGGCGGCGAGGTGGAAGCCATGGTTGCTGCCGCAGTCGCGCAGTTTGGCCGCATCGACTGCGCCTTCAATAATGCAGGGATTGAAGAAGAGCACCTGGCTTTGGGTGACAGCGAAGAGGCGGTGTTTGACCGCATCATGTCGGTCAACGTCAAAGGTGTTTGGCTTTGCATGAAGTACCAGATTCGCCAGATGCTCAAGCAGGGCGGCGGCGCCATCGTCAACACGGCATCGGTCGCGGGCCTGGTGGGCGCGCCAACCCAGTCCAGCTACGCGGCCAGCAAGCACGCTGTGGTGGGCCTGACCAAGTCGGCGGCGGTGGAGTATGGGCGCGCCGGCATCCGCATCAATAGCGTCTGCCCCGGTGTGATCAATACCGAGATGCTCACGCGCGCACTCGAGCGCGAGCCGGAGCGCGAAAAGCGCATCCGCAAGCTGCATGCGCTTGGGCGCTTTGGCGAGGCAGGGGAGATTGCGAACGCAGCACTGTGGCTGTGTTCAGACCAGGCTTCATTCGTGACTGGCCACCAGCTGGCTGTCGATGGCGGCCTGACGGCCATGTAAATTCGTTTTCCGTTGTAACTTGAAGGACGTGCCGGTGACCCCCGGCCCGTCCTTTTTTTTCTTGCCGCGGTCCGGCTATACGGTGCTCAGTTCAGCCACGAAGTCATACATATCGCCGCGGAAGTAGGACCGGCAAAACTCCACCGCACGGCCGTCGCGCAGGAAGCCCAGGCGTTCAATGGAGAGCCCCGCATCGCCCTTGGTGGCCTGTAGCAGGCTGGCCTGTTCGTCATTGAGCAGCAGTGCAGAGAGCCTTTGCAACGCGCGGGCTGGCCGCATGCCATTGGCTTCCAGCGCGTCATACATTGACACGTCGACGGCATCCAGCGATGGCAGGGCAAATGCGGCAATGGTTGCGTATTCCAGGCACATCGGCACATCGTCCGCATAACGCACGCGGTGGAAGCGGTAGACCGGTTCGCCTGGCGACAGGCGCAGGCGCATGGCCTCCTCTGGCGTCACCGTCCCTTCAGAACGTTTGAGCCACACGCTGCGTGGATTGCGCCCGCGTGCCCGCATGTCTTCCGAGAAGGAGGTCAGTTTGGCGAAGTTCTTTTCAATGCGGTTGTTGATGAAGTTGCCGGAGCCGGGACGGCGCACCAATAAGCCTTCATCGACCAGGCCGTCGATGGCCTTGCGCACAGTAATACGGGAGATATTCAGGTCGGTGGCCAACTGGCGCTCGGCCGGCAGGGCCTCGTCCGGGCCCAGCACGCGCTTGTCGATGGCCTCGCGCAGTGCCTTCTGCAGCTGCTGGTACAGGGGCAGGCTGCTGGTCTGGTTCAGGTCCTGCATGATTTGGGCCAAAGTCGTCATGAAAGCTTTCCAAAGGGGGTGTGGTGCGTACAAACCACAGTGGTCTTAAAAAATGTTTTTCGAGCTTGATAATACCAAAAAAAGACCAAAGGGCAAGCCTTGCCCCTTGATGCATGTCTCAGGGTGTGGGAGTGACCATACCACTTTGGCCGATTTATGAAAAAGCCTCAACTTTCCATCAGGTATCAAGAAAAAATATGAGAAATTGGTAGTGTTCTGGTATTAAACGGGGGTATATTGGCGTTAGATTGGTTTTGAAGGTGGTTGCAAACAAGGATGCTGCAAGGTGTGGCGGGGCCATGGCGAAGCAGGAATCTCATTAACAAAAATCGGGCGCTGGAGGCGGCGCCATTCACTTGGGGGTGTATATGAAGAAAGCAGCAATGACTCAGCTGACGCCGATCGCATCTGCAGTAGGCATCATGGTGTTGTGTGCGTCGGCCGCAGCACAGGCACAGGAAGCAGCCAAACCGGCTGACAAGACCAATGCTGATACCACTACGGTGGTGGTGACCGGCGTGCGCGCCGCCCTGGCCCAGTCGCTGAACCAAAAGCGCAATGCCGATTCCCACGTTGAAGTGATCACGTCCGAAGACGTGGGCAAGATGCCGGACAAGAGCGTGGCGGACTCGCTGCAGCGTATTCCTGGCGTGTCCGTGGCGACCGCAGGCGGCAGCGAAGGCGGCTTCGGCGAAAACGACCGCGTCAGCATGCACGGCACCCCATCGAACCTGACCCTGACGACCCTGAACGGCCACACCGTCTCGAGTGGCGACTGGTACGTCACCAACATCACCAGTGGCGGCCGTTCGGTCAGCTACTCCATGTTCCCGTCCGAACTGATCGGCCGCGTGGTCGTCAACAAGAGCGCGCAAGCCAACCTGACCGAAGGCGGCGCGGCCGGTACGGTCGATATCGAAACCCGCAAGCCGCTGTCGTTCAAGGCACCGCTGACCATGATGGGTTCGGTCGAAGGTGCTTACGGCTCGGCCTCCAAGAAGACCGATGCCCAGGTCAGTGGCCTGGTCAACTGGAAGAACGACACCAATACCGCCGGCATCCTGATCCAGGCCTTCGACGAGAAGCGCCAGCTGCAGCGCCTGGGCCAGGAATTCCTGTGGTGGGATAAGGTCGATACCTGGTTCGCCAATGACTGGATCAACAAGAACCCGGAAGTGAAGGGCAAGTACCTGTCCCTGCTGACTGGCTCCGCACTGTTCAAGCAAACCCGCGAGCGCAAGGGCGGTTTCATTGATGCGCAGTTCAAGCCATCGAATGACTTCAGCTTTGACATCAGCGGCCTGTACACCCGCCTGAATGCGGACAACGTCAATGCCAACTTCATGTTCTCGCCTTACCAGAACCTGTCGAATAACTGGTCTGGCGTAAATGGCGCGATCCCATCGAAGTACACGATCACCGGCAATAACATCAGCTCGATCACCTTCCCAAGCACCTGCCCAGCCAAGGACTGCTCGGCGATGGGCGGCTCGGTGCAAGACATCATTTCGCGTCCTGGCTCGTACAGCGATTCGAAGTTCCTGAACCTCGACTGGAAGTATCGCGCCAATGACGACCTGTCCTTCACCGGCCAGTTCGGCACCACCCGCGGCACCGGCCACGCCCAGGACTATGGCTATGAAGCCTGGTTGGCCTATTCGGGCGCAACCCTGACGACCTATGGCCTGTCCGCGCCAGCGACGGTCACCATCGACAATGCCGGCACCTTTAACCCACGTACCGGTGCGGACTTCTTCGGTGGCTGGGCTTCGCAGACGACCTCGAACGACAAAGAGAACTACGCGCAGGCTGACGGTACCTACAAGACGCCTTGGAATACGGTCCCGACCATCAAGTTTGGTGCCCGTGCTGCCAAGCATGAGCGTTCGCTCGAATCGATCAATGGCAACCTGGCAGCCAATGCAGGTACGCTGGCCAACCGTCCAACCGGTTTGACCAACTACCCAACCAGCCCACTGGCCAATGTGCTGCAAAACCCATGGACGTTCACCGGCGATTCAGTCAACGCCTGGGGCAACAAGTATGTGACCTTCTCGGGCCACGCCTACCAGAACGAGTTCCAGATCTCGGAAAAAGCCAACGCCGTCTATGCGATGGGCGACCTGACCACCGACGCGCTGCAGGGTAACTTCGGTATGCGTTATGTCCACACCCAGATCGACGTGGCTAACGGTTCGGGCAATACGGTCTGGAATCCGGTGATCACCAACCGCACCTACAACAACATGCTGCCAAGCCTGAACCTGCGTACCGACCTGTCGAAAGACGTGGTTCTGCGTGCAGCTGCCAGCCGCACCATGGCACGTCCTGACTTTGGTACTTTGGGTGCGCTGTCCTTGAACGACATCACGCTGTCGGGCTCGGGCGGTAACCCGAACCTGAAGCCGATCATGTCGAACAATGTAGACGTGGGCTTCGAGTGGTATTTCGCGCCAAAATCGATGTTCGGTGCCAACTTGTACTCGATGAATATCGGCTCCTACGTGACCTTCGGTTCGTCGACCCAGGCCTTCTACAACAACGCGGTCAAGGCCATCACGAACTACAATATGAGCTCGGCCCTGAACACCAAGGCTGAAGTGAAGGGCTTCGAAATCCAGTACGTGCAAGACCTGGGCAACGGTTTCGGCGTCAATGCCAATTACACCTACGCGGATGGCAAGGAAACCGCAAAGGCACCGAAGTCCGCCTGCGCAGACCTGAACAACTGCGATATGGTTGGTACGTCGAAGAACTCGTACAACCTGGGCGCCTTCTTCGAGAACAGCAAGTGGAGCGCACGCCTGAACTACAGCTTCCGCTCCGCTTTCCTGAACGGCCTGGATCGCAACAGCGCAATCTACCAGGACGATGTGGGCACGGTGTCGGCATCGGTCGGTTATGCCATCAACGACAACCTGACCCTGTCGTTTGAAGGCAAGGACCTGAACGATCCGCTGCTCAAGTCCTACGCCACCACCAAGGATCAACCACGCGCCTTCTACAAGAACGGTCGCCAGTTCTTCTTCGGTCTGCGCGGTAAGATGTAATCTCTGTGGGCGAGGCGGGCGTCCCCTCCCGCCGCTTTGCACAGGCAGGGCTTCCGGCGAGGTCCTGCCTTTTTTTATATGAAATGGAGTAGGCATGAAAGCGGTCGTCCTTGCTTTGCTCACCGTGGCCAGCGCTAGTTGCCTGGCCGCCCCGCCTTTTGTCTACAGCCCTTACAAAGACCTGGCGATCTGGCGCGATAAGGCGAGCAATGTCATCAATGCAGCGCACGATGGTCAGCCACAGGCCTATATCCAGAATGGCAAGAGCCCGTTTGGCAGCAATGCGCTCACCTGGGCTTTTGCCACTGGCGAATGTGGCGTCGAGACCTGGACTGGCCGCGCGGGCCAGGACGTGGCCGACGCCAATGTGGCAGCGTTTGACAAGGCAGGCATTGGCTATATTGTGTCGACGGGCGGGGAGGGTGGGGTGTTCACCTGCGCTACCGATGAAGGGATGGAGCGTTTTATCCAGCGCTACGCCTCCCAACACCTGATTGGATTTGATTTTGATATCGAAGCCGGACAGACCGAACAACAAGTGGCCAGCCTGATTGCACGCATCAAGGCGGCGCAGTTGCGCCACCCCCATTTGCGTATGAGTTTTACGATCGCGACGATTGCGGCTTCCGATGGCAGCAATGGGAGCTTGAACAAACAGAGCGAATCGATTCTGGCGGCAATCCGTGCCGGGGGCATGAAAGACTATTTGATCAACCTGATGGTGATGGACTTTGGCGAAGCCAAGCCCGCCAACTGCGTGGTCCGCAATGGAGCATGCGACATGGGGGCGTCGGCGCTACAGGCTGTGCGTAACGTCCATGCCAAGTATGATGTGTCGATGCAGCAGGTCGAGTTGACAGCGATGATCGGCGTGAACGATGTTGTCGCCAATGTCTTCACCGTAGACGATGCTGCAATGCTGGCCAGGGCGGCGACTGAGCTTGGGCTGGCAGGCCTACACTTCTGGTCTTTGGACCGGGACACGCCATGTGACGCATCCGGAGCGCAGGCAAACTGCAGCTCACTGGCGCGCGTGCGCAGCGGCGAGTTTGGCAGGGCCTTCTTAACGGGCCAAGCCAAGGCATCCTCTGACCTCAAGCAGTAACAATGCGCAGCATGGAAGGAGTCGTTGAATGAAGCGCTTGCAGTCAATCGATGTGCTGCGCGGTTTGACGGTCGCTTTCATGATCGTCGTGAACACGCCTGGCAATGAGGCGCACGCCTTTCCCCAGTTACTACACGCGGCATGGCATGGCTTTACCTTGACCGACCTGGTATTTCCGACCTTCCTTTTCGCGGTCGGCAACGCCATGGCCTTCACCGTGCCAAGGCAATTGGAGAGTGGCAGCCTGTGGCCAAAAACCGCACGGCGCGTGGTGCTGATCCTCCTGCTCGGCTTGATGCTCAATGAACTGGCGCGCCAGTTGTTGTCACTCCCAGGCGGAACTAGGCTCCCCGGCGTATTGCAGCGCATTGCGCTGGCGTTTGGACTAGCCACTGCCGTGCTGTACTACCTCAAGGAGCGGGGAGCGTTGGTGTTTAGCGTGCTGGCCCTGCTTGCATATGGCTTGGCACTGGCGCTGCTGGGAGACCTGAGCCTGACTGGCAACGTGGGACTGAAGATCGATCTTTGGCTGTTTGGTCCATCGCACCTGTATCACGGTGAAGGCATTCCGTTCGACCCTGAGGGGCTGCTGGGCACAATTCCGGCGACGGTAAATGTCCTTGGGGGCTATGCTGCCGGACGCCTGCTCATGCGGCCTGGCGCGCGCGCGTTACTGCTTGGCGGTGGTGCCATGTTGGTCCTGCTTAGCCTGGGTTTGAAGGGTATCCAGCCGGTCAATAAGAAGCTGTGGACCAGCACCTATGTCCTGTTGACGATCGGCCTGGACCTGCTCTTGCTCTGCTTGCTGGATTGGCTTGGGAGCCGTTCATGGATGCCGTTCTTTGAGGTGTTTGGCAAGAACGCACTGGCAACCTACCTCTTGTCGGAGCTGGCGGTGATTGTCCTTCTTGCCATCCCGGTCGGCAAAGCAAACGCCTTCGGATGGACGTATCAACACGTCTTCGAAGGTGTCGGTGGCATGCAGTTTGGATCGCTGCTCTTTGCGCTGACCTTCATGTTGGGATGCTGGTTGTTTGCCTATGCGCTTGACCGCAAAGGTATTTACTTCAAAGTTTGACCTTCAAGCCGTAAAAAAAACGGGCATGGCCGAAGCCATACCCGTCATGTGATGCCATTGGGCGCAGGCCCCGGCATGCATTACTTCGTTGCGGATGCCGCAGGCGCTGCAGCGGCAGCTTTTGGCGCTGGGCGGTTCAGCCAAATCGTCCAGTACTTGGCCAGGTCGCCCGAACCATCGGTGCCTTTGATTTCAGAGAAGATCTTCAGCGCTTCTTCTTTTTTACCAGCCTTGGCGTAGGCAGCACCCAGGCGCAGCGTTGCGTCGATTGGGTCTTTCAGGCCGCCCTTGGCGATACCTTGCTTGATCAGGTCGATACCCTTGTCAAACTGGTCCATCGTCACATAGGCGTAACCCAGGTTGACCAGGCCGATGCCGTTTTTCGACTTCAGTGCCGATGCTTCGCCAGCAGCGATGTTCTTGATGTCGTCAGCCGAGGCCTTGTTGGCCTTGTCGCGCAGTTGTTTGTGCTTCGGCGCGTCCGAACCCTGGCCCAGCACGCCGTTGGCGAAGCCGGCGTCGAGCATCTTCTTGGCTTCGGTCGGGAAGCCATTCTGCAGGTCCAGCTCAATCATCTCGACGTATTCTTCTACTTCCATCTTCGACACGGCCATCGCTTCCATGCGGTACAGGTCCAGCGTCAGGCGCTGGTTGAAGTTCGGCTTCACCAGAACGCGCTTGAGCAGGTCGCTCCAGTTGTCGTCAGTTGGGTTAATGGTGATCAGCTTTTCCTTGGCGATGATGTAGGTTGGGATGTCCTTCAACTTTGCCGCAGTGTTCGACAGCAGGGCCAGGTCCTTTTCGTCAGGCTGCTTGCCGGCTTTTTCCAGGTCGTCCAGCAGTGCCAGCAGTTCGATCTTGGCGTTTGGCAGGTCGTTAGCGAAGTAGTAGGCGCGGGTCAGCGAAGAGCGGACCTTGGTGGTGCCGGTTTCCTTCATGTGGCGCTTGAAGGTCTCAATCGCTTTTGGATAGTCAGGCTTGTTGTAGTAGTAGTTACCCAGCGCTTCGATGAAGTTTGGCTGGTCTTCTTTTTTCAAGCGGCCCGAAGCGATAACCTTTTCCAGGTAGCCGATGGTCGCTTCCGTATTGCCAGAAGTCGAGGAGTAGGCCAGGCGCATGCGGTTGATGATGTAGTCTTCTTCAGCGCTGTGGTTAGGAATGGCTTCTGCGGCCTTCAACATCTCGTCGAGTTCGGCGTACTTTTTAGCAGCCATCAGTTCGCCGAACTTCTTCTGGTCGAGTGCTTTGGCCATTTCAGGACGCACGATTTCACTTGGTGCGAGCGGCGCTGGCGCGCCAGCTTTGGCGTCTTTGTCTTGCGCGAATGCGGCAGGAGCGATGTTCAGGCACAGGGCGGCCAGCAGCAGGCTGGCGCGAACGAGGCGGGTGTGGGACATGAAAAATCCTTCAAACAGTGACAAAAACTGGACCACGGTGCCCCAGACAACCATCACTTCGATCGGGGGGCGCCGACAAAGGGCATATTGTCACACAAACCAGCCCTTTTTTGCCCGAAAAATGCCTCAAATGTGCTCAGGCGGCCCGCTCTTCCCCCTGCAGGCCCTGACGGGGGAACGCTTTTCCGTCAATATTAAAAAGAAGGCAATGCTGTGGCGGCAGGCTGACCGGGATGCGGCTGCCTGGGGCGAGCGCTGCGGCGTTGGCCGGCTGTCGTAGCGCCACCAGGTCCAAACTGCCTGGCAGGCTGCCATACATAATGGTCTGGTCGCCCAAGTATTCAATATGGCCCACCTGCAGCGTTACCGTATTCGCATTATGGCCAAGGGCATTGGTGGAACCGGCCAGCTCCATGTGCTCGGCGCGAATGCCCAGGGTGACCTTGTCGCCGGGCTGGGCAACACCGCCATCCGCATGGACGCGCACGGTGCTGCTCCCGGCCACCAAAACCTGTACTTCGCTCGCACCAGCAGCAATCACCTGTGCTGGTAAGAAGTTCATTTTCGGTGAACCGAGGAAGCCGGCGACAAACAGGTTGGCCGGGTTGTTATATAGCTGGTGCGGCGTGCCCAGTTGTTCGATGCGGCCCTGGTTGAACACGGCGAT
>JACXTT010009328.1_pt1 | contig 13422 bp, 6 predicted proteins | sample 9270951 | NCBI WGS metagenome assembly JACXTT01 (sample SAMN15532306, study PRJNA645909) | rock metagenome | isolation source: weathered quartz diorite | place: Puerto Rico | collected 2017-06-21
CACCGCGGGCTTGTGGTTTGCAACCAGGTGATTTTCGTTTGTTGCCCAACCCTGGGTAGCGATGTACATCGGGAAACACGGGGCGGCGGAACCGTCCGTGCGCACGATGAGCGAATTGCAGCCGGCCAGGCAGTTCCACTCCTGCACCTTGACCCGCATGAAGGGGCGCATCTCGTCCAAGCGGCTGGCGGAGTTGACCATCTTGTAACCGGACTGCTGCTTCTCGATGATCCAGTCTACCACCGCATCCACCTTGTCCCAATCCTCCGGCGTAATAAATGTCACGTTGTTTTCCATGTGGTTGAAGTCGGGCTGGTCCATCATGGGTGACTCGTTGATGTGGTAGTCGGTGGCGATGCCGTGATCGTGCGCGATCTCCGTCAACTGGCGGACATCGTCCAAGTTGTTGCGGCAGATGTTGATGTTGAAGAAGACGCTGTAACCATATTGATATTGCTTCTTCACCAGGTAGTTGAAGTAAGAACGAATAGGGGCCAGCGCTTTCGGCAGGCCGGGCTTTTCGTCGACGGCGTCGACCGCGAAATTGAAGGTCGCGACTCCGGCATCCGCGAGCCAGTCGGTTACTTGAGGGCGGAGCAGGCGGGCATTGGTCGGGACATAAATCCAAAACCCCTTCTTGGCCGCGTAATAACAAACCTTGTGCGCGAATTGCGGACGCAGCAGCGGCTCTCCGCCCATCAGCGCCAGAACGCCCGCGCCTGTATCGCGCAGCCAATCAATGGAGCGCTTGGCAATCTCTTCCGTCATTCCTTGGACGCGATTGTCAAAGGCCCAGCAGTAGTGACAGTCGAGATTACACTTCCACTCGGTGAACAGATAGGCTATGATCGGGTGAAAATCACCGGGCAGTACGCGAGACTTGAGCCAGGGCACCGCCCAGCCTCGCATGGCCCGCCTTATGTGTTCCGTGCTGTAATGGCGTTTCGGAGGGGGAATCGGCGGCCCTTCTCCGTCGTCGCCCAAAAGGTCCGGATACTGTGGGAATACCGGATTGGGCAACTTTTCCGGCTTGCTGATGGGGGCTACGGTGGTTCGTAATCCCGGTTGTGTTAGCAAGTTGTGCAATGGCACGTCCAATCGAAATCCAGAGGAGCTGTCGGCTTTCGGACTTTGAACAGTAGATCACTTTTTCTCTCAGATGGTGGTGGAGTTGTGATCGGCAGGCCGCGGAGCGTCATGAGAACTAGTCTGTTATAGGCCATAGGAGCTCGCCTTCAAACGACCGCTTGGAAAAATAGATTAGAAAACGTGATAGAGGTTTCGATAAATTCTTCCGGAGCTGGAGAGGCAACTGTGCCGTAATGCACCTTTCAATACTGGCTTCACAAAGCCCTATCATGGGTTCCTCTAGTTAACGGCGCGACGGCAATTTCTTCATCGCTTCCAGATCGTGGTGTGGTCCACAGATAAGCCGCGCTCGGCTATCAACTGTTCCGCTCACCTACCGGATCCCCAGCGCTCAAGTTGCAACACCTCCTAGCTGGACCACTTGCCGCCCGGCGGCATACGCATGCACCGCGCGTGTAACGAACTCAGACTTTCAAACCTCTGAGGGCTTGACAGGGTCGCTGCATATCAGAACTCCAATCGCGCCGCGGCGCTGAACCTCCGCATGGAACGAATTCGAATTCGAATAGCCCACATGCGACGACTCGATACCGTTCCAGTTCGGGTTGGCCCGCCGGGCGTCGGTGCCGGTCCCGCCCGGCAGGATCTGGAGTCCGGTCCGCGTCTGGTAATTCCAGGCTGACTCGGCGCTGTTCCAATTCTGGATCTGCTCCAGGTTGCTGCCGTGATTACCAACGTAGGTCAACCGCAGGGACGTGTTCCTCATCAGCTCGCGCTCGACGGTCAAGGTCCATTGTTGCATCCGGTCATCCGCCCAGTTGTGCGGGTCAAAGATCACCATGCTTAGGCTTCCTGCCCCGATGGCCTGAACGCCGCTAGTGTTTACCGTAGCATTCGGAAGAAAGTCGGTCGAAGCCGGTGCGTAGAGCAGAGAATAATTGGGCACATGGCCGTTCTTGGAATCCACGTGATTCTCGAAATAAAGGTTCAGAGGTGGATTGCCGCGTGAGCTCTGGAGAATCTGAGACAGCGGCATGGGCCAGTAAAACATGCCATAACCACCGCGCACTACCCATTTGTCGCTGATCTTGTAGGCCAGGGAAAGCCTGGGACCGAAATCGCCCCAAGTCTGGGGAATTAGCGCCTTTGGGAAACCTGGTACCGAATCCGCCGTCACCCAGGACAACCCTTTTAGCTTGTAGGTGGCCAACAACCCGGGTGGAATGTTAGGAAGGCTATCGGTGGTTGTGTTGTGCGGGCTGATGACGGTAAAGCCGGGGTAGTTGGTTGGGTCCAGATTGACTAGCCGGTTTTGTGCCTCGTGGTACGGGTCCCAATGGTCCCATCGCAGTCCCAAACCAACCGTTAAGCGCGGGCTCAGCTTCCACGTATCGTCAACATATCCGCCGATTTCCTTTTGCTGGAAGTAGAAATAACCGCGGTTGTATTGATTCCTGAGGGCAGTAGGCAATCCCAGCAGGACATCAGCCAGTCCGGAGCCGGTAAACGCCGCCTGGCCCTGCGCCGACGGATCATAAAGCCCCGTCCAGGAGGAATAGAAGCTGTGGGAGCCTTCCGCTTGCTGCAACTCCTCGACGTTGTTGTATTCCTGCCGGCCCTTGAAGCCCATCTTGATGGTGTGCTTGCCCTTAATCCACGTGACGTTGTCGTCGATTTCAAATGACGTCAGATTCTGGTGATGGTTGTTGTCCCCGTCCCAGCCACCGCCATATAGCATGTTGGATTCCTGGCTGTCCATGTAGATCGTGGGCCAACCCGTCACACCAAACGGATTCGGCAGCCCCAGCTTGTTCGCCCAGTTGGTGCTGTCTCCCAAGGTTCCATAATGGGTCGCGGACCTGAGGCTTGCGACTTGAAACTCGTTCAGGAGAGTGGGCTTGAACACATGGTTCCACCGGATGTAACTCGAGTACACGTGAGAGTCCTGCTCAGATGTGCCACCGCAATTCGTGCAGCCGGGCGGCGGAAAACCGTAGAGGCCGCCATAGAGGGCGTATAAGTAAGGCGACACCGTAACGCGGCCTGAAAGATTGTCCTTCTCGGAAAAAGTCTGGTCGATCTTGATGGTCCAGCTATGCTGGTCCGTGTTTTGGGGATAGTAAGTCTGGAAGTTTTGGTCGATCCACGGGTTGAGATTGCCACCGATATTGGGCGTCGGCGTCATGCTCTGGAAGATCTTGGCATACTGGCTGATTCGACTCGTCGGAATGGTGTTGTTGGGAAACGGCATCCGCGCCCCATTGGGCCCGCTCGTGGTTGTCGGGTCATAGATGGTGTAATGGTTGCCGTTGGAGTCTACCTCATTGCTGAGATTGCCGTTCCACATCCCTGCCGTGGGGACGCCGGTAATGGCATAGTTATTTTGGCGCTGTTTGAGGCCTTCCCAGTCGAAGAACCAGAACGTTCTGTTTTTGCCGTTGTAGAGTTTGGGCAGCAACACCGGCCCGCCCAGCCAACCGCCGTATTCGTTGCGAATCAGCTTGGCGGAAGTGCCGAAATCACTGCGAGACCGGGCGCGCAAACCGTCCGCATTGTCACGGAACGTTTCAAAGCCGGCGCCGTGAATCTGGTTGCTGCCGCTTCTCGTCACCAACTCGATCGTGGCCGGACGCGAGAACTGTGCGCCCGAGCCGGCCGTCTCCACGCGGAATTCCTGAATCGTATCGAGACCGGGTTGCACGCGCGCCATGCCCCCGCCGAACCGGTCGACATAGGAAATACCATCCAGATTCATCTCCGTCGAGCCCACCTTCATGCCGTTGGTGCGCGGGCTGCTGCCGCCAACCACGCCGGGCGTCAAATCGAACAAGTTAGAAATCTGACGTCCGTCCAGAGGCAGGTCATGGATTCGGAGAGCGTCCTTGGTGTCACTGACCTGGGCGCCCTGCGTGGCAAGAATGGGCGCCGCCGCCGTTACCTCCACCGCCGCCTGCAGGCTGCCAACTTCCATGGCGGTGTCGATCACCACCGTCTGGCCGGCCTCCACCGTTAGGGTGCCTTCCCACTCCTTGAAGCCCTGGGCTTCCACGCCCAGCGAGTAAGGACCGATCTGTACGGCGCCGAAGTAATAAATGCCGTCGGCGTTGCTCTGGCTTTCCTTCGACACGCCGGTGGCGGTGTTCGTCAGAGTCACTTTAGCGTTTGGGACCACGGCTTTGCTTGCATCCACCACCGTGCCGCGGACAACGCCCAGACCGGTTTGCGCCGCCATTGGCATGGCTGCTAACGTGAGCACCGTAAACAGCTTTCTTGCGCTAGGTAGACAAGTATTCAGATCCATAACACCCTCCTGAGCTCTCCGCGTCGACAAAACCGCACAAGACTTGCGATAGTAGTTGAGACCCTTGCCTTGGTACGCGGGAAGCCGTAAGGCCGCAATCTTGATTGCACAGACACACCTCGCCCATTTCCGCGTGACACGATCGTCTCCATTTGTTCGAAAGTGCCTACTGCTGCAGCACTCGAACTATGCCTGAAGCACAGACTTATTTCGGTCCTAAGGCGACGTTAGCAGGGATTGAGTTACGGAAATCTTTTAACTGCGCTTGCATCAAATGTACGATAAATCACTTGGAGCTTGGCTTGAAGCTGCGATGAAGCAGCAGGAGTCAGCGAACCACTACAGTCAGTCGGTCCGACGGAAATGGTAAGCTGCTAAGTAGTTGATTTCAAACCTTACGGGCCCTTAGCTCAGCGGTTAGAGCAGCGGACTCATAATCCGTTGGTCGAAGGTTCAAATCCTTCAGGGCCCACTACTCGAAAGCACTTCAGAAAGCCGGCGTGCAGTCCTGCATGCGCCGCTCGATGCAGCTCAGGTTCTGCTGGTAGAGCCGATCATCCGGCTTCAGGCTGCGGGCCCGTTCCAGCTCCGTCTTCGCCTCCGTAAAGTCCTTCATTCCGGCCAGAGCAATAGCGAGGGCGTTCCGTGCGGCTGCGTCTTCCGGATTTACTGACAGAGCCTGCTGTAGCGATCGCGCCGCCTGTTCCGGCTGATGCTTTTTCAGAAACGCGCGGCCCAGGTAGTACAACGTGTCGGGGTCATCGGGCCGCAGATCGAGCGCCATCCGAAACCGCGTGACGGCGTCGTCCAGTTTGTCTGCGAGCAGTAGCGCCAGGCCCAGGTTATATTGCCCGAGCGCGTCCCGCGGGTTCAAGCGGACCGCTTCCCGAAGTTTTGATTCGGCATCCGCCAACTCGCCCTTCCGCAGAAGCTCCGTTCCCTGGATCACGTAACTCGTCGCCAGAATCTCGTCCTGCTTCCGTTGCTTTTCCTGTTCGGCCGCTTGGAATTGGGCCGCGGCTTCCTGCGTGCGGCCGGCCTTCTGCAACGTCTGGGCCAGTAAGTACCGCACGGAGCTGTTCTCGGGAAGCAGGCGCGCGGCCGTTTCCAATTCCACCACCGCTTGTGCGAAGTTGCCCTGCTTGCGCAGCACGGCGCCCAGATCGCGATGCGCTTCGCCGGACTTCGGGTCGCCCTCCACCGCGCGTCGCAGCTCCATTTCCGCCGCCGCGAGGTCGCCGGTCGACAGCAAGAGCGATCCTTGCGCCTGATGACATCCGGCATTCGTCGGGTCCAGCTCGAGGCACGCGCGGTACTCCTGCGTGGCACCCGCTGGGTCTCCCGTGTCCTGGTAGAAGCGTCCCATCTCGAGATGCACGCCGGCCGAGCGAGGCGCGAGTTTCAGGGCCGCGGAATACTCAGCCCGTGCTTCGCCCCCGCGTTTCAGTTTGACGAGTAGCCGCGCGAGCGCCTGATGATTCTCCGCGCCAGACGGCCCAAGCTCCAGGGCGCGCCGCAATTCCTGCTCGGCCCGCTCGTTTTCGCCCGCGTCCGCAAGCAGAACTCCCAGGTTGCGGCGCAGCGCCGGATCGCGCGGCTCCAGGTCCACAGCCTTCTTCATGGCCGAGGAGGCCTGATATAGGCGGCCCATCGCGCCAAGCGTCACCCCTAGATTGCTGAGAATTTGCGCGTTGCCGGGCTGCAGTTCCAGAGCCGACTGAAGAGCACTTAGCGAGCCAGCAAGATCCCCATCCTTTCGCAGCGCCACCCCGAGATCGTTCAAAATCTCGGGATCGCGCGGAGCCGATTTGAGCGCTTCGCGAAAAGCCGCAACCGCCTCGTGGAAGTGGCCCTGATCCATCAGCCCGAGACCTTGCGCCTTCAACTCCGCGGTGGCTGCAGGCTGCGCGCCAGCCGAAAAGCACGCAAGCAATGCGCAGAGCACGAAGGGGGCGGCGGACCCCGCAAGCATTGTGAAACGCAATTTCTCACGCATAGGCTCTACCGCAGCCCCTCCCATATGATCTACAATCTGTTTAATCTCTCGCTTGGAGGTATTGCCTTGACATCGAATACGTTTCGCGTTCTGCGCGCATTGGCGTTTTTCGTTAGCGTCTCCGCCATGACATTCTTCGCACCAAACCGCCTGGCTGCGCAATTCACCACCGCCAGCCTAAGCGGCAATGTAGCCGACCAATCCGGCGCCGCCGTTCCGGATGCCAAGGTGACGGTGCAAAACGCGGATACCGGGTTCACTCAGAGCGTCAGCACCGGGCCCGCAGGTGACTACCTCTTCTCCCGTTTGCCCATCGGTACATACAAAATGACGGTTGAGAAGACCGGCTTTACAAGCTACGTGCAGAGTGGCATCCAACTCGCAGTCAGCCAGACAGCCACGCAGCCCGTCACGCTGAATATCGGCGCGCTCGCGCAGCAGGTGGAGATCACCGGCGATGCATCGCTCGTAACCACGCAGTCTGCCGCCATCAGCCAGGTCGTAACCCAGCGTCAGATCGTCGATTTGCCGCTCGACGGCCGCCAGGTGCAGCAACTGGTGTTCCTCTCGGCCGGTATCACCGACGCCACTTCGCACTATTGCGGCTCCAACTGCGAAGGCGGCACCTATCCGGGCGAGCAGTACGCCAAAGCCAGCGGAACATTTTCTGAAAGCATCAATTACCAGATGGACGGTGTGGCGTACAACGACACCTACGTCAACACGAACCTGCCCTTCCCCAACCCGGACGCCATTGCGGAGTTCAGCGTCCAGGGAACCAACATGAGCGCGGAGTACGGCAACGCGGTGGGCGGCGTGGTCAACGTGGTAAGCAAGTCCGGTACGAACCAGATCCACGGCGATGTTTTTGAGTTCCTGCGCAACGGCGACATGAATGCGCGCAATTTCTTCGCGCCCCGCACAGGACCAGATCAAGCGCAACCAGTTCGGTGGCAGTGTGGGCGGCCCCATCCTCAAGGACCGCCTTTTCTATTTCGGGACTTATCAGGGCACGCGCTATGCGAACGCGCCGCAGGGGCAGATCGCGTTTGTGCCTACCGCTCAGGAGCGCACGGGAAACTTCTCGGACTTGTCGGGCGTGCAACTTACCGACCCGTTGAACAACAACGCTCCATTTGCCGGGAACCAGATTCCCGCCGACCGGCTCAGTTCGGTGTCCCAGTTCTTCTTGAAATCGCTCCCCCTCCCGAACGGGCCAGGCCAGCAGATCACCTACCTCGGTCCCAGCCAGCACTGGGCCGATGACCAGTTCATGCTCAAGGGAGATTACGTTCGCGGTAATCATCAGCTCTCCGTCCGCTACTTCTTTACGAATTTCAACCAGCAGCCCTTCAACGCCAAAACGAATCTGCTGCAGGTAGACAACAGCGGCAACCAGGTGCGGGTACAGAACATCGCCGTGACCCACACGTACAACGCCAGCCCCCACCTGTTGTTCAACACCTGGTTTGGCTGGAACCAGCAAAATGGCGGGTCGCTCTCCGGCGCTCCCTTTTGCCCTGCGGATGCGGGCATAAATGTCGTCGGGACCAAGCCCTGCGAGCTGAGCGTCAGCGTGGGCGGAGGGTTCAATATCAACAGTAATCACTTCGGCGCATTCAACCGTGGTGACCAGACCTATCGCGAAGACGTGACTTACATCAAAGGCAGCCACGAATTGCATTTCGGCGGAGAGGCCCTGCGCATCCGTGCGCCCATGGCCAATACGTTCGAGCAGAACGGCGTATTCAATTTCAACAACAACCTCTCGCAAAACAATATGGCGGACTTCATGCTGGGCCAGGTGTCCCAGTTCACGCAGGCCGGAGGTCTCTATCTCAACTTCACGGGCATCAAATGGAGCGCGTTCGTACAGGACAACTGGCGTGTGAATTCCCGCCTGACTCTCAACCTGGGCTTGCGCTGGGACCCCTGGTTCCCGTATCAGGACAGCGCTGGGCGAGTTGGCTGTTTTGAGCCTGGAAAACAATCGCAGCGATTTCCCAACGCGCCCGTGGGGTTGCTCTTTGGCGGCAGCAATCACGATCCCGGCTGTCCATCGGCATCCATGGTGAATAGGCCCTGGAACTTTGCTCCACGCCTGGGCTTCGCATACCGGCTTACCAACGACGGCAAGACCAGTATCCGCGGCGGCGCCGGCATCTATTACGCGATTCCCAATACCGTCGCCTTCCAGGATGTCGTTGGCATTCCGCCGTTTGCGCCCATCATTTTCTTGACCGACGTAAACTTCAAGGACCCCTATGGCAGTGCCGGAGTCACCGATCCATTCCCAGGGTCATTCGGCGCCATCAGTAAGACCTACGGCCCCGGCACGACGTTCCCCCAAGGCCCCTTTTTCTTTACTCAGATTTTCGCTCAGGATTTCCGGTTGCCGTTAATTTCTTTGTGGAACCTGACGGTGGAGCGGCAACTCCGCGGAAGCTGGCTCGTGCGGGCCGCGTACGTCGGAAATAAGGGCACACATCTTTATGGCACGGCCGACCAGGAGTCCGGCCTCTTCCAGGCCAACCCCGCGATTTACATTCCCGGCAACAACCCGGACGGGACACCGAAATCTACCGTGGACAACGAACAGTCAAGGCGCCTGCATCAGGGCTACAGCAACGTCAGCGTGGTCGATTCCTCTATCAACTCCCACTACAACGGTTTGCAGCTTACCGTGGAGAAGCGGTTAAGCGCCGGCCTGTCGCTGCTGGCTAACTATACGTGGTCCCGCGATATGAACGACTTTGCCCCGATAGGTTCCTATTACGGACCCACAAATCCCTTCAACCGGCACTTCGACTACGGCCCGTCGGATGACGATGTTCGCCACGTATTCAAGTTTTCGGGCACCTATCAGCTTCCGCACTTTGGTATGAACGGCTTTGCAGACAAGGTAGTCAATGGCTGGCAGGTGAGCAGCATCGTAACTTGGCAAGGCGGATTCCCGTTCACTATCTACAGCGGTGTTGATAATTCGCTCGCCGGCGAGTTCGAGGACCGTGCCGATTTCACCGGCACCAGCATCCACCAGGCACAGCTAAGCTCCGGCCGTTCCCATGCCCAGATGGTGCAGCAATGGTTCAACACTTCCCTTTTTCAACCGAACGCCATCGGGACCTTCGGCAATCTGGGGAAAAACGCTCTCCGTGGCCCGCGCCTGTTCAATAACAATATGGCGCTGGTCAAAAACACCAAGGTCACCGAGCGGTTCGGCGTCGAGTTCCGCGCCGAGGCGTTCAACATATTCAACAACGTAAACTTTCAGCTCTACACGTTCAACGGGAACACCGGCCTCGACCGGTTTCAGGCCGACCAGACATTTGGACAGATTTTCAATGCCGCCGCGCCCCGCATTTTGCAGTTAGCGTTGAAAGTGACGTTCTAAGCCTGCTCGCGCAGGGCCCCTTCCGCGAGCGCTGCGTATCTTCCCTTTGGGTCGGTCTCGCGCGCTTTGCGGAAGTGTTCCTTGGCCTGCGGGATCTGCCCTGCGGCCATGAGCGCCCTCGCCACGTGGTACTGGACGCCGGCGGTGCCCGCCTTGGAGGGGGCGGTGGCAAACTTGAGCGCTTCATCCAGGGCCGCGTCCGCTTCCACGGGGCGGCCCAGCAGAAACAGCGCCCACGCGCGATTGGCGAAAAGGTAGCCGAAGATGTGTTGATCCACGCGCGCCTGCATTTCGGATTTCTGTTTCAACTGGATTCCGCGGTCCAACAGCTCCAGCGCCTTCTCCGGCTCGATGCCCTGTTGCAGATACACCTCCGCCAGGCTGCTGTACGCCACCGCTCCGTTGGGCCGTAGCTTGATGGCTCCTTCGAGGGCCTGCCGGGCCTCGTCATATCGCCGCTGCCCCAGGAACACATAGCCCAGGTTCACCATCGCCAGGCTCTTGTGCGCGGGCGACCATTCGCGCGCCAGGCATCGCCTCAGCGTCTGCTCAGCTTCCTGGTTCCGCCCGGCAAACATCAGGACCGTCCCCTTGAAGTGCAGTAGCGTCGGAATCGTCAACTGCAGCCGTTCCAGCCACTCCAGCCGCCGCAAAGCGAGATCGTAATCACCCCGGAGGAATGGCTTTCTGGCGGCCCAGTAAGGCGCCACGCGCCGGGCGTACCGGAGCCATAGCAAGCCGAAGAATACCGCCACAAATACTAGCGGCCAGTAGTTCCGGTTGCCAAACATCTGGGTCGAGACTCGCTAGAACCGCGAAGCCAGGAATAATCCGCCGCCAACCGCAACGGCGTCTTCCACCAGCGCGATCACGAAATCCGGCACGCGCAGTAATCGCACCAACCGCGTGCGCACTTCGTAACCGCCCAACGTGCCTGCCACCGCGCCCAACCCGCCGGCAACAGCTCCGATTGCCGCGGATTCATTCGCCGATGCGCAAAGCGCGGCCCCCGAAAACGCGCCCATCAGGATCCGGGCGGCGAAGGGCCCGCTTGTCTTCCGGCTCGGCGTCTTCGGAAGTTTATCGGTGACCAGCTCAGCCAGGGCGAGCGCCCCAAGGATGTAAGCCGTCGGTGCGTATCCCAGAAATACGGCCCACGTGTTGACGAGAAAGAGCCACTTGAGATGAGCCGCCCAACTGACAACCGCGGGCGCCGTCAACGAACGCAGACCGGCAATCACGCCGATCCCAAAGGTGAGCCCGAGAACCTCGGTTATACTCATCACGCGTGGTCCTTTCTCAACTGAGCTATGTTATCCCACAATCCTCATTTGACCTTCATTTGATCTTCGCCAGCCCGGCCAGGCGGTCCACGTCGAACTCCTTGTACAGATCCAGGCAAAACAGATCCGGCGCCGCTTGATAGGTAACGGGCGCATCCAGCAACCGCGCCAGGCTCGTCATCCCGTCGCGAATCCGCACGTCCGCGAACAGCGCCGGATCGAGCGCTGCTGCCGTGAGCGCGGTGATCTGGCTGCGCGGCCCTGTGCTTTCGAGCCGCACTCGCCCCGCGCCAGCTCGCCCGCAAAGCCACCGCGCGATCGCGGTCAACTGCGCCGCCTGCATCCCCAGTGGCCGGTCGCCGAATGCCGCCAGCAACTGCGTGTACTCAGGCGCGCTCTCTTTTTCGGGCAAGACGTCGCCCCGGAACAGCAGGTCCAGCGCCAGCACTTGCTCGCCCCGGTTCACGCGGTCGGAAATCGCCTCAGCCGTGGCTTTTCGCCCCTTATCGTTCAGTACGATCGTCACCGGCGCTGTGTCGGGCGCGCTGATGGCCTTCACCAGTACGCCGGCCGCGGGCAAATCGTTGGTCAACTGGAACTGAAAGGAACGAGTCTCCACGCCCTTGTTCTTCGTATTCGCGACCGCCCACGCATGCTTCACCGTAACCGGTTTGTAGCGCACCAATGTCCCGAGCTTCGCCCTCTCGCCTGCCGCGGCTCCCACCGGCGGCCGGCTGATGGGGCGGGCGCGCTCTTTCGCCAGCCCGAGAATGGTCAGATTGTCCTTCGGCAAACCCGCCGCCAGCTCGTCGTACGTGTTGATCTCCCCATCCACCGCGACCTCGCGCTCGAGCGGCGGAAGATCGAAAACCTTCGTGAAGAAACGGTAGGATTGCTGCCGGTTGTCGAGTTGATAATTGTGCGTTCCCGGGTCGGTGTTTTCATGCCACTCGAGCGCCTCTTCCTTTCCGTATAGCTTGAAAAAACTCTTCACGTCATCAAAGATGTACGGCTTCACCAGCGGAGCCCGGAAACAGCAGTCGTCTTCGGCGTTGTAGATCATCAGCGTCGGGCGCGGCGCGCGCATGGCCGCCAGGTGCGTGTAATCCTGGCCGGCGCGAAAGTCCGTCGCGTTCTGTTCCATGTCATCGCCGATGTATTCCGGGTGTTCGATGGCCGTGATCGGACCCGCGAAACCCGCCACCGGAACCGCCGCCGTCACCCGCTCGTCGAGCGCGCTCAGCACGATCGTCTGCCAGCCACCGCCCGATAATCCCGTGACGCCCAGCCGCGCGCGGTCGGTGTTGGGGTGTTCGTAAAGATAATCCAACCCGCGCCGCATCGCCAGATAAAACAGGCCCACTCCATTCATTCCCACCAGGTCCAGGTGCGCGGCGAAGCTGTGCTCGTTTTCCGGCGCGTTGAGTTCGCCGAAAGCCAGCCACTCCAGGCTCAGCGCCAGGATTCCGTGCTTGGCGTAGTTGATGCACCGCTTCTGCTTGTACTCGATAGCTTTTCCCGGCGGACCCACGTGCCCGTTGACATTCAGAATCGCCGGGATCTTGCCGGTAAGATTCTCGGGCTCGTATAGCAGCGCCGCGGACTGGAAACCCGGCACGATCTCGTACCGGAACTTGCGAATGCGGTAACCCTTGCCCGTAATCACGCCCGCCTCCTCGAACTTCGGCGGCGCTTTCACCCACTCCGCGGGCCAGCCATGGAAGACCACGTCCTCCAGCAGGTGGCGGCGAATCCGCTTTGCTTCCGTGGTCCAATGCTGCGCATCTGCCGGCGGCACGAGCGGGGCCACGCGCCCCATCAGGTACTGGCGCAGTTGATAGGCCGTCACTTCGGGCGGTTGCATCGGCTGTGCCAGAATGGGGGTTAACTGCTCTGGATCGCTCTGGGCATCCGCCAGAACGGCCCCGAGCAGAGTCATGGCGACAACTGTACTGAGCTTGCGTATGGGCAGGAATTTCATGTGGTGGCGCTCTCCTCGAATCCTCAATGGTATCCGGTCCGTGCCGGGCGCGGCGTCACCGGATCGCCGTCTAGCAGCCCGTGGTGCAATGCTCTTCTCGCGGTCCGCGCGAAAGCGCCCGAAAAGCGGCTCTCAGAATCGCGCTATAGCGTATTGCTGCAAGGCGTTTGATGGTTTGCCTACCCCGGAACGCCGCCGGGGGAAAGCCGCTCATTCCCCGAACGCCATTGCACCACGGGGCTGCTAGGGCCGCCCACCTACTCAAATACTCGGTCGTTCTGCGTCGAGATTTCACATGGTCAGGACGACGCGGAAGTTCGCGTCGCCGCTCATCATGCGCGCATAAGCTTCCCCTGCTTTCTCGAGCGGATAGGTTTC
>JACXTT010009329.1_pt1 | contig 13419 bp, 7 predicted proteins | sample 9270951 | NCBI WGS metagenome assembly JACXTT01 (sample SAMN15532306, study PRJNA645909) | rock metagenome | isolation source: weathered quartz diorite | place: Puerto Rico | collected 2017-06-21
TGGCTGCGGGAGCAGACGTTGGCCGCCCTCGGCAAGACCATCACAGTCGTACGCGGGCCCAAGCCCTTTGCGGTGCTCCGTGAGAATAACCTGCAGCCCACGATCTCTGTGCCTGAGCCGAACACGTGGCGGGATCTGATCAAGGCGCTGGATGACCTCGGACGGTCGCTGAAAGGGATGAGCATAGCCGTGCAGGAGTATGGAGTGCCGAACGTCGAGCTGCTGAAAGCCCTCGAGGCGCGCGGGGCGATTGTCACGCGGGTCCCGGTGTACCAGTGGAGGCTGCCCGAAGACACCGGCCCGCTCACGGACGCGGTGCACGCAGTCCTGCGCGGGGAGGTGGACGTCGTCTTGTTCACCAACGCGGTGCAGGTGGATCACGTCCTGCAGATGGCCAAGCGGTTGAGCGGCGTCGATCGCCTTCGCGCGGCCTTGAGCAGGATTGTGGTCTCGGCTGTCGGCCCCATCGTGGCCGAGCGCTTGCGTCGCTACGAGTTGCCGGTGGATTTCGAGCCTTCCCACCCCAAGATGGGCATTCATGTGAAAGAGACCAGCGAGCGAGCCGCGGAGCTCCTATTCCGCAAACGCGCCACTCAGGCCCGCTAGACCACGGTTCTGGCTAATTCAAACCTGCGAGTTTGCGACGGATACAGTTCGCGGATCGAGCGCCTTTTCGTAATCCTTTCAAAGCTGTACAAGCAGCAAAGAGATATCCCCCTCCCTAGCCTCTCGTTCTCTACAACTCATCTTCTTGATGGCGAAATGTAACTTTTCAAATTCGGCAGTGTCATACACAGAGTCAAGGAAGGCAAGGAGAACAGCCTGGAATGTTCTCGACTCATACAAGGAGGGCCAGATGTCTAAGACGACACAGGCAATAAACTTTCGATTGTCGGTCATCCTCGCTCTTGGTGTCTTGCTGACATGGGTCGTCTGCGTTCCTGCCGAGGTTCGGGCCGACGATCCAAGTCAGAGGATGATGCGGGGAGGGCATCCAGAGCATGGCAGGGCCATGCACGACTTTGTAGGCCACTCACTCCACAGGTTACTCCGGCATCACAAAGACGTGGGCTTATCTGAGGAGCAACGCGTCAAGATCAAGGCTCTCGTGACCGACTATACGAAGACTCGTATCAGAGAGGAAGCCGACCTCAAACTGGCCGAGGTGGATGTCAGAACACTCGTCCACAATGAGAAGGCCGAGCTATCCGCGATCGAGACAGCCCTGAAGAAGTCGGAGAGCGCCCATACGGCCTTGCGTCTGGAGGGGGTGAAGGCCCTGCGTGCGGCGGCAGCCGTGCTGACCACAGAACAGCGCGAGAAATGGCGCGCCATTAGGATGGAGAGGCACGGAGGGAGGCACACAGAAGGCACACAGTCGAGCGAGTATGGTGATGACCCAAAGGCTAGCCCTCACGAAGACGCACAACCGGACGAGGAGAGTGATGAGCTGAGGGCAGTCCGCCAAGATCTCCACGAGAGAAAAGGCTAAAAGGATCTGAGACTGGAACCGGAAACGGCAAGGATGCCGTTTCTCAGAAGGTCCTGTGCTACTTGACATCATCGTTGATTCGGTGCTGGTCGTTGTCGGGTCGTTGATCGTCCTCCTGCTTCTGTTCGCGGCCCTCTCCGGACTTGTGCTGTGTGTCTTCCGCTGGTGGCATGTCAATCCGAACGAGGAGGATGCGCCCCGTTCCGACTGACCTCTCCCCTTTCAGCCGGTCCAGGTTTCATGCTAGGTTTGGTTCCCATGTTCATGCAAGAACCCACGAAGAACACCAATCCGGAGCGGACTCAATCCGCTGCGTTGCTCAAGAGCTGGGGGATCGGGCTGCTGGCGGTCTGTCTCCTTGCCAGTGGCGCGTACGTCTTCTTCACAAAGTCGGGCGAGGCGCAGCCACGTCCAGCCAAAGGGTCGCCCGGCCCCGCGCGCGCCGTGCCGGTGGTTGCCGTGCCGGCAAAGACGGGCGACATCGGCGTGTATCTCACCGGGCTCGGCGCCGTCACGCCGCTCAAGACCGTGACCGTGAAAAGCCGCGTCGACGGAGAGCTCATGTCGGTTCTGTACCGGGAAGGGCAGATCGTCCGCAGCGGGGATCTGTTGGCCCAAATAGACCCGCGCCCATTCGAAGCGCAGTTGACCCAAATGGAAGGGCAGATGGTGCGTGACCAGGCGCTCTTGAAGAACGCCCAGGTCGACCTTGCGCGCTACCGGGAGTTGATCAAGCAGGATTTAATCCCACAGCAGCAGTTGGACACCCAAGTGTATTTGGTGCGCCAGTATGAAGGGACCATCAAGAGCGATCAGGGGCAGATCGACAACGTCAAGCTGCAGCTGATCTACTGTCGCATTACCGCGCCGGTCAGCGGGCGAGTCGGGTTGCGTCTCGTGGATCCGGGCAACATTGTTCACGCCACTGATCCGAACGGTCTGGTGGTCATCACGCAGCTTCAACCCATTACGGTGGTGTTCACCATCCCCGAGGACAGCCTCCCCCCGGTGCTCGCCAAGCTCAAAGCCGGGGAGCTCCTGCCGGTCGAGGCGTTCGATCGGGAGCAAAAGCGGCGGCTGACCACGGGATCCCTGCTGACGGTGGACAACCAGATCGATCCGAACACCGGCACCGTCAAGCTCAAGGCGATCTTCCCCAACGAGGACAATGAGCTGTTCCCCAACCAGTTCGTCAATGCCCGTCTGCGCTTGGACGTCAAGCACGGCTCCACGGTCGTGCCGACTACCGCCATTCAACGAGGTCCTCAGGGGGTGGTGTTCGTCTACGTGGTCAAGGCTGACCAGACGGTTGAGGTGCGACCGGTCACTGTCGGCGTAACCCAAGGGGACGAGGCAGCCATCGAGACGGGCCTGTTCCCCGACGAAGTCGTCGTTGTGGACGGCACGGAGAAGCTGCGCGAGGGCAGCGCGGTGGACGTCAAGACCCGGACCCAGACGCAGACCGGCGAAACCCCGAAACGCCGCCCGTGAATCCGTCCCGTCTCTTCATCCTACGGCCGGTCGCGACCGTCTTACTGATGGCGGCGATTCTGCTCGCCGGCGTTCTGGCCTACCGACAACTGCCGGTCTCCGCCCTCCCGCAAGTGGATTACCCGACCATCCAAGTCGTCACCTTCTACCCGGGCGCGAGTCCTGACGTGATGGCGTCCTCCGTCACCGCCCCGTTGGAACGCCAGTTCGGGCAGATGCCCGGCCTGAAACAGATGACGTCGACCAGTTCCGGTGGCAGCTCGGTCATCACGCTGCAGTTCAGCCTGGACCTCAGCCTGGACGTGGCCGAACAGGAGGTGCAGGCGGCCATTAATGCGGCGACGACTTTCTTGCCGAAGGATCTTCCGAACCCGCCCGTCTACAACAAGGTCAACCCGGCCGATGCGCCGATTCTGACGCTGGCGTTGACGTCGGATACCATGCCCCTGCCTCAGGTTGAAGATCTCGCGGATACCCGGTTTGCCCAGAAGATTTCGCAGTTGTCAGGCGTGGGGCTCGTCAGCATCAGCGGCGGGCAGAGGCCGGCCGTGCGGATTCAAGCCAACCCGACTGCCCTGGCCGCCTACGGATTGACCCTTGAAGACCTGCGCACGGTGGTGGCTGCCGCCAATGTCAATCAAGCCAAGGGCGCGTTCGACGGCCCGCGACGGGCTTCGATCATCGGCGCGAACGATCAGCTCCTGTCGAGCAAGGACTACCGGCCGCTGATCGTCGCCTATCGCAACGGCGCGCCGGTGCAGTTGTCCGACGTCGCCGATGCGATCGACGATGCCGAGAACGTGAAGCAGGCAGCCTGGATGAACGAGGCCCCGGCGGTCATCGTCAACATCCAGCGCCAACCGGGCGCCAACGTCATCGAGGTCGCGGACCGCATCAAGAAGCTGCTGCCGCAACTGGAAAGCGCGTTGCCGTCGTCCATCCATGTCTCCGTGCTGACGGACCGCACCACGACCATTCGCGCATCAGTCCGGGACGTGCAGTTCGAGCTGATGCTGGCGGTCGCGCTGGTCGTCATGGTGATCTTCCTGTTCCTGCGCACCCTCTCCGGCACCGTCATCCCCGGCGCCGCCGTGCCATTGTCCCTGGTGGGCACCTTCGGGGCCATGTACCTGCTGGGGTTCAGCCTAAACAACCTGACCTTGATGGCCCTCACGATCTCGACCGGCTTCGTGGTGGATGACGCGATCGTCATGATCGAAAACATTGCCCGCTACATCGAAGCGGGCGACTCACCGTTGCAAGCGGCGCTCAAGGGCTCCCAGCAGATCGCCTTCACCATCCTGTCCTTGACCATCTCGCTCATCGCCGTGCTGATTCCGCTCCTGTTCATGCAGGACGTGGTGGGACGGCTGTTCCGGGAGTTTGCGATCACCCTCGGTGTGACGATCCTGATCTCGGCCGTGGTCTCGCTCACCCTGACGCCGATGATGTGCGCGAGGTTGCTGCGGCGCACCCCGGAACAGCAGCAGGGCGCGTTCTACCGCTGGTCCCAACAGATGTTCGACCGGACGATCGCGCTCTACGGGACGACGCTGCGCTGGGTGCTGGATCGCCAGGCGGCCACGCTGATGGTGGCCGTGGGAGCGCTGGTCCTGACCGTGCTGCTTTACGTCGTCGCGCCCAAAGGCTTCTTCCCGATCCAGGACACCGGCGTGATCCTGGGGGTCTCCGAAGCGCCGCAAACCATCTCGTTCCCGGCGATGGCCGGCCGCCAACAGGCCCTGGCCCGGGTGATCTTGGAGGATCCGGCGGTCGAGAGCCTCTCCTCGTTCATCGGGGTGGACGGCACCAACGCCACGCTCAACAGCGGGCGCATCCAGATCAACCTGAAGCCCCTCGCCGAGCGGAAGGTCAGCGCGAGCGAGATCATCCGCCGCCTCCAGCCGGAGCTGGTGAAGGTCGAAGGCATCACGCTGTTTCTGCAGCCGGTGCAGGATCTCACGGTGGAGGATCGCGTGAGCCGCACGCAGTACCAGTACAGCCTGGAGGATCCGGACATCAAAGAACTGAATGCATGGGCGCCCAAGTTCGTGGATGCCCTGCGAACGCTCCCGGAGCTTCGCGACGTGAGCAGCGATCAACAGGATCAAGGACTGCAGGCCTCCCTCGTGATCGACCGCAGCACTGCGTCCCGGCTCGGCATCACCCCGCAGATGATTGATGACACTCTCTACGATGCCTTCGGGCAGCGGATCGTGTCCACGATGTTCACGCAGTTGAACCAGTACCGCGTCGTCCTCGAAGTGAAGCCTGAGTTCCAGCAGGGGCCCAGCGCGCTGCAGGACATCTATGTCCGCTCCTCATACGGCGGTCAGGTTCCCTTGAGCACGTTCACGCAGTTCACAGAAGCGACGGCTCCGCTCGTCGTGAGCCATCAGGGGCAGTTCCCTGCCGTGATGGTGTCGTTCAATCTGGCGCCGGGGGCGTCGCTCGGAAATGCGGTGCGCGCGATCGAAGCCGCTACGCAGCAGCTCAACATGCCGGCCAGCATTCGAGGCGGCTTTCAGGGGACTGCCCAAGCCTTTCAGGCCTCGCTGACGAACGAGCCGCTGCTGATCCTGGCGGCGCTGGTGACGGTCTACATCGTGCTCGGTGTCCTGTACGAGAGCTACATCCACCCGCTCACGATCCTCTCCACGCTGCCGTCGGCGGGGGTAGGCGCGATCCTCGCCCTGCTCATGTTCCGGACGGACCTGAGCGTGATCGCGCTCATCGGCATCATTCTATTAATTGGCATCGTGAAGAAGAACGCGATCATGATGATTGACTTCGCCCTGGACGCGGAGCGCAAGGAGGGCAAGAGTCCGGTCGAGGCGATCTACGAGGCCTCGTTGCTTCGCTTCCGCCCCATCATGATGACGACGATGGCGGCACTGCTCGCGGCGTTGCCGCTGGCGGTGAGCACGGGTGTGGGCGCGGAGCTGCGCCGGCCGCTCGGCATCGCGATCGTCGGGGGGCTGATTCTCAGCCAGATGCTGACGCTCTACACGACGCCGGTGGTGTACCTCGCCTTCGACCGACTTGCGAAACGCGTCGGGGAGCGTCGAGCCGCACAATCCCCCGGCGCAGCACTCGGGCCGAGGCCGTCATGAACATCTCGGCCCTCTTCATCCGGCGGCCAGTCGCGACGACACTGCTGACGATCGCGATCGCGCTTGTCGGCGCCGTTGCCTTTCATTTGCTTCCGGTCGCGGCCCTGCCTACGGTGGACTTCCCGACGATTCAGGTCTCGGCCAACCTGCCGGGCGCGAGCCCCGAGGACATGGCGACGTCGGTGGCGGCCCCCCTCGAGCGCCAGTTTGGGCGCATCGCAGGCGTGACCGAAATGACCTCGACGAGCTACCTCGGGTCGACGAATATCGTCCTGCAATTTGATTTGAACCGGAATATCGATGGCGCCGCACGGGACGTCCAGGCGGCGATCAATGGGGCGCGCAGTTACCTGCCGATCGCGCTTCCGTACAATCCGACGTACCGCAAGGTCAATCCCGCGGATGCGCCCATTTTCATCCTGGCGCTGACCTCCGACACCATGAGTCGGGGACAGATGTACGACGCGGCATCCAGCATCCTCCAACAGAAGCTGTCCCAGGTGGAGGGCGTCGGCCAGGTGTTCGCGGGCGGCGGCTCGCTCCCGGCCGTGCGCGTCGAGCTCAATCCGATGGCCCTGAACAAATACGGCATCGGCCTGGAGGATGTCCGCAGCGTGCTGAGCAACACCAATGTGAATCGGCCGAAGGGGAAGATGGCGGATGGGGTCCGGATGTGGGAGATCCAGACGAATGATCAGATGCGCAAGGCCAGCGAGTACATGCCGCTGATCGTCACGTACCGGAGCGGCGCGGCGGTGCAATTGTCGGACGTGGCCAAGGTGGAAGACTCGGTCGAGGATCTGCGCACGACTGGGCTGTCCAACGGCAAGCCGTCGGTGGTGGTCATCATCTTCCGGCAGCCAGGGGCGAATATCATCGAGACGGTGGACCACATCCGCGAGGTGCTTCCACAGTTAGAGGCCTCCATTCCCAGAGCGATCACGCTATCCGTGGTGCTGGACAGGACCCCGACGATTCGCGCCTCTCTGCACGATGTGGAGCGGACGCTGCTGATCTCGGTTACGCTTGTGATTCTGGTGGTGTTCGCCTTCCTCCGCAACGTCCGGGCCACGCTGATCCCGAGCGTGGCAGTGCCGGTTTCGCTGATCGGCACGTTCGGGGCGATGTATCTGTGTGGCTACAGCCTCGATAACCTATCCCTCATGGCGCTGACGATCGCAACGGGGTTCGTCGTGGACGACGCTATCGTCGTGCTCGAGAACATCACCCGGTACCGCGAGCAGGGCGTGCCTCCTTTTGAGGCGGCGTTGCGCGGGGCGAAGGAAATCGCGTTCACCGTCCTGTCCATGAGCCTTTCGCTGATCGCGGTGTTCCTTCCGATCCTGCTGATGGGCGGCATCGTCGGCCGCCTGTTCCGCGAGTTCGCCGTGACGCTTTCCACGGCCATCGTCATTTCGCTCATCCTGTCGCTGACCACCACTCCCATGATGTGCGCCATGTTCCTCGGGCCGGAGGAAGCCCGCGCCCATGGAAGGCTGTACACGGCGAGCGAGCGGGTCTTCCATTGGATGCTGTCGCGGTACGACATGACACTGTCCTGGGCCTTGCGGCATCCGCGTTTCATGCTTGCCCTGACCTTTGCTACCATCGCGCTCAACATTTACCTGTTCGTCATCGTTCCAAAAGGCTTCTTCCCCCAGCAGGACACCGGGCGCCTCATGGGTTCGATTCTGGCGGCGCAGGATACCTCCTTTCAGGCGATGCGTCAGAAACTGACGCAGGTGGTGGAGATCATCAAGAGCGATCCGGCCGTCGAATCCGTGACGGGGTTCAGCGGCGGCGGCGCCGGCGGGACCACGACGAACACCGGGCGCATGTACGTGGGACTGAAGCCGCTCGCGGAGCGGAAGCTGAGCGCGGATCAGGTGATCGCACGGCTGCGCGGCAAGCTCGCCGGGATACCGGGGACACCGACCTATCTCCAGGCCACCCAGGACGTCCGTATCGGCGGGAGGCGGAGCAATGCGCAATTCGAGTACACGCTTCAGGGGAACGACCTGGCGGAGCTCAACGCCTGGGCTCCGCGTGTCGAGCAGAAGCTGCGGTCAGTACCGCAGTTGGCGGACGTGAATAGCGACCAGCAGGACAGAGGGCTGCAGTCCTCGGTGGTGTTCGACCGCAGCACCGCGTCACGACTGGGCATCACGCCGAAGCTCATTGACGACACTCTCTACGATGCGTTCGGCCAGCGGCAGGTCTCGATCATGTACACGCCGCTCAACCAGTATCACGTCGTGATGGAAGTAGAGCCGCGGTTTTGGCAACGCCCCGACACGCTACACGACATCTACGTACGCACTCCTAATGGAGTACAAGTGCCGCTCAGTACCTTCGCGCGTTACGAGGAGACGTCGACCGCGCTCTCGGTCAGCCATCAAGGACAGTTTCCGGCGATCACGATCTCGTTTAACTTGGCGCCGGAGATGGCGCTCGGAGACGCGGTCAAGGCGATCGAGAGAGCCACGCGTGAGATCGGCCTGCCGGCCGGTATTCGGGGCAGCATGCAGGGGACGGCGCAGGCCTTTCAGGCCTCGCTGGCCAATCAGCCGCTGTTGATTCTCGCTGCGCTGATCACCGTCTACATTGTGCTCGGGATTCTGTACGAGAGCTACATCCATCCGATCACGATCCTGTCCACGCTGCCCTCGGCGGGGGTCGGCGCGATTCTCGCCCTGATGCTCTTTCGCACGGAGTTGAGCATCATCGCGCTGATCGGCATCATTCTGCTGATCGGCATCGTGAAGAAGAACGCGATCATGATGATCGACTTCGCGCTGGAGGCGGAGCGCAAGGAGGGGAAAGGCCCCACCGAGGCGATCTATGAGGCTTGTCTAATGCGCTTTCGGCCGATCATGATGACGACGATGGCGGCGCTGCTAGGGGCCATGCCGCTGGCGCTCGGGACCGGCCTGGGCTCCGAGCTGCGCCGCCCGCTGGGCATTGCCATCGTCGGCGGCCTGATCGTCAGCCAGATGCTCACGCTCTACACGACCCCGGTGGTGTACCTCTACCTCGACCGCCTGCGGCTCTGGTTCGAGCGTCTGCGGGCTGGACGTGCGCAGCGGACGTCCTCCCTCCATCCGGCTCCCTAGGGCAGCTGATTACTCCGCTTCTCGCTGGCCTAGTTTTCCATGAGGACGTCAGTTTTGCAGGATAACTTCTCGCGCGTAGGAGCGAGCGATCAGAAGCTCCTAGCTTCGTCCCCTCTGTTCAAAAATCCTGCTAAGCGTCTGAAACTATCTCCTGGGTTTTCTAGGCTAGGCGCGTAGCATTCTTAGTGAAGTCTCTTAACCCGCCCACGCCCTTTCCAGCCAGACTGGTGCGACCAGCCTCTCGAGGTTGTCGCATTTCAGGCTAGATATCACGTGGCGCACCTGCTATTATGTGAGTGAGCACTTACTTACATAGCAGGTACGTGATGAGCGTCAGCCAGAAATCCCGAACGCATAAGGCGACCGGCCGGGAACGGCAGGCCAGTATCATTGCGGCCGCGGCCTCCTTGTTCGCCCAGAAGGGCTTCAACGGCACGACGACCCGAGAGATCGCGAAGACCGCCGGTATCAGCGAGGCGCTCCTGTTCCGGTACTTTCCGACCAAGCGGGCGCTGTACGCCGCGATCATTGCCGCGAAGAGCCAACTCTCCCAGCTCATGGCGTCCATCGAGGCGGCGGCGGACAAGCGGGACGACGTGCAGGTCTTCACGCTCATCGCCGGCTTCCGCATCCATCGGGGTGCCGATCCGTCTCTGCTCCGCCTGCTGCTCTTCAGCGCACTCGAAGGGCACGAACTGTCGGACATGTTCTTCCGGAACCGGCATCGGGTGTTTTATGAATTCCTGGCCGGCTACATCGCCCGCCGCACCCGGGAGGGCAAGTTCCGGAAAGTGGACCCGCTACTCGCCGCACAGTCCTTCGTCGGTATGATCGTCTATCACCGACTGCTGCACGACATCTTTGGCGTTCCCGCCCACTGCTCGCCGGAAGAGGCCGTTGCCGGCTATGTGGATGTCTTCCTCGAGGGCCTGCGGAAATGAGCCGCTTCAAGCGCCATCCCTTCCTCGCGCTCGTCGGCATCCTTGTCTTGACGCTGGTCGCGCTCGTGGCCTTTCGCCTCGTGAGCAGCGGCGCCAAGAAAGACCCGCGCAAAGAGCACGTGATCTCGGTGGGCACGATGATGCCGGTCCGAAAGGATCTCGACGTGCGCCTGTTCTACACCGCGGACATCCAGCCCTACCAGCAGGTCAACATCTTCTCGCGGGTGGACGGGTACATCGCCAAGATGTATGTGGACAAGGGCGACTACGTGAAGGCAGATCAATTGCTCGTGGAGGTGGACCATACCGATTACGTGCACGCGGTGAACCGCGCCAAAGCCAACTTGGAAGCCGCCCGCGCGAACGTGGTGAGCCAGGAGGCGACCATCCGCAACGCGAAACTAAACCTGGACCGCATGCGGACGCTCATCACGAACCAGTACGTCTCGCAACAGGACCTGGACAACGCGCAGGCCGCCTATGATGTGTCCATCGCGCAGATCGAATCCTTGCGGGCCCAGGTTCACCAGATGGAGGTGGCGCTGCAGCAAGCCGAGACGAGCCTGACCTATTCGTACATCCGGGCGCCGTTTGCGGGGTTCATCTCCGCTCGGAATCTGGACGCGGGCGCCTTCGTTTCGGGTTCGACCCCTAGTACCTCGACCATGTCGCGCGGGATCCTGGTCCTCGATGACATCGCAACCGTGCGCGTGCTGGTGGATGTGGTCGAGAAGGACGTGCCGCTCGTGAAGATCGGCCAACCCGCCGAGCTCCGCGCGGACGCCTATCCGAGCCGGCTCTTCACCGGGGAAGTCACGCGCGTCGTCCATGCCCTGGACCGGACGACGCGGACCATGAAGGTGGAAGTGGACATCCCGAATCCGGATCGTGCCCTCAAAGGGGGCATGTTCGCGCGAGTGGAACTGCTCGTCGGCCGGCACGAGAATGCGCTGCAGATCCCGATTGACGCGATCACGCGATTGGAGACCGACCAGTACGTGTACACCGTGCAGGACGGCAAGGCCCGGAAAGCGCCGGTTGCGCTGGGCATCCAGAACAACGGGTTGATCGAGATCAGCAAGGGGCTGACGGGGACCGACCCGGTCATCGTCTCCGGCAAGGACCTGGTGACGGACGGCGTCAAGGTGGACCCGACGCCGATGGACGCGCCGCCCAAACCCGCGCCACAATGATTGACACAGCGGGTCCTGTCATCGAGCCGCCCGGACGTGCTCAGACGGCTTCCCCGTCGCAGCCCCGCGGACTCGGGTGTGCCGCCTTCCGCTCCGCCCGGGTCCCGCTCGATGCCCCCCGCTTGCAGAGCCTTCCAATTGTATGTGGCTGACTCTCCTCGCCCTTCGGAACCGCATCGGCATCCTGATGCTCTCCCTCGCGATGGTGGTGCTGGGGGCCACGTCCTTGAACCGCCTGCCGCGGGACCTCTTTCCCAACATCCAAGTGCCGGTCGCCTTCGTCGGAGTCATCTACAAGGGCGCGCCGCCCATCGACATCGAGCAGAGCGTCGTCTATCCCATCGAGAAGGCGGTCAGCTCGGCCTCGAACGTGGAGCACGTCGAGTCGTTCTCTAAACAGGGCATCGGGGCGGTCCAGGTGTGGTTCAACTGGGGCGCCGACATCAATGTGGGCCAGATGGAGGTGATGCAGCGCGTCACGCAAATCCTCAACAACCTCCCGCCCGGCATCCTCCAGCCCTTCATCGTCAAGTTCGACGTGTCGAACATTCCGGCCGCGTTCGTGACCGTCTCCGGCGGCAACCTGGATGAGCGCGGACTCTACGACCTGGCCTTCAACACGATCGCGCCGCAGGTCGAGCAGTTGCCCAACGTCGCCGCGGCGACGGTCGAAGGTGGCAAGGTCCGCCAGATCAACATCAACCTGGACCCGGCGCTGCTGCAGGGGCGGGGGCTTTCGATCCTGGACGTCGTCAAAGCCGTCAAAGCCTCGAACCTGATCCTCCCGTCCGGCGACCTCAAGGCCGGCAACCTGGATTACAACGTGTTCACGAACAACCAGTTTAGGACGGTCGAGCCGATCAACAATGTGATCGTGAAGGCGACGCAGGACGGGACGCCGGTGCGGGTGAAGGACCTGGGCACTGTGACCGACTCCTCGGACATCCAGACGAATATCGTGCACACCGACGGCCAACGGTCGGTGTATCTTCGCGTAAACAAGCAGCCGACCGCCAACACGGTCGAAGTGGTGGACGCGCTCCGCCGGGCGCTGCCCAGGATGATCGGCATCCCGCCGGGCGTGAAGCTTGGGATCTCCTTCGATCAGTCGGTGTACATTCGGCAGTCCATCAAGAACCTCATCGATCAGGCCATCGAAGGGTCAGTCCTGGCAGCCGCCGTAATTCTGGTATTCCTGCGCAACGTCACCAGCACGCTCATCATTTCGGTGGCCATCCCGCTCTCCGTGCTGGTGACCTTCATCACGCTCTACTTCACCGGCCAGACCTTGAACATCATGACGATGGGGGGGCTGGCGCTGGGCATCGGGCGCCTGGTGGACGACTCGATCGTGGAGCTGGAGAACATCCAACGCCACTTGAACATCGGGCAGTCGCGGTGGGAGGCGGTCCTGGAGGCGGCCCGCGAGGTGGCGATGCCGATCTTCGCCTCGACCGTGACGACCGCCATCGTGTTCCTGCCGATTTTTTTCCTGGTCGGCATCGCCAAGCTCCTGTTCATCCCGCTGGTCTTCACGATTACGATCGCCCTGTTCACTTCCTTCTTCGTGTCCCGGACCGTGACCCCGGCGCTCTGCTACAAGTTCGTGAAGCCAGAACACGAGGCGATCCGGTCCCTGCCGGATTGGTTGGCCCGGTTCATGGAGTGGAGTCGCGTCCAGTACGAGCGGCTGGATGCCCGCTACCAGGAGCTGCTGGCCTGGGCACTGACTCATCGGAGGACTCTGATCGTCACGGTCGTCCTCGTCTTCGCCGGGTCGTTGGTCCTGGTGCCTTTGATCGGGAGCGAGTTTATCCCCGTCACCGACGAAAGCCAGTTCCGGATCATCGTGCGCGCGCCGGTCGGCCAGCGGGTGGAGAAGACCGAGCAGCAGGTGGCGGAGATCGAGCGCGTCCTTCGCGAGACGATCCTGCCGAGCGAACTGGACACCGTCGTCTCCAGCATCGGCGTGCTGGCCCAAGGTCGGTCCTCGCTGTTCAATCCCAACACAGGTCCGCACACGGCGATTGTGCAGGTCTATCTGTTTCCGCCGGACAAGCGGAAGCGCAATCAGGT